>Ga0315336_1000938_pt1 | contig 65072 bp, 55 predicted proteins | sample ASW5metaG_FD_204512 | JGI IMG/M metagenome (GOLD analysis project Ga0315336, IMG submission 204512) | Ammonia-oxidizing marine archaeal communities from Monterey Bay, California, United States - ASW #5 | ecosystem: Environmental > Aquatic > Marine > Intertidal zone | place: USA: California... | reverse complement strand
GTTCCAGCATATAGGTGGTAAAATCTGCAGTGCCTGAAACAACACCGCCCATAGCGCCAAGAAACTGAAGTGACCACTGGGCGATAATCAAGACAATGAACGGAATCGCAATGGCGACCCAGGCCTTCTTAGCGAAGCGGGTATATTCAGCCATAACGATAGCCCCTAGGATCCAGGAGCCAACGACCAGGTTAATCGCTTCGACGAACGTGATGGGATTTTCTGCTGCAGTCAATCGTGACATCTCAAGAAATCCGCCCCAACCACCGGCTTCATCCACATTAATGTAACCAGCTACCAAGCCCGCAGCTAAAAGCACCGCCACAGATGGAATACTTACGTACTCCAGGCCCTTAACACCAAAATAGGTTGTAGCTGTAAAAGCAATGCCACCAGCAATAGCCACTACATAAAAGGTTGCACTGTCAAAATCCTGTGCCCAAGCAAAGCCAAACGCGCCCACAATAATGCCCTGGAACATTATTATGAGGACGGCAAGAAATAATACGGGCAGGTAGGCACCAATGGCACCATACACGAAACGATATAAAAGCCCTGAGTTACAGGCTGTTTGATAACCTATATAACCTACCAATGCCCCGACAACAAAATTTACCAAATTGCCTAAGAGGGAGGCGGCCACCAAATCTGGCCAGAACGTTATGCCCGCTCCAAGCGCACCCCCTGTAACCAATCCGGTGATAAGAAAACCCCATCCGAATGCCATGATTAGCAAAGGGGCCGCTTCGCGGCGCTGGTCCTCACTCAAGGGTGTCAGCGGATTATCAGCGCTAGCCTTCTCTTCGGCCTCGTCTAACGACCACCAAACTCTTAATTTTCTCATCATCGCCGCTGCTCCCCAGCATATTTCACAAAGCTCTATTATGGACAGGCATCGTATTTTGGCAATGTTACGGGGCTGTATCCAACAATATTACAAGGTAAAGTAAACTATTCGTCCTATACTTTGGAGTCACACCTATGACCCGAGCCACACCCCCCTCCACATTCAGCCGAAAAGAGTTCTTAAAATTATCGACGGGAACCCTAGCTGCATCAGCCATCCCTTCAAGAAGGGCGGCAACGGCCACCTCAATTGCTTCCAAACCCATACCTAACTCCGGGGAAAATCTCCCAGTCATTGGCCTTGGCACTTCGAGAGTGTTCGACGTGGACCTAAACCCAAGTGAACTTGAACCACGCAAACGCGTTGTCGAGGCTATGGTTGCTGCCGGTGCCACACTCATTGATACGGCACCGATGTATAGGAAATCAGAGGCTGTGGTTGGCGCTATTCTCGATCAATTAGATATGCGCGATAAGATTTTTCTGGCTACCAAAGTGCTGGCCCGCAGCAAAGAGGATGGGGTAGGGCAAATGGATACCTCCCTCGAACGGATGAATACTGATGTTATTGACCTGAACCAGGTCCACAACTTGGTAGAGACAGAGACTCAGCTTAATTCCATGCGTGCATGGCAAGATGAGGGACGCATTCGCTATATAGGCATCACACACTGGCGACCCGGACAACAAGAAGCGTTGGCGCCAGTGATGGAAAACGAACCCCTTGATTTCGTGCAGCTAAATTATTCACTAGCTGTGCGGCAACCAGAAAATCGTCTACTTCCATTAGCAGCAGAGAAAGGTATAGCTGTCTTAGTCAACGTACCATTCGGCCGGGGACGCTTGTTCGATTCGGTCAAAGACAAAAAACTACCCGGCTGGTCAGTTGATTTTGGTATTAATAGCTGGGCACAATTTTTTCTTAAATTTATTATCTCGCACCCAGCAGTAACCTGCGTCATTCCAGCTACCAGCAAACCACACCATATGATAGACAATTTACACGCCGGGCGCGGGCGAATGCCAGGTGCGGCTGATCGCAAGAAAATGTCGGCATTTTTTGACAATATATGAAGTTACAAACTTAGAATTAAACACTAGGACCCCAGGGGGGTCACTGCTGCTACTGAAGAACGAAATGCTTTGAGGCCAGAAGCCATAAAAACTGCGCTGATCGGCGCCATTACAACACCCACAACAACCAGAGAGTAGCGCAAAGCTAACGGGTCACCAAAAATATAGTCCGTTATAACCGCAACCACCGTTGGCCCTAATCCCACGGCGATAAAGTTAGAAATGAGATAATATATAGCTGTTAGTTGTGCACGAAGATTTGGAGGGGCTATAACCTGCAGCGCAGCCGCTTGCAGTGCTTGTGGCATCGCTAGAGCAAATGAGGTTGCCGCTAGGGAAACCAGTGCCAGCTCCGCGGTGGGCATCAATGGTGTCACTACACAAAAGGGAACTGAAAATATGGCTGCATAGGCGCCAGCACGCAAAGTTGCGTCGCTATGCCCCTTAGTTGACAGATAATCGGCCAACGCACCACCCGCGTAAACTCCCGCAGTAGCAAAGACGAGGATGATAGTTCCATAGGCCAAACCAGCATCCCCGGCAGTCCATCCAAAAGACCGTATGAAAAAAGTTGGTACCCACACCAAAAATCCCACACCAACCAATCCTATCAATGAGTAACCGATGAAGTGGCACACAAGTGTCCTTTGGTTGCAGCCTAAGAAGGCAAAAACTTCTTTGATAGGCATCGCCTGTACTGGTCTGCCATCAGTATTGCCCCGACGACGCGGCTCTTTTACGGTTGTCATTAGTGCAACTACAAGAAGGCCTGGGAAACCAACCACAAGAAATGCTACCTGCCACGCGTAAACTTCACCTATTATCGGCAAGACGAGCCGCTCAGGACCCGACAACATATTAACTACCGCACCGCCGACGATTAAAGCTAAGCCCACGCCCACATAAACGCCGAGAGAAAAAACTGCTATAGCACGTCCTAGTTTTTCCCTAGGGAAATAATCTGCAATCATAGAAAACGCTGGCGGTGACAAGGCCGCCTCTCCCACACCGACACCTACACGGGTAATGAACAGTTGGAGAAAGTTACGGGCTAAACCGCAACAGACAGTCATAACGCTCCATACTAGTATTCCGACGGCAATAATATTCCGACGGTTAGATGAATCTGCAAGGCGTGCGATAGGAATGCCCATAACGGTATAAAATAGGGAAAACGCTAAACCAGCCAGAAGACTCACCTGAGTGTCCGAAATCTCCAAATCCCGGCGGATGGGTTCAATGAGAAGACTCAGTATCTGGCGATCAATAAATGATACAACCGCCGCCAGCATTAGCACACCAACCACATACCAGGAATATCGCAGGTCATGAACGTTTTCAGGCGTCATTGGAGTTATCATCGGTATGGAATCCGTCCTAACAAAAGTCCTTAGCAAGAAAAACGGGGTACATAAAACTACAAGATTAGATAATGGCTATGTATAAGCATACATCTAAACAAATTATCACGAGCACAGACGGGCGATTGGAGATAAAGTTTTAAGAACACTTCATTACCACACTGAAGTAGATTTATTTGTCCGTTATAAAGAGCCACCTGAAACATATCAGTTCGTCGATAGACAAGTGACGGAGGTCACCATTCAACAAGAAGCCTATAACTACCAAGCTCTTACAGTGGTAGAGTGGTGCCGCAAGAGGGACTCGAACCCCCGACCCACGCATTACGAATGCGTTGCTCTACCACCTGAGCTACTGCGGCTCCCTTTTAGCAAGCGGCGGGACAATAAGCTTCGGTCCAAGAAAGAGCAAGCAGCTTGGAGAACTAACGAGAATGAGGAAAAATTATTGTGAAATGGAGCCGTGACAGTGTTCCTTGGATCTCTTAATGGCTAAAAAAAATAAACAAGACCTAAATGCCCAGGTGACGGTGATCGGTGCGGGGATCACTGGTGGAACTCTCGCCTGTGCTCTAGCTAATAATGGGATCGACGTAGTCATAGTAGATAAGGTCGATCCGACAACATTTGTTTTGCCAAGATTTGACGGCCGCGCATCTGCAATCGCTCAAGCAAGCCGCAAGGTACTTGAGGATGTGCAACTTTGGGAGTTTTTAGCAGACAACGCGGAACCCATACTTGATATACGTGTTTCCGACGGTAATGCACCCATGTTTGTTCACTTCGATCACAAAGATGTGGGGGATTCACCAGTCGGACATATGATAGAAAACCGAGATCTTCGAAAATGCCTTAAGCAACTAATAGAGCATCTAGGCATCCCAGTGCTCGCACCCACCCAAATCAGCAAATATGACTTTGGCCCTGAAAAGGCAAGCTTAGTCTTAACTGATGGTCGACGAATTAGATCGGATCTAATCGTCGCGGCGGATGGTCAGGATTCACTAGCCCGCAAAGAGGCAGGCATCGCAACCAGGGGATGGGCCTACAAACAACGCGCTATAGTGGCTTCCATTGAGCACGAACTACCCCACAGATCTATTGCTCACGAACACTTTTTGCCATCTGGGCCATTTGCCATATTGCCCCTGAAAGGCGGACACCACTCCTCACTAGTGTGGACGGAGATAGCCGATCTTGTGGATAGTTTTATAAGTTTGCCCAGTGACCAATTCCTCGAAGAAATAGAAGAGAGGGTTGGTGATTTTCTTGGAAAATTGCGCTTGGTAGGTCCGCGCTTTTCCCATTCTCTTAGACTCCAATTGGCTGAACGTTATATTCACCGGCGACTCGCGCTCGTGGGAGACGCAGCTCACAGTATTCATCCTATCGCTGGGCAGGGACTAAATCTGGGCTTGCGTGATGTAGCCGCTCTAACTGAAACCCTCGTAGATACAAATGAACTGGGCCTGGATCTAGCAAACCCCGCGGGCTTGGCTCGCTATCAGCGGTGGCGGAGGGCCGACAATCTGCTTATGGCGGGAGCTACTGATGTTCTGAACCGGGTCTTTTCCAACGACATACCTCCCGTAATTTTGGCCCGCGACCTTGGGCTCACGGCGGTTAATCATCTGCCCGCACTCAAACGTTTCTTTATGCGTCATGCGATGGGCACAGTTGGACAACTCCCAAAAATGATGCGGGATAAGAAAGCTAGTGTGGTCACCCCCGATAATTAAGTACCAAAACATCAAGCCAGATAAGCTCTTAAACATTGAACAACTATGTATCAGTTGAACTTATATTGGTACTATATTGGCACAGCATGTGCTGTATTCGTAGGCGCGCCCGAGTCAATCACATAGTTTCCAGACGGAAACCGCTACATGGATTTTTTTCTTCATGAAACACAACTGGACGAACCGAAGAACTGAATCACTGTCCGGCGCTATACACCCACACCGGATACAATAATCTTGCCATGGGTTTGACGTGAAGGAAAACAGCGCTGTCATTACCCCGTGCATTGTTGCGTTCGTAATACTGCTGATTGGTTCTGTTGCCTTTTCCGCCGACTCTTCCAATAAGGGATGGATCGCGTATGGGGGAGCTCCTGGTGGCGGGAGATACTCTGCATTGGACGAGATCAATCTTGAAACCGTAAATAGGTTGGGGGTCGCATGGATTCATAAAAGCGGGCATGCAAACAATTTCATTAAGGGTCAACGCAACCCCTCATATGAAGTAACTCCTATTTTTGCTAATGGCCGACTGTATATTTGTACCCCATACAATCGTGTTATTGCCATTGATCCGGATTCTGGAGAGGAATATTGGGTCTTTAATCTTCACGACGGACACGTGGACGACAAACCCATAGGTTCTCACTGCCGGGGAGTCGCGTTCTGGCAAGCAGGGGAAGAACTGTCAGATGCAATTTGCGAAAAACGCGTTTTTAAGGCGGATCGAATGGGACGCTTGTTCGCAATAGATGCGGATACGGGGAAAATATGCGACGGATTCGGCAATAATGGAATCGTCGACCTTACTGGCCCAGCGTTTGGGGGAACTGGACGGATAGTTTTCACATCCCCACCCGCGGTGCTTGGAGATAGGGTAATTGTGGGCGGCAGCGTAGGCGATAATATTAAGGCCGACTCTACGGATGGCATCATTCGCGCTCTAGATGTCCGCACCGGGGCTTTGATCTGGCGGCTGGTAACCATTCCGGAACACCTGAGTAGCAGCACTGGTGGGGCGGATGTTTGGCCGCCCTTTACCGTGGACACGAAGAGAAATATGGTTTTCATACCTACCGGAAGCCCGAGCGTGGACGTCTACGGCGCGCTCCGAACGGATCCTATACCCTATGCTAACGCCATATTGGCATTAGATGGTGCAACTGGTGAAGTCATCTGGCATCAACAAATTGTGCGGCATGACCTGTTCGACTACGACCTGCCGGCGCAGCCAATGCTGGTGAATGTGACCCGCAATGAGGAGATGATACCGGCAGTAGTCCAAATTACTAAAATGGGCACTGTCTTCGTGTTCCATCGCCAGACCGGCGAACCTCTCTTTCCTATACAGAACCGGACGGCACCAGATTCCGATATAATGGGTGAAACCACAGCACCCACGCAGCCACACCCGGTTTTACCGAAGCCATTTTCGCACCAGACCGTGATGGAAGAAACGGTATTTGGTCTTACATTTTGGGACCGAGGCTATTGCCGCGCGAGCCTCAGAGATCTGCGTTATGATGGGCCTTTCACACCCCCCAGTGAAGATGGTTCACTTCTGTTTCCTGGACCAGGTGGTGGAGGTAATTGGGCTGGAGCCACCTATGATCCAACACGCAATCTTCTAGTCGTCAAGGCACAGAATCTTGGGTACGTATTCCGTCTAATTCCAGAAACAAATCCCAAAACCTCCACCTCGGCTAACAGTTCCATGGCCCGCTATATGGAGGGCACTCCATATAGGGTGCAGGGGACACGTTGGGTGTCTCCGATTGGTATACCTTGCAACCCACCCCCTTGGGGGGAATTGGCAGCAATCGATCTAAGCAGCGGAGATTATCTTTGGAGACGACCACTCGGCCAAGTGCCGTTTGGACCCTTTGGTCTGCTTAAATCCCCAGCAGCTTGGGGTGGACCCTTAGTTGGTGGGCCGATGGCCACAGGCGGAGGACTAGTGTTTATAGCCGCCTCCACCGATGGTGTCTTTCGTGCCCTGGACATCACAAGCGGTCGGCAAGTTTGGTCAGCTAATCTGCCAGTACCTGCAATGGCTGCACCAATGACGTATGAATCGAGTGGACGCCAATACGTCGTCATAGCTGCTGGTGGCAGCTCTCTGGTGGGAACGGAACTTAGCGATGCTCTCATTGCTTATGCCCTTACGCGCTAATAGCCTAGAGCTTTAGTCGTTGCAGGAGATACGATAAGACAAGGCCCTATCCACTGCCGCTAAAACTTGCTTCCAATCTCCCAGGGTCTGTTGTCGAAAAACACGCACCGTTGGATACCATGGTGTTGAGTCTCCCTCACAGTGCCAATAGTAATGAGGAACTAGGGGCAACATCACCCAGGTTTCCTTACCCAAAGCACCAGCCATATGAGCAGTGGTATTTGAAATTGTAATAATCAGATCTAAAGCGGACACTTGCGCCGCAAAGGCGTCAAGGTTCCGCAATTGGTCCACACTGTAATCTTCATAAACTTGGATACCAGTTTCATTTTGAAGGGCAGAGAGCTCCTCTATCCTTTTACCATATTGAAGACTAACTAGACCTATTTCAGGTTTGTTAAGAATCGAGGCGAGTACAGAAAGGTCTACACTTTTCTGCTTGCCAACCTCAACATTTGTGCTTTGCCACGACAAGCCAACCTTAAGCTTACCGGGATACGTATCTTCATACCTCTGACGCTTTTGTTGTGTTAAGTCTGGATCAGGCACTAGAAGAGGGGTTCGTGCCTCGGGAAAAGGAGGATGGCCGATATACTGAAACACACTCCCGGCCGCCGTTTGGTAGTCGATAGCATCAGTGCATAGATCCGGATGTGGTGGATCACCTCGAGCATAAACGACCGCCTCAGGAAACGATCGGTCCAAAAGACGTGACATGCGGCGCGAACTCTCAATCACCACTCTGCCTGATATAGCAACGAGGTGAGGCACAGCGTTCGTGTATAAAATGTGTTCCCCAGCCCCCTGTTCCGCATAAACTACTATAGTTTTGTCCTGCAGGCGTTCGCCTCGCCATTTGGGCCTACCGAATTCTCGGGGTTGCCGGACCCCTACAGCAAATCCATGATCAAATTTTTCCCAACCATCTGCGTCTCGCCCTAAGGATAATAGAGTTAGGGATTCGTTCCAGTGAGCTTCATGGTCTCCTGGGTCTATGGCCTGGGCTTTTTGATAAAGGTCCAGAGCTTTTATTAGACTCCCTTGTTCTCGCAGTACTGTACCAAGGTTCTTAAGTGACGACGAAAATTTAGGCTGAAGATTAATTGCTGCACGATAGGCATGTTCAGCATCATTCAGCTTGCCCTGGATTTTATAATTGTTGCCAAGCATGAAATAAATTTCCGCATCATTGTCCTCTATTTCCAAGGCCCGTAATAAAATGGTTTCCGCTTCCTGATGTTCTCCAACATTCTCTAGCGTTGAAGCTAGCGTAAGATAACACACCGCTCTATCTGGTGATAAACTCACGGCATTCCGAGCCGCCCGTAAAGCCCGTGTATGGTCTTTCTTTTGAATGGAAACTTGGGCAAGGAGTCGATGGGCATCAGCAAAGTCTGGAACAGACTCAATAATTCGTTCGATGGTTTGCGTTGCTTTTAGCAAATTACCCTTCCGAAAATGACGCAAGGCCACTTCGAGAGCTTGGGGTGCTTTTACCTCTACCGATTTAATCATTCAAAAAGTCTTATTGCTATCCGCGCCGGAAAGATCGGGAGTGCTCGGCGGGCGTGTAATTATGTCTCCATAGTAATTTCGTACTATGGGTCACGATTATAGCCTTTGGCTTCAAGTGCTTCGAGATAGTTTTTCCATCGGGCAGAGCGCTGCTGGCCAAGTTCGTACAAATATGGCCAAGAATAAATCCCGGTATCATGCAGATCATCAAACACCAGCCGAACAGCGTAATTTCCGACTTGTTCGATATCTATGATTGATACGTGTCGGCGTCCATATACCAACTGTTTGTGGCTGGGAGAATGGCCCTGCACCTCGGCTGATGGGCTTTCGACACGGAGATACTCTGCTGGAAGGTCAAAGACCTCACTGTTACCAAATACAACATGAAGAAGTTTTCGCGTAGAATCATAAGTGATCTCCGAGGGCCATCGTTTTGGGCCTGTTGATTTGGTGCTCATTCCTCGTCGAGGGACCGCGCCTCATCGAGCAACATTATGGGAATGCCATCTCGAATTGGAAACGCAAGGCCTGCTTTGCGACTAATCAATTCCTGCGCTTTCCGGTCATATTCCAGGGTGCCCTTGGTGATTGGACACACCAAGATTTCGAGAAGTTTAGAATCAATCTCAGGTTTATCGGATACCATTTGCCACCAGCTCCTTTCCGCTAGCTAGATCTACTGGCGCCTGCCATCGGTTATTCCACTAGTTTCGAACTGCGCCATATCCAGAAGAGTCAACAGCATATCTGCACGATCCTGTAGAGCGACCGTTTCAAGAAGACCCTGCTTTTCTCGGGGATCAAAGGGACAGATCATACAAAGCGTTGTAACTAGGGCTCCATCATCCAATCCCTTCATCACATCCACCTTAAGCCGCATATTTTGAGCATCTACATAGGGCCTGAGAGTCGACATCAATCTTTCGCGATCCAGATTGATGTCCGGTTGAGCATCCAGATCAGCAGTGAAATTGGAGTAATCTACCCTGACTCGCCGATAACCGTTGCTCCCAGCCACCTCCTCAATAATTCGAAATCTTAGAAGGCCTTTGAGCGATATTAAAAGACGACCATCTCCGGTTTCTTCGAAATACCCTATGCGTCCCACACAACCCACTGAGTATATTGGGGGCTCTGTAAGAGAAGCCATGTCCTCTGCAATAATTCCCTGACCACCATCATCCACATCTTTAGGCTCGGGCTCGGGCTCGGGCTCGGGCTCGGGCTCGGGCTCGGGCTCGGGCTCAGCCTCACCTAGCAAGTCGTAATTGGGCTGAATCATACCAAAGATGCGTCCTGCTTTAAGCGCATCTAACACCATATTAAGATAGCGTGGCTCGAAAACATTCAAGGGTAGCCTGCCCCAAGGTAAAAGAAGTGCTCCCGACAACGGAAAAATAGGAATCTGTTCTGGAAGATCCTTGAGGGTGGTAAAAATGGGACTTCGCATAGCCTTTTTCAGTTTGTAGCTACAATCATAGACTGGTATCACGCGAACAATATCGAAGACAACCTGCGGCGGCCATCCACAGTCAGCGGATCAGTTGGTCCGAATGCTTCGAAAAATCTTACCAGTTGCTTGCGGGCGGCTTCGTCCTGCCAATTACGGTCTATACGTATCATCTTCAACAATTCGTCTACAGCACTTTCGTGCTCTTGAGCCCCGAAGAAAGCCATAGCAAGATCAAGTCTGCTTTGCATATCTTTTGGTTCTGCGGTTACTTTATCACGCAGCATCTGAATGTGTTCAGCACCGCCGCTATCCTGAGTGGCCTCCTTGAGCTCTAACGCTGTTTGTATTGCAACAATTTCAGGTTTCTGGGCAACTTCGTCCGGTATGCGCCCGAGTACTTCCTTTGCAACATCATCCTTTCCGAGTTCTATGTAACACTTGAGAGCGCCCGCCAAGGCTTTGGTGTTACCTTGATCTTCCTCTAGGACTCTTTGGTATATAGGCAAAGCTTGTTCATATTGAGCCTGAGCCATCAATTCATCTGCTCCCGACAACATCTCATCTAACGGGGACCCGCCGCCGCCAGTTAACCGATCGATAAAATTTCTCAACTTGCTTTCAGGTAATGCCCCCATAAAACCGTCAGCAGGCCGCCCATCTTTGAAAGCAAAAACCGCCGGGATAGATTTCACCTGAAACTGCATGGCTAGAGGTTGATTTTCATCAACATTAATTTTAACCAGCTTAACTTTACCTGCATATTCCTTCACCAACTTTTCGAGGGCAGGGCCCAGCTGCTTGCACGGGCCACACCAGGGTGCCCAAAAATCAACAATAACAGGCACCCCCTTGGACGCCTCAATAACATCAGAAGCAAAATTTTTTGTGTCACTATCCTTGATGAGTAGTTCGGGTGACACCGTCATCTGCCCTGCTTCACCGTTTTCACCAATCACCATGATATTTTGCTTTCATTATCCAATTATAAAAAGCTGCTCAACAGTTAGATGGGGCATAAAAACCCAGCGCGCAAGGGAAACAATCTGCCTCATCACATAGACCTTGCAAAGGCAGGTCAACTGATTATAGTCCGCGATCTTTCTCCGCGGGCCGTTCTGGCCTGATATTGAGCGGGCGTAGCTCAGGGGTAGAGCACAACCTTGCCAAGGTTGGGGTCGTGGGTTCAAATCCCATCGCCCGCTCCATTTTTCTAGTAAGTTAGTGTTTTTCAAATAAACGTTCGGCCCTTTTGCATCAATCATTTGTGCGTCTAAATTAAATAACGGACTCCGGACCTTCTTAATATTCCACGCGACAGACTTTGAATTAGACAATCATAATGACCTCTTGGAACCACTTAAACTTTACTTTCGCGACTAGGCCACCTAACAGACTATTCTCCATATTATGAGCCCACCATACATCTGCCTCTTAGGCCCAACACGCGGATAACAAAGAATGGCCACAAGTACAAGTAACAACGGCGAGTCGCACAGACTTCAGGCAATGGCTGAGATTAAAGACCTTTGGAAGTCTGGAAATTTATTAACCGCGCAGACAAAATGCCGGGAGCTCGTTCAAAGCGCGCCGGATTTCTTCCAGGCCCATTTTCATCTGGGCAACATCAGTTATGCAATGGAAGAGCTCGACGCAGCAATCGAGGCTTACACCGAAGCAATTCGACTTAAGCCCAACCAGGCAGAAATTCATAATAACTTAGCGGCCGCTTATGCCAAGAATGGGCAGAGCCGACTCGCGATTGGCGCCTTTAAGAAGGCTATAAAAATCAAACCGAACCAAGCGAGTGCTCTAAAGAATCTGAGCAACATATTCGTCGCCGAACAAAACTACGATAAGGCTGCTGAAACTTTGCGTCTGGCTGACAAGGCACGCCCTAATCATGCCGAAACCCTTCGCCTTCTTTATCCAATCTTGCTGAGGGTCGGCAAATCAAGAGAATGCATAAGTGTTCTTAAGCGGCTTTTAGATTGCTCACCCAAGGACGTTGACGCTTTGGTAGCCTGCGGTGCAGCGCTCTACGGCCGGCGCAAATATGACCAGGCGCTCGACCATTTTTCTCGCGCCCTGGCATTAGAACCTAAACGACTCGACATCCAATTCCATTTAGCTGAAATAATGGAACAGAACGGTCATCATTCCCGCGCACGCACCATATTTCAAGAGCTCCTGCACAGCGATGTTGATGACCAGGTAAAACAGATACTCCGACTACGAATTGCCTGCGTTTTTCCTATTATTGCCGAGAGCAGGGCATCCATAACAGAGCAGCGCAAAACTATTCGGAAAGTGTTAACCGAAGGGCCAGACGGTACTATATCTAATCCGTATGCTGTTGGGGGCTTTACTAATTTCTTTCTTGCCTATCAGGGCCTAAACGATCGAAAACTCCAAGAGAGCCTTTCACGCTTTTATCTGAGCAGCTGCCCTGGTCTTTCCTATACCGCACCACACTGTACGAACTATAGATACGACAGAAGACGCAAACGCATCCGACTGGCTGTGGTGTCGAGCTTTATGTATGACCATACGGTCGGTCATCTCAATCGAGGTCTAATCGAAAACTTGGATCGGAATCGATTCGAATTGGTGTTAGTGCGTTGCCCGCTCATACCGGAAGGTGATCCCATAGCTGACCATCTTGCATCCATTTCCGACAGTGTGCTCGATGTTCCCGATGACCTGGAGGAAGCTCGACACTTAATTGCAAGAATTCAAGCCGATATTCTCTACTATCCCGAAATTGGTATGGACGACATGGTGTACTTTCTTGCCTTCGCTCGCCTTGCACCTGTGCAATGTGTGGCATGGGGACATCCTGTTACAACCGGCGTTCCAAACATGGACTACTTTATTTCTGTAGATGACATGGAACCCGAGGCTTCAGATCGCCATTATTCCGAAAAACTAGTCCGCTTAGAAGGATTATCCGTTTGTTACACCCGACCTCCCGCCCCAATGGAGACAGAAAAAAAAGTGAGGTTGGGTATTGATCCAAACCTTCGTGCGTACCTGTGTGCACAGAGCTTGTTCAAGGTTCATCCGGATTTTGATCAGATAATCGCCCGCCTTTTAGAACAGGACAGAGATGGAATAGTATATTTCATCGGGCTCACTAACATAATCAATCGCCAGTTTCTTGACCGCGTTGAAAAAAACATGGGTAAGAATACAGACCGAGTAAGAATATTACCACGTGTTTCATCTCAAATGTTTTTATCCCTATTACAAAATGCAGACGTTGTTCTAGATGTCCCCAACTGGTCTGGTGGCAAAACCAGTTTAGAGAGTTTTGCTATGGGAACACCGATTGTCCATTGGCCCGGGAGGTTTATGCGCGGTCGACACACCCTTGCGTTATATAAATGTATGGGGTTAACGGACTGCGTCGTAGATAGTACTGAGGCTTATGCTGAAACTGCATTTAGTCTTGCGCGGCAAACCGACTTTAAGGCCGATGTTCGTCGGAGAATCAAGGAAAATAGTCACAAACTGTTTGATAATGTCTCGACAATTAAAGAGCTGGAGAGCTTCTTTGAACTAGCCCTTGCTGAGCTTCCTTAATCCCCCGCCACTTCTACATCTATATTCTTGTGCTGAAGTGCATGCAGACTAGCGTAGACTCCCTGACACTCTAACAAGTCTTGATGGATTCCCGACTCAACAACTCGTCCATCAGAGACAACATGTATAAGATCCGCAGCAACAATAGTTGAAAGCCGGTGTGCAATAACAATTGTTGTCCGATCAGCCGTTAGCCGTGATAGAGCCTCTTGTATTTCTTGTTCAGAGCCCGTGTCTAGTGCACTGGTAGCCTCATCAAGGATAAGGATAGGGGCATCCATGAGAATGGCGCGCGCTATAGCTATGCGTTGTCGTTGTCCACCTGAAAGAGACTGACCTCGTTCTCCGACAATTGTGTCGTATCCGTCTGCTAACTCAGAAATAAATTTATCGGCAGCAGCCGCGCGAGCAGCGGCCTCAACCTCTTCATCTGATGCTGTCGGACGACCAAATCGTATATTGGCCCTAATACTGTCGTCAAACAGAATCACGTCTTGGCCCACCAGCGCAATATGTGATCTCAGAGACGCAAGAGTCACACTTGCTATATCTTGGCCATCAATTCTTATACAACCTGAGGTTAAATCATAAAATCTAGGTATTAGATTCAAGATTGTGGTTTTTCCTGCACCGGAGGGCCCCACTAGAGCGGTCGTCTTACCGGGCGATGCAGAGAATGATACCCCGCATAAGGCTGGTGATTTATCGTCATACGAAAAATTCACCGCTTCAAAAGTGATGGCGCCGTTGGTAACGCTCAAAGGCAGCGCTCCTTCTTTTTCTTGTATCTCTGGTTTTTTGTCGAGCACTGCAAAAATTCTCTGTGCCCCGGCCAACCCCTCCTGCACCTGAGCGTTTAAGTTTGCGAGCGCTTTCATAGGACGGTAGGCCATAAGCAATGCCGTAATAAACGAAAAAAACGCGCCTGCCGTGGTCTCCCCCTGGATTACACGCCACCCACCGTAAATCACAACTACCGTTACCGCGACACCACCCAAGGTCTCCATTACGGGACTAGCCAAGGCACGAACCCGCTCGGCACGTACCACGAGATCACGAACAAGAACGGTAAGTGCGCTGGCGCTGTCAGCTTCATGGTCTTCCATGCGGTAAGATTTAATGAGACGAATACCAGAGAAAGTCTGTTGCAGAAGGGTCATGTACGAAGCTGTTTGCGCCTGGGTGTTGGAGGTTACTTTACGCAAACGCTGGCCTAGTGTTGTGATGGGTACAACGCTAGCCGGGAAAATTACGAACGAAATCGCGGCTAATCTCCAGTCCTGATAAAACATGACAGCAACCAAGAATATCAGCGAAAGGCTATCTTTTCCGATGCCCGTAAGAGCAGTCGAGACAGCTTGACGCATCGCGTTGATGTCTGTCGTAAAATGAGAGATCAGCGCGCCCGTCTTATGATCATGAAAAAAAGATAAGTCCATCCTAATCAAATGGCTAAACAAGCGATTTTGCATGTCCATAAGCACTGTCTGGCCCACACGAGCCATGATGACTGTTTGCGCATAGGTGGCCAGTCCCTTCAGCACAAAGACGCAAAGAACTGAAAGACCCACCGGCCAGAGCAATGCAGCGCGTCGTTCGACAAAAACACGATTGACAACCGGATCCATTAGCCAGGCAAGGGCTGCGGTAGTTGCCGCCACCACCACCATAAACACAACTGCCGCAGCTATGCGGGCTGAATAGGGCAACACCGCCTCAAGAAGAAGTCGGCGGATAAGAGCGCCAGAAGGAACAAACGAGGAATCTTGCCAATAATTCATTTGCGGTTGATTGACCATATTTCAATCTACATCAAGTAAGCATCGGTAGGATATCTTGTCCAGAGCACACCTAAACAATCTACAATGACTTTCGGGCACATTTACAAGCATCATCGCCCCAGGGTAGTGTGGCTGCAACTTTGATTTTAACGGGGGCCTCCTCCGGGCCAAGGTGGTTCGGAATGTCCCTGATATCCTTGGACACTGGAACCTATGCGCGATTCTGTCAGCTTACCCCTGCCATTTATTGACCTCCAACAACAACGTAACCGCATTGCCAATGAAATCGATGCTGCCATAACACGCGTGCTTGATCACGGAGCGTTTGTTATGGGTCCCGAGGTCACCGAGTTAGAAAATCGGTTGTCACAGTACTCTGGAACTAACCATACTATCACATGCTCCAACGGGACAGATGCGCTTCTAATGGCGCTGATGGCTAAGGATGTTGGCCCCGGAGATGCTGTATTCGTGCCGTCCTTCACCTTCACGTCCACTGCTGAAGCGCCGGCCCTTTTAGGAGCCACGCCGGTCTTTGTCGATGTTCTGCCCGACACTTTCAACCTGGATGCGACCAGTCTCGACAACGCCGTGGCGGCAGCCACCTCTTCTGGGCTAAAGCCGTCTTGTGTTATTACCGTCGATTTGTTTGGTCAACCTGTGAATTTTTCTGCCATTGGGACTGTAGCTGAGGACCATGGTATGTGGATCTTAGACGATGCTGCACAAAGTTTTGGCGCAAAGTATAAAAACCAGCCAATTGGGACGCATGGTTTGATGACCACGACAAGCTTTTATCCTTCAAAACCCTTGGGTTGCTATGGTGACGGGGGTGCCGTCTTCACCAACGACGAAGATCTAATGAAAAAACTTGTGTCAATCCGGATCCACGGCCAGGGCCGAACTCGTAATAAGACCGAGCGGATTGGGTTAACGGCTCGATTTGATTCTATACAGGCCGCAATCCTATTAGAAAAACTCAAGATATTTGATGATGAGTGCCAGAGGCGTCAGTCGGCAATGGAATACTATAACAAAGACCTGGCGGACTATGTAAAAACGCCTGTTGTCGACAAGAATTGTGTCTCCGTCTGGGCGCAATACACCATTAAGCACATTAAGCGCGACTCCATTGTTAATACTTTGTCTGCTTGTGGTATTCCAACGGCAGTTTTTTATGCGCACCCCCTTCATACCCAAGAACCATACAAGAATTTTCCCTTGCCGGACGGCGGATTACCTGTCACCGAAGCGCTGGCAAAAGAGGTAGTTAGCCTACCCATGCATCCGTATCTAGACCAAGAAACTCAAGACCGCATTATTAATGCAGTACTCACTGCCATATCTTGACCTTCGTTGCAGCGCGGTGTAACGCCGATCCCATGAAAAATCGCTCAACTAAAAAACTTCCTGTCGGCGTCATTGGCCTAGGCGCCATGGGAATGAATCACGTACAAGCATGGTCCGACGCTGAGGATGCCAAGCTTGAATTCGTGATGGATCACAAGCTGGACTGGACCAAAGCCGTCGCCAATGACTTTGGCGTTATGGCCACTCCATCCATAGACTTCCTAGCCTCCAAAGTAACAGCGGTCAGCATAGCTGTACCAACCGCAGACCACCTTGCCATTGGCACCCAGATGCTGGAAGCCGGAGTAGCATGTCTCATTGAAAAACCATTGGCCTTAACTGAAAAAGATTGCCAAACACTAATTCATTCCGCCAGCAAGGGCGGCGCCATCCTTCAGGTCGGTCATATTGAGAGATTCAACCCCGCTTTCACAGCAGTTCAAGAACATCTCGGCAAGGAAGAAACCATACACGCCATGTCCGCCCAACGGCTGAACAACACAAGCTCTAGGGTACTAGACCTAGATGTAATAATGGACCTCATGATACACGACCTCGATCTTATGCTTGCTCTAAAAAATTCTACCGTAAAACATATCAACGCAACAGCAGTGCGCACCGGGGCTCTCAGGGGAACAGATCATGTGGCTGCGTTACTATCATTTTGCGATGGTTCTATAGCAACCCTGACTGCCAGCCGTTTGGCTAATAATCAGACACGTATGATCGAACTCACGACTGATATCGGTTTCTATGTTCTAGATTGTTTAAGAAAACGTGCCGATTTTTCACGATCTAATAATATCTCCGAACAAGACACATCAAGAATATTAACAACACACCTGAATGTGGCTGATAAGGATCCATTGCGGGCTCAGCTCGCTAACTTTACTGCCTCCATACGTGGTGAGGAATCTCCACGAGTTTCAGGACAGGATGCCCTTGAAGTAATGCGGCTAGTTTACGGCATTCAAAACGCCTTGGATCTTGGCGGAAATGAACAAAAATGAGCTTAGGAGTAAGGTTTTTTTGGGCCGCCCACGCGAGATTTTTTCGTGGTGTCTGTTTGATTTCGCGGGTCAGGGATATCCAACAGTTATTACAACCTTTGTCTTTGCAGCATATTTTGCCGAGGCTGTGGCGCCAGACTCTTTAAGCGGAACTACATATTGGGGTTACACCGTTGGTATAGCGGGTTTGATAGTCGCACTCCTTTCACCCATTCTCGGCGCCATCGCTGATCAAACCGGACGTCGCAAGCCCTGGTTGTTCGTTTTTACCGTGCTTTCAATCACTTCAACTGTGCTCTTGTGGTTTACTCGTCCCGTACCGGATGATTTGCTATGGGCTCTAACCTTAGTTGCCTTGTCAAGCGTAAGCTTTGAAGTGGGAACGGTTTTTTATAACGCAATGTTGCCCGACTTAGTGCCTCGCACGCATCTTGGCCGAGTTTCCGGCTGGGCGTGGGGAATGGGATATGCGGGGGGCTTGTTGTGCCTTTTGGTTGCATTACTGGGCTTCATCAAGGCGGGCGGATTGCAACTAGGCCTCGACCGCGATAGCGCCGAACATATCAGGGCGACTACGATTCTAGTGGGTGTTTGGTTTGCCCTATTTGCCACACCGCTTTTTCTTCTAGTCCCTGACAAACAACGCATCACCATTTCTTTAAGTAGCGCAATCAAAAAGGGTTTTGGACAGCTTTTCACAACAGCCCTGAAAATCCGACATCACGCCAATACTGCTCGTTTTCTTTTAGCTCGAATGATCTATATCGATGGCGTTAACACGATGTTTGTTTTTGGTGGCATCTATGCAGCCGGAACAATTGGCATGGATATGGATGAGATTATTCTATTAGGAATTGCTCTCAATGTAGCCGCTGGAAGTGGCGCTGCTATTTTTGCATGGCTTGATGACTGGATCGGCTCCAAGCGCACGATTCTGCTCTCCTTGAGCGCTCTTATTCTTACGTTGGGAATTGTTTTAACCATTCAAACAAAAACTCAGTTTTGGTTCGCGGCCCTCACAATGAGTATTTTTTTTGGTCCGGTCCAAGCGGCAAGCCGTACCTTAATGGCTCGACTTGCACCGATCGAGATGCGCAATGAAATGTTTGGTCTTTTTGCAGTCTCTGGAAAGGTAACCGCGTTTGCAGGCCCTGTGCTAGTAGGATGGATAACCGCAATAACAAATAGTCAACGCCTCGGTATGTCGATAATACTCTTGTTTCTTCTTACTGGTTTAATTTTAATGCGAAGCGTTGAGGAGCCGGATTGATCCTATTTTCTAGTGCCTAAAATGACGGATTCCAGTAAGGATCATTGCGAGGTTCTTATCATCAGCAGCAGCGATTACTTCATCGTCTCGAATTGAACCGCCAGGCTGTATCACCGCCGTTGCTCCAGCTGCGGCTGCAGCTAAGAGCCCGTCGGCAAACGGAAAAAATGCATCCGATGCCACCACTGAACCTTTTGTCTCTGGTTCACCGCCTCCAGATTTCTGAGCAGTTTCTTGGGATTTGGAATGCGCAATTCGGGCAGAGTCAATACGGCTCATCTGTCCCGCACCTACGCCCACCGTAGCGCCGCTCTTAGCATAGACGATAGCATTGGACTTGACGTGCTTACACACGGTGAATGCAAATATAAGGTCCTCTAGTTCTTTCGGGGTGGGGGCACGCTTGGTCACTACGTTGAGATCCTGGGGTAGAACACGACCAATATCTCTCGTCTGGACTAGATAGCCACCAGCCACTGTCCTGACCGTAGTGCTAGCCTGCATCGCGTCCGGAAGGTCGCCAGTCAACAACACCCTTAGGTTCTTCTTCTTAGCTAAAACCTTCCGTGCCTCTTCGCTAGCATCCGGCGCGATAACAACTTCCGTAAAAATTCTTATGATTGCAGTAGCTACAGCGGCATCGATTGGCTGATTAACTGCAACTATACCACCAAAGGCAGAAACGGGATCACAGGCCAAAGCTTTGTTGTAAGCTGTTAGAACCTGGTCAGCCTTCGCAACACCGCAGGGATTGGCATGCTTCACTATAGCCACAGCCGGCTCATCAAAATCGTTTACAAGTTCGAAAGCAGCGTCAGTATCAGCTATATTATTATAACTTAGGGCTTTACCCTGAATCTGGTCTGCCGATGCGACGCCTGGTCGTTGATCCGTTCTAACATACAAAGCGGCCGCCTGATGTGGATTTTCGCCATAACGAAGGCTTTGCTTTTTGGTACCTGAAAAATTCATCCAGTGGGGAAAAGACTCGTCGGTCTGGTCTCTTAGCCAGTTAGAAATCGAAGAATCATAAGCGGCGGTGCGGGCATATGCACGACCAGCGAGAATGGACCGCAAATCTTCGGAAACCGCCCCGTTATTCGTTTTCATGTCCTGTATCACAGCCTCGTAGTCTCCTGGATCAACAACCACCGCTACGCCAGCGTGGTTCTTCGCTGCTGCGCGGATCAAAGCGGGGCCACCAATATCAATGTTTTCTATACAAGCCGCAAAGTCAGCTTGGTTGGCGAGCGCCTGTTCAAATGGATAAAGATTCACCACAACTAAATCGATCGGCAGTATATTGTTTTCAGCCATGGCCGATTCATGGTTCGCATTCCCACGTATTCCAAGAATACCGCCGTAAATCTTTGGATGGAGAGTTTTTACTCGCCCGTCGAGCATTTCAGGAAATCCGGTGATTTCAGCAACTTCCGTAATGGAAGAGACAACACTACGTAGTGCTGTTGCAGTTCCCCCTGTCGATACGAGATCTACGCCCTGTGAAGCAAGATACAACGCAAATTCGGTCAGTCCGCTTTTGTCGGACACTGAGAGAAGGGCACGGCGGATTGGGGTTAAGGACATAGTGGCTCCGGACGGGTGTTAGTCTCGACAGAAATCAACGAACGCGGATGTAGCACGAACCCCGCAGAGGGCAAACCGCAGAATGAAATCCTATTTTACAATTTTTAGATGAGTTTTTTCTAACTCTCCTAAGCTCTCTCCAGAAGCCCTTCGAAGTTCCGGCACTAATTCCGCCAAAAGAGCCAAAACAGCCTTCTCATCCCGATTGCGGGATGCTGTCTCAACTTGGCCAAGTCGGTCCGTAATGAATTCTAGTTCTGCTGCGCGAGGACGGGCAAGTAGGATTCCCGCCATATCCGTACCAACTAGCGACTCTTCACCGTGAAAGACTTCTTCCGTTAGCTTTTCGCCTGATCTTAGGCCCGTAATCTTTATATCAACATCGCGATACGGCACCTTTCCGGCAAGACGAATCATCTGTTGAGCCAGATCTACAATCTTTACTGGCTTACCCATATCAAGAACATATATGGCCCCATCATCGTTCTTACTGGAACCAAGGGCCATAGCCTGTAGGACCAATTCCACCGCCTCTTGGACGGTCATAAAGTAACGTTCCACATCAGGGTGAGTCACCGTCAAGGGCCCCCCACCTTCCAATTGTTTCTGAAACAATGGAACTACCGAGCCGGCCGAGCCAAGAACATTACCGAACCGTAAAGTTACAAAACGGGTGCCATGCCGACCCAGATCTAGGGTCTGGCAATACATCTCCCCTAGCCGCTTAGAGGCTCCCATAATATTTGCTGGGTTAACTGCTTTGTCTGTGGAAATAAACGTCATCGCTTCGACGCCATGCACCAAGCAGGCATCCGCTACTAGCTTAGTACCAATAGCATTGGTAAGCACACCTTCGATTATGTTAGCCTCAACCATGGGAACTTGCTTCAAGGCAGCCGCATGAAATACCAACTGAGGACGCTCAACCCCGAAAACTTCATCTAACCTCTTAATATCACGAACGTCTGCCAGCGAAGCTGAAAAGGACACGTTAGGAAATCGGTTTCTTGCTTCCAGATCAATAGAATAAAGGTGAAATTCCGAATGATCTACGAGACAAACATGTGCGGGGCCGCATTCGCTTACCTGACGCACTAGTTCAGAGCCAATTGAACCTCCAGCACCGGTAATTAATACTCGCCCGTCACGAATCTTGGACTCCATCACAGTCCGATCGAGACGCGTTTGTGGACGCCCCAAAAGATCTTCGATTGCGATAGGCCGGGGTCTTAAGCCAATCCCGTCATAATCATGAACGTCCGTCGGCGCGGGCAGCCGCGACAAGGGGCACCCTACCTTCTCCGCTACCGCCAATAGGCGCTGGACTTTCTCTCCACCAATTACGCGATTAGTAAGCACCAGCCGTTGTGGCCGGCGGCCTTCAGCGTCAAGCACTGATACCAATCTTTCTAGATCAGTATCTAGCCCCAGAACCTCTATACCCTGGATTACTTGGCCTACCCTAGCAGGCGCAGAGGTCACCAGGCCCAGGACTTGATATGGAGAATCAGGCTGACTTTGAGTAGCACGTACAAAGTGATCGGCTTCATCACCTGTACCTATAACTAATAAAGGAATGTGACGATCAGCTGAGCGTAGCAAAAGGCTAAATCGCCCATCGCGCAGCATTCTGTATATAAACCTTGGGGCAGCTAAGAAAAAAACAAGAGTAAACCAAGAAATAAACGGCAAAGACCTAGGCACCAGCTCTAGCCGTGTGAATAGAAACATAATGGGTATAAACACCAGAACCGTGAATGTAGCGGCCTTCAAGATAACGACGGCATCTCTAAGTGAGACATATGCCCAGGCATGCCGGTATAAGCCAGACGCTGCAAAAACCACGGCAGCAACGGCAGTAAAGGTAGTTGCAGCTTGAAGAACCACTTCCACATTATTAATTATGGATTGACCTATTCTCAGGTAATACCCCAGCACCAAGGCAGCGCAGGCAATAGCTACATCCAGCAAATAGACCAAGAGATTGCGAGGATGCAGGAAGAGAAGGACGAGAGACTTCACACCGCTAACCTAACTTCCAAAATGAGACCTTATGTTAATAGCTGAACCTTCGTTTTACTACCAAGCGGACCATCCGCCATCAACAATCAGACATTGGCCTGTCACATAAGACGACAAATCACTAGCCAGGAACATTGCGGCTCCCTTTATATCTTCCTCCGTGGCCATGCGTTTCATGGGTGTGCGAGCAATGTAGCGACTATAAAAAGATTCGGGCGTCGCTCTTGCAACACCTCCCGGGACGATAGCGTTAACACGTACCCCAGGAGCCAAAGTAGTCGCTAACCAACGAGTCAGTTGCATCAAACCACCCTTGGAAGCCGCGTAAGCAGCAGGTGATCCAAAGTCAACGTCCTCATAAATAGACCAGTCAGGCCCTAACAGCCCATAAATAGAGCCGATGTTTATGACACTGCCATGACCCGATTTTCGAAGATAAGGAAGTGCCTGCTGTACAAGAAAAAAGGGCGCGGTAAGATTAACGTTTACTGCGTCTCGCCAAGTACTAATCTCCTGCTCCTCGATAGGCACAGCCCAACCCGCTAAATCATCAGTGCCTACAAAAGCAGCGCAGTTGACTAGAATATCGAGCCCACCAAGACCATCAACGACCCGCGCCGGAACACCGCGTAAAGCCTCGTCGTCTGCAAGATCTACAGCGAGGGCTAAAGCTCTGGTCGGGAAATTATTTGAAAGCCTGTTCACTATCTTTTCTGGCTCGGCTTTGCCACGATCCAGCACCGCTACATTCGCACCAAGTTCAGCAAAAGTTTCTGCAAGAACACTCCCAATATGCCCGGCCCCACCGGTGATTAGTGCCACCCGGTCTTTCAATGACATAAGATCAACAACTTTGCGCACAACTGGCTACCTTATATATCCTCATCAGGAAACAAACCTGCAAATTCCCGTTGAGCCTGATTGAGATCATCGACATGGCCAACATCAATCCAATATTCCCTAAGAGGGAATGCTGACGGCTTTTGGCCGTTATCGATCATGGTTTGAAATAAATCTGGCATATCAAGTTTTTTCTTTGCAGGCACCATGTCAAGCACTTCAGGATCAATGACATAGATTCCTGCATTTACGAAGAACTTGTGGTCAGGTTTCTCATCAATACCCAGCAGAAACTGTTTGTCAGTTCGCACAACACCGAATGGTACACTAACACGGTATTCACGCACACACATCGTAGCGGCTACTGAGCCTTCATCATGAAACTTTATTAAGTGATCGAATCTAACCTTCGTAAGTAGGTCACCGTTCATAACAATCAACGCCTTTTCGGGCCGCTCAGATAATAGCGACAATGCCCCAGCGGTGCCCATGGCTTCTCGTTCTTGTACATAGCTAATTCTGGCCCCCAAATGACTCCCATCAGAAAAGTGCTGACGGATCATCTCTGCTTTATAGTTGAGAGAAATGTAGAAACGAGTAAAGCCCTGAACCACAAAACGTCTAATTATAGTTTCTAGAATCGGTCGGCCACCTACTTCTATCAATGGTTTTGGGATCTCTTCGGTCAACGGCCGCAACCTTTTACCAAGCCCACCAGCCATTAGCACCACAGCACGATCGTTGCCAACCGTAGGCTCCAAATCCCTCAAGACCTTGAGACCGACAAGCTCGCCGGTCTGATCGGTCAAGGGTAAGTGATGGATAGCGTGACGTTTCATAATACTAATTGCATCGGGGTCATTAATGTCACTCGGGGCAGTGACAGGTGTAGTATTCATCACTTTTTTCACTGGCTCACCCAGACTAATACCAGCCAATATTCCGCGGCGTATGTCTCCGTCGGTAACCGTGCCAACGAGTTTTCCATCATTGTGCACCAAACCTATAGGAACTCCGTGGGTGTCGATAATCTTAAGGGTTTCGAGAATCGAAGTGGTCTCAAGCACCTGGTTCTCAGTGAGATCCCTTGCCACGACTCAGTCTCTCCTGTCAGTCACTGGATTGGCTGGATTTCCTGTGACAGTAACGCCAGCTGCAACGTCTCGGATAACTACAGCTCCAGCACCAACAACTGCATCGTCGCCGATTGCAACTCCCGGTATAACCACTGCACCGGCACCAATATGGCATCTGCGGCCGATCTCAACTCCACCACAAAGAACCGCGCCTGGGGCGACATGACAATGGGGCCCGATACAACAATCGTGATCAAGGGTAGCGCCGGTGTTGATGATTGAATCGACACCAACCGTCGTCCCTGGGTGAACGATAGCACCAGTCATAATATGACAACCCTCTTCCAGCACAACCTGGTCGGAAATTGCTGCACTGGGGCTGATTATTTGCATAAATTCAAATCCTAGTTTTTTAAATTTTGAGTAAAATGCTTCACGTTTTTCTAAATCGGAGCTCCCTCGACCGGCACGATTACCCATTGCGTTGACAAGAACCACCTTGCGAGGGTTCTTATGCAAAATAGAATCATCGTCACCGATTATTGGTATTCCATCTACGTCGGCCCCTGAGCGGGAAGAATCGCTATCAGTAATGCCTGCGGGGATTATGCCGTTTTCTCTAAGGATGCCTATAACTACGCGCCCATGACCACCCGCGCACAGTATAAACACACCCTTTTGGAAGCTCTTTTCGTTCATATGGGATCAATCAGGTCGTTTGCAGAGTATGAGCGGCTAGCCACGCGACCACTGTATTCCCAGTATTTTAAAGGTGACACTCCCCCACCCGGGCGTTTTGCACCAAGGTTTGAAAAAGTAAACTGTTCGCCCTCTGATATATCCACAAGTGCTACCAGGCTCTTGCGAGCAGCCAAACGAGTATTAATTTCCCGAGTATTGGGCTCTTTCATACCAGAACCGAGAGCTTTTTGAACCAGTCGTATACCAGCAACCATCTCTTTCAGTTCAGCTGGCTCTAAAGATGCACCGTGATCAGGCCCCGGGAGGGATTTATCTAATGTAAAGTGTTTTTCGATCATCACCGCGCCGCGTCCGACTGCAGCGATAGGAAGCAAAATCCCTTCTGAATGGTCAGATAAACCAGTTGGCAATGAGAAAAAACCTAACAACGCATCCATGGCTCGGAGATTAATGGTTTCCGGAGGAGCAGGGTATTCAGTGGTACACTGCAACAGGGTCACATGCTGCAAAAGCAGCGCACTGCCATTTTTACTATTATAAGCTTCTTTAAAGCTGCCAACTCCCGCCTCTTCATCTGGAAGACCAAGCAGGCCAAATGCAATAACACCAAGGGCAGCTTCTATTTCGTCCAAAGTCGCCATGCCTGTCGATAGAACCATAGGTAGACCGGCGCGCGAAATTCTCAGAAGAAGGGGTGCATTTGTAATTTCTCCAGAAGCTATCTTAAGACGCCTTACCCCCATATGTTCTACAAGAAAATCGCAACTCCCTATGTCGAAGGGTGTTGACATGAACTCAATACCCAGAGCATCGCATTTGTCTTTAACCACAAAATGATCTTCTTTGGAAAGCTCAAGGCCCTTGAGCATAGCCAGTTGCGAGTCGTCGGTACCGGTAGTTTTTTCCTGATAGGCCGCCTTAGGGGCATCTTCTGATGCTAAAGCTTCAGCATCAAAAGTTTGGAACTTTACTGCATCAGCCCCGGCCTCGAATGCCACCGCCACGAGATCGAGGGCACGACCGACACACCCGTTATGATTGACCCCGGCCTCAGCAATGACAAAGGTATGGCTATTGTTTTCTGCCATCTTACAGCGCATGCTCTCCGGTCTTAAACGTTCGGACACTCTTTGTCCCATGGATGCCGTAGGGAAACAAGTCATCACGGGGCCAGCCACTATTAACACCAAAATGGTCTTGAGCGTGGCAAGGGCTCGGGTATTGTGGCCGACTCAGGATTATACGTTATATTAGCGCCATGAACTCTGCTCCAGAAATACTGTTTTTGATTGCCGCCCGCGGCGGGTCTAAGGGACTTCCGGGAAAGAACCTTAAACGCATTGAGGACTTATCCTTAATGGGTTTCAAGGCCAGGTCCGCACAAAAATGCCGCTATTGCACCCGCTTAATTCTATCGACCGACTCCGAGGAGGTTCAGGAAGAAGGTCAGGCGCTAGGAGTTGAAGTGCCGTTTACACGGCCGGCAAACCTTGCCACCGATGAGGCAACATCAGAGAGTGTTGTAGCCCACGCAATTGACTGGGTCGAACAAACAGAAAAGCGCCAATACGATGCTATCATGCTATTGGAACCAGCATCACCTTTCGCGACAGCAGCACATTACACGAAAGCTATTGAGTTATACTTGAGACGCAGTGCCGACTTGATAGTAGGTCTCAGGGAATTAGATACTTATCCGTTGTTTACTGGTGACGCACGGGCAGACGGCTCCATATCTCACATTGTTAAAGCCATTAATGGGACCAGCTTTAGACGTCGACAAGATCAACCCACTCAGGTGACTATGAACGGCGCGCTATACCTGATCCGCTGGGAGACTTTTAAAGCTACAGGCAAGATATACAGCAACCCAGAAAACTGTTTCGGTATTGTCATGGATCAATGGCATTCCATTGAAATCGAAACACCTGAAGATCTAGCCTTGGCTACATGGGCGGTAGAAAAACGGTGTATCGATATTAGGCACTGGCATCCGTAAGGAGGAGTCACCGTGGCACGAAAAATTTGTGTTGTAACGGGTTCGCGGGCTGATTACGGACACCTGATCCCAGTTATGCGGGCTATTCAAGAGGAGGGGGGGCTAGATCTATTGACAATCGTATGTGGGCAGCACCTCGATCCACGCTTCGGTAACACCTGGGAGGTTATCGAAGCAGATGGATTTTCTATAGACGCCAAAGTGGACATTGGCCTATCAGAAGATACCCCCTTGGCGATGGCGGAAGCCGTAGGACGCGGTGTAACCGGATTAGCCAAAGCCCTAGATAGTATCCACCCGGATATAGTCCTAGTACTGGGTGATCGATTTGAAATCTTTGCTGCAGGGTCTGCAGCGCTACTTCTCAGCATTCCATTGGCCCACATCCATGGAGGGGAGGTCACTGAAGGCGCGATTGACGATGCGATGCGTCACTCCCTGACCAAGATGGCAGCGGCCCACTTCGCCGCAACGGAACCTTATGCCTCCCGCATTAGGCAAATGGGAGAAAACCCCCAATTCGTGTTTCATACCGGTGCGCCAGGTCTCGACCATCTTGGTAGACCCGACCTGCTAGAAAGGGCCGACCTTGGACATGAATTGAACCTCGATCTATCCGAAAGCTTTTTTCTAATCACTTACCACGCGGTTACCTTGCAAGCTGATTCGGGCCAGGCCGCGGCGAAGGCTCTGACGGAGGCCCTTTCGTGTTTTGGCGATACAGCCATGATTTTCACAGGTGTAAATAGCGATCCGGGTTACAGTAAGATCCGCAAAGTTATTGAAGATTTTGCTTCGCTCAACCCTAAACGCCGCAAATCAGTGCACTCCCTGGGTCAGAGGCTATATCTAAGTGCCATGAAAAACGCTGATGCTGTGATTGGCAACTCATCATCAGGTCTCATTGAGGCGCCGGCTTTCGGTGTGCCAACAGTAAACATTGGCAAGCGACAAAAAGGCCGATTACAAGGCTTGTCAGTCATCAATTGCGGCGAGCGAACCGGTGACATAAGAACCGCATTGCAAAGCGCCATTAGCAAAGACTTCCGAGAAATCTGTCTCGGCGCCCAACCGCCCTATGGACGGGGTGGTGCATCAAAAAAAATAGTTGAGTTACTGGGAAGTCTTCCTATAGAGGAATTGAGCATTAAGGGCTTCCACGACATAATATAGTAGTGTCATTTTCGCAATTACTGCATCGAGGTTTAATGTCCGATAAAGTTGCTTTGATTACCGGGGTCACGGGCCAGGACGGAGCCTACCTGTCGGAATTTCTGTTGGACAAAGGATACATTGTCCACGGAGTGAAGCGTCGGTCTTCGTCCTTTAACACCGCCCGACTGGACCACCTTTATCAAGACTTCCATCAGGACGATGTGCGCTTCTTTCTGCATTATGGGGATCTCACAGATGCCTCAAACTTGATCCGCCTAGTACAAGAGGTGCAGCCGGATGAAATATATAACCTAGCTGCCCAAAGCCACGTTCAAGTAAGTTTCGAAACCCCCGAGTACACGGCCAACGCCGATGCACTCGGAACATTGAGACTTCTAGAAGCTATTCGTATCCTGGGCCTCAGTAGTAAAACCCGTTTTTATCAAGCCTCTACTTCAGAACTATATGGCAAAGCAAAAGAGGTACCACAAAAAGAAACTACGCCGTTTCATCCCCGCAGCCCCTATGGTGCCGCCAAACTTTACGCATATTGGATAACGGTCAATTACCGAGAAGCTTACAACTATCACGCTTCCAACGGTATTTTATTCAATCATGAAAGCCCCTTACGCGGCGAAACTTTTGTTACTCGGAAACTCACCCGTGCAGTGGCATCCATAAAGCTTGGCTATCAGGATCGCGTATATTTGGGGAACCTGGATGCCAGGCGGGACTGGGGACATGCGCGTGATTATGTAGAAGGTATGTGGATGATGCTTCAGCAGCCCAAGGCGGACGATTACGTTCTAGCCACCGGGGAAACACATGCTGTCAGGGAGTTCGCAGAACTTGCGTTTGCCCACATAGGGAGGACCATAACTTGGAATGGAAAGGGTGCCGAGGAACGAGGAGTGGATGCAAATACCGGTGACATCCTAGTAGAAGTTGATCCACGCTACTTTAGGCCCACCGAGATAGAAGTGCTGCTCGGCGATTCAACAAAAGCACGGGAGGTGCTCGGTTGGAAGCACAAGACCCGTTTTGAAGATATGGTAAAGGAAATGGTTGATAGTGACCTCATCGCCCTGAAGGAAGAAGCGAGACGCTTCCCCCATCATGACTAAGGTGATCTATCCGTTGACCGGAAAGCGGGTTTGGGTGGCAGGCCATACAGGCATGGTTGGGTCTGCCCTACTTCGCAGGCTTATTGCAGAAGACTGTGAGGTTATAACTGTTGGTAGAGCTGAAGTGGACCTTACTAGACAAAGTGATGTCGAAGACTGGATGGCCGATGCCACACCTGATGCGGTGATACTTGCAGCAGCGACTGTCGGTGGAATATTGGCCAATGCATCACGACCAGTCGAGTTCCTCAACCAGAATCTGTTAATCCAGACCAACATCCTGGCCAACGCTCACAAGACGGGGGTGCAAAAACTTTTGTTTATGGGGTCCAGCTGCATCTACCCAAAGGCTGCTCCTCAGCCAATTCTGGAAAACAACTTGCTTGCCGGTCCACTAGAACCCACCAATCAGTGGTATGCTATAGCCAAGATTGCGGGCGTTCTTCAATGCCAGGCCTATCGTAAAGAGTATGGCAAGGACTTCATTTCCTGCATGCCTGCCAACCTCTACGGGCCCGGTGATAACTTTAACTTAGAGCAAAGCCATGTATTGCCAGCGCTCTTAGCCAAAGCACACCAAGCCAAAACCTCTGGTGACAGGGAATTAACCATTTGGGGTTCAGGCAAGCCGCGTCGGGAGTTTCTATATGTGGATGACTTAGCCGATGCCTGTGTGTTCTTAATGAAATCTTACTCGGAGCCGGAAACTATTAACTTAGGATTCGGATCCGACATCACCATTGAAGAACTTGCTAGAATAGTGTCAGAGGTTGTCGGCTTTGAAGGTAACTACTTATATGATACTTCCAAGCCTGACGGTACCAAGCAAAAACTTCTAGACTCGTCCAGAGTAAACGGTATGGGATGGAGAGCCCAGACCTTACTTAAAGACGGTATTGCCACGACATACGCTTGGTACATGGAAAACGCCACATGATTTATGTAGGTCCGCTAAGGTGACAAATACCAATAAAGGCCAGGAGATGTACGCAAAGGCTCTCAGGTTGATCCCTGGGGGTACACAGCTTCTATCCAAGCGCCCTGAGATGTTTCTACCAGGGCATTGGCCTAGCTATTACAGCCAAGCCAAAGGCGCGGAGATTATCGACCTCGACGGCAACACATATGTAGATATGAGCTACTGTGGCATAGGTGCAACTGTGCTGGGCTACGCTGACGACGATGTGGATACGGCTGTGAAAACAGCGATAGATAACGGATCGATGTCCACCCTGAACTGTCCGGAAGAAGTATGGCTAGCCGAGCTTCTAGTACAACTGCATCCATGGGCAGAGAAGGCACGCTTCGCCCGCGCCGGCGGCGAGGCTTTAGCTGTTGCGGTGCGCATCGCCCGCGCACACACCGGCCGCCAAGTAATTGCATTTTGCGGCTATCACGGCTGGCATGACTGGTATCTTGCGGCCAACCTAGCGGAAGACGACGCCCTGGACGGGCACCTTCTTCCTGGGCTTAGTCCCAACGGCGTGCCGCGGAAACTGGCGGGCCTGACCCAACCCTTTCAGTATAACGATCTTGCAGCTATCAAATCTATCGCCGAGACACACGGAGCAAACCTGGCCGCCATAGTAATGGAACCGGTGCGCGATACCGCGCCGGTGGGGGGATTTCTTGAGAAGGTAAGACAGTTAGCCGATGACACGGGTGCGGTGCTTATCTTCGACGAAGTCACATCAGGTTGGAGAATCAACACTGGTGGTATACACCTTACTTTAGGTGTTAATCCCGACATAGCAGTTTTTGCTAAGGCCATAGGCAACGGCTATCCTATTTCAGCAGTACTAGGACGCGCAAACATAATGTCCGCTGCTGAAAACACGTTTATCAGCTCGACCGCCTGGACCGAGCGTGTAGGACCAGCTGCTGCGCTTGCCACTATTGGTAAATTTATGGATAAGGACGTCGCATCGCACCTGATACAGCTTGGCGAAAGTGTGAAATTGGCATGGAAGCAAGCATCGAAAGGTTCGGGATTGGGAATAAAGGTGACAGGCTTAGCTCCTTTAGCCCATTTTAAATTTTGCTGCGAGGATGCCCAGGCTGTTCGTACATTGTTTACGCAGATGATGCTGGATAGGGGATATCTAGCTCGCGAATCTTTCTACGCGATGTATGCCCACACCGAAGCCCAAATAGACGCCTACACGGTGGCTTGTTTTGAGGTGTTCAAGGAGCTAGCAGCCGCTGTTGACTCCGGGACAGTAAAAAGGAAATTGCGCGGACCGTTAGCTCATTCCAGCTTTCAACGGCTAACATGAACGGCGGAAACAATTCGATAATTGGGCGCCTTTCTTCTTGATTCCGCTCTGCATGACTTCTAAAAAGCGCCTTACTACTTTGACTTTTTTCTGAAATCGCCGTCTGGACTGCGGCATGGAAATTTACCTACCTATCGCCGAAATGCCGGTTAACATCTTCCTTCTACTGAGCTTAGGAGGGGCCGCCGGACTGTTGTCGGGTTTGTTTGGCGTGGGCGGAGGATTCCTCCTAATTCCATTACTCATCTTCACCGGAGTGCCGCCCGCCGTAGCAGTAGGCACAGAACCAAACCAAATTGTTGCTTCGTCGGTGTCGGGGGTCCTGGCTCACATGCGCCGGAACAATGTGGATTTTCAAATGGGTCTTGTATTGACGGCGGGCGGACTCCTAGGCTCAGGCCTTGGGGTGTGGGTTTTCCGCATCTTGCGCGGCCTTGGCCAGATTGAATTAGTTATTTCATTAAGCTACGTCTTATTCTTGAGTGTTGTAGGCAGTCTAATGCTCTACGAAAGTACCGGAGTGGCCCTGCGACACTCCAGAAGCGGCGGCGGGCGCGCAACCAACCGAGGCCCGGGCAAGCATACCTGGATCCATGGCCTACCTTTCAAAATGCGCTTTCGGAAATCGAAGCTATACATCTCGGCATTGCTGCCATTAGCAGTTGGATTGGTGGTAGGTTTACTAGCAGGAATAATGGGGGTCGGCGGGGGGTTTGTGATGGTACCCGCAATGATTTACTTAATTGGTATGCCCACACAGATCGTCATCGGGACATCCCTTTTCCAGATTATTTTCGTTACCGCCAATACAACTTTTCTCCACGCAACTATTAACCAGACAGTTGACGTTGTTTTAGCGCTTATATTGTTAGTCGGCGGCGTCGTTGGTGCGCGAGTCGGAGCTCGCTTATCCGGCCGCATGCGGGGAGAACAGTTGCGAATTTGTCTAGCGTTGGTCGTATTGGCGGTATGTGCCAAAATGGCCTTCGATTTGGTAGCCTTTCCATCCGACCCCTTCAGCCTAGGCAGAGGATAACGTTATGTTGAAATGGCAATCCCTCTCTGCTTGTTGGGCGGCTCTAATATTTATGACTGTAGAGCCTGTCGAGTCACAAAACGTTCCCCTCGTCGCGGACCTCTCCGATCACCTAATCGCTATCACCACAGGATTCACGGGCACTGACGTCCTCCTCTTTGGCGCCACCGACGGACCAGGAGATATAGCCATAATTGTAAAAGGCCCAATTGTTAACGAAGTGGTCAGAAAAAAGGATCGTATAGGACCAGTTTGGGTCAATTCTGAGGCCGTGGCTTTTGGCAAAGTCCCCTCGTTCTACCTAGTGGCTAGCAATCGTCCTCTCGAGACTTTTGCTCCGAAACAACTTCGCACACGTTACCAGATGGGCGCGGATTACATCAGCTATACCGTGGAAGATGTAAAAAAGGGCACCGCGGATGTTGGACTCTTCCAGGAGGCGCTGGTGCGCCTTAAGACTCGTCAAGGATTTTACGACCGGGCGCCAGTAGCAGTAAATCTAATGGCCAACCGCCTTTTTCGGACCCAACTACACTTCCCAGCAAACGTTCCTACCGGCACGTATACGGTAGAGATTTATTTAATCCGCGATGAGATCGTGGTAAGCGCAGAGATTGTTCCTTTGACTATCAGCAAGATTGGCCTCGGCGCGGAAATATATGACTTTGCCCACAATCATGCACCCCTGTATGGCCTGCTGGCTATCGTGATCGCTGTTGTAACCGGGTGGGTGGGTGGCGTCGCGTTCCGCCGCAGCTAATTGATGGAAACGGAGATAAAATCATGGGTGATCACGCCCCCGCAAGCCTAGAAGAGTCCATAGGTAATAAGCGACTATTTCTCCTTGTCGTAGACGCTTCTGACGAATTGCGAGCGGCAGTAAGATTTGCTTGCCGGCGCGCGCTTCACACGAATGGTGCCGTAGCGTTGTTCTACGCAGTTGAGCCATCAGAGTTTCATCATTTTGCAACGATAGCAGAATTGATGGAGGAAGAAGCCCATACTGAGGCTCAGCGGCTTTTGCAAACAGTGGCGGCCGATGTTCACAATTTGACAGGAGCGTTTCCTTCCCTCCACATGCGCGAAGGAGACACAACTGAGCAGCTCCTGCAGGTACTACTGGAGGAACCCGATATCTCGGTTCTGGTCCTAGGGGCCAGTGCTAGCGGAGAAGGCCCGGGCCCATTAGTTTCTGCTCTTTCTGACAAACTCGCAGGCAAGATCAATGTTCCTGTGACTGTCGTCCCGGGAGGATTGAGTAATGAAGAGATAGATACACTTACTTGATTTTAGACAGAACGAGGCCTATTTAGTTAATAATAATAAATCACAAGATCGAGATGCCATGTTTATTCAAACAGAACAGACCCCTAACCCAGCAACGATGAAATTTCTCCCCGGTCGGCCAGTGATGGAGACTGGGGTTGCAGACTTCACCGATGCCGAAGCCGCAACCCGATCACCTTTAGCACGAATGCTTTTCGATATAGATGGTGTGGAAAGTGTTTTCTTGGGTGAGGATTTTATCTCTGTAACCAAGTCCGAGACAAACATTTGGCAAGTGCTGAAACCTATGGTGCTTGGTGCAATTATGGATCACTTCACGTCCGGTGCGGAGGCTGTATTGAGTGGACCTGAGGGGAATTCAATAGAAAATCTACCTGATGATGAATTCTCGGATGATGATGTGGACGAGGACGTGGTTGACCAGATAAAAGAGTTGATTGAAACTCGTGTCCGCCCAGCAGTAGCTCAGGATGGTGGCGATATCGTATATAAAGGATTCAAGGAAGGCATTGTCTATCTGCACATGCGGGGTGCTTGTGCCGGCTGCCCCAGTTCTACCGCCACGCTAAAAATGGGCATTGAAAATATGCTGCGGCATTACATACCGGAAGTGGTGCAAGTCGAAGCAATTATGTAAGGCTGTCGTGGAGTACCCAATTTCCAGTTTTCAATACATAATAGCCGTGGCCGAAAGCACGATGGGACCGGATGATATATAGATGTCCGGTGTCGATAAAGGAAGGCGTTCAGCTTTATACGCACTAGCCGTGCCGGGCACTGCAGTTCTCGTCACCTCTCTCTTACTCCTTACGGTTAATCTTCTAGACACCATAAGCAACCCCTTCACTGATGTGCCTACGCATTTGGTATTGGATGAACCGAACTTAGATGTTGAGAAAGTAGAAACAGTATTTTCCGCTGCGGAATACAACATAGAAAACATTTACAAAAAAAGCATGGCCGTGCCGCGGCTTTATGTTGCCCGGATTCCGGATGGCCTTGCAAAGCTGAAAAGCATTCCTCGCCGCAAACATATCTTTCTCCGAATAGTCTTGCCGATGGTCCTGCGCGTGAACGAATCAGCCAACATCGCGCGACGACGCCTTCTAGGGCTTCAAGTTCAAATTGCTGCTGGAAAATATATCAATCCAACAGATGCTGGCTGGGTAGAAGCCATGTCAACAACTTACAAACTGGACAACGCTAGTGAAACAAGTAGCGAGCATATTAATGCGCTCTTATTGCGCGTAGCGCCAGTGCCAGTATCATTAGCCTTGGCCCAAGCTGCCGAAGAAAGTGGCTGGGGCACCTCTCGATTTGCGCAAGAAGGTAATGCCCTGTTCGGTCAATGGGAGTGGAGCGAAAGCCTAGGAATTATTCCAATAGAACGCGGAGATAAAGAGTCCCATAGTGTTCGCTCCTTTCATACCCTAATGGATTCGGTTGAGGCGTATGTGCAAAATCTTAATACTCACTGGGCGTACGCAGACTTCCGGCAACGCCGGGAGAAAATTCTAAGAGACAACAAAATTCCAGATGGCTTGCACATGGCAGAAACTCTGCACCGTTATTCAGAACGGGACCTGGCCTACGTTAAATCCCTGCAGCAAATAATAAGCTATAATAACCTTCGCTTCCTTGACCGGGCTCGACTTGCAAGTTCTAGAGAAATGATGGAACTGAAAATCATCATTTAGTTGGGTGGAACTTATGTAGTTGCAAGGTGTTAGTTCTGGTAACGCCCATGAACTGCCAGCCCGTCCGATACAAAACCTGCAATCATCTGCCACCCGAACCATCGCCAGCGGCCGCCTTGTTCCCGGAGCGTACAATTGATGCGGGCCCGTCCCAAAGGAAAGGCCGCTTCTGGGTCAAGGCGCACCAGTGAAGTTTCCACGACAGTCGGGATTACCCGGTCATTTGGCCCGTAACAGGCCAGTAATTTTAACATATTTAGCGGCATCGGAATTGCAAGCGCCAGCGAAGGTGGGTTGGTTCTTAGAACAGGATCATGCGGGGAAATTCTCGTCACTTTGAGCGGCAGCGTGTCTATCACCAATCTAAAACGATTCAATTCACCAAAAACCTCGTTAAGAGGAAAGCGTGGTAGGTAGTAACGCCTAGCCTCTGAATAAACCGGCCCCGACTGCTGACCGAAGGCTGCAGCAAAGCCTGCCGCCTCAACCATAGCCATGTCGGCTGTGCCGGCCTCCCCATAGGGATAAGCAAAGAGGTTAGGCACAGCACTTAGATGTTCCAAGAAACTGTTATTCATGCGGTTTAAGTCTGACTCTACATCTGCTTCTCCCAAGGAAGGATAATGTGCATGGGCCGCGGAGTGCGCAGCGATAGTCACACCCTCCTTCTTGGCATTTCTTATATTATCCCAGGTCATCATGCCAGGTAACGCCTGATCAACTGCATCGGTTGCAACAAAAAGAGTTACAGGAAATCCAGCGGCCCGGAACCTGGGCCAAGCTTCGGTCCAGAAGGACTCATATGCATCATCGACGCTCAAGGCAACGGCGCGCTCTGGAATTTCTTGCCCATAGTTAAGAGCTTCAACTACTTCAGCCAGTGGAATAACAACATGCCCACTGGCTTTGAGAACGGCAATGTGAGCCTCGATTTGGTCGAGCCGGACATTAGTGGACGGATAGTCGTCTTCGCCAAACCTGTGGTACATCAGGACTACTGCAGAATCTGCTGCTGATACGACCAGTGATTGCCACAGCACAACCTGGCATGCCATCGGTATCAGATATCTGATAAAATGTTTCATAACTAGTGGTTTGATCAGATTGAAGGGATTATGACAAGTGCGTGGACATCTAGACAACAAGAGCTTGGACCTGATCTTCCGCAATGCGCGCACCCAGAACCGGTGGAACGATGAGCCAGTGCCCATCGAGTTAATACATCAACTATTTGATCTCATAAAGATGGGTCCGACCTCAGCCAACTGCAGCCCAGCTCGCTATATATTCATAGTAACTAAGGAAGGAAAAGAAAGACTTAAACCGTCCCTATCTGCAGGAAATGTGGGAAAAACAATGGCCGCACCGGTGACGGTAATTATTGGATACGATATGCAATTCTACAAGCATTTTAGCAAACTATTCCCCCATGAAGATGCGGCCTCTTGGTTTACTGGAAATAGCACCCTAATTTTAGAAACAGCGTTCCGAAATGGAACCTTACAAGGGGCATACCTGATTATTGCGGCACGCTCCTTGGGTCTTGATTGCGGACCGATGTCAGGATTCGATCAGGATTTGGTAAACAACACCTTTTGGCCCAACGGACGCATCAAAGCCAATTTCTTGTGCAATATCGGCGTTGGCGACAATACCAATATTTTCGAGCGCTCTCCACGATTCAATTTTGACGAAGTTTGTAAAGTGATTTAGGGGGATAACCTTGCTTTTAAATGACCTAATATAATTAGCCAGCGTCCAGTTTTAACAGTTCCGAGACACCGCTAAACATGTATACAAGAATGGTATTTTATGTGCGCTAATTATGAGACAGATATGGCTCCTATGGTGGAAAGGTTCGGTTTGGATTTCTCCGAGCACTCGCTTCGTCGGCCCTGTACCAGCGTCCGACCGCGTGATAGGGCATTGGTATTAGGACCCGGTATCTCACCCCTTTTTCGTAGATGGGGGTTCGAAATAGATTGGGCCAAAAGCCCATTATTCAACGCCAAATCGGAAGAGTTGATGAATAGACGAACCTGGAAGCCGTGGGTAAATTCGCGATGCCTGATCCCCGCCACCGCCTATTTTGAAGGCCGCAAAGCCGATGCGTCCAAGAGGCGCATTTCGATCAAAAACTGCCCAATTTTTTCTATCGCCGGGCTGATGAATGGCGATTGTTTCACTATGCTCACCTGCAACTCCGCAACTGCTATAAAGGACCTCCATCAGCGCATGCCATGCATCCTGGATCCATCAAGCGAGAACGACTGGCTAAATCCTGGTATTGACTTCGGAAATGTAGAAACACTATTGCGGCCCTGTGGCCAAGAATTGCACGTGGAAATAGCCTGATCAAAAATCCAGACCCAGCATGAGAAAAACAATTGAAACAATCCTATCAAATGAACAAGACCCATCATTAATCTGTTAGATCATTTTCTTCACGGGCACTATCCAAGGCCAAAACAGCCAACGGAGGTCCCTTGAGCAGCAGCGAACAACATGATTAGTTATCTATTCGGAGAAAACCATGCAAAAACTAATACTGCAATTTAACCTTAGTAAAAACACCCACCAAAACGCATATGAGTCATGGGCGCGCGATGAGGAAATTCCCGCGTATTTGCGCGACCCCTCCGTTGACGCATACGTCGTTTATCGTGTTCGTGATTGGTTTATACCTAACGAAGAAAAGCCACCATTTAGATATTCCGCTGTTATCAGTTTTTCTAACATAGAACTATTCAGGGCCGCTCTTCAGAAAGAGCCGCTCAAGAGTCTCCAAACCACGTTTCTGGAACTTACCGAGGATCTAGTCAGGGTTGTACAAGACCCAGTCGTAACTTAACTGCAACAAACCTTTTTCTTACCTAACAGACCAGAGATACTTCATGAAAATTCTCGGTATACATGCCGGTCATGACGCAAGTGTGGCGCTAATTGTGGACGGACATGTGCAGTTCCTAGCCCACATCGAACGCATATCTCGCCAAAAGAAACATTATGGCTTGAATGCAGACCACCTGCACACCGTCCTTGACCGGGCCGGTCTTTCCGCAGCCGAAATTGACTATTGCACCGTTACGTCAACACAGGGAATTGACATAGTCTTCGACCGAACCTCTGACCTTCGGTTTTGTCTAGAGCGACATAAGAACGACACATTTGTGTCAGATGTAGAATCGGTTTGGAAATCCAGTGGAACGAGCTGGGAGCAGTTCTTGGATCCAACCTATACCGACGAGCCCCACCTAAGGCGAAGAAAAAACAAGCGTAATGCTACGGCTATTAATAACCTAAACCTAGGCGCTAGGCTTGAAAACGTCTCTATAATGCCCTGTCTCAATCGATATATTGTGGCCAGAGACTCTAGTGTATTCAGAAGCGTCCCACTTAAGGACTTAGCAAAAAACTACCAAGTCTCTAAGGGTGGTCTGTCGGCACATAGACGGTGTTTTCATGCCCCTGCGACTGTGACCGTGGATGGTCACTCCATTCCAGCTAGCATTATCAATCACCATGCGGCTCATGCAGCGGCAACTTTCTACCAATCACCTTTTGAGAATGCCGCAATACTAACGGTAGATGGAGGAGTTGGTGAACACGAAGGCGGACTATTGTGGTTCGGTAATGATAACGAAATCTTTCCCCTAAGCTTCCCGGGATTGATGATCGGGCAGATGTATCTCAACGTAGCACATCGTATTCTGAAGCTTGGCTCGTCTGCTGAAGGTAAAATGATGGGGCTGGCACCCTACGGCAAACCAGTATTTTACGAGGAACGTTTTGTTGCAAATATATTCGAGCGCATAGGAGATAAATCGATTTTTGACGCGTGGGTAGCACACCTTAAGTCGTCGCTAATAGAACGTGGCGACGAGATCAAGGCAGTGGGTGACCCGCGCTTTGTTACCGACCCAATGAATGCTGATGTAGCTGCAAGCGCTCAGTTGTTGTTTGAAGAAACGGTTATTCAAACGCTTCGGGTCTTAACCAGCATTCTCGAACCGCTAAGCCTAGGCACTGATAACATAACACTGTCAGGGGGCTGCATGCTTAACTGCCCCACCAACACACGGGCAGGGCAAGACACCAAATTTAGCAACGTCTTTGTTGAACCAAGTTGTGATGACGGCGGTCTTGCTGCCGGAAGTGCACTGTGGATGTATCACACTGTTATGGAAAATAGTCGTCGGACAAGGGACCCTCAGGACGCAGGCCTTCCTTTCATCGGCCTTCCTATCCAAAACACCGAAATAGAAACTGCCCTCTCTGGCCTCTCGAAAGACTATGCCGTGAGCCTGCCGGATGACATAGCAACCACCGCAGCTGAACGACTGGCTGAAGGGAAAGTGGTAGGCTGGTTTGAGGGTCGGAGCGAAGTCGGCCCGCGCGCCTTAGGCCACCGCTCAGTCCTGGCGGATCCGAGACATGCGGAAGTATGGGAACGGGTTAATCAGATTAAAGGGCGCGAGCTTTGGAGGCCGCTAGCGCCCTCCGTCCTGGCTGACGAGGCTGAGAACTGGTTCGATGGGCCCTCACTTCCGTCACCCTTCATGTTATTTACAGCGGATGTCCGATCACACAGCATCCCCGCGATAACCCATGTCGACAATACCGCCCGAGTGCAAACGGTCGATTACCATTGCGGTAAATATTACAATCTGTTGCGGGCGTTTAATGATCTCACCGGCTGTCCAGTACTGCTAAATACGTCCATGAATGGACCGGGAGAACCCATTGTGGAGTGTCCCGATGAAGCTATTGAGCTTCTAAAGAAAGGTAGGTTCGACATTCTTGTCCTTGAGGATAAATTAATTGAGCCTAAGTGAGTGGTACTATCCCTGTACCGCAGAAATGCGCTAATAGGACTCGGTCGATGACAAGTGCAATCAACTCCCGTCTCGTTTCTATCTTAAGCAACAAAATTTAGATAGTGCGGCTTACCATTCAGGTTGCCTAAGACTTCGGCATAAACCCAATAACCCCATAGACTTCCGACACCACATCGGCCGCAATGGCACCAGCCTTTTCAGCACCCTCGCTCAGCAGCGCGTCAAGTTCCGCCTGATCATCCATTAGACGATTCATCTCCGAAGCAATAGGGCTAAGCACTGATACCGCTAGATCACCCAGAGCGGATTTGAAGGCGCCAAAACCCTGTCCTGCATAATCCTTGACAACCGCATCAGGCGCGACATCAGCTAGGGCTGCATATATATTGATTAAATTTTCCGCCTCCGGGCGGTTCTTAAGATCTTGAAGGTTATTGGGTAACGGGTCCGGATCTGTTTTAGCTTTCCTAATTTTCTTAACAATGGTGTCTGGGTCATCAGTCATGTTGATACGAGAATAATCTGAATCTTCCGACTTGGACATTTTCTTCATTCCATTTCGCAGACTCATAACACGGGTGGCCGGTCCCCGAATGACAGGCTGAGGCAAGGGAAAAACCTCCTTACCAAAATCAGTGTTAAATTTGGTGGCAATATCCCGGGTCAATTCCAAGTGTTGTTTCTGGTCCTCTCCAACTGGCACATGGGTAGCCTTGTAAATCAGAATATCCGCTGCCATAAGATTAGGGTACACGAAAAGCCCCACAGAAGCCTTTTCGCGGTTTTTCCCCGCCTTATCTTTGTACTGGGTCATGCGACTAAGCCAACCCATGCGTGCGATACAATTAAATACCCATGCAAGCTGCATATGGCCCGGCACATGAGATTGAACAAAAATAGTGTTCTGATCGGGACTAATGCCTGCAGCAATCATACCAGCCGCCACTTCGCGGGTATTGTGAGCGAGTTGCGCTGGTTCCTGCCAAGTTGTAATAGCGTGCATGTCTACAATGCAATAGAGGCTTTCATAATCCTCCTGCAAAGCCACCCAATTCTTGATCGCTCCAAGATAGTTCCCGAGGTGCAGATTCCCGGTAGGCTGTATACCGGAGAGGATACGTTTTGTTGGCAAAGCCATTGGCAGATGTCCGGACATTCAATATCCCTTTTGTTAACCGGCGGCGGTGGTACCTCGGCCTGTAAGTCAGGTCAAGGGCCAGACGAGTCGGATGTATTACCGAGTTCACGCCGAAGTGTTGTAAGATCACTGGGTGCAATAACACCTAATATCAAAGCTGTGATGGTGTATACAAGCGCTCCCAATCCAATTAGGCCCGCAAGGCTTACGGCGCGAAGCACTTGAGCGCCCGCCGGTTCAGTGGATGTGCCGAACACAGGGCCGACAATAGATACCATCACAGTTAGGCCGGCCCAAACCGCGGCGACCATTATACTTGTTGCAATAACCTGGCGCGGCAGGCGGTTTCTGAGCCTAACGTCAGGAACCAAATGACCCCGACGGTATAACGTCACAGCTAAAACACCAGCGTTTAGCCAGGCAGCAATGGCAGTCGCCAAAGCAATGCCCACATGACCAATGACTTGCATGAGAATGATATTCAAGACCAAGTTGAAGATCATAGCAAAAATGGCAATCTTAACCGGTGTGGCCGTATCCTCTCGACCGAAAAACGCCGGCACCAGAGCCTTAATCAGAACGTACGCGGGCAGGCCGGTGGCAAAGGCAGCAAGCGCAGCACCTGTTGCGGCACGGTCGGCAACTGCGAAGGCACCGCGTTCGAATAGGACCGCCGCAATAGGCTCCGCCAAAACCAGTATCCCGCCAGTGGCAGGTAGAGTGAATAGTAGGCTAACTTCAATGGCACGGTTCTGGGCATGAAGCGCTTCTTGTTCGCGTCCCGCCTGTATTTCCCGGGTCAAGAGCGGTAACAATGCTACGCCGATCCCAACTCCAACCACGCCAAGCGGTAGTTGGTTAATGCGATCCGCAAAATAGAGCCAAGAAACTGCTCCAACTGACACTAGAGTCGCTAGGACTTTGTCTATCAACAAGTTTACCTGGTATAGGCTAGCGCCAAAAACTACGGGCAGAATGCGATGGATCAGTTGACGTACCCTCGGAGATAGGCGAGCCCTAGTCCACTTCAATTTCATACCGACCCGACGCACATGCCAACTAAGCCAAAAGAATTGAATAAGGCCCGAAACAAAAACCCCTATAGCTAGCGCAGTCGCCGGTTCATTGCTGGTAACTACAGCAGTAAGCAACGCGGTGATCAATGTCAGGTTCAGTAAGATCGGCACAGCCGCCGCTGCTGCAAAATAATTAAGGGCATTGAGAACCCCGGACTGCAATGACACCAGAGAAATAAATAGCAAGTACGGGAAAGCAATTCGAGCCAGCTCCGTTGCCTTTTCCATCTGTCCCGGAATTTGGTCGAAGCCGGGTGCTATGACATATATTAGCACCGGCATCGCAGCCACAATGATCACGACAAAAACCAGGAGGATGAAAGCGAGGACGGCAAAAGCCTCTTCCGCAAACTCCCTGGCTTTATCGCGGCCCTCCTTTTCCATAATTTGTGCGAATATGGGGATAAACCCGCTGGCAAAAGCACCTTCCGCGAATAACCGCCGAAACAGATTTGGAAACTGAAAAGCGATGAGAAAAGCGTCCGAAGCAGCGCCAGCACCGAGAAAACCAGCAATTAGAATATCCCGCCCGAATCCAGTAATTCTAGAAACGAGAGTGATACCGCTAACCGTGGCGAAACTGCGAAGTAAAGTCATCGGAGACATTTAAACATTTTAAAGTGGCCGAGATGGTATGCTTTATATTGTAATGGCATTGAACTGAATGGAAGTGGCTTCATTAAGGCAGCTTTAAAATTCTCAGAGGTTGAATTTCCTCATGTACTTCCGGGCTCGTGCACGGACAGAAGGCGCGTCGCTATCAAGAGCCTGTTTCACCAAATACACCACCTGGCGGCGAATTTCATTGCCTTGGTCCGTAAGATCCACAAGGCCCTGAAGAGCCATAACCCTTTGGATACGGCTTCCCGCAGTGAGATAACTTTTAAGCACCACGAATACTCGCTTGCGCTCCTCCACTGTCAATCGTAGACGCGGCACCATAGCAGCTACGTGCCAGCATACTTCCTGCTCTGCGCTGGTTTCAAGAATGCGGAGGAGGGCACTTTTGTGAGGCTTTAGCAAACCCGTGTTCTGACGGGTTACTTTTTCCGCCGCATCAGCAGAGCGCATACGCACCAAACTATCGCTGCAAGTGAGGCCTGAAAACAAAATAGGAAAAAGCTCCGGATTGAGTTTAACGTCGGTCGCCACCTGTTCTGAACGACCAATTTGACGTCGATCACCACCGGTGAGCTTGTTTAGTAATGGTGGCAGACTCATTATCCAAAACAGACAAAAAGAATGGTTATTCCGCGGCCGCTGGGGTAGCAAGTGAACGAGCGGCCAAAAGCACAGCAACATCGTCCGCCGCCACGCCTATAGCATCACCGAGCGCTACCCGGATTTGCTTAATCTTAGTATTATGCTCCACCTTCATACCAAAAATGTCTTTTACGTAAAATACGTCCACCACCCTTTCGCCATAGGTGGAGATATGTGCGGAAGAAATTTGCAACCCTAGATCGGTGATTGCTTTCGTAACGTCTGACAGGAAGCCGGGACGGTCGTGCCCGTTAATCTCAATTACACTAAATACCTTGGACGCAGTGTTGTCGATTATAACCCGCGGTGGCGCTTCGAGTGCCTTAGCCCGCCTAGGTAAGTGGGTTTCTGCCAGCTCATGGTCAAGTCGCAACCGACCCTCAAGGGCTGCAATTAGCCTAGACTTAATGCGCCGTAACTTAGTATCACCGGTGATAGCCCTGCCATCTCTGTCTTGAATATAGAAGGTATCCAGGGCCATGCCATTGGACAATGTCAGGATTTTTGCGTCCACAATTGATACCCAGGAAACGGCGAGAGCGCCAGCAATCGTCGCAAATAGACCGGGGTGATCCTGAATATAAACGAGCATTTCTGTAACATCGCCGGCCGATAGAATCTTGAAATCCACCGCAACCTTCTGATTGGCGTCTTCAGCAGCACGTATAAATCGAGCATGGCTTTCGTGCGCGTCAGAATCGAAACTCACCCAATAAGCCGGCGAACCTGCAGTTACAAAATTTTCTCGTACGGGTTCGGTCCAATCTAGTAGACGCTTCCTTAGAGCCTCACGCGCAATCTCCACTCTATGGTCGAGACTTCCAGCTTTGTGGCCGCCCGTCATATGCTCATCAGCTCGAAGGTAAAGTTCACGCAATAAAGTAGCCTTCCAGTCATTCCAAACATTGGGACCAACGGCACGAATGTCTGCACAGGTGAGCACGAGTAGTAGTTTCAAACGCTCGGGAGATTGAACTAACTCGCAAAAACCAATGATACTTGTAGGATCATCTAGGTCGCGCTTAAAGGCTGTATCCGACATTAGCAAGTGATGCAAAACCAACCAACTTACTGTTTCTGTTTCCTCAAGGGTGAGACCGAGGCGGGGACATAGGGATAGAGCAATGTTAGCACCAATTTGTGAGTGGTCACCGCCACGGCCTTTTGCAATGTCATGCAGCATGACCGCCACATAAAGGGCGCGGCGGGACTGCACCTTCTTAACGACCTCAGAAGCAACTGGCAGATCGGCTTTTAAAGTACCGCGTTCAATCTTATGAAGAATACCAATAGCGCGAATTGTATGTTCGTCGGTAGTATACACGTGATACATGTCATACTGCATCTGCGCAACAACACGCCCAAAATCCGGAATAAAACGCCCGAAGATACCCGCTTCGTTCATAAGACGTAGAGCAAATTCCGGGCCTTCTTCTGCGGACAAAACATCCATAAATATTTGGTTAGCCTCTTTGTCACTGCGAAGCTGAACCACACGGCGAGCATTTCGGGTTGCAAGTTCAAGAGCATTTGGATGAAGGTCTAATCCATGTTCAAGGGCCGTGCGAAAAATACTGATAAGTTTTATAGGATCCTTCTCAAAAGCCGCGTCGTCCGTGACCGAGAGCCGGCCTCCATCTACCACAAATCCTTCCAGCTTCTTGCGCCGGAGGCGGCTACCTAGACTAAAGATAGGTTTGCGCTTCTCATTTTCTTCCAGAACAGCACAGAAAATACGCGTTAAATCACCAATATCCTTTGCAATGAGAAAATAATGTTTCATAAACCGTTCCACCGCTGTTGCGCCGGTGTGGTCCGTGTAGCCCATTGCTGACGCTATTTGGGACTGAAGGTCAAATGTTAAACGGTTATCTGGCCTACCCGACAGATAATGTATATGGCAACGCACGGTCCACAAGAATTCCTGGGCTTTTTCAAATTTAGACGCAGCATTCTGATGGATAACCCCACTATCGGCCAACACCCTAGCGTCACTAATGTTGTAAAGATATTTAGAGATCCAGTACAAAGTATGCAGGTCTCTCAACCCGCCCTTATCCTCTTTAATGTTGGGCTCCAAGACATAACGAGAATCCCCGAAGCGCTCGTGGCGAGCATCCCGTTCCTTGAGTTTAGCCTTAACAAATTCCATACCTGTGCCTTCAACAATCTCCTGACGAAAACGCTTCTGAAATTCATCAGTAATCACTGGGTCGCCCCATACCCAGCGGGACTCCAGCAGCGCCGTGCGGATAGTCATGTCCTGTTTTGCCTGGGATATATTCTCATTAATAGACCGCACAGAATGACCCACTTCTAAGCCAATATCCCAAAGAATGTAGAGAATGTATTCGATCAGTTTTTCGGTAAAGGGTGTGCGCTTGTAGGGAAGTAGAAATAGGAGATCTATATCTGATAACGGCGCCAAATCACCTCTTCCGTAACCGCCAACAGCAATGACACTAGTTTTTTCAGCCTTAGTAGGAACACCGCGCTTCCAAATCTGATCACTAGCATAGTCAAACAAAACTCTAATGAGCTGATCCATCAGATATCTAGTTTCGGCCACCGTATCGGAACCCGTGCTGTGCCCGCCCTCAAGGCGCCAACGCACACGATTGCGACCGCGATCCATCGCCTTCTTGAGCACACGCAAGAGCCGCGCGCGCTTTTCTTTGTCAGAAATACTCTGTTGGGAGATGCCAGCAAGACTCAATCTCATAGCGTTACGATCTATAATCTCGCGGGGTTTATTTATCTTGCGCAACATTATATCCCTTTGTTGGTAATATACTGGCTCGTTGGGGTACGGCTCACAGTGCCGCCTTGCTTATACTTTAACAAAAACGTCAGTGGCTTAGTTGTCGTATCCCAATGGAGACAAGCTTTCCTGTACCATCGCTGCCATTATCCTAAGATCAAAACCAGTATTAAAGATTCCGCACCCCTAAATCTCAGTTAATCGGCCGCCATGACAGCCCTGTTCCTTCCCCCCAAGAACCGGCACGAGCAAAGCAAGACCTCACCACATCCTATTTTTATTGCTCTTCAGATAGAAGTTCCTTGAGCTTATATAAAGCTTCTAGCGCTTCACGGGGCGCCAACTCGTCTGGATGGATTGATGATAGGGCCTCCACTAACGGGCCTGATGCTCCGGACACCAGGCCGTCCTTCCCGTCGTGCACGGCGGCGAATAAAGGTAGCTCTTCAGCTAGGCGAGCAGCAACGCCTGTTTGATCGCCCTGGTCCAGCTCTGCCAGGACGACTTCTGCCCGTGCTATTACAGAACCCGGCAATCCGGCAAGTCGGGCCACGTATATACCATAAGATCGGTCGGCCGCACCGGATGTCACTTCGTGCAAAAAAATTATCTCTCCCTTCCATTCTTTGACCCGCATAGTGTGAGGTGCGAGATCGTCAAGGCGTCCGGCTAGGGCCGTTAGCTCATGATAGTGAGTGGCAAACAGAGCGCGGCAACGATTAGAATCATGCAAGTGTTCTAAGGTGGCCCAAGCTATAGACAGACCATCGAAAGTGGCAGTCCCTCGCCCAATTTCATCGAGAATCACTAGAGAGCGAGCTGTCGCTTGGTTAAGTATCGCGGCGGTTTCTATCATTTCGACCATGAAGGTGGAGCGGCCCCTCGCGAGCTCATCTGCCGCACCGACACGAGAAAAAACCTTATCAACCACCCCAATGCGCGCCGCTTCCGCCGGCACGAATGAACCGGTTTGAGCCATGATCACAATCAAGGCATTCTGACGCAGGAAGGTGCTCTTCCCCGCCATATTGGGGCCCGTGACAAGCCAGACCCTACCGGGGCTGCCGGTCGCCGAAGCCCCGAGATTACAACCGTTAGAAACAAATGGTGCCTCACCAGCTGAAACAAGCGCGGCCTCCACAACCGGATGGCGACCGCCGGCAACTTCGAAAGCGAGGCTGGTATCTATCCGGGGTCTGACGTAATTATGTGTTTCGGCTAAATCTGCGAGTGCAGAGCTCACATCGAGCTCCGCCAAGGCTGAAGCTGCGGCGGAAATATAGACCGCCCTCTCAATCACTTGAGCCACTAGGCTCTCGAACAGGGTCAATTCCAAAGCCCTGGCTTCGTTGGCGGCAGACCGGATGCTAACCTCCAGTTCTGCCAACTCAGTGGTAGTGAAGCGAACCGCACTAGCCAAAGTCTGACGGTGGATAAACTTCGTCCTGTCCATTTGCTTGTCAGAGTCCTGTGTGGCATTAAGTTTCATCAGCATTCTATCGCCATGTTTGGCAGAAACCTCGATGAAATATCCAATCACGTTGTTGTGACGCACCTTGAGAGATTGAATTTGGGTTTCCTCTGCATATTTTGTCTGAAGAGCCGCGATCAGTTTACGACTCTTGTCGCGAAGCGCGCACAGGTCGTCAAAGGCTGAGTCATATCCGGCAGCTATAAAATCACCATCACGGACGAGCAAAGGCAGATCATCAACCAACGCACGAGTGAGTTTATCTTCTAGTTTGTCATGATGTCCGAGGTCGGCAATGGACTGTGTTATAACCATAGGTGCCGGTCCAAAACTGACGGCCGCCTCCTTGATCACAGTCTTCACCATTGGTATCAAGGCAAGAGCTTGCCGTATAGCCGCCAAGTCTCGCGGGCCGCATCGGCCGAGTGTCACCCTGGCTAAGGAGCGTTCCACATCAGGACAAGTTCGAAGCACCTCCCGCAACTCGGAGCGCAAAGACCGATCAGAAAAGAAAAATTCCAGAGCATCTAGACGCCCAGAAATTGCCTCCACGTCGGTCAGGGGCGCTGAGAGACGCTCGGCCAGCAGCCTCGCGCCAGCGCCTGTGACTGTGCAGTCAAGAGACGATAGAAGGCTGCCAATCCGCGCGCCCGACAGTGTTTTTGTCAGCTCGAGATTTCGCCTCGTTGCTACGTCGATTTCCATCGCTTCGCCGCGACTGAATTTCCGGAGGACTTTGATGCGCGGCAATCGTCCTTTTTGGGTAAGCTCCACATAGTCCACCAATGACCCAGCCGCGGCCACATCGGCTCGCGTAAAGGCACCAAAGGCATCAAGGGCGCTGACTTTGAAGAGATTCTTGAGGCGGCGCCCAGCGTTGGTCGAATCAAACCGCGATCCTGGAAGCAAACTAAGAAGGTCACTCCAGTCTTCTAGGGCGGCTGATATCTTTGGACTTTCGAGTAATTGGTCCGCGACTATCACCTCGCCAGGCGACAATCGAGCTAGGGCCGTAGATAAGCCAGCACTGGATACGGACTCAACAAAAAAATCTCCTGTAGAAATATCTAGCCATGCCAAAGCCAAATCGTCTTGGACCTGCGTCAGGGCCGCGAGAAAATTGTGGGAGCGGGCATCTAGCAGGTTATCTTCAGTCAACGTTCCTGGTGTGATGAGCCTCACTACATCGCGTTTGACAACAGCCTTAGAACCTCTTTTTTTTGCTTCAAGCGGTTCCTCGAGTTGCTCGCAGACCGCGACTTTAAACCCTTTGCGGATTAATTTAGAAAGATAGTTTTCGTGGGAATGTGCCGGTACACCGCACATTGGGATATCTGCGCCTAGGTGTTTGCCCCTCTTAGTGAGGGCTATATCGAGTGCCGCCGATGCAGCAACAGCATCTTCGAAGAATAGTTCATAGAAATCGCCCATGCGATAAAATAGCAACGCCTCCCGATGCTGTTCTTTGATTGCTAGGTATTGGACCATCATAGGTGTAGCGCTGGCGCCTGGCGGCACCGATTCGGCCTTACCTGAGCTCTGTTGTTTTTCTTCCAGCACGGGATGAATAAACTCAACCATGAAATTAAACGACAAAGAGCAGACTACACTAGTGTCTCGGGTTTTGCGAAGAACACTGACACTTTACGAATCAAAGATGACTGTCTTGCCACCACCCGCTTTAACGCACAATATTGCGCACAGGAACAACTGAATTCCGATGAAGATAGCACATCAAAAAAACTGAGGGAATAAAGTCATGATTGTCCAAAGTGCTGAAAGGGGAACAGCGCGGTTTGTTATTACCATGGATCAACACACCGATTTTGCTGATCAAATAGCGGCGGTGTTCGGGAACGATGAATTTGAACCAGTGGCCTCACCAGAGGTTCGATACGTCATCGCCCACCATGATGCGGGGTGGCTGCTGGTAGACGAACAGCTACATATAAATCCGGATACTGGGCTGCCCTATCATCTAACGGAAACACCCTTCCAATACTCCTCCCAGACCATGCGTGGATCTCCTGACTTCAATGAAGCTCACCACCCGGTTTCAGGCCTCCTGTCGAGCATGCACACCACGGGGCTTCTGAAAGGACGTTATAGTATATCTCCACCAGGCATCCTTGCTCGGCTGGAAGGAGATTCCAGGGTGTTAGCTGAAACAGTACTTAAAGACGAACTCCGCCGCCAACGGAGACTTCGAAGCATAGTTGCAGCTGATTCAAGAATGACCTTTTGGCAGGATGAAGCAAGACTTTTCCAGGCGTACAAGCAACTCCAATTCTTCGACCAGATAGCGCTTTATTTCAACTGTCAGCCGGAAGGACAGCGTGGATCCCTCACCCTCAGCATAGTACCTAAAACAGCGACGGAAGACACTGAGGTCACTATCACGTCGAGAGACGCAGGCATTTATGGATTTAATCCTTTTCCCTTCGATAAGGACTGCGTCCAGGTTTTCTTCGAAGGTAGGTGGATATGGCCAATGAAAGAAGACACTGCCAACTCAGCGTCTTTTCGAGCCACACCCAAAACTCGGCAAACGCTTACGTTTACTTCAGATTAGCTGGGTTTCGAGCTGCATGGGTTTGGTTAGGGTAGGTTTTCATTATATATACCAGCAACAAAAGTCCGGGTACCGCCGCAATAGTACTAAGAATAAAGTAGGTGACCCAATCCACCTGGTCAGCTAGCCACCCCCCACCGGACGCAAAAATGGTGCGCGCAAAGTTCATAAATGACGAAACCAGGGCATATTGGGTTGCGGTGTAAGCCAACGAACATAGTGAGGACAAATAAGCAATAAAGGCAGTCCCACCAATTCCGTTCGCAAGATTCTCAACGCTAATAACCAACATCAAAGCCGGCACCGAAGGACCAATAAGAGCTAAAGCGGAGAACAAGAGATTAGACAAGGCCATTATAATTCCAGCCAAGAACAGTGACCTCATAATACCTGCGCGAACCACCAGCAGACCACCCATCAAGCCGCCAATAATGGTCATGGCCACCCCGTAAGTTTTGCTGACCAAACCAATTTCAGTTTTTGTAAAGCCTATATCGAGATAAAATGGATTTGCCATTACACCAAGGAGGCCGTCCCCATATTTGTATAGCATTATGAAGAACAGAATTAATATCCAACCCGGTCTGGTCATAAAATCCTTGAATGGCATAACTATCGCTTGCCCGATCCAACGGCCGTAACGTGCCAAAGACGGCCCGCCCTCCTCTGGGGAACGCCGCTGGCTCGGGGGTTCGGGGCTTGTGAGTGTGGTAACAATGCCGACGCCCATTAGAGACGCCATTACAGCATAGGCCCAAAACCAGCCCACTAAATCAGCAATAATCAATGCCCCCGCGCCTGCAGCAATGAGGGCTATACGATAGCCCAACTGATAGGTTGCCGCCCCAGCACCCTGTTCTTCCTCCTCCAAAGTCTCGATCCGGTATGCATCGATAACGATGTCCTGGGTGGCAGACGCGCAAGCGAGCACTACGGCCCAGATGGCTGTTAACATTAGGCCATCGGCTGGGGTACTTGAACCAATAGCAAGCATTGCAGAAACGCAAACAGTCTGAGCCAGCAATAACCAGCTGCGACGCTGTCCAAGAAGCCTGCCTAAAACAGGGAGAGGCAAGCGGTCCACCAGGGGAGCCCATAGGAACTTCAATGCATAAGCTGTAGATGCCCAGGAGAACAAACCTATTAGTGTGAAAGACACACCAGATTCGGTCAGCCAGGCAGACAGGGTGCCATATACAAGTAGAAGTGGCATACCGGCGGAAAATCCGAATGCCATAACAATAAGCAGCCGCCGATCAAGATAAATCTTGGAAGCCTTCAGCCATACCCGCAAAGTCACAGTCAAATGCTATTCCTCAGGAAGTCGAAGATACCATCACCTCAAACTCTCCTAGATGTGTTCTTGGCACAAATCATTGGACCTTGGAAATCTCCCCCCTTGTGTATGGGGATATCAGCTTAATCCGCAGCGACTTTCTTGGCCATACGCTTGCGTTCGTGGGGATCCAAATAACGTTTACGCAAGCGGATGTGCCTAGGCGTAACCTCGACTAGCTCATCCTCAGCGATATAGGCTAATGCGTGCTCTAAACTCATCTTTAGGGGGGGCGGCAATAGCTGCTTATCGTCCTTAAGTACTGTTCGGAAATTAGTGAGCTGTTTTCCCTTCAGCACATTAACCTCGAGGTCCATATTACGCGTGTGCTCACCAACTATCATGCCACGGTACACCTTGACCCCAGGTGCAATCAACTGAGGACCCCGATCAAGAAGGTTATACAGGGCGTAAGTATTGGCAGTTCCATCGTTGTTAGCAATTAACACACCACCGCGGCGGGTCCCGATAGGTCCCTTATGCGGAGCATAGCCATGAAAAAGCCGATGCATAACCCCAGTACCCCGAGTATCCGTGAGAAATTCGCTGTGATAGCCGATGAGGCCTCGCGATGGCGCGTGGAAAGTTATGCGCACCTTACCACCGCCGGAAGGCAGCATGTCCGTCATCCTTCCCTTACGAATCGACATTTTCTCTACAACTACACCACTGTAATTCTCATCAACGTCGATTACCACTTCTTCTACTGGCTCGAGCACCTTTCCTACTTTATCCGCCTTGAACAATACCCTTGGGCGACTTATAGAAACTTCAAAACCCTCGCGTCGCATAGTTTCAATGAGGACGCCTAGCTGCAGTTCACCTCGTCCGGCCACTTCAAAAGCATCGGTTTGTCCGAAGGTGGTCACGGTGATTGCAACATTACCTTCCGCCTCCCGCTTAAGCCGGTCACCGATAACCCGACTGGTAAGTTTTTTTCCGTCGTGCCCGGCCAATGGTGAATCATTGATTGAAAAGGTCATGGCCAGGGTCGGGGGATCGATAGGATCTGAAGGCAGAGGCACGTTAACTTCGCCAGCACAAAGTGTGTCCGCAACGGTTGCATTTGCAAGGCCAGCAATCGCAATTATATCGCCAACCCCAGCCTCTTCTACGGGAAGCCGCTCCAGACCCCGGAAGGACAATAACTTTGTTGCTCTACCATCCTCTAGAACCTCCCCATCTCGGGTTAAGGCTTTTATAGGCATGTTTATCCTAGCAATACCCGCCTGGATTCGCCCTGTTAGAATGCGGCCAAGATAGAGGTCATACTCAAGAATGGTAGCTAGCATAGCAAACGGAGCAGTAGCGTTGCCTGTTGGTGAGGGAACATGGGACAGAATTAAGTCAAATAAAGGCGCGAGATCCTGAGGCGTATCCGTTCCCAATTTCCTCACCGCCCAACCGTCCCGGCCGCACGCAAATAAAGTAGGAAAATCTAGTTGTGTTTCATCGGCACCGAGCACGTCGAACAAATCAAAAATCTCATCGTGGACCTCGTCGGGTCGGGCATCAGTGCGATCAACCTTGTTAATGATTACCATGGGACGAAGCCCTTGAACTAAGGCCTTGGATACCACAAACTTAGTTTGGGGCAGGGGACCTTCGGCTGCGTCTACAAGCACAACCACGCCGTCGACCATAGAAAGGATGCGCTCCACTTCACCGCCGAAATCGGCGTGGCCCGGCGTATCAACGATATTAATTTTTACCCCCCGCCAGTCCACCGAAGTGCATTTAGCAAGGATAGTAATACCTCGTTCACGCTCAATATCACCGGTGTCTAAGGCACGTTCCTGAATGCGGGCGCCACTTCGCAACATGCCACCTTGCTTAAACATGGCATCGACAAGCGTGGTCTTTCCGTGGTCAACGTGAGCGATGATAGCAATATTACGCAAGTTCATGAATGTTACATTCGAGATAGAAGAAAATCGGCAAGATCCGGGACTTTATTTTCCATTACCGTTTAATAGTTCTTTTAGGGGCGTTAGGGGCCGCGCACCCATATGGCCAATTACCTCAGCAGCGGCTAAAGCACCAAGTCTTCCGCATGTTTCGATAGAGCGGTTATGTGTGTAGCCAAACAGAAATCCTGACGCGAATAGGTCTCCCGCGCCAGTGGTATCCTTTATCTTTGTAATCGGTTCGACAGGGATTTCAATTGTCTCATCTCCGGTTACCAAGACGGCACCATCAGCACCACGGGTCAAAACAGCTACCTCACATAGCCCGCGAATGGCATCCACAGCTCCAACAAAAGTATTGGTATCAAGCAAAGATATTATTTCTGTTTCGTTTGCAAACAAAATGTCAACGTGATCATAGGTCAACTCAAGGAGGTCTCCTCTATGGCGGTCTACACAGAAGGCGTCGGAGAGGGACAGCGCAATCTTGCCACCGGCGTCACAAGCGGCCTTGCATGCCCCAAGTATGGCCATCTTAGTCTGTGGCAAATCCCATTGGTAACCTTCCACATATGTTACTTTGGATTTGGTAATAAGCGCCGGATCCATGTCAGCAGCGGACAGGCTAGTGCTAGCACCAAGATACGTGCTCATTGTGCGTTCAGCGTCGTCAGACACCAGAACGATGCAGCGCGCGGTAGATGGTCCCGCGGTCTCCGCGGCAGTCACATAATGAACGCCGGAAGCCCTAATATCCTGGGTAAAAACTTGCCCAAGATTGTCATTTCTAACCTTACCAATGAAGGCCGGTCGGCCACCGAAAGAGGCAATGCCGGCCATAGTGTTGGCCGCGGAGCCCCCCGACATTTCAGTTGTTGGACCGATCGTATTGTAAAGGCGATCTGCCTGAACTTCGTCAACCAGCACCATGCTGCCTTTATGCATTTTTTGCCCAGCAATAAAAGCGTCGTCGGCATTAGCTAGAATATCAACGATTGCACTGCCGATGCCAACAACGTCAAAACGCGTATCAGGCATATGTATTCCTTTTGACGGAGAAGAGCGGCGCAGTATAACCACAGTTGCCGCGGGCACAAGCAACCGGACACCCTATAACGAGTTATGCATTGATCAGTTACTTCATAAAAGCCATCCACCAACTTGGTGATAATCGCGTCCGTCGTGTGATTGTAGTCAGTGTCGTATGGACGCTGCTTGTTTATGTTTTTCTCTTTATAGGCATCGCATGGTTTCTAGCGGAGACCACCACGTCTAACTGGATAATCGTTGAGACTTTCCTGGACTGGGGTATTGGTGTGACTGCCGCCGGCCTTACCCTTATTTTTTTTCCAGGCCTACTCTCCCTCATAATCTCATTTCTATTAGAGAGTGTTGCCGATGCTGTTGAAACGCGACATTACCCAAGTCTCGGACCGAGTATATATGTTAGATCGGACAAAATAATTTGGATGTCCTTGCGCCTTGTGTTTCTAACGCTAGCTCTCAACATATTAATACTGCCCTTTTATTTGGTACCAGTCTTAAACATTTGTCTTTTCTATACCGCAAATGGACTTCTACTCGGCAGGGAGTATTTTGGGATTGTAGCGGCTCGTCGATTAGATGGCCCGGCGATGCGAGCCATGCGAAAGCAGAATTTCGGCGTCCTTACATTAGCTGGTATGATGACGACCGTGCTTCTGACTATCCCTTTTGTAAACTTGGTGGCTCCTATAATCGGTATTGCGACTATGGTGCACTTGTTCCATAGCATTGCCGCTAAAGAGGATAGGGCTCAGAACTGACCCAATAAAACAAGCCATGGATATGAAAGAGCAAACAAAAAAAATAGGACGGGGCGAACACCAAAATGGAGCTAAATCCTCCGAAAAGTTGGCGACCGCATAAGGGCCAGCATACCTAATGACTAGGCTGGGGTGTTTTTGGCTCAAGCTTGCAAACACCGACAACAGGACAGCGCCAGCAATCTGGCCTGCGCGCCTTGCATATATATCTTCCATGAAGAATCAACCAGTGATGGGCGTTGAGCTTAAACTCATCGGGCGTAAGCTTTTCCAGTCTCTTTTCCACCTCCAATGGAGTCTTGCCAACCGCGAGACCTGTCCGGTTGCTGACCCGGTAGACGTGTGTATCGACGGCAATGGTCGGTTGCTTAAATGCAAGATTAAGAACCACACTGGCGGTTTTGCGCCCTACCCCTGGAAACTCCTCCAGCATATCCCTGTCCGCCGGCACAACACCACCATGCCTTTGCAACAGTTGTTTCGATAAGGCGATTATATTCTTAGCCTTGGAATTATATAGACCGATGGTTTTGATATAGCGCTTCAGGCGTTTTTCACCAAGTTTCAGCATTTTTGTCGGCGTATCAGCAACCTTAAAAAGTTGGGCCGTTGCCTTGTTAACGCCAATATCCGTGGCCTGTGCGGACAACACAACCGCCACCAAGAGCGTGTACGGACTGTAATATTGTAGTTCACCCTCTGGGTTCGGCCTGGCCTCTGCAAGCAAACTATAAAATTCGCGTACTTCTGCAACTCTCATCGCACTTTTAGCGAAAACCAAGGACATCAGCCATAGAATAAAGCCCAGGAGCCTTGCCCTTTTGCCATAAAGCGGCCCGGACCGCCCCTCTTGCAAAGATAGCGCGGGAAGCAGCCTTATGAGTAACCTCAACCCTTTCGTGTTCACCTGCAAAAACAACCGTATGGTCGCCGACCACACCACCGCCCCGCAATGTCGCAAAACCGATTTCTCCCTCCGGACGGGGCCCGGAGAAACCTTCGCGAGATAGACGCTGGACGTCTGTTAGTTCGACACCTCGCCCTCTAGCAGCCGCCTCACCCAACCCAATCGCAGTGCCCGACGGGGCATCAGCTTTATGGCGATGATGAATTTCTACAACCTCAATATCGTACTCGAGACCAAGAATAGCGGCCACTTGTTGTGTTACTTCGAAAGCAACGTTGACCCCAACAGAAAAGTTTGGGGCCTGGATTACCGGCACAGTTTTTGCGGCAGCATCTATGGCCGCCTGTTCCTCCGAGCCAAGCCCGGTTGTGCCAACCACGTAGGACGTGCCAACTTGCGCTGCACATCGAGCATGAATCAATGTAGCCGCAGGAGCGGTAAAATCGATGACCACATCCGCTGCGGCAAAAAGTTCTTCTGGGTCGGACGTCACCACCACTCCCACCTCTTTAGAACCCACCAACCCACCAAGATCCTGACCGATCGCCGGCCCGGCAACCTCCGTTCCACCCGCGACGTCAGCGCCGTTCGTGGCTATAATTTCCTTTATGACTGCCAAGCCCATGCGACCAGCGCAGCCGACGGTACCAATTTTCATCATACCTGTCCTAAAGTAACATGCTAAACATCGTTAACTTCGAATACTCAAGAAGTATAAAACCCGAGTCAACATGATCCCAGTTTTTTCACGGTTCCGGCTAATTACACCCTACGTAGTATTTTTGTAAGGCCAGAATGCAATGAGCCTGCTGGGGACTAATGTCTTATGACACCCGGGCCCAATCTTATTTTGGTTGGACCATCTCACTGGCTGGCGTACCTTAGGACGCTAGTCTGCTATATCGCTCAGAAAATCTCGTACTTTTTCGAAGAAACTTTGAGCTGCCGGGCTATAAGTTTTCTGATCACTGTCCTTTTCGAATTCACGTAAGAGACTCTTCTGGTTTTCAGTCAAATTTACTGGTACCTCAACCTGAGTTTCTAGAAAGAGGTCGCCCCTGGCGGCTGAACGCAACACGCTCATACCCTTGCCACGCAGGCGAAATTGGTGACCGTGTTGGCATCCATGAGGAATAGTCACGCGAATTCTGCCACCACTGATGGTGGGGACTTCCACTTCTCCTCCCAAGGACGCAAAGGTCATAGGTATTGCAACCTGCATGTACAGGTTTGGCCCTTCCCTTTGAAAAATACGGTGGTTCTTAATAGTCAGAAAAATATATAGATCGCCCGGAGTTACACCTTGACGCCCGGCCCCTCCCTCACCGGCAAGCCTGATCCGATTTCCATCTTCAACTCCCGGTGGGATGGTAACTTCGAGCGTCTTCTCTGCTCGGGTCCTGCCTGCACCGCGACACTTGGGGCAGGGATTAGTAATCGTCTCACCTGCGCCTTGACAGGTGTGGCACGTGCGCTCAACTGTGAAAAATCCCTGTTGGGCTCGGACCTTACCCGCTCCACCGCAGGTAGGACAGGTGTCGGGTGGAGCCCCACCCTTCCCACCATTACCATCGCATGCCTTGCACACAATCGAAGAGGGAACTTTGATTGTTGTCTTCTTTCCGGAATATGCCTCTTCGAGGGTGACCTCCATATTGTACCGCAAGTCTTGACCACGGGCCTGTGAACGCGACCGGCGGCCACCACCACCGACGAAGTCACCGAACATTTCATCGAAGATATCTGCAAAACCCGATCCAAAGCCGAAGCCTCCACCCGCACCACCACTGCCGTCAGTTGCAGCATGACCAAACTGGTCATAGGCGGCGCGCTTTTGTTCGTCTTTCAGAACTTCGTAGGCCTCATTGGCTTCCTTGAATTTGTTTTCGGCAGCACTATCACCTGGATTCCGGTCCGGATGGTACCGCATGGCAAGCTTGCGATAAGCCTTCTTAAGTTCGTCTTGTGCCGCTCCTTTTGACACACCCAAAACGTCATAATAATCGGCCTTCGTCATGGTCTAACCTTATTCTGCCCGGCACGAACATTGTCCGCGCCAGCCCCCTGCGAACCTATCAATGAGATGACACACTGAAGGTAAGCTCATCACGACAATTAATTAGCAAGTATGCCGAAGGTTAAGTTTTGTCCTTGTCCTTGTCCTTGTCCTTGTCCTTGTCCCTGTCATTGTCTTCGTTGACTTCTTCGAAGTCCGCATCCACGATGTCTGGTTCATCACTTGGGGCACCCGCTATATCGCTTTCCTCGGTATTGCTCTCGGCAGACTCCTGCTCGGCCTTGTACACAGCCTCTCCCATCTTCATGGATGCCTGCAACAATTCCTCCGTCTTGGCCTTGACATCTTCGGTTTCAGCTGAGTCGAGAGCTTCTTTCAGGGCTTGAACTTTAGCTTCTATATCAGCCTTGTCTTCCTCACCGATCTTATCGCTATGTTCCCCGAGGTTACTTTCGGTTGAATGGATAAGATTGTCAGCAGCATTTCGGGCGTCGGCCGCTTCGCGCCGCTCTTTATCCTCTTCGGCATGGGCTTCCGCATCCTTAACCATTGCATCAATATCATCGTCCGCCAGTCCGCCAGAGGCCTGAATAGTAATTTGTTGTTCCTTGCCGGTGCCCTTGTCTTTTGCAGAGACATTAACAATGCCGTTCGCATCTATATCGAAGGTCACCTCAACCTGGGGCACACCCCGTGGTGCCGGCGGAATACCAACTAGATCGAAGTTACCTAGAACCTTATTGTCGGCCGCCATTTCCCTTTCGCCCTGGAAAACCCGTATAGTGACAGCTGTCTGGTTGTCTTCTGCTGTCGAAAAAATCTGACTCTTGAGGGAAGGGATGGTCGTATTCCGGTCAATAAGGCGGGTGAACACACCACCCAAAGTTTCGATGCCTAGAGAAAGGGGCGTAACGTCCAGCAACAAAACATCTTTGACATCTCCTTTCAGGACCCCGGCCTGTATAGCAGCCCCTACCGCAACAACCTCGTCCGGGTTAACCCCCTTATGAGGCTCGCTCCCGAAAAAGTCATTGACTGTCTCCTGAACCTTGGGCATGCGAGTCATACCCCCAACAAGGATTACTTCATCGATCTCATTGGGCTTCAGGCCCGCATCCTTCAAAGCTTTCTTGCATGGCCCCACCGTTCGCTGGACTAGCTTCTCCACCAGAACCTCGAGTTTTGCACGTGTCAGCTTGATGTTAAGGTGCTTCGGTCCGGAAGCGTCGGCAGTAATAAACGGTAGGTTGACTTCCGTTTGTACAGAAGATGACAGCTCGACCTTTGCCTTCTCAGCACCCTCCTTAAGACGCTGGAGAGCTATCTTGTCTTCTCGCAAGTCTATCCCGCTTTCTTTCTTAAACTCGTCGGCGAGATAGTCCATGATGCGAGCATCAAAGTCCTCGCCACCCAAGAAAGTATCACCGTTCGTCGACTTCACCTCGAAAACTCCGTCGCCGATCTCCAGGATAGATATGTCAAAAGTGCCGCCGCCAAGGTCGTAAACTGCGATCGTCCCAGATTCCTTTTTATCAAGACCATATGCCAGAGCCGCGGCAGTTGGCTCGTTGATAATACGCAACACCTCTAGGCCGGCTATCTTGCCGGCATCTTTGGTAGCCTGACGCTGAGAATCGTTGAAATACGCCGGAACTGTAATAACTGCTTCGGTGACCTTATCGCCAAGATAACTTTCAGCTGTTTCCTTCATTTTCTGAAGGATAAACGCAGAAATTTGGGACGGAGCATACTTTTCGTCCCTAGCACTAACCCAAGCATCACCGTTGTCACCCTTGATAATCTTATACGGCACCAGCTTCTTATCTTTATGGACGTTGGGGTCTTCGTGTCTGCGGCCGATCAGGCGTTTAATTGCAAACAGGGTGTTTTCAGGGTTTGTGACAGCCTGACGCTTGGCTGGCTGGCCAACTAGCCTTTCGCCAGAATCCGAAAACGCAACCATGGACGGTGTTGTGCGAGCTCCTTCTGCATTCTCGATAACATGGCCGGCCTTGCCTTCCATGACAGCAACACAAGAATTGGTAGTCCCCAGATCTATACCTATTACCTTGGCCATAACTTTATTTCCTTTTCTCTTGGCAGACAATCCAAGCCCTAAAATGGCGCCGTGGACATCCCCATTTGTTGTCTCACACAAAACGGTTTTTTGTATACCCGCTTCGCCCTTAGCAGCTATATAGGTAGCGTCGAAGGACAGCGCAACGCCCAAAAGCGCACATATTTTGGTCCTCGCAGGAATAGGAAAATTACCCAGCAACCCTCGCCGAAGCCATGGCCTGCACTAGAGCCACTTGAATGAGCAATATAAACACCGAGCACTTCCCTAGGCTGGTCAATGTAATGTGTGGCCACGCGCGCCTAGCAAAGCCCCAAGCCATTCCGAGCAGAAGTGGCCGAGCCTCTTGACTTATCAGCTTTTTCCGGCATCCCTGCCTTCAGGCACACTGCATATGGCTGGCGCTGTCAATATCGAGACCCAGACCAAGATGGTAACGGCTGTCAAGCACATCACGATCAAAGCCCCGCCTGTCCACGCACGCACAAGATCCGGAGGTGTTTTCTCAGCTGCCATGACTAATTGCGGACGGCTAGGATGGTGGAGCGACAAAGGTCACTATCTCTATACGTCACACAATCCAGTCAGCGGCGCGCCTTGGCCCAGAATGCCTTTGTTGTTCCGTAACACGGTTACAGCCCTTATGAAACAGACGCCGTGGCACAATTTTGTCCCCGACGCATGCCTCATCAACCACTACCGGGCCGGCGCCAAAATGGGTCTTCATCAGGACAAAGACGAAAGAGACCTGACCGAACCGATCGTGACAGTTTGTTTGGCCGATTCTGCGGATTTTCTAGTGGGGGGAGCAACCCGCCTGGACAAGCCAGAGGTTTTGGTGGTGCATAGTGGCGACGTGATTGTTATGGGCGCTCAGAGCCGACTTCGTTTTCATGGTATCCGAAAAATATACCCCGGCACCAGCCCCCTTAAGAACTGGGGAGATGGAAGACTTAGTCTCACCTTCCGCAAAGCCGCTTAGAAACTTAGTCCCGCCACGCATTGAAAGACAAAACAAATCAACTATTCAGGCGCCGCCTAAATTTAAGCTGGATAAATTAGTTCGAATTTCTCGACCAGAACCGGCATATTATCGCTAACGCTAAGCCCAAAGGGCGCCAACATCCGGTTCCAATAATCTGTATGCATGGGCTTCCACACATTCAAGTCGCGCACGGGCGTGCCATCAATGGCCGTGTGCTGTTCCGTAATAGCACCGAAAGATACCAGTTCAATTTCAGTGAGCCGAACCACCAATGCCGGCACACCTTCAAAGTCGATCAGAATGATAAGGTCCCCTACAGCCGGCTCTGGTTGTCCGGTTTGTTCAACAACCCAAGGCAAAGTAAATGTTCCGGTTTTATCTCCCGCGGTTATTAGCTCAATAATCTGGTTTGTGGTGTCAGCGTCTAGTCCTATCCAACGCACCTGAAACGCATCGCCCAATTCCTCAAGATTCGCAGCATCTTTGGCCATCTTCCAGAATGTCTGCAGTTGCTCAGGCGTCGGCCGAACCGGCCCATTAGGAATATATGTTTCTTTATTTGTAGCCATAGCGTCCCTCTTGGTTCTAATGTTCACGCGCTCCCAATAACCCCGTTAGCAACACTATTACCCCAGGCTTTCTCCGTGGTGGTCGACGAAGATTCCCGGGTCGTTGCAGTCTCGCGCAGCAACTACGCTAGCCAATTTCCAGCCTTCCTTATTCACCGGTATGCATGACCCGCCAAACTGTCTGGCTAACGTCATCAGACATCAGCAGGTTACCATCGTTGTCCACAGCTAGGCCACCAGGGCGGCCCCAAACTTGGGCCTGCTTAGCTTTGTCTCGCCAGAACGCGAGCCGCTCCCAAACTGGAAGCCGAGTCTCGCTATCAAGCCAAAAACCAGAGGCAAAAACCACGTAACTATCCTTTGGTCTGCCATTTTCGAAGGGCACGTAAACCACGTGGTATCCGCGCGGTGTTGCTGCATTCCACGATCCGTGCAGTGAGACAAACGCCCCATTCCTCCACTCAGGCGGAAAACTATCAGATGAATAAATGACCAGGCCGGTAGGCGCTGAATGTGACCGGAAAGGCGTGTCGGGCACGATAGCTCGGGCGGCAAGCTCGCGACCCTTACCCTCAAGACGAGGATCGAGGTTTGCACCCCAATAACTATATGGCCAGCCGTAGAAACCGCCCTCTTCTACTATAGTGAGATAATCCGGAACCAACTCATCACCCAGCAAGTCGCGTTCGTTGGCAACTGTATAAAGGTCATCTGTTCCTGGATAAAACGCAAGCCCGCTAGGCACACGGATTCCCGACGCATATTGACGTACACCCGATCCGTTAATTTGTACTTCTTGAATTGTAGCGTGTGGCTTTGGGTCGTCGTCGGCGTTAGTAAGAGACCCAATACCAACAAAGACGCGATCACCATCGGGATGGACTGCAATGTTGCGGTGCCAGTGAAAACGCATGTCCGGGGGACCCATAGTGCCATTTGGCACTAGGTTTACTCCTCTACCCTGAGCTTTTAGGTCTCCCGGCACATAGGGTATCTTCCACAAACCGTCCATGGCTCCTATAAGAATAAAACCATCGGTAAAGGCGAGTCCGTGGGGCCGGTTAAGATTATCGATGAAAGTAGCCATGACCTCCGCTCTTCCGTCACCGTCGTTATCGCGCAGCAACGTGACCTTGCTTGCTCTTGGTTCTGCTACGAATACGTCGCCATTGGCCGCGACCAGCATATTCCGGGCATGAGATAACCCTTCGGCAAATAGGACGACCTTAAAACCACTGGGCACTGTGGGGCTCACATTCTCAGGCCGCTTGATAGTTTTTGGGAAGGCAATTGTAGGCACCGCCTGGGGTGATGGCAGTGGCAACGCGTTAATATCAATATGAATGGTAGTGCCAGGAGTTTGTTGATCGCCGGAAGCGGCGGTCGCTCTGGTAGCAATATCGCCCCAGAGCAAAAAAATAACGACGGCAAATAACACCTTCATCATAAGTCTCCGAACAGTTTTATCGAAGAACATCAACTGCATACCCAGCCCATGTCCAACCTCCACTATGGTGCATCCGCCCGGCAGAGAAAAACCGACGGGCCGGCGCCAACCAATGTGCCATCGTCTCAGTCTGAATTACTAAGACTCATCTTGGCGTCATCACCATCATTCTTTGTATCGGTCGCTTCCTCCCTTTTAGGACCACCCTTAGATACTATTACCATAGCCTCTCTCAAGAGGCGGCCGTTCATGATGTAGCCTTCCTGCATAACCTCAACCACCGTGCCGACAGGTAACTCCTTGTCTTCGATTTCCTGTATCGCTTGGTGACGGTTCGGGTCAAAGGGCTGACCAAGCGACTCGAACCGTTCCACGCCCTGAGATTCAAGAACACCGAGAAGCTCGCGTTCCGTCATCTCAACCCCTACAGTCAAATTCATAACAGCATCATTGGAATCTCGCACATCATCGGAAGCCGCTACTAGGGCACGGCCGAGGTTATCTGCAACTTGCAGCAGCGCCCTGCAAATACCAGCATTAGCATGCCTTGCATTGTCAGTTATGCGCTTATCCGCGCGCTTGTTGGCGTTTTCGGATTCAGCCAAGGCAAGCAGGCGATCTTGCTTCAGTTTCTCCACATCCGTCTCCAGTTGCACAATGCGTTCCTCGGGCGTAATCTCGGGTTGGCTGCCTTCCTCAGGCTTAGCGCTGTCTTCCAGCGCCCCATCCAATATCTCCGCGAGGCCATCTTCAACGGAATCGCACTGTTCTTTGCTGCTTGCGTCTTGCCGATTCTGATTCTTGTCGTCCTGAGTCATAATGTCCGATGCTGTTGTTGAGCCTGGTTCATTGAGCTAAGAGTCTTCCCACAACCTTCGCTGTGTAATCCACCATTGGAATGATGCGAGCATAGTTAAGCCGCGTGGGTCCAATTACACCTATGGC
>Ga0315336_1000937_pt1 | contig 65120 bp, 44 predicted proteins | sample ASW5metaG_FD_204512 | JGI IMG/M metagenome (GOLD analysis project Ga0315336, IMG submission 204512) | Ammonia-oxidizing marine archaeal communities from Monterey Bay, California, United States - ASW #5 | ecosystem: Environmental > Aquatic > Marine > Intertidal zone | place: USA: California... | reverse complement strand
CCAAGCGCTGGGTGCGCCGCAGCGCCAAACGTCTTGGCATCGATCCCCGCCGCATCGTCGCCGCCGGGGGATCCGCCGGCGGATTCCTCGCCGCCAGCACTTGGACCACCGTGAACCTCCACGCGAAAACCGACGACCTCACTGTATCCCCCAAGCCGGACGCTCTGGTCCTCTTCAATCCCGTCTTCGACCTGGTCCCCTTCATGGAACAGCTCAAGATGGATCCCAAGGAATGGACGGACAAGGCCAAACAGATCTCCCCCAACTGGAACATCAAAGCTGGCTTTCCCCCCACGGTGATTCTCATTGGCACGAAAGACAAATACCTCTACCAAAACGAAGCCTTTCGCGACAAAGTAACCCCCCTCGGCGTGAAGCTAAAGATCCACCTCTACAAAGGCCAACCCCACGCCTTCTTCAACCGTTCCCCGTGGCGAGAAGACACTGTCCATGACAGCCTCAAGTTCCTACGAGACATCGGGATCCTGTAAGACTGCGGTCCGCCCCGTCAACATTTGACAATTGCTCGTTCCGGGACGCTCAGCGAGTGCTGAAAAACCTATGACCCGGTGGGACTGATTGGCGACCGATCGCGCCGATCAAAAATGGGTCGTTAGTCGGGATTCCGATGCACGGGCTTAGTTTTTGCTACAATCCCGGTACAGGCGTTACCGCAAACGTCAAGATCGAGTGCATGTTTGTGGATTCGGTCAGACGAAGCAGGGCGTTACTCACTTTGAGCAACCGCCTATCCGCCGGGAGATCTGAACCCCAACGAGTCCGTACAGAGCCAGCCGTCATTGTCAGGAGAACCAGTTTAAAAACTCGGTTGGCCGTGAGACACAAGCTGGAATTGCACGGTCGACCGTGCTGTCCAGAGAGCTTTGCAACTACATGTAGAATTGCCTGATGTGAACGAGGTGTTGTTGATGGCACATACAACTTTGTCGAGATTTGTGATCGCCACAACCATGAGCGCGATACTGTCAATGGCTTCAGCAGCATCGGAATCTTTTGCGTCTAAAACACCGATACACGCTTCTGCTCAAGAACGCAAGGTAAAACAACAGACGCCTCGTCGTCGATTGAGCGCAAATACAACGACCTATCGCGACGTGGCCTACGCAACAGTTGCCGGCAAACAACTGCAGCTCGATTTGTATGTCCCGAAGACTACGTCTGACACGCCTCCTTTGCTGGTCTGGATTCATGGTGGTGGCTGGCTCAGCGGCAGCAAAGACTCGTGCAAAATGTCTGTCGAAACAAAGCGGGGATATGCGGTTGCCAGCCTCAATTACCGTTTGAGTCAGGAAGCCATTTTTCCCGCTCAAATTCATGACTGCAAAGGGGCGATTCGTTGGTTGCGCGCCAATGCCGACAAATACGGATACAATGCCGACCGCATCGGCGTGGCGGGATCGTCGGCGGGTGGCCAATTAGCATCGCTGCTGGGAACGAGTGGCGGCGTCAAAGAGCTGGAGGGGGACGTTGGTGGAAACTTGGATCAATCGAGTACCGTACAAGCGGTCTGCAATTACTTTGGAGCCACAGATTTCCACTCCATTGGGAAGCAAAGAACGAAAGTCAAAAGCAAACCGAGTTCCGTTGTCACCCAGCTGTTCGGTGGCACGATTCAAGAGAAGCCGGACTTGGCGAGATTGGCCAGTCCGGTCACCTTCCTGGATCCAACAGACCCGGCATTCCTGCTGATTCATGGTGCACAAGATAATGTTGTGCCACTTCAACAATCGACGTCATTTGAAAAGTTACTCGCTGGGGTGAACGTGCCAGTGAAGTTGGTGATTCTGAAAAACGCCGGGCATGGTGGCAAACAGTTCGCTAGCATAGACACCGTTCAACATTTCCAAGACTTCTTCGACAGGCATGTCAAGCGTACCCCCTGAACTTCCCCACGCTCGGTGGACGCGGGATTCCTGTTACTTGAACCGTGGGAATTCGGAACGCATCTCCTCCGTTGGCTTCGGAATGCTTTCACAAACCGTCGCTTTGATCGGGCGCGGAATCGCGTAATTGTGGCGTGAAACGACCGGCAGTGCCGGATCGATCGACCGGACGTATATTGGCAGACCTGGTCGTGTGTCCTGAACCGTCGTTTTTCGGCGCGTATCAGGAATGTTGGCCACATGACGAGTTGATGACACAAATAAGGAAGGCCCGGCTCGCTTGCCGCCACCGGCCTCGGCCCAAAGTGCGTGCTCGGCGCAGAGAGACTCATCGGAACGCGACGCGTCAATTGACGGCGACGTCCCCGGCTTCTCCTCGCTGTGCGGTCTGTGGGCCTTCGCTGTCTTCCTGGAATTCGTTTCGGCGGAGTCGCGACTGCTGTGGGCGTCAGCCGCGTTGGGCGGCCAGAATCTCAATCGTTTCACTGTGCAACCGCTCAGCACCGGTTGCCGAGGCGCTGTCTCACGGATCAGGTGTCGTCTTAACGTCGCCTCTTGCCTGATGCGACAAGCGGTCGAATGGAATCGGCTGGCGCGGCATGCCGGGGCCTTCCACATCGAGATCGAGAATCGCCGCTCCGGTGGCCTCAAAGAATTCCAGTCGAAGACGATGTGAGCCGGCCGTCAGCGTCTTCTTACCACTGAGTTCCACGGCACTGTGATCACCATCGTTATCGATCACTAACTGATCGTCGATGTATAGCAGGCTGCCGTCGTCGGAATTGAGGTGGAACGTGTATTCTCCTTGTTTGGCGAGCTGAAGATTTCCCTCCAGGACGATTGCCCAGAAATCGTCTCTCATTTGTCGCGTTTCGATGTTCAGGTCCGAAGTCACGCTGGAGAACTTTGGTTTGAGCTCATTGAAATCGGGCATCCGAGTCCAGGCGCCTTCGTAGTATCGATATCGTAGTCCCGTACCCGCCGGAACTGGTTTGTATGTCTTCATCGATGTTGCCGAACCGAATCCTTGTTCATCAAATCGTCGAGCTTTGACAGTCGTTTCACCGCTGATCGTGAATGGCTCATCGAAAACCTCCGAATCGATCGTAGGCGTGATGCCGTTTGTCGTTACCCGAAGCGTATAGCCATCCATCTTCTCGCCCGGTTCGATTGCAACCGACCCGACAAATTCCGGTGCCACAGTCGAAATCAAGTGGGCACTCGTTGGAATCAACGGGATGTTGCGGGTACCGCTCAGGAACAGATCATCCTCGCTCTCCAACTGGTAGCCCATAGTCCAATTGAGCCTTATCAGCAGTGGATTCGTCGTGGGCACTGCTTTCTCGCATTGGACGGCGACCTTGACGATCTGTTCGCTACGCGGGGAGAGCGTCATAGTGACTTCGCGTGGATCGATGGAGACTTGATGTCCGTGGTCGAACTGGGATTTCACCTGCAGGGTGTGGCTTGAGGGGTTGCGAATCTTCAGATAGACGTTCGCCGCCGTCACCATCTCTTCGTCGTCGGTGACGACTGAGAACGGCAAGTCCGTGGCGGCAGTCAAAGCCCGTGTCACCACGTAATCGTCGCGCGTTGTGACATCATGCGGGAGGATACCGTCGAGTCTTAAGTTGGCGATGATCGGCCCGCTGTCGGATACCGTCACCCAGGTAACGTGATCGAACTCGCCGAATTTCGGGCCGCGCAACTTGCTACCACCGCCGGTGGTTCCGAGGATGTAGTAGTTCGCGCCATTGCGATTCTCGTGCAAATAGTGATGGGTGTGGCCGGCGATTACGGTGTGTGGCCTCCCTTTCAGCAGCGGCTCGATCTTGGCAAAGCCCGCGGGGTCTTTGTACAGCCACAATGGATGGTGCAGGAACACAAACGTCCAGCGTGCGTCGGCATGTTTGGCCAGTGCCCGCTTCATCGATTCGACCTGATGATCGGGAATGACGTGCCCCCGGTTTCCCGTCGAATCAAGTGCCAGAAACAGCACCTTCTTGTAGACGAAGGAGTAGTAGGGCACCCCCAAGCGGTTATTCCACACTTCACGCATCACGTTGTTACTGATGTCGTGATTGCCCGGCACGAAAAAGAATGGCACTTTGAGTGGCTTAATCATTTTGTCGATTTCAGCCCATTCGCGTTTCAATACCGCACGATCGTTCGTGCCGCCTTGAATGAAGTCGCCAACGCTCATCACGAACTCAGGCATCAGCAGGTTGAGCTTTTTGATACCGTCGGCGAAGACACCTGGGCGCGATCCGCCGGCATTGTCGCTAACGATCGCGAATTGAAAATGTTTCGGATCATTGTAGAAATCTAAACTCGTCCAGGGCTTGATCTTCGTGCTGACATTGCTTTCAAATTGGTCCGTCTTGATTTGGGCATCCACCGATGTGATCAGTCCATCGGCACAGAGCACAATCCCTGTTACGAATGCGAGGAGTATTCGTTGATTCCGCATCGAAGTTGCTCCAGCAGTTGGTGTTGAAGTCCGGTCGGCGTTTTTGTCGTCGACTGGCTGTCATCGTATCAGGTCTACCCCCCAATACCACGTCTGGTTCTGATCCAAAGATGTGAGGAACGTGGCGATCCTACATATGTTCACGACACCAGCATTCGAGATTGTAACAGCCAACGGGACGATGGTGCTGGGTCCGCAAGCGTACTGCCAATCTGCTACAAGCGCCTGTCAGCCGGATCGGCGAACACACGCAGCAATGGCCGGTTGCGAATATCGAAACCACGCGGCCGGTCTCAGCAATCGTTCGGGCGCTGCCACGTCGCAAGAACCCCCTTGCGATCGTCAATTGAGACCGACCCCGGGGAGTGTCAAATTCGGTGGTTTGATGCAACAACTTCGCTCCGAGATTAGACTTGTCTGTTGTCATGGCTCTTCGCATCATCATCTACGGCAACTCCGGTGCGGGCAAAACGACCCTGGCCCGGCAGCTTCAGCGACAGTACAGCTTGCCAAAGCTCGATTTGGACTCCCTAGCCTGGGGGCCAGAGTGGGGCCAACGGCGCCCCTTGGATGCAAGCGTCGCCGTCTTAAGACAATTCATCGCTTCCCACGAAAACTGGATCATCGAAGGCTGTTACGGCGACCTTATCGAGGCGGCGTTGACAGATTGCACGGACCTGCGCTTCTTGAATCCGGGAATCGACGCATGCGTAGCCAACTGCCAAAGGCGACACTCTGACTGGAGCAAACACCGACGGCCAGAAGACGAGCGGTCCGCGCTTGAAGAATTGCTTCCGTGGGTGCGCGATTACGAGCAGCGGGACGATGAGTTTTCCCTCGCCCGCCACCGGGCAATTTTCCGCAAGTTCGACGGTCTGAAGACGGAATACAACGAATTACCACCGCTGGAATAGCGTCTCCCGAGAGTTCCAGTTTTCGGTCCTTTGATGGGATTACGCCATTCGGGATGTCGCAGTCGTCGGGGTCGGCTGCATTTGCATGCTACCTAACTGCTAATGTAGCATTTCGCAGCGATGGGCGAGGACGACAATGTGCTTCGGGAAGCGATCAACAGGATGGGGGCAACGGCTCGTATGCCCCTTTGCTGTCTCTCTAGGGCACGTTCACGTACAGCTTCACGTTGTGAGTTGCCCTACCGCCGGCAACGATGTCCGCGCGGCCGTCTCCTGTGAGGTCTGCGACCATGAGGTCTTCAGTCGCGATCCCACCCGCGTCGATAACGTGTTTTTTCCACTTCGTCCCTGCCGCATTTCGGACATCGTAGATGTTAACTCCGGGGACATCCGGGGTATCGCTGTGTCCAAAAATGATCTCGTCGGAACCGTCATTGTCTACATCAGCTGTCCACAACGCGTGGCCGCGTTCGAATCCGACGTCAATGATGTGCCGCTGCCACAGGCTGCCTTCCTTTTCTGGTTCCGTGTAGGCGACAAGGCTGTGACCGTGCATCGGCTCAACCGTTGTGATAAAGACCGCGCCGCTTTTCAGGCGGCCGGTCTTGATCTCACCTGCCCCGTTACGGTTACGCTCATCGGCCTTTGCCCCCGTCCCGAGCTTTGTCTTTGACCAGCCGTCGTCACTGCGGCGAATCAGGTGCACGCCTTCTTGACTAGCCGTGAGCGTGTCGACGACCCCATCTCGGTCGAAGTCGACGTGCCAGTGGTTGTGCATCCGGTTTAGTTCGCTGTTAAGGACGATGGGCGACCAGCGATCGTTGACGGGGTCGGCCGGGATTTCGAACGCCGTCAGCCGGACGCCGCGGCCGACCGTTGCGTTGAGTGGAGAGACGACCAATTGGGGCCGACCTTTGCCGAGCACATCCGCCCAGCGCATGCGGTGCAGCCAGCGTTCCTGGCCAATAGAATGCACGTGCCATTTCTCGTCGAGCGATGTCCCGCGGCCCAGCCAGTGAATCGTGCCGCTCTTCGTCCAGCCAGCTCCGAGGGCAAAGTCGACCTTTCCATCGCGGTCAATGTCCAACGGAGCAATGCAGACGTTATCCCGCGGAGTCTGGCCATCGATGATGACTCGCGGCTTCCACGTCGGATTCTGATACCACAGTACGCGACTTTCCGTGACCGCCACGATGTCCTGTTTCGAGTCGCCGTCGATATCGGCCAACGTGACGGCATAACAGACCTTGCCAACGTTCGAGTCGATGTTTTGCGGGCGAAATTTCGGAAACGTGTCATCACCAAATGCGGGTAGTGTCAAGCTCAGCAGAAGAAGGAGGGTGGATGATGCTCTCATGGATCGCTTCTCTCTGATCGTTCGCGCGCTCGGGCATCAGCATAGCATGCGGAACGGCCGTTGTCATGATCGTGAACCGAACACGGCTCTTGGCTTACCAGTGCAGGATGCGTTGTCACCCGCTCCCAGATTAGGGTGCGAGAACGAGTCCCAAGAGGTCTATCTGTATTTGTCTCGTTTCGCTTCGTGCTAGATGGCACGGAGTGTCGAAAATGGGTCGTTTTTTGGGAGTTCCAGAATAGATTTACCCAGCGAATGAGACCGTCAGTCTCAATCTGTAGCGTTTGCACTGGTATCTCGTCACGAGCCTGACGTCAGGTCCACGTCGTTGATTCACTCGTTGTCCTGAAGGATCCAGGCTTTATTGAAGGTGGCGTACTTAATGCTCTTACCCTCTCCTTCGGGCGTTGGGACGAAATAGCTGTAGCTGGCGTGAAGCGTGCCGTCGTGACTTTGGATGATGGACGGATAGTGAAAACTTCCCTTTCCTGATTCGTCTTGCTCCAGGTAGCGGGTCCAACCCCAGGTGGCTCCCTCGTCGTTTGAGATTGAGACCGCCAAGCGGTTTCGCCCCCGTTCTGTATCGTTGTAAATACAGATCCAGTCGCCGTCGGCAAGGTTGGCCAACTCCAGACCAGCTCCCGGGTTTGGCAGTTGCGGATGGTCATAAACGGTACTCCAGGACAGACCACCGTCCTTAGACTCGGAAACCAGCACACGCTTCGGCGGCGGTCCGTTGTCTCGCATGTAGGTGACCAAGTCGCCGTTCCCCTTCTTCGCGAAGCTGGGTTGGATGTTGCCGCCACCGACAATGGGGGCGCTGAATTTCCAAGACTCGCCCCAGTCATCCGTTCTGGCCACGAGCGAGAATGAAAACCCATCCGAATACAGCCCGACGAGCATGCTCTTGCCTTCTAAGATGTAAGGATGAGCGCGCGTAAACCAGCCGAGTCGCCGCGTGAGTTTGTCGGAGGACTGCCTATTCAGATGCTCTTTCCACATTTCGATCCTCGGAGCAAGCCCGTCCGGAATGTCGACGCTCGCCAGGTACGTCTCACAGGCCTGTTTCACTCGATCCGCAAAGTCGTTACCCGGCTTCATGTGCAGGATTTTCATAACGTCCCATTGGGGCGGCCCGTCGGGCTGCATATAGGAGTTCGAGATCTTGTATTTCATCAAGGCGCTTTGCCAGGTATTTGCCTGGATCGTCGGCCAGAGCAGCCAAAGCCGCTGCATCGGATCGATGATCATGCAGCAGTTCGTATCGGGAAACCCTGGTGTGTCCGCCATCACGAAAGGCTTCGTCCATTGGCCGGTCGACTTCAACTTACGTGCTCCTTGGATGGCGACGTCGTCCGCGGTCCGTTCGCCCGAGCCGTGGAACCAGCAGACCAGGAGGTCGCCGTTTGGGCACTCGACGATGCAGGATCCGTGGTTGTGCCACGATTCGAGCGGAAAAATGAGCTCACTGGTATGGGCAGGCGTTTCCGCACAGGCTGGGCCGACGCCAGCAAAGAACAGAACAAGGACGATTCCAAATGTCGATTTCACTAGAAACTCTCCCCAGATGATGCTTGCGTTCGAATTTGCCACGGAATGCCGCAATCGTCCAAAATACAGATTGTTCGATACGAGGAGCAGAGTCAAATCGTCCGACGGGATTTACCGCAAGAGCCCCCACCGGTTCCCGAAAACGTTGGGTTGATCGGCCGCGATTTTCGCCTGATTTGGGGGTAGCCTCGACCGATGGGAAGGTCGGACAACCGGACAGTGTCACAGACGTTCGTTCGTTTTATGGCGTTCTCATAAGACAATTGACTTACTCAAGAATCCTCAAGTGAGATATGAATTGCCGGACTAATGTTTCGATCCTTATGACATTGCCTTGATGGCTGGTGGTGTGTTCCGCCTCGATGTTGGAGTAACGGGAAATGCCGGTCAGGGCCGCGCGGTCCAAGGCATCTTGTCTTTGTCCATCAACCAGACCTCATATGCGGCCGTGATCGGCAACACCTCCGAGGAGCTGGTCAGCGTGATTTCCAACTTGCCATCTCTTGTTAGTTCTGAAGGTATGTCAAATTCCTGGTAGGTCACGTTGTTTCGCGGAATGGCAAACGCTTCACTGAGAACCTGCCCGTCTGCTTGTAGTCCTTGCTTCAGTTCAACGCCCCGGCGGTTGTTGCTTCCTTCGCCATTTCCGGAGTGAACCCCGATCGAGATTCGCACCGCGTACTCTGTATTGGGATCCAGTCCTTCATACGCGACACTCACGCCACGAGTCTCGGACATGGAGTATGCCAAGTTATACTGGGAACGCTTAGCTGGCCCCGGAAAGGGTCGGAAGCCCCAGAGCGATTCCCCCCGAGTCAGACGGTCCGTATTGTTGGGCCAGCCCAAATCCTCGTAGAAGCCACCCTCTCCCGGATCGTCGTATCGTAAGATCATCTTTGCGGCATTTTTCATTTTCACATCGCTGCCGCTGGCGAGGGCTTCTTTGAGCGTTTTTTTCCACCAACCCACTTCCGTCAGATCGAGAGTATCGACGATGAACATGGCGGGAACCCGGTAGCCGGCAATTTCGTTGGACTCTTCGCCCAATTGCCGCGCTTTAGCCATTACGGCTTGCATCTCGGTCGTGACCAGCGGTTTCTCCAGCAGATGGAGAGCGTCTTTCAACACGGTCGCCGATTTTGAGGAGCTTTCGACCTGTTTGAGAATCGGAGTTGCAGCATGTTTGAGTTTTTCTCCGCGCTCAAGCATCAGTTGAATGTAGCGGTCCATCAGTGCTTTTTGACTGATCACCCGCCAGCGGTAATCGACTTGCAGCAAGTTTTTCGGGATCTTTCGACCGGCAGAGTCAAGCAGTTCGACTGCTTTCGAAATGCCCGGGTTTCCCACGACTGGCTTTTCCAGCGTCTCTTCCATGAGAAAGATGGCCTCCGCTGCTTCATCTTGGGCATCGGGGCCGAACCAGTAACGGCAGTACCCCTTGGTGATTGATTCGACGTCCTGGCGCGGATTCCAGAGCAACCGGTACCAAAGCCATTTATTGAAATCGTCGTGCATTCCCTCACTGTAATGGACATCCCCGATCGTGTAGTGCAGAATCTCTTGCCCGACCTTGTGGAAATGGCGCGGCCGAGCGTTCCACGATCGTCGGTCATAAACCGCCGCCAATGCGAGGTCAGGGTGAGGAACCGCATACTGCGCTTGCATCCAGTGGGTAATGTCGCTGAAAAGTACAATGGCCGTTGTTCGAGGCAACTCGTGATGCATGTACTTCAAATAATTGCCCAAAGCGCCGAAACCCTCGTACTCAAACCACCGGGGATTGACGGCTCCGCGAATGTAGGTCTGCATCTCATCGGCACCGGGACCGTAGTAGATCGCGTGAAGCCAGCTTGAATCCTGGCTGTTAAGATACTCAAAAACAGCCAGGTTACCTTCGTTGGTCAGGTTTTGATTAGTGGCAAGGATTTTGGTGTTGGGATGATACTTGTGCAGTCGATCGGCAATCTCGTGCATAAGTTTGATGTAGGTCCCGCCCCATGGCATGCATTTGTCGCAGCGGCAGCCGCCGGGATCGCCCGAGTTGGCACTGAAGAAGTCGTATTCCGGCGAGTCGCGAAACATCTTGTCGTACGATTCGAGCAGGGCTTTTCTAGCCTCAGGGACCGACGGGCAGATGAACCGATCGGATCTCTGACCGTTCGCCCCCCAAGCCTTGGGAAATCCCGGCGAGCCATCCGGTTTTGGTGGCAACCCATTGGCCGTTCTCCCAAACCTTGAGAGCATTCCATAGGTGGACTCCCGCCCTTCGAATATATTGGTTCCAAGAAGCATCAAGTCTTCCTTGATTTCCCGGCTTTCGCTGGCAGTCTCCGGTCGGAGTTGCCCAAAACGATGTGCCCGGCTACTCGGACCGGTCGGGACTCCACCTCTCATCGGGAACGCGGGTTTCTCTTGGACATCCACAACAGGGACAGCAACAGAATCCGTGCGATAGGTCAGGGCTCTGAGCAGCCAGCCCGCGCCGTACAAAGTTCCTCGCTCGTCGGTTCCAGCAATCACAATGTAGTTTCTTCCAGCCACCTCGCCAGACTTGACGGCGAACGCCTCCGGATGAATTTTCTTTGACCTGGGAAGCGTAGGAAGCTTCATTCCCAGTTTTTGCATCAGGTTTCTTGTGAGTTGATTTCCATCGGGTGACCCAACGACGACAATGAGTTTCGATTTCTCCATGAGTTCGTCGGCCTCGGAATCGTTCTCCCTAGCCATCTGTATTGAAACAGAGCTTCGCTTCAGGATGCGGTTTGCGAGGATTTCGGCGGCCTTCTGCTCAGGGGCAGTGCTTTCCTGTCCTGTGATGATGGCCAGACGACTCACAGAGCCGGCTTCACTTGCTGCGATGGGCGCATCGACGCAAACCAAATACGCGCCAATCAAAAAAGTCTTGATCAGAGTTGCCAAGCGTTTCACGATGTCAAACCTTCACGGATAATGAATACACTTCCCAGATGATTGCTGTCTCGTCCGTCACAACCGACGATCTGCCCGATTGTATCCTCATGGAATACTCTGTTCCACGAATCTCCTCTGAAAGATGTGGCGGGATACGGCGGCGACCCGGTCGTGGAACAATCTGTCGGACAACGTCAGCTGTGGCGAGGAGTCTCAAAAACGGTTGGATTGATGCGTCACCGAAAAGTCAGAATCCGACCACCTCGGACCCAGCAATCGCGAATTGCTCGCGAGCGACGTTTTACGGCACTCGCTGAGTCGTGCCGTAATTGGGTGGTTTTTCGAGACACCGCTTGTCCGAGAGCTAGCAGGACGTGTTCAGTCAGCGGTTCTCCTAGCGGATGATGAGAAATCCACCGGAATTGAACGTGAATCGTCGACTATCCCGGTTCGAACAAGGTACCCGCAGACGCCGTTGTGCTCAGCCTGCTCACGTTGAAGTTTGTCGGACAAGAAACGCAGAAGCCGCATCGATGACTTCAACTTCGATGAGGCGCTGCCGCTGCCGAACTCGTCGGGGACGCTTTGAACCTGGCTTGGGAATTCTGTCAGCAGGGCGGAGGCAGTCCATTCAACGAGAACGTGGCTGCGGCCTGACGGTAGCCGGATGAGAAAGGGCCCATTGTTGTTGCTTCGCGCTTCAGTCAGTACGAGTCGTAACCGGGATCGTTGATAATGAACTCGCCAGTGACGTTGTCGTACGCCCAACTCTTCACGCCACCAGCAGAGAGCGGGTTGCCAGAAGTCTCGACCCGGACCTTGCGGTCCTGCCCACCAACCGGACACCTTGGAAACTTGCCGCGCAGGAGCGGTAACACATCCGCCCTGAAATCAGGTCCCGTACCGACGTCACCAGGATAAGCACCGGTTCGAGTCTTGTGCAGTTCGATGGCGTCTCGCACGACTGCCAGCGACTGCAGCGCAGTGCTGTCGCGAGCGGTACTGGCCGTGTCGAACATCCTAGGTGCTGCGACTGCCGCAATGATGCCCACGATGAGTACGACGATGACGAGTTCGACGAGTGTGAACCCCCGTCGCGGATGGTGACGTTGTAGAGGAAGTGAGAACACGTTGGGCCCAATGCACGCGAATGGCGGAATCCGGGAACTATTCGTCTTCGCGAGTCACTGATGTCAACTCTTTGGCGCATCGGAAAAGTAGCATTCTGCCCGAGAAAGCGATGGGAAAAACGGGAAGCCGCACCTACAAATCGCTAAAAGCCCACGCCGAGCAAGCCCCGTCCGTTACAAGCCGCGCATTCGACTCAACCGTCGCCTCAGAAATCGAATTGCCTCTACTATCGGTGAATTCGACGCCAAGGACGGTCGCGAAGGTGTCCTCGCCATCCTGACAGTCTCAGAGCGGGGCTGGATTTGGCAGAGTGCCAGGAGATCCTAGTGGGCCAAGTCAGATCGTCAGGGGCGATGGGACGCTCCACCCGTGTCACAGACGGTCGTTAAACGGTGCATGTCAATAATCAAAACCTCTCCCCACGGGTCTCCGGTACGCCTGACGGAATGCTTTACTATCCACAGCGGGTTGTCGAACTCGGTAGCCAACGAGATCCGCTTTAGCGCTCATGACACGTCCTCCGGGGCGCGCTGAGACCAGGTGGTCGAATCGGGACTGTCATCAGCTTGAAAGGGATCGGGAGGCGCCTCGATTGGGTTCATAAATCAGATTGGTTCTGAATTCGGTTGGTCGGCTTGGTATGACGTATCGTGTTCGGCGCAAGCCACTCCGGCGTGCGCCACCGACGCGCTTCAGCAAGTTTCGGTGCTTCGGTCAATCTCACTGACGCGAGCAACGAGTGATTGGGCGGGTGACCGCCGGCCCGCTCTACTTGACGACGCCGAGTTGCGCGGATGCGCACACCAATCGGATGCATTTATGGCTTTCGTGTCCGAATGCGGGGCAGTCCTAAAGTCGGTACAATGCGTGGAACAACGGCGAGTTTATAAAACAGGAGAAGTCATGATTGACAGAAACAACTTGCTCTTTCTTACGAAGTTGCTTGATCGCCAATCGAAATTAGTCGTACCGGTCCTTTTGGCGGTTTTCGGTTTATCGACGGGGGCTGAAGCTGAGGAGAATGAGAAACCGAACGTCGTCCTCATTTACATCGATGATTTGGGTTACGGAGATCTTGGACCTTACGGATGTACAGACATTCCGACTCCCAACATCGATCGGCTGGCAAAGGAGGGCGTCCGCTGTACCGCATCATACATCACCAATCCGCCGTGTTGTCCGAGTCGCTGCAGCCTGATGATGGGCCAGTACGGGCAGCGTTTTGGAAAGTATGGAATGTCTCGCGGACTGCCCATCCCGGAGGACCGACCGACGCTGGCGGAGTTTCTTCGTGATCAGGGTTATGTGACCGGCCAAATTGGCAAATGGGACATCGGCACGAAACTACAAGGTCCACTCGATTCGGGATTCGTGGAGGTTTCAAGAACTCCGCCGCCAAAGCAGTACACCAAAGAAGGACTCGCGGGTGCTTCCAAAGCGTTGCGAAAGCAACTCGCTCGCAAGAAAGGGAAGTCGAAATATTTTTGTTTGAACGAAGATGGTGAGACGGTGTGGCTGACGGACTACGACGGCGACTCCATGGTCAACTTCATTAATCGCCATAACGACGAACCGTTCATTTTATACTGGTCACCGAATGCCGTTCACTCATTCAATACAGAAGTACCAGAGAGGCTGACCAATCGCACTCGGGCCCAGGGGAAGCGACGAAAGTTGGCTGGCGCGATCGTTTCTGTCGACGATCAGGTCGGCAAGCTGCTGAAGACGTTGAGCCAACACGGATTACGTAGCAGTACGCTAGTCATCTTCTCCAGTGACAATGGGGCTAGTCTAAGCGACGGCGGAACGTCGACACCGTATGTTGGCGGAAAGGGACAGGGGACGCAGAAAGAAGGCTGGGTTCGCGTACCCACGATCTTTTCTATGCCCGGAGTACTCCCCGAAGGAAAAACATATGACGGCTTGATGGCAAATTTCGATTTCTATTCCACGATTACATCGTTGGCCAGTCAGACGATTCCCGATCACTGTGATGGCGTGGACTTGTTTCCCTATCTGAAGAGCGAGCGAACCGGTGACGCTCACGAATACCTGTTCTGGCTCAACAATCAGCCCGACGACGCGGTCCGCCGACACCTGATTGCCGTTCGCTGGCACGATTGGCGGCTGTACAAGAAGTATCAGGACGACGACTGGCAGTTGTTCAATCTCGATGTGGACCCCAGGGAAGAACACGACGTCGCATCGGAGAACTCTGAAGTGGTCAAACAAATGGCGACGCAGTACGACGAATGGGCAAAGACATTGGCACCACTCGGCGAGATTCCGAAGATTCGTGCCGGTCAGCCGATCATTCCAAGCGGTCATGGTTGGGCGATTGCTAAGGATGGCAAATGACGACCTGCTTAGTTTTTGGCTTGTCCTTCCAGGCAACGGTCGACCACCCTGGAGCCAATCCGGTGCATAGCTTTTCCGTCGGCCATATCCACCGGAGCGTGTAAAGGCCAAGTGCTTCATCGCGTTAGTCGCCCCCACCGAAGGCGGTTGAACCTCGTCGGCTGCGCGCTCCGGATGAATCGATCTACGAACCAGCATTCTTCTGATAATACGTTCGAAAGTCGGCGAGTCTCAAAACGCTGGTCGGCAACGTTTTTTGACAATACGGTCGTTAAATCGGAATCCCAAGACACGTATGGCTTGATGACGCTTTTCTCGAATCCTTCGACCCTCTGGTTGCCTGAAGTCGAGTTACCATTGACTGGATGGGATTTACGCTCACGGCAGATCGAAGGCTCTTGTGCCAGCCTAAGTTAGCGAAGCATCGGGATCATTCGTCGTGAGCGAAAATATCGGAGTCCTTTACAAGCGATGAAGTCCCGCTCCTGAAGAGCGTCGCCAGCTTGGAAAAGTTCTCTGCCAACGTTCGAGACAACATGTCCCGGCAAAAAACGACGATGACGATCATTGGGCCTTCAGCATAGGCCGCGCTTGCACCAAAAACACTCTTGGCGCCGTGAGTAGCAACAAAGTCCTGGGCGGAGATGATTTTTCTTCCTGCATCGTCGGTTGCCCCAGCTGCGTCTTCCACAAAAAACAACCCGACAGAACTCCCGGTCGTCTCAACGACGATCGACTTATCGCCCTTATCAAGGCAGTCAATTGAAATACCCAACTCCTTCAGGAGACGAGCTATCATGGGAATCCCTGCGACGAAGTTCGAGGAAATCAGCGGGATTCCGGCGTGCCCTTTCGAATGGCGTCGATTACACCATTCTGATTCCTGGCCCCATGTGCCGACGAGCGAAAGCACCGTGGTCTCGGGCTTCACCTCTCCTTTGGCACCGACCGATACTGCAAGCCCGCGGACGAAGATCTGATCCCATGCCGGCAAGCTGGAAAATGGAACCGTCACGAATACACGTGCGAGCAAAACCGATTCCTGGAACTGTTCGTACAACCGCCTAGCCAACTCTTGAGCGGCCGCATTCAGCGTGTCGCATTGCTCGACCGTCGATTCCACATCGTTCCAAAAATCGGCGATGGTTGTTGACGTGGCTTGATCGATTCTCACTTCGATCCTCTCGTCTGGGGACTTACCTCTTGACCATCTCCGAAATCAGGAAAATTCTACCTCTACAGAATGGAAAACGTGACGCAGTGATCGTATGTTCAAAACCTTCGCACTCAAATTGGCGACTTTCAGGCGGAGAACAGCTCTCGCTGGCGGTTACCGAGTACTCGGCTCGTGTGGGTGTCTCAACCGCAAAACACGGCCTGCTCGATTGGGCTGCACAAGAAAGTATTCGTGAAAGATACCGCATTCGGCGACAAACTTTCAAAAATGTTCGATTCCCGAAATAACTCACTCGTGAGCCGATGCATGCGCGCCTCAACGGAGCCTGAAATCCGAAGAACTCATCTCACAATCTAAGTGTCATGATCTCACCACAACCTATTCGAGATTGCACACCCTCTTTGGCTCGCGTAACCCCGCCCACATTCGCCTCTGCCTCCCCCAATCCACCTCCGCCACGATCGGCCGAAGGTCCCGTTCGGTGATCGGATCACGCCCTGACTCAACACGCGGCAGAAACAGAATCACCTCCTGGATTTCGGGAGCCAGATTCAGCAGATTCATGATCTGCGTCATGCGTGCGCGGGTCGAGAAGACATCGATCTGTGCTTATCGTGCGGCCATTGAGCCGGTCTGGTATGTCAAGGAGGGTGAGGCGATTGACCCGGCGCTGGTCGAACGGTTGCGTCCGCTAGTGATTCGGTTTTTCGACTTGTGCAAAAAGCACGGTGTCAGGCGGACGGCCGAGGGCAGCTGGCATCAGATCGAGGAGTACGAGAAGCGTCTTCGGCCACCGCTCGGACCGTGGGACCGTTCGTAGATCTATCCTCGCTGAGCACTGATTCCAGGAACTCAAACGAAATCCGACACGTGCCATCAAAGGACGGTAATATGGAAATCACGCGCAGCGTCCTTTCAATGACCACATTCGGGAATGGCCGTCCACGCATGTGTCTATTCCCCGGCACACGATCGAGTTTCAATCTTTCGAATTCGTTTTGAAGAGTTCTTCGACGTTGCGGATGAAGTACTGCTCGACGATCGCATTGTCGATGTACGATGAGACGAATCGGTTTTTGGGGTCGTGACGGAACTCGATCAGTTCATGCATCGCGTGCCGTGCCTGTTTGAGTTTCCGGGGATCATTCAGCGGGGCGGCCGCGAGTTCTGCTTCCGGCCCGTCATAATCGAGAGACTTGTAGACATCGGTCGTCAGCAGCGAGTGCCGCAGGCCGGATCGCAGAAACATGACCCGTTCGGCGAACTCCGGAGAGGGGTCATTCCGAGCCGCATCTAGAGCCTTTTCCAAGATGGCTCGAGCCGGACCATAGACGCGCGGCGGAAAGGCGAGGGCATGCCCCCGAGGCCGGCGTAACTCTTCTAAAGCGCTGCTGACTTCGCTGACGGCTGGTCGATTGCCCGCGTATTCTTCCCAGTAGTCGAAGTACTCTTCGATATACTCTGCCGCCGGCCCGAAGGCGGAGAAATAGTCCTGCTTCAGATCTTCGACTTTCAAATCCGGATTCCAGAGCAGGCGGTAGTGCATGTATGCCATCGGCCCATGCACGGCCCAACTGAACGAGTACGCGTCGAACGAGGCCCCGATCATCCCATGTCGATAGGCATGCTTAAAGAACTCTCCCGTCTGCCGGACGCTTACGTTCGGGGTTGCGTAGTTGGCGAGCAAATAATTTGGCCGAAAGAACAGTGAAATGCCGGTCTTGCCCCATCCTAGCCACTGGTCCTTATTCCATTGGTGCTCCTCTGGACTCATCGGGTACCAGCCATCCCACCCGCCGTAAATAACGAATTCACCGAAGATGTTTCTGTTGAGCTTGATATTTGTGTGGGGAGCAGGGAGAGTCGGGCCGTAGAGATATCCGGTCACGCGAACGCGCGGATTTTTCTTGACCGCCTTTTGATACACGTCATTCCAGTAGCGGGCGTATCGCCCGCCGATCGCGTGCGGCTTGTACTTTTCCTGCACCATCTTCGGCACATCGCTCAGATTCGGCTGGGGACCGTCCCATGACTGACATTCTTCGCACTCACAATTGCGACCGTCCGCATCTCCGAGAATAAGCAGATCGCCGCCGTCCCAGGCCTCATTGACGATGAACTCTCGGAGTTGGTCGTTCGAAACGCAAAGGTTTGTGTAGGCTCCCTTTCTGCCGACATCACCCCGTTTTCCGTCAACCAGCGCAAACCATTCCGGGTGTTCCTTTCCGAATTCGGCCCACCAGTCGGCGATGCCAGCCACTTGGTGAGCGTTTCGAGGCACGCGCACGGGAGCCTCGATGGGCGTGACGCGCCGGTGACGACGCAGGAAAACTCCCATCGCTTTTCCATAAGCATGGCCGGCTTCTTCCGTCGGGAACATCAAGTTTCGGAGGGTCGCGTCAGAAACGCGCGTAAAACCACCAGCACTTGGTTTTCTCGTCTTCCCATACATCACCCCCGAAAGGTGAATGTGTCGCAAGTCCCAACCACCGAGATCACGATAGTGTAACCGCGGCTTTACGGTTTCATCGATAGCGGGGATTTCAATCGTCGTGGCGTGAGGCACGTAGGTTCCCAAGTTGCCGGGCCAAAGCCACCGGACGCCGAGATACCGTTCCAGCACCTCGTAAACTCCAAACAACGTTCCGCTATGTACACACTCCGAACTCAGCGGATTCCGTGGCTCTCCGTGTGGTCTCGATGTTGGGTACTCCTTGTCGGGGTGCAGCTCCTTGCCAACGACAAACAGATCGTTGTCGATGGTCCGCAACACAAACTCTTCAATGGCGAGCTTGTCGGAATCAATCCCGCGCTGTCGCGCAGCTCGTGTCGCACCGATGAAGATACGGCTGACATGTTCTGGAGGAGGCTCCGACTCGATCGTGACTGGAAGGACTTGCCCTGTCGCCATTTCGACGTGATGAACGAATTCCTCGACGGCGTACGCCGCTACTTCGGATCGCTTGTCAGCGGTGACGATGACACCTTGGACCTCGCCGTTACGCACGAGGCTGACTTGAGCCGACACTGTTGCGCCGAAGCAAAACGTGACGGCCGCGATTCCCCACGCTGAGAGCATTTTCATCCGATTCATGGATCGCATTGCTTCGTTCTTCGAATGCAGTACGCGTCGTTGGAGTCGATCCGCTCTGTGCAGATGATCCAACACTATCAATTCCTTCGACTCGGTTATGTCTAACTCAGAATGTCATTGACGACTTTGCCATGCACGTCGGTGAGGCGGTAGTGGCGTCCCTGAAAGCGAAATGTCAGTCGCGTGTGGTCGACACCCAGCAGGTGCAACATGGTGGCATTCAAATCGTGAATATGGACCGGGTCGCGTACGACGTTAAAGCAGAAGTCGTCGGTCTCACCGTGAACGATGCCTGCTTTCACACCTCCGCCGGCCATCCAAACCGTGAAGCAGCGACCGTGATGATCGCGGCCATAGTTCGTCGGTTCCAACTTCCCCTGGCTGTACGTCGTGCGACCGAACTCGCCCCCCCAGATAACGAGTGTGTCGTCGAGCAAACCGCGCTGCTTCAGATCGCCGATCAGAGCGGCGGCTGGTTGGTCGACGTCACGGCACTGCAAACGCAAATCGCTCGGCAGGTTGTAGTGCTGGTCCCAGCCCTTGTGATAGAGCTGAATGAACCGTACACCACGCTCGGCCATGCGACGCGCCAGCAAACAGTTGGCTGCGAACGTGCCCGGTTGCCGGGACTCGGCTCCGTACGCTTTGAACGTCTGGTCCGTCTCACCGCTGAGATCCGCGAGCTCGGGCACAGCGGATTGCATGCGGAACGCCATTTCATATTGTGAGATCCGTGTGGAAATCCCCGGATCCCTTTGCTGTGCGAGTTGCACTTCGTTTAAGCGGGCAATGACGTCGAGTTGATCTCGCCGTGTTGCAGTGTCAATCCCAGGGCCGTTCGACAAATACAGCACGCGGTCTTTGCCGTTCCGGAACGCTACGCCCTGATGATTCGACGGCAAAAACCCAGATCCCCAGAGCCGTGAGTAGAGTGGGTCGGCCGGTCGCGCTGCGCTGCCACGTGAGATGAGCACGATGAATGCAGGTAGATCACTGTTGCCGCTGCCAAGCCCGTAACTGGCCCACGCTCCAAAGCTGGGGCGTCCCGCCTGCTGGTGACCGGTCTGCATGAGTGTCACCGCAGGGTCATGATTGATCGCCTCCGTGTTCACGGAGCGAACGATGCAAATCTCGTCGGCCATCTTAGCCGTCTGCGGGAGCAACTCGCTGATCCACGCGCCACACTGACCGTGTTGTGCGAAGCGGAAGATCGACGAGGTGACCGGAAAAGAGCCTTGGCCGCTTGTCATGCCCGTCAGCCGCTGGTCTCCGCGAATGGAGGGGGGCAATTCCTCGCCGTGCCGCTCCTTCAAGCCAGGCTTATGATCGAACAGGTCGAGCTGCGATGGCCCTCCATGCATAAATAGAGAGATAACTCGCTTGGCCTTGGCCGGGAAGTGTGTCGAAGCGCCGGCGGAAAGAGGGCTCCCAGTGAGCGACCCCATTGCGATGCTGCCTATGCTCAACCCCGATTGATAAAGGCCCGATTGATAAAGGAAGGTACGTCGATTGATGGCGTCGGACATCACAACTTCATTCCTAGGGTCATCGGCGCATGATGGCTTCGTCGAGATTGAACAACGTATGTGCCACAACAGTCCACGCTGCTAATTCCGGCGGATCGATCCTCGTGTCCGTTCGAGAGGCTCCGACGGCAACGAGATCGTCGGCAGTAGTAGAATCGGCAGCGAAACGCATTCGTTGCCGCTGGAGCAAGCCTTCGACCTTCCGCAACTCGTCATCGCTGGGCGAACGAGAAAGAACCCGTCGCCACAGCTGCCGCAGCATCTCGCGATCTTGCGATGCCACGTCCAGAGTGAGCGACACGAGCGCCCGGGCAGCTTCAATGTACGTCTCGTCATTGAGCAATACCAGTGCTTGGAGTGGAGTATTGGTCCGCGCACGTTGGACCGTGCATTTCTCACGTGTCGGACCGTCGAAGAGCAACAGGGTAGGTGGCGGAGCTTGACGCTTGATAAAGGTGTAGAGACTTCGTCGCCACCGGCCGTGGTCCCTATCCGGCTCATACGTTTCTTCACCGTTGTAAGATACTTCTTCCCAGAGCCCGGGTGGCTGATACGGCTTGACGCTCGGACCGCCAACGATCGGAACTAGCAGTCCTGAAGCTGCAAGCGCCTGATCTCGAATCATCTCCATCGGCATGCGGAAACTCGGACCGCGCACCAGTAGTCGATTGTCAGGGTCGAGCACTTCCGACTCACCGAACCGGAACCGTGAGCTCTGCCGATAGGTTCTCGACGTGACGATCTGTCGGAGCAGTGCCTTGACGTCCCAACCGCTCTCGCGAAAGGTGGCCGCCAACCAGTCCAGCAACTCGGGGTGAGTGGGTGGTTCCCCTTGCGTGCCAAAGTCATTCATCGTCCGCACGAGCCCTACCCCAAAACACTGGGCCCACAGTCGGTTCACGGCAACTCGCGCAGTCAGCGGATTGTCGTCAGCCACTACCCACTCGGCGAATCCAAGGCGGTTACGCTCCGCATCCACAGGCCAGGATGAGAAGGCCGCCGGAACGCCCGGATCAACGGCTTCACCAGGTTGGTCGTACTGTCCTCGTTCAAGAATCGTCGTCACGCGCGGCCGCGGCATCTCCTGCATGACGAGCGTTGTTGGAATGGACGCTTTGAGCTCACGCTCGGCCTCTTGCATCTGATTGACGCGATCGCGAGCGTCGCGCGTTTCTTGATCCGCAAATCGATCAACGTAATACCCAAGTAAGACGTCGTTGTCCTGATTGGTACGCTCAGTCTGCGGAGTCTCGACGATGCCACGAATCCGTTCGCCCCAGAACCCGTTGACTACGGCGGCCTCAGTCAACGTCGTGGACTGCAGCCGCAGTTCGTCGATTCGCCCGTAAAAACCCAACCCCGAATCGCGGCGGCCGATTCGCAGCGGTTCTGTTGTGGCAATACTTCCATCGAGCGTGTCGCGTCTCACGTCTACGGAGATTGTCTCTCCGTCAATCGACACCTGGACACCGTCGGCCCGTTGCATTCCGTCGTAGCAAACGACGATCTGATGCCACTCCTGCGCTTTCACCGGCTGCACAGTCGCCAGCTCAATGGCACTGATTCCCCAACGAGAAACGAGATTGACGATCAGTCGACCCTTCCGCCACAGCATCTCGATCCCACGTCGCTCCCCTTGGGGCTCAATTTTAGACAACACGCAGCTGAGCGGACCGTCGGGCATGACCCACAATCCAATCGACCACGGGGCATCGGCGTCAAACCCCGGCAAGTCGGCTTCGACATGCTGCGTCGCGTCGAATCTCGCAGCCTGGCCTCGCACTCCAGACGTAAACTCCAGCGTGGTGCCGATCGACCGTATGCCATTCGCCAGTTTTGTGTTGAAATCTTCGTGCAGTACAATCGAGTCTTCCGGACGCGAGTTCAACGTCTTGAGCGCAACGGTTTCCCACTTCGCTATTTGTGTGGCGAGGTCAATCTGATGCGGTTTGAACGAAGCAACAGCACCGGCGGTTGCGGTAGCCTGTTCAGCCAGTTGCCGCTGCTGTTTGGGTGTCGGCACCGACATCACAGGAGCAGGATTGTTGCCAACCAGCAATCCACGTTCAGGGACATTGTTGAAGAACGCGAACAACTGGTAGTACTCTCGCTGGGTGATCGGGTCGTATTTGTGGTCATGGCATTGGGCGCAGCCGACGGTCAGTCCGAGCCATGTGGTCATCGTTGTATCAACGCGGTCGATCACATATTCGACGCGGTATTCTTCGTCGATGATGCCCGTCTCGTTGTTCGCCATGTGATTGCGATTGAACCCGGTCGCAACACGCTGCTCGACACTTGAATTTGGCAACAAATCGCCGGCCAATTGTTCCACAGTGAACTGATCGAACGGCATATTGCGATTGAACGCATTGATTACCCAGTCTCGCCACGGCCATACTTGCCGCGGCTTGTCGCCAAAGTAGCCGTTGGTGTCCGCGAATCGAGCAGTGTCCAGCCAATCGACGGCCATCCGCTCGCCAAAGTGTGGTGAAGACAGAAATCGATCAACGGCTTGTTCGTAGGCTTCTGTCTGCTGCCGTTCGAGATCTTCAATGGTCGGCGGTAGGCCTGTGAGATCAAAACTGACGCGCCGCAACAGTGTCTCTGGTGCTGCTTCCGGAGCAAAGTCAACGCCGTGCGGCTTCAGTTGAGCAGCAACGAAAGCATCGATGGGATTCGAGGCTCCGGGAAGCGGCGGAACCGGTGGCTTGGTGATCGGCTCCAACGACCAGTGCTTCTGATAAATCGCACCTTCTTTGATCCATTGTATGAGCGTTTGAATCTGCGTCTGGGAAAGCCGCTTATGAGTCTCCAACGGCGGCATACGCAGACTCTCATCAGTTGCGGTGATTCGCGCCACGAGTTCGCTGTCGTCCGGGACGTGAGGCACGATGGCAATGGTTCCCGAATTCGCGACTCGTAACACATCCTCTCGAACGTCAAGTCGAAGGTCCGCCTGGCGAGCATGCTCATCGAACCCATGACACCGCCAGCAATGTTCCGACAGAATCGGACGCACGTCTCGATTGAAATCGATATCACCTCTGGCGTGCAGCGCCGGCCCAATCAGCAACAGCAGGGCAGCCAGAATACTCTTCCTCATCGTGATCTCCGAATTCGGTACCACTCACGATCGTACTTGCGACGTCGACGCATTGGCAATGTTTAAATCGTTGAAGTCCGCGGAATCGAACACAAGACGTAGGTTAAGCGATGATCGGCATTTGCTTGGCATTGCTGCGCGATCATGCGGTGTGGACATTGAACTTGCAGCCATGCGTGTTGACGCAGAGATGCCGCGAGATCTTCGCTACGGGTGACGTCCAAGCTGGCAGAGTACGTTGGTTCGGTCGACCGTGGATGATTCTACCCATCTCACAAGTTCAGCGGTCCGATACCCCACCCGTATCGTTTTGATTGACATTCAACGACCGAAGGCCGTCGATTCGACTTCGAATCATGCCAGAAACCCGTCGATCTAGAACCCATCCTGAAACCCGATTGTGGGCGAAATCGACACTTCAAAACAAGCGTGTTCTTGAGCCAACAGAGGGTTTCAGGACTACCTCTAGAGTCTCGCTGAGAATCGACCTGTGTTTTGAATCGTATCGTTCCGGAAAGTCTTCATTCCATCTTCGGTCGCGCACGTTCGATGATCTGCTTGAATCGCGTCACAGTGGGGAGGGTGCCAAACACGTGCCCATATTCCCCGTTCAGCCGCGAAGCCAGAAACGCATCCGCGACCGCATTCTCAGCATGCTGCACCATCAACGCGCCCTGCAGCCCCAAGGCCATTTGTTCGACCAGCCGCCGTGCCCGATATTCAACATCGTTCCGATCGTCGAGTTCATTCTGAAGGTCGCCGATAAACCGATCGAACCTTTTGTCTCCGCCGCGAGCCGGCGTCAACTCATCCATAAAGGCTTCCAGCGATTCCGGCTCTCGGGAAATCGCCCGCAGTACGTCGAGGCAGATCACGTTGCCTGAACCTTCCCAGATCGAATTCAGCGGAGACTCCCGAAACAGGCGTGGCAGAATCGATTCCTCGACGTAACCGGCTCCGCCATGACTCTCCATCGCTTCAACAACCAATTCTGGGGCCCGTTTGCAGATCCAATACTTCGAGACCGCCGTCGCAATCCGGGAGAAGCGACGTTGCGACTCGTCGGCAGGTGCTTCGTCATACGCCCTCGCCAAACGCATCATTAACAACGTGGCCGCCTCTGATTCCAACGCCATGTCGGCCAACACATTCTGCATCTGTGGCTGATCGATCAACAGCCTTCCGAACGCGCGACGGTGTGCTGCATGATGCGTCGCCTGTGCCACCGCCTGCCGCATCAGCGCTGCCGAACCGACCACGCAGTCCAGCCGCGTGTGGTTGACCATTTCAATAATCGTTGGCACGCCGCGCCCCTCTTCACCAACCATTCGCGCCCAAGTGTCAGAGTATTCGATTTCGCTCGATGCATTCGATCGATTTCCAAGTTTGTCTTTCAATCGTTGAATGAAGAATCGGTTTTTCGTTCCGTCCGGCAGCCAGCGCGGGACCAAAAAACAACAAAGGCCGACGTTGGTCTTTGCCAGCGTAAGAAACGCATCACACATCGGAGCCGAGCAGAACCATTTGTGTCCGGTCAGCAAATACTCACGTCCCGGGCCGCCCGCACCGATCGCTGTAGCTCGTGTCGAATTGGTACGCACGTCCGATCCACCCTGCTTCTCGGTCATCGCCATGCCCAACAAAGCACCTCGTTTTTGTTCAGACGGCAGGAAGCGCGGGTCATACACTTTCGACGTCAATTTCGGGATCCATTCATCGGCCACGTCTGGCTGTTGACGTATTGCCGGCACGCCGGCAAATGTCATCGTCAATGGGCAACCGATGCCGCTTTCCACTTGATGCAACAAAAAGTTGAGGGCGGACCGAGCGACGTGCGCCCCCGGTCTTGGGTCGTTCCAGGGAATCGCATGCAATTCGGCTGCGATGGAGATTTCCATCAATTCGTGCCACGCCGGATGAAATTTAACTTCATCGATTCTGTGACCGAAACGATCGTGAGTCCGTAATATCGGTGGATTCTCATTGGCCTGAAACCCCAACGCGATGACTCGCTCGCTCGCCATCAAAGCGCCGAATTCCGTTAGCCGTTCTTGCGCCCAGCCGCCCCCTTCGCGTTCAACGGCTACGACCAAAACCCGGTCTTCCGTGAACGCATCATAATTCTGGAGCGGCGGCGCCTGATTTTCGACCTCGTGCGTCTGGTAAAACCTGGCGGCTTCATCGGTCGGCATCGACATATCCTTCCGGCGTGTTCAAAGGAAGAAGCGGACAGATCGGCAGACTGGAATTCTATCTGACCGACGCGCGGAACTTCAAAGAGAGAAACCGTATCCAGCGCGCATCAGGTCGTGATCTTCCGTCAACGGCCGATTTTCGGGACGACTTCGTCGGAGCGTCGCCGTCAGATAGAATGGTTGGTGCGAATAGGGAAGACGTCCACGACATGACAAAAGGCAATAGGCGGGATTCAATCAGCCCCACCTCGCCATACGATTCTCGGCGCTCTCTGAGTGTGACATCAAACGGTTGCCCTAAGCAATGTGACCCACACTGTGTCGGATTCCCCTTCGGTGGCCAAATTACCGAGCCAAAACTCATACTTGTGATGCGATAAACGGTCGGAACGACAGTAGTTTTAGTGACTGATGATCAATTCTGAATTCAATCGCAGGAATGCGATCGAGTGGCAGTGCTCAGTTTCATAGAGACAACCGACATCACCATTGTGCAAGCGAGCCAGGCAACTGTATTCAAATCCTCCCGGTGCGATCACTCGGGCTGGCATCCATGATTTGCCTTCATCACGGCTAATCATGATTGTGCCGTTCGAACGCGATTTCTTCGTATGCGGTAACGTGTGCAGGAGCACGCCTGCTTGCTTACCATTGGGCCAGGAATAGCGAAGTATGCTTGACATGCATTGTGGTGTCAGCAGATCGGTCGCTAGCCGATGTGTCGACCAGGATTGCCCGCCATCGCGACTTACGGACAACTTCCGAAAGGTTCCGCCCTCAAAGTCGCGGGCGGATAACAAGATGCCGCCGTCCGACAATTCGGCCAACTGGGCTTCATTTCCAGAGCCAATGGGCCCGGGTTCCGCAATCGTAGCCGACAACTTCCAGGTGATTCCACCGTCGTCGCTATACGAGACGCTATTCAAGCTTTTTCGTTTGCCACCGCCAAGGTGGTAGACTTCGTAATTCGGAAACACGATTCGGCCTCGATGCGGGCCACGGGTGAGTTGCATCGCTACGCCAGGGCTACCGAGGGAGACCGCCGTCTCCCTTCGCATCTCCCGTGTGACGTTGCGCGGCTTCGACCAAGTTTTGCCGTCGTCGTCGGAATAGGTCAGATAGAGGCGAACATTCTTGGGGCCGCCGTAGCCTGGCTCGGCGATGACAGTGTGCTTGCTGTTGCGCGCATGCACGCCTTTCGGAAGACGCGTGTACCGTAGGAGAATGCGTCCAGTATCTAGCACGACGACGCACGGATCATTCAGCGAGTCGCCTCCCTCTTCGGCGACACTTTGCAAGGCCTTCCAACTCTTGTCTTGATCGAAACTACGTCGCAAAACGATGTCGTTTTCGGCATGATCGTGCAGGCCGATACGACGTTCACAGAACGCGAGCAGGGTGCCAGACTTCGTAATGACAAGTGCTGGAATGCGAAAGCCATACTTGCTCTGTTTTTTCTCGCCGAGCTCGAACACGGTCGTCGCTTGTCGGGTGCTGTCTCCGTCAGCCGTCTGCTCCGCGGCGCGAGACAAGCCCGGCACCGCGGGTAAGGTGGCAAGTAACAAAATGCTTGTGAGGCGACATTGTTGTCGCATGGGAGGGCCTTCTCGGGAGTGTTTCGATCCATGCTCTTGGGATAGTGACGAAACACCATCCGGCGCGTCGCTGCCCCGCTGATTTACGGTGACTGCATCCACAGTTCCCCTAGGACGTCACGATCGAGGGCGTTACTTGCCAATGCAATACAAGAACTTGTCGCTCCGCAAGTACAACTTGCCGTTGGCAACGATCGGGCTGGCGTTGAAGGTGCTAAGGTCGTCAAGTGTGTTGTGAGCGAGTTGTTCGAATTCGGGCCTGGCCGCCAAAACATACGTGCCGCCATTTCGAGTGACGATGTACAGCTTGCCGTCACCGACAAGCGCCGACGCATAGGGCTGTTCTGGGAATCGTTTGGAATAAACAACTTTGCCATCTTCAAGCCGGACGCAATAGGCAACCTTATTGCGGTCGCTGACCCAATACAGATGTCCGTCGTAAACTGTCGGTGAAGTGACGTTTGATCCGGCCTTGGCTTCCCATGCTCGGTGTGATTCCGTGACGTCGCCTCGGCCACCCGCGCGAATGGCGATGGCTTTGGAACGGCGGCCTCCAATGACGTAGACTACGCCCTCGTGTGAGACAATGCTGGGACAAACATAGTCCTGAATCCCATCGCAATTCCACAACTGTTCACCAGTCTTGGGATGGAAGGCGCGGATCTTGCCTCTGACGCTGACGACCAACTCCTGCTTACCATTTTCAAGGTCCACGAGGTGTGGGGTGTTCCATGAGGCGTTCATCCCCTCGGCTCGCCATACTTCTTTACCGTTGTCTTTTTCGATCGCCACCAGCGAACCGCTTTCGACACTGGCATTGACGATGACCAGATTCCCGTACAGAACCGGCGACGCGCCACACCCCCAGCCGTGCGTCTTCTCGCCAACCACAGCTTGCCACACCTGCCTGCCATCGAGATCAAACTTGAATACGCCGGACTTGCCAAAAAAGACGTACAGGTGTTCGCCATCGGTTGCCGGTGTCGGCCCCGCATAGCCGTGGTCTCGCACCCGTTCGGATTCCGGCAGTATTGGCTGGACATGTTGATCCCAAACGATCTTCCCCTTAGTGCTGAGACAGACTATGTGGAGTGTTAGGTCTTCCATTGTGCCTGGATGTTGACGATCAACGCCATAGCCGCTGTAGCAGGTCAAATACAGACGGTCACCCAACGCAATCGGACTGGACGCGCCAAAGCCAGGGAGTTCGGTCTTCCAAGCGACGTTTTCCGTATCGCTCCACGTCAGCGGCAAATTCCTTTCGTTCGTCCTACCCTGGCCACCCGGGCCGCGAAACTGCGGCCACTCAGTGGCCGTCGAGTGACGCGTAGCCATGCTTCCAATCAGCATCAGAACGATACAGGAAAGTGTTGTCTTCATTTTTGTCTCTCATTGCCGGGGAGGACGCACAGCGGCGGGCACACGATGTGGACTAAAGTATATTCGCCCCCACGTTTCGAGGAAAGTAGGACGACCATTCAGCCAAGGCCACAACTGGGCCAGATCAAAAACGGAATACGTCCAATCATCGGCGTTCGTGGCTGTCATCAGGAATAGTTATTCACGTTCTAGCCACGCATTCTGACCCAAAAAGGGCTCTACGACCACAACATTTCTATCGACTATTGACCCATTTCTAATTTCGACATGAGCAGGATTGCGGTGCCGAATTGCCATACGTTTTCCGGCACCCGTTGATCGCTTCAGAAACTCAAGCGTTTTTTCGGTATCCAATCCGCCACGGCGGTGACGGCGGCATTCGCCCTCACGGCGGGCCATAAACTCAACCATTCTCGAAACGTCACATTGGCGGCGGGAGTAGACGACGACGATCGGCTCGACGGACCAGTGCTCTTGTATTCCTTACGTTCTCTCCAATTGGAAGGCCGTGGTTCGTGATCGCGGTGAATTGGTGCATCGGGCGAGCGATTGCGCGCACGGACTCCTGTCCGTCCATGCAGCTTGCCAGGCAATTTCTCCACGGCAAATGCTATAATCAACTGGCTGTAGAAACCGTATGCAGTTGTCGTTGGGGTTGACGAAAGTGAGGTCCCCTTTTGCAATTACTTCTGCGTTTGGGCCGATATTTAGCGTGGCCAATTCTTGCGGTGACGCTTGCGAGCGTTGGCTATTCCGACGAACTGCGGCGACCCGACCCTGGTAAGAAGATTAAAGTCTTTCTCTTTGCCGGGCAGTCAAACATGGAGGGCCGGGCCAACGGATGCAAACTCACCCGAAAGGACCAAGCCCGTTTGAAGGATGCGCAGAAGCGCATTCAATTGGCTTTCAACCACAAACCCAGCGGCCCACTCGACGTGGTATCCACGTCGCAAGAGATTCGCAAGATCTACCAGCGCGATCGAATCTTCGGCCCCGAACTGTTTTTCGGGATAGGCCTGGCCGAGGCCTTGCCAAACGAGAAATTCCTGTTCATCAAACGAACGAGGGGTTCCACGTCACTTCACGGCGGCTGGAATCCGGACTGGAGCGAGGACAAGGCCGCCCTCATGGACGAGGCAAAGCATCCCAAACTCTATCATGAGTTCGTCGACTACGTCCGGCGCGTGCTCGATGGTTATTCGCCTGACGACTACGAGCTTTGTGCCATGTTTTGGGTGCAGGGCGAATCGGACGGCAAGATGCCGGAAGCCGAGGCTGCGTATGGAACGACACTGCGCGAACTCATTGAACGCATCCGATTAGACACCAGGCATGACACTCTGCCTTTTATCTTGTTCCAGGTCGGCTCACCGCAAGTCGTCGAAGGGATGAGGCGCACAGCAACCAAGGTCCCGAACGTCACGCTCATTCCCCAAAGTCAGAACCCAGATTCGCCGGACTTCTACGAGAAGATGGAAAATGGTCACTACAACTATGAGGGCATGAAAAGGCTCGGCACTCGTTTTGCCGAAGTATTCTTGCGAACCTATGCGCCACCGCGGCAGTAGTCGCTCCGGAGATCATTTAGGGTGCTGCGGCCCGAAAACACGGAGCGGTCGAGCAGTTACCACGTTGTCGCACGTTCGGAACAGCTGGGCGGATGCCTGGGTCGGATCGTGTGTTTCATAAAGCCGTTGGGCCAGATTACGAGTGAGACACTCCGAAAAACGGCCCATTTTTGAAACGCCTTTGGTCTGGCATTTCTTGGGCCAGCTGACTCGCTCGGTCACATCGACCGAACGCAGATTCGGATATTCAACCCTGGGGCACCGACCGCCGCTCCTGTCATCAAATTGATGGCGTGCGATTGGCGTTCTGGACCGCGTCCAAGTCGTGCCGTAAGTGCCTGAGGACTAACCGTCGTGAGTCACGAATCCAACGCGACGAGACGACCGAAGTGATCACGGCCGACGCAATTCTGCGAATGTGGTTCAGGGCTTCGGTCACCCCCAGAAGCGTCCAAGGAGTTTTTCGGAGAACGCGTCCGTCGATATACCCGACGTATCGAAGAAGCGGGCCAAGTGAAATAACGTTCGATTAGCGGTTCATTCTGCACAACATCGTTTCACGACATAATGCCTTTGCACGCCGTGCCGAATTCCCGTGCGAGCGGAGGTTTATGACACATCCGTCAAGGCTGGACGAATGCCCGTTTCCCACTCTTCAATGGTCACGGATTCCGGCTGTCGCGACTTGAATTCTCCGCCAGCCAGTTCTGCCGTTCGCGCGTTTTGCAATAGTCGTTGTCATTCCGTCACATCTGCTTTGACATCTGTCCCGAATCGCCGCTGTGCTTCTCAGCACGCCCCACGAGATCCCCACACGCCCACCAACGCGTCCATCTTCAACACGACGCATGTGCCGTGGACACCAAGGATGACGCGTCAGCGGCGCGCAGGGGCGGTCGGGTTGGGGGGAGTCGGGGAGGAAAGCCATCGCGTTTTTGTCGTGACGACAGAAATGTGTGTTGAAATCGAGACACGTTCGATCTATTGCCGATGTGTTGGGTTATTGGGCTCGGCTTGAATGGATCCGTGGCTTGGGAGGCGATGACGAAACTACGTTGTTCGCGACCGGCATCGCGTGATGGTGCGCCTGCAGCCGGATTCCGGTCTGCCAGGTCGGCTGCCGCGATTTCTTTTCAGGCATCACAGAGACGGTGAACCGCATGAGTGAAACACAGAGACGGTTGGCAATTGAACGGTTAACGAAACTGGCCGAGGAATGCAGGGGGTATTTCGCACAAGGGGATGAGTTGAAGATGAACCTCGACACCCACAGTGGCGAACACCCCACACCCGTGATGGTTCACGGCGACGGTGTCGCGCGGGGCAAGATTGATGCGATCGCCGCTATCGGTGCGGAAGCAATTCGGCGGTTGGATGAGCCAGACGTACCGGGAGCGACACCACTGGTGCAATGGCTGACGTTTGTATTGTCTCGAACAGAGGATGCCATGAGTGGCTCGATTAGCATACGGCCGAGCATCCCAAGACCAGGCGAAGATCTTGACCCGGGCGTCTTTGGCGTCTGCGGCGGTGCGAACCTATTTGAAGATTCGGCCAATGCGATTGAGGAGTTGTTGGCCGAGCAAACGAGCCGACTTGGGAGCGGGACAATCGACGTGCGTGGCAGCAATCAGCAGAAGTCACTGGACCAGAAAGCCCAGGTTGCGGAGCGCGACGACAAGGACGTCCTTGCCGGCCCCGACGATGAACCGCCACTGAAGTTTTGCACCAGCCAAGGCGAAGATCGCGTCCCTAATGGTCCCTTGGTCGGTACGCTGAAGGAACTTTCGTGCACATTGGGGTTAGGCGACTCACAGGCCGGACGTCAACTGCGAAAACTTCACAATACAGGCACCGTCTGGATAAAACAAAATCAACGCGGAAAACACGTGTGGTCCATGTTCTTTGCCGCCGATGTCACCGTTACTCCGCCGAAGACGGGGATGCAGCGATACCACGAGTACGAGAGGGCGCTGCAGGATGTCAGGGCCGCTCGAAGCTCCGCTCGCACGTCGTCGTCAAAAGACAATTAGTGACAGCCTTAAGACAACTAATGACAACTTGAGACAGAACGGACGCCGAGGTAGGTCCTTTCCTGACGGTCAGTCTGACGGATCAGCACCTAGTTCTATATAATATAGGTAGAGGATACAACTATTGAGCTTGATGGTGCTGAGTTCATGTCGACTGCTACGAAATCTCCCAATCATAACAACGCCTTTAACAGCTGTGACGGCGCTCCACACATGATCGCTGGCTGTCCCCGCGATGCGTGGCACGAATGCGCCCCAGACCTCGCCCAATGGGCCATGGACCGGCTCGTCAACCAACCCGACGCGTACGGTGCCTACTCTTCACCCGAAAATCGCGGCCAAATCAATCCACGGACGCAGCGAGAGATCCCCCATTCCTACGCCTCGAAGTGTGAGCTGACGATCAACACGCTCCAGCGTCATTTCCGCACCGGCCTCGGCGTCAACGAATCGACGCATCCGTGCCAAGCGGCGGCGTTTGAAACCACATATTCAAATGTGCCGTCCACCAACAGCGTGCGTAACAAGCCGATGTCGTCTGCACAGCTGTGATGGATACTGACGGTTCAATGATTCAAAACCAAACAGGTCGCCGAGGCGGCCATTCAATTTCGTAAGGCAATGTTTAAGGACGAAACCAATGGATAAGTGCGCACGTGAGGCAGGCAAGACGCCTACCGCCGGCCACCTCGCTCAACTTCTCTCGATTCAACACAGCCTGGACACTGATACGAAACATCCGCTGGCAATTCGCTTCACGATCCGTACCAGCGACGTCACGCACGAATGTGAGGTGCAAGTCAGTGCAACGGAACTCCAGAGGTTCAAGAGCTTTCAAGCCGCCGTCGCCCAACGTTACGGCCTCTTCGTTCGCTACAGCATGGACGAAAATACGCCCTCACGATTTCGTCGAGACTGCGAGCGCGCATGGTTCGATAACGTCCAGCGGGCGTGGGGGGCGGCAAGATGACTGAAACTGCCCCCTCCAGGCCAACAATTGTTGAGCCCAGTATCGAAAACATCCCCCCCGAGCTCTGCGAAACGCCCCACTGGGTGACGTGGAAGCTCGTGTATCGCGAAGGTCAATCCAAGCCGTGGACCAAGGTGCCATACCGCCCGAGTGGTGACGCCGCCAAAACGAATGACTCGACAACGTGGGGCACGTTTGATGAGGCTTGCGCCGCGTACGAATCAGAAGACGTCGATGGCATCGGCTATGTCTTCGTAGATTCGGATGACATCCTTGGCGTCGACCTCGACAACTGCCGCAACGCTGAGACCGGAAATGTCGAACCGTGGGCCCAACAGATCGTCGATTCCCTCGACTCCTACGCTGAGTTGAGCGTAACCGGCACCGGTGTTCACATCATTGCACGCGGCACACTACCTGGCCCACGGCGACGGCAGGGTAAGGTGGAAATGTATTCGGATGGTCGATACTTCACGATGTCAGGAAATGTACTCGCCGGATCGGTTGGAACGATCAACGAATGTCAAACGGCGATTGACGATCTCTACCGCGTTACGTTCGATGACAATCGACATCAAGAAAATGCCGTTTCGGTTCCGCAGACATCTGCGACACTGATTGCCGGTAATGTAACCGACCAACAGATCATCCGCGTCGCATCGCAGGCGCGCAACGGGGCAAAGTTCAAGGCGTTATGGGCGGGTGAATTTAACGGGTACGAATCGCAGTCTGAAGCCGACCTTGCGCTTTGCAACTACCTGGCGTTCTACGCCGGACCCGACGCAGCTCGCATTGACTCCCTGTTTCGCCAATCCGGTCTGATGCGCGAAAAGTGGGGTGAACGGGAAGATTATCGCAATACGACAATACAACGTTCAATCGAAGGTTGTTCTGTTTTCTTTGACTGGAGTCGGACAAGTCGAGACCGTGATGGTGGCGACAGAACATCAAACGGACTAATTGTCACTTCGGAAATAGCATTGCTCCAGACTCGAATCGCCAATGCCGAAATCATCGAAACTGATCGAAGTAAAGACTTTGTTCCGCTTTCGATGCCTGGAATCATCGGCAACGTGATGAGTGCAACGGGTGGCTGGCCACGTCGAGTTGGTTCTGCACTGTTCGTGCATGAAGGCAAGAACCGCGTCGACTGGATCGACAAAACGGCCGGCCTGGTTGGTTATCTTGGTAGCAAGACGGGCGTTCCGCCAGCGTTCTATAGGCATCCGTGCTGCCACTCAGCCGCACAACTCCACGCCGAGTTACAACGAACGGCTGAAGCCTATGATGCCGTCGAGACGCTCCCACACGAACCACCGATCGAATCGCACTATTACACATGCTCGATGCCCACACCTGGCAACGGTGAGACTCTACGAGCTCTCGTCGATCGATTCAGCCCGGCAACGCCGATCGATGGCGATCTGATTCTGGCCATGTTCGCTACTGCATTCTGGGGCGGACCATGTGGCAGCCGGCCGGCGTTTACGATTACGTCCGACGCTGGTCGAGGTGCTGGCAAGACGACTCTCGCTGCCATGCTCAGCCACCTCGTTGGCGGTCACATCGAACTATCGGCCAATGAGGACGCAACCGTCGTCAAACAGCGACTTCTGAGCCCGGAGGGGCTCTGCAAACGCGTCGCTCTGCTCGACAACGTTAAGACGCTGCGATTCTCGTGGGCCGAGTTCGAGGCGATGATCACTTCACCGACCGTCAGCGGGAAGAGAATGTACGTTGGCGAAGCAAGCCGGCCGAATAATCTCGTGTGGGTCATCACGCTGAATGGCGTGTCGCTTGCAACCGACATGGCCCAGCGGTCCATCATCATCAGAATCGAACGTCCCAAGCATTCAGGTACATGGGCGGAGGATACACGGAAGTTCATCGACGACAATCGGGGCCGTATCATCGCCGACATCATCGGTTTCCTCCGGGGTGGAATTCATCCGCTGAATTCATTCACGAGGTGGGGCGCGTGGGAACAAGCCGTCGTGCAGCGCCTGCCCGATCCGTCCGAGGCTCAGGCCGTCTTTATGGAGCGGCAGAAGGAAGCCAACGTCGAAACCGAAGAAACCGATATCATCCAGCAATACTTTCACGCCAAACTTGTCTCGCTCAGTTACCAACCGGACACCGATCGAGTCTTCATCCCGTCGACGACCATTGCCGGCTGGTTCAATGAGGCGATGCGCGAAAAGAACACAACAACGGGTGCCAGCCGGAAGCTGAACCAGAAGATCAGGGAAGGGTCGATTCGTCGGCTTGAAGTCAATAAGGGACGAGCTCTCGGTCGCGGTTTCGTCTGGATCAGCGAGAACATCGTACCTGATGCGAAAATCCACGTTGACATTCAGCTCAGAATTCGCGAGCAGATAAGAAAAGAAAGTAGGGAGAATGAGCAATATGGATAAGTCCACTTAGGACACTTAGGACGCTTTGCGCCTATTGTCTCTGCGCAGGTGACAAAATGGTTTTTTGTCAGGGGGGTATCGTAAGAACAATAGAGAATAAGTGTCCTAAGTGTCCTAAGCGTCCTCCACTGTGGATGACAGCCTGTTGCTCACAGCGTCAGCGCCCCCCCATCGCGGTCAAGCCTGTTCCGCAAACATTAGCCCCCCTCCATTTTCACAATCTTCGTTCGACGACGCCTCGCCGGCGGTGTGGCCACTTGCGATCAAGTATCTCTAGCCATCATGCCCTTTTTCTGTCCACCTCCTTCCGTTGTGGCTCGACCAGGATGAACTTGAGCCTGTCTCTGATATCCATGACACACATCAACGGAGGATCGTTAAGCCAAAATGAATGAGATCACGTGCCTTTCGAGAAGAGCGGCTGGTGCTTGCACCGCCCCTTTTGGCCGACCGTCGAGGCTGGCGTACTGCCGGTGCGGAAGGCCAGAAGTCGTTCGAAGGCTCCCCTCGTGGCGCTTAACAACGGTCGTGACGCGTACCGTGAGCACCGGAAAGGGAGGGAGAAACGACACCGTGGAAACGCAGCTTAGGTCGGGCACACTGACACGTTATAGAACGAGACGATGGATAGTACCTCTTGTTCTATAACGGCGGAAAAAGCATGCGTTTTTCCCGTAGAAAACCGCCCTGTTTGGGGGACTTTCGGGCGTATCTTGGAATCGCGAAATGATCAAAAAGCGTCCTTCGGGGTTGGCCGGGGCGGGGCGGTCATCAGACCGGGGGGGTCTTTCAATCGCTGTGAACTCGAAACTCGAAAACACACACCTTCACGTCCATTTTTTATTCGCAGGTTTTGACGGTTTTGTCATCGTGGATCGCAACCAGGCGGATTTGCTCGTACATGCCTGTCAGCGCTCCACACGTCAAGACACCCCGGCTCAGACCGAAAGAACGGTACGGGCCGCCGGAGACAAAGACAATGAAGTCATTGACCATTCTGAAAAGGATTCCGATGGAAGACATTTTCTTCTTTCAATTTGCTGACGGCGGTTCGTGCGCTGATTCAGACATGACCGCCAGCGACCCCATCCAGCCGGTGGGCGATATTCTCGACACGCTCGCGGATCTGCTCATCGAGGTCCATTTTACCAGCACCGAAACCGTCGAGGAAAAACCGGATTCTCACGAGAATTCTGTTGATCTTCTCGATGATTTGAGATCTCATGGAGCGAACTACGAGCAACTCGATGCCCGTCTGACGGATGAGAAAGAGGAATAAGGAGAAATGCCATGGCGAAACGTGAAATGAATCCCGCATCACTGACTCCAGCCGTCGGCTATGTGCGACGTTCCACCACCCGACAAGAAATGTCGCTCACAGACCAACGCACGGCCATCGAGAAATATGCCGCTGAGCACGGATACTGCATTCGGCGTTGGTACGAAGACGACGGCATCTCGGGCGACGACACCGATAAGCGTGCCGGGTTCCAACAGATGCACAATGCGGCAACGAACGGTGCGGACTTCGATGCAATTCTGGTCTGGGATCAAAGCCGCTTCGGCCGATTCGACAGCATCGAAGCCGGACTGTGGATTCATCCGCTTCGCAAAGCTGGCGTGCGTTTGGTAACCGTCGTCGATGGGCCCATTGACTGGAACGACTTCACGGGCCGGGTGATCTATTCCCTTAAACAGGAAGGCAAGCACCAGTTTCTCATTGATCTCGCACATAACGCGACTCGTGGGATGATCTCCACGGCAAAGGAAGGCTACCTGTGCGGGCAGATCGCACCTTACGGCTACGACCGGATGGCTGTCGATGCTAATGGGGATCACCAACTTCGCATTCGCAACGGCGAGCAGGTTGGCAAGCCGAAGTCGTGGAAGATCACGCTCGTCCCCTCCGACGACCCACAGAAGGTTGAGATCGTGAAGTGGCTATTCACAACCTATGCGGAGCAGGACGAAAGCTTGCGCTCTCTGGCTGCGCAGCTGAATCGTCGCGGTGTTCCGAGCCCGAGAGCCGGCGGGATGCTGAGCGGTCGACCTGTTGCCGGAAACTGGCACGCCAGCACGGTGCGGACCATTCTCGAAAACGAGGTCTACGCAGGCACACTCACGTATGCAAAAAAGGCAGTCGGCAAGTATTGCCATGTTTCGGCTGGAGACGTCAAACGGCGTAGCGCCGATGGCGCCCATCGTAGCAAAACGAGACGAAATGCCGACGAAGAGATCATTCGCATCCCGAACACATTCGAGGCCCTCGTTGACGAAGCGACCTGGAAAGCAGTGAGCCTTAGACTCCGGGCCCGCAAGAGACGGACGACCCCGAAGAGAACGTCCCGGCCCGACTGCTATTTACTCTCGGGGCTCGTGGTTTGCGGTTGCTGCGGGAAGCCGATGTACGGCACCTGCACCAGTCGAGCCAGGAACGGGAAACGCAACGAACGGTTCAGGTACGTCTGCTCGACATACAACCAATTCGGCAACCGTGACCGGAACGGGGTCGGCTGCTATTGGACAAGCGTTGATCAGGCCGCACTATTGTCGCTACTGCTGAGGAAGATCCAGGAATCGGTTCTCGTCAGCGGGAACAGAGAGGAACTGGAACGCCGAATTCGAGCACGGCTGGAGACCAGGCAACACACGGCGCCAATCGCCGTCAACGACGTTCGGAAGCAACTCGAAAAGCTTGATCGGGAGATCGATCGAGCCGCTGATCGGCTGCTGAAATCACCGGACAATCTGGTCGACGTGCTGGCCCCGAAACTGACCGCTATGCGAAATGAGCGGCAACGGGTGCAGGAGCAGTTGAATGACGCCAAGGAACGCTCTCAACCGATCGACATCGATGCCGAAGTGAAAGCCGTGGCCGACCACCTCTGGAGCATCGAACAGGAGCTCGACAGTGCGAAACCGGCCCGTCTACGGGAGCTGATGCGACGCATGGTAGACAGGATCGACCTGCAGTTCGACAAGGTCCCCAAGGGCAAGAGAACGTCGCTCCGGCTGTCGAAGGGAGTTATCCGGTTGAATTCCGATCCCATGTTTTCCAGACTTGTACGGTACGACACGCGGTAGCCTCGTTTGTTACTACCGCCCTCGTCGAACCTGACGCCCGTCAGATTCGTCTCAGTTGCTAGTCCGAAACGCGCTCTTCGTGGGCACGAAATAGAGCATTCTGCTCTGGCCCCGAAAAGGCGATGTGGAGATGACGAATCGGGGCCGTCGTACCGTGAACAACGTGATCCGAATTCCTTCTCCTTGTGCAACAAATTGTATTTGTATCATGGCGGGAGGGCGTTGAGGATCAGTTTTGCTTGAATCCAGCGTCGGATGCGGGGAAGACGGCGGACGAATGTTGGCAGGTTTTACAGGCCGGCAACACCGCCTGTGAGCCAACCGAATTGTCGTTCGATTCCGGTTCGCCAGTTGTGCAACGCGATGGCGAATGGGTGCAGCTCGGCGTTTTCCGTCAGTTCGATTGATCGCAGGCGTTGCCGGTGATGCCTGGTTCCTTTTCCCAGTCCTCTGCCAGTGCCCCGTCCAGGGCTTTGTTTCGGGTGACCAACTACGCATTTCCGCACGAAACCCTGCGGGGTTCGTGCTCCCGCGAGGCCACTCAACCCAGACGTCACGATCGGACGCTGTACCAGGTTTCATTCGCGGTGTGACGAGCTTCCGGCCTACTGTCCCGGCAGCACCGTACAAAGGATTGCGAGGGAAAGGGAGCAAAAGCGCGAATACGAAAAAGGCGGCTGTAATGGCTGCCGGCGGTGACGCGCGACTTCGAAAAGGTGGCCCTCACGACCGCCGAAGCAGAATCGATCAGACGAGCTCCTCGATCGGTTGTGCGCGTTCGATCGCCAAGGCCAGATCGCGCGGAACACGCGTGCTGAGCCGCAGCTTCGGAACGTCGAACAAGACGTGCAGCACGCTCGATAGCAAATTGTCGAGCGTAACGGGGTTCGAAAGCGGCTCTTCGGCGTGCGAGTTCGATCGGCCGATGACCTGCCCCATCTCTAGGCCTCCACCGGCAAACGCCAATGTGCTCAGGCGAGGCCAGTGATCGCGGCCGCCATCGGGTTTGACCTTGGGCGTGCGTCCGAATTCTCCGGTAATGATCAACAGAATCTTTTCGCTCAGTCCCCGCTGCTCGACGTCGTCCAAGAACGCGGCGACGGCTTGATCGACGGGACGCCCGAGCCGCTCCATGCCTCCAGGCATGTTCATCTGCGTCGGCCCGCCGTGCATGTCCCAGCCGGGGTTGTGAATGGTGACGAACCCGCAGCCCGCCTCGCACAGTCGTCGCGCCATCAACAACTGTTTTCCCAACACCGACGGGCGGTTCTTCGATATGCCGGTGATGAAGCGACTCGTGTCGTAGCGGGCAACGAGGTGCGGGTCTTCTTCGGATAGATCGAATGCCCGCTTCGACTTGCCCAGGATGAGGTCGAACGCCTGTTGCTCGAACGTATCCAAACCCGACATCGCGCCGCTGTTGTCGATCTCGCGCTGAATTCGGTCGAGCGAATTCCGCAGCGCGCGGCGATCGTCCAAACGTGTCCGGCGAACGTTCAGCTGCAAATTACGGTTCAACTGACCGTCGCCGGCCGGCTCGAACGGAATGCAGGCTGCACCCAGGCTTCCGGGACCGGCCGCTTCGAGTAGCCGCAGCCGCTCCTTGTTGAATTGCCGATCGACCTCGGAGTGGCTGAGGTAGATGTTGGTCGGCATGCCGGTCGCCGGATGCGTGCAACCCCGCAGGCGAGCACAAATGGCGCCCAAGCCGGCGTTGGTTGCGTTTCCGCCGCGCATCACGTTCTGAACGCCGAGCGTGTGGTCGGGCGAATCGAGTGCGAACGATCGCACGACGGCCATGCGATGCGCGAGTGGTGCCAGGTTCGCGAACGTGCCGCCGAAAGTCACTCCGGGCAAGCTGGTTGTCGTCTGCCCGGTCACGCTACGAACGCCGGCCGGTGCGTCCATTTTAGGATCGAACGTCTCGATCTGGCTGGGCCCACCGGTCAAGAACAGTAAGACGACCGACGTGTCTTTCGATGCGGCACCCGCCGCGGAAGCGCGAGCACGAGCCGAGAGCAACCTCGGCAGCGTCAGACCACCCAGGGCAAGCGTACCGACCTGGAGAAACTCGCGTCGTAGAGCGCCCGCGCAGTTTCGATGTCTACGATCGGAAATCAGGTTCAGCATCGCTGCCCGCCTCGTTCGAAAAAACTCCGCAGCAGGACTGAGCCGTCATTCTAGAACGATTTGGTCAAAGATGTCACGCCGATTTGCCAGTGAATCTCGCGGATGATGCTGGCAGATCCTCGACAGAACTCCTGAATGTCGCACCATGAGACACGACAACTGGGCTTCGAGCGTCGTTTCTGCCGGTCGTCTTGTTCGGGGGATATCGCGCAAGTACGATGAAGAGTGACAGTTTTGAAACAGCACCGAATGAAATTCGACACGCAGAGCCATCAGTGAAAAGGGCGAGACGATGAAGTGGGCGTGCCACAGCATCTGGTGCGATGACGCATGTCGGCTACGGTTCGCGAGATTCGTCTGCGTTCTCGTCGCCGTCTTGCTCGTGCCGAAAATCGCATCGAGCAACGACGGCGCTTCGTTCGATCGCCTGCGGGGCACGTTTCCAAAACAAGCTCTCCCGCTTCTCAAGCAGTTTTGTCTGGACTGCCATTCGACCGAACAAGAGGAAGGCGAACTCAATCTCGAACGTTTCGCGACGTTGGACGACGTGAGGCGGGATCCGGCGGCTTGGCAGAAGGTCGCCGGGATGCTCGGCAACGGGGAAATGCCTCCCGAAGAAAGCCCCCAGCTTTCGAGCGATCAGAAGACACAACTCCTTGCGTGGGTCGGGCGTTATCTCGACGTGGAGGCCCGCGCGAACGCGGGCGACCCCGGCCCTGTGGTGCTGCGGCGTTTGAACAACGCGGAATACACCTACACCATTCGCGATTTAACGGGAGTCAAACTCGACCCGGCTCGCTCGTTCCCCGTCGACGGTGCAGCGGGTGAAGGTTTTACCAATACAGGCGATGCGCTCGTCATGTCTCCCGCGCTCGTCGCGAAGTATCTGGACGCCGCCAAAGAGATTGCACGTCATGCCGTACTGGTCCCCGACGGAATCCGCTTCTCTCCCGGCAATACGCAGCGTGATTGGACCGACGAGCTGTTGAATGACATCCGTTCAATCTATCTACGTCACACCGGCAAACTCGGCGACGCCAGCGCATTCGACCGTTGGAGCGTTGCCGACCCAACGCAGCTCACCAATGAAGATGGCCGCGTCGATCTGCCTCGATACTTCGCCGCACTCGTCGGAAATCGAGATCGTCTGCTCGAAAGCACCGACGTCGTCGGCGAAATCGCGAAAAAGGAAAACCTGAATGCCAAGTACCTCGGGCAGTTGGCCGGCATGCTCGTTTCCAGCGAGCCAAAGTCGTTGCTGCTCGAAGAAATTCGCCGTCGCTGGCGAGCCGCGTCTCCCGATGAGGCGGACGAAATCGTGGCTGAAATTCGCGGATGGCAGGACCGACTTTGGAAGTTCAATCCGGTGGGTCATTTCGGACCACTCAACGGCTGGCAGCAGCCGGTCTCGCCGCTGTCGGAATCGCAGAGCTTCCGAACGACGATCGAAAAACCGGCCGACGGTGATGTCGCGACGCTGTATCTGATTGCCGGAGCGGCCGGCGACGCGAACGCGTCGGATGTCGTCGCCTGGAACAACCCACAGATCGTGCGCGCCGGCCGACCCCCGCTGCCGCTACGCGATGTTCGAGCCGTTTCCGTCGCGCTCGAGCGCACGCGGCAGAATAACTTAGCGCGAACGAAGGAGTATCTCTCGGCCGCCTTTGAGGCACGAACGGCCGACCAGCCGAGCGACGTTGCGGCGCTGGCGAAGCGTCACGGCGTCGATCCGGAGATGCTCACGCAGTGGTTGTCCTATCTCGGGATCGCGCCCAGCACGGGAATCGCGATCAAGGAGTACTTGAACCATCCGCTAGAGAAGCTGGGCGGTTACGATTTCGTCAACGGCTGGACGCTACGCGGCATGGACGCTCTATCGCTGCTCGGCAATGCATCGGATGACAAGGTCAACATTCCCGGCGACATGAACCCGCATAAGATCGTCGTTCATCCGCGGCCCGAGCGGTGGGTCGCCGCGGGCTGGAAGAGTCCGATCGGCGGCCGCGTGAAGCTCGAGCCGTCGGTCAAGGATGCCCATCCGCAGTGCGGCAACGGCGTGAGTTGGTCGTTCGAATTGCGCCAGGGCGACACGAAGCGTGTGCTCGGAACGGGTCACCTCGACCGCGGCGGCTCGGCGGCCATCGAGCCAATCGAAGACCTGGTGATCAAAAAGGGCGACCTCATTTCGCTGGTGATTGGCCCTCGTGACAGGAACCACGCATGCGACTTAACAGAAATCGAGCTGACCATTACCGAACAAACCGACGAAAAGCGGACATGGTCGCTCTCAGGCGACTGTGCCGACGACATCGGCAGTGCCAACCCGCACGCCGACGGTTTCGGTAACCAAGGCGTGTGGCATTTCTACACCGGCTTGATCGAAGGTGAGAGTGACCCTCAACAGCCCGTGATTCCGCCCGGGTCGTTATTGGTCCGTTGGCTCGATGCCGATGATGCCGCGACAGCCGCCGGAATCGCCGAAGAAATCAAATCGCTCGTGACGCAACCGCTCTCGACGGATGCCGCTGAACCCGAAGCCGCCCTGCATCGCCAACTCACGTCGCTCGACGGGCCGCTCTACACTCGCCTCGATTACGCTCTGTTAGCACGTTCGGTCACCGCCGAAGAAATGGCGGACGCGAAATTTGGGCTCGATCCACAGCTGTTTGGGCGCCATCCTGATGGTCTGGCGGTGCCGCCGGAACAGTTGATCGTCCGGGCGCCGTCGATTGTCGAAGTGAAGCTGCCGGCGGAATGGGTTGCCGGCTCCGCGCTGGTCGTCTCGGCCACGCTGGGCGCCGCCGACCAGGAACAAAGCAGCGTGCAGCCGCATATCTCAACCGTACGTCCGGCGGACGCCCATTCGCTACTTCCGGGAGTACCCATTGTCGTGCGCCGAGGCAGCCAAGCAGAAACCCGGATGCAGGAGTCGGTCGATCAGTTTCGGCATTTCTTCCCGACCGCCATGTGTTACACGCGAATCGTTCCCGTTGACGTTGTGGTGACACTCATTCTATTCCATCGTGAAGACGAGCATCTTTCGCGGCTGATGCTCGATGAGAATGAGAGCGAAAGGCTCAATCGTCTCTGGAATGAGTTGCACTACGTGAGCAAAGACGCCTTAACCAGCGTGACGGCCTACGAACAGCTCATGGAATTCGCCACTCAAGATGATGATCCGAGTAAATACGAGCCGTTGCGCGAGCCCATCAATAACAGCGCCGCCGCGTTGCGAAAGAAATTGATCGACACCGAACCGATACATCTGGAGGCGCTGATTGACATCGCCAATCAAGCCTACCGGCGACCGCTGACATCAGATGAAACGGACGATCTTCGTCGGCTGTATACGGATCTGCGTGAACAGGAGTTGCCGCACGAGCAGACAATCCGGCTACTTCTGGCGCGGGTACTGACGGCACCAGCGTTCTTGTATCGGCTCGAAATGCCCGGCCCCGGCAAGAAGTCGCGTCCGGTTTCCGATTGGGAACTGGCGAATCGGCTCAGCTATTTCCTTTGGTCATCGCCACCTGATGACACGCTTCGCGACGTCGCTCTGTCCGGCCGGCTGCACGAGCCTGAAGTGCTCGCAGCGCAGGCGCGACGCATGCTCGACGACCCACGAACGCGCCGGTTGGCCATCGAGTTCGCTTGCCAGTGGCTGCACATTCGCGATTTCGACCAGCACGACGAAAAAAACGAACAATTGTTCCCCCAGTTTGCCGAACTGCGGGGCGACATGTATGAAGAGTCGGTTCGGTTCTTCGAAGACCTGTTTCGACATGACCGCTCGATACTCGATGTTTTGGACTCCGACCACACGTTCCTGAACGAAAGGCTCGCCGGGCATTATGGCGTGGCCGGTGTCACCGGCGACCAGTGGCGAAGAGTGCCCGACATGAAACAATTCTCGCGCGGCGGAATTCTCGCTCAGGCCACGATACTCGGCACACAGTCCGGGGCGTCGCGGACCAGTCCGATCCTGAGAGGCAACTGGGTTGCCGAGACATTGCTTGGCGAACGGCTTCCCCGCCCGCCCAAGGACGTTCCGCTGCTTCCCGACGACGCCTCGACGACCAAAGAGTTGACGATGCGGCAACTCGTCGAGAAACACACGTCTGACGTCGCCTGCGCCAAGTGCCACAAACGAATCGACCCCTACGGATTCGCACTCGAGAACTTTGACGCGATCGGCCGCTTTCGCGACACTGAGGCCGGCGACCAGCCGATCGATACACGAACGACACTCATGGACGGCACCAAGATCGACGGATTGGACGGGCTCAGAACGTACTTGCTGACCACGCGTCGCGATGCCGTCCTGCGGCAGTTTTGCCGCAAGCTGCTCGGTTACGCACTTGGACGGTCGGTGCAGCTTTCCGATGAGCCTTTGTTGGCAGAAATGAAGGTCAACCTCGAGGAAAAGGATTACCACTTTGGCACAGCCGTGGATACCATAGTCCGCAGCCGGCAATTTCGTGAAATACGCGGGGCATCTGCCGATGACGGCGGCCAATAGAAACCGTAAAGGAATCGCGCTATGACGAATCGACATCTTTCCCGTCGCACGATGTTGCGTGGACTGGGCGTCAGCATGGCGCTGCCTTGGTTCGAATCGTTGCCGGCATGGGGCAAGGAACGCGGCAAACGCCACGACGAAGCTCCACTGCGGTTTGGTGTCGTCTTCGCCGGCAATGGGTTTCACCGATCGCATTGGTGGGCCAAGGGCCAAGGCAAAGACATGGAATTGGGCAAGGTTCTCGAACCGCTGCACACATTCCGCGAGAAGTCGCTATTCATTCGCGGCTTGTACAACGACCAAGCGCTCAAGGGAAACATCCACAGTTCGCAGACGGGCAACCTACTTTCAGGGGCTCCGCTTGCCTCGGGCGGTGGCATCCGCTCCGGCACGAGCATCGATCAGTTGCTGGCACAACATTACGGACGGCAGACGAAGGTGCCCAGTCTCGTATTGGGATGCGAGAAGTCGAACCCTTCAGTGCACAAGAACTATTCGATGCTTTACAGCTCGCACATTTCATGGAGTTCACCCAGCACACCGACACCGCTGGAAGTTCACCCCGCACTGGCCTTCGACCGGCTGTTCAAGGATTCGGCAGAACGTGGCGACAAGAGCGTACTCGACGCCATTCTGGCCGATGCCGCCAACCTGCGCCGAAACATCAACACGACCGACAAACGTAAACTCGACGAATACTTGAACTCGGTCCGCGAAGTTGAACGGCGGATCGAACGCGCGGGACAGCGCGGCGAACTACAGGGCTTTAGGCCGACGCTCGATAAACCAAATATCCCGCGCCCGCCCGAGGGCATTCCGCAAGATGTCGGCGAGCACATGAGGCTCATGTGCGACATTCTCGTGCTGGCTTTCCAGACCGATACGACACGGTTCTGCACGCTCAAGCTGAATAACGACCATTCCTCGCTGCGGTTCTCGAACCTGGGCATCGATTACATGATTCACCATCTATTGTCGCATCAGGAATCGGACGACTGGCTTACGGTGAACCGCTTCTTTGTCAAGCAGTTGGCCTACATCGCCGGCAAGCTCGATGCCATCCAGGAGGGCGAGCGAACGGCCCTGGACAATACCATGCTCATGTTCTGCTCCAGCATGCTGACCGGCGGCCACGATGCGTCGCAATTGCCGGTGTTTATCGTCGGCCGCGGCGGCGGCCAACTCGAAACGGGCCGCGTGCTCGACTACTCCGGCAAACCCAACCGCAAGATGTGCAGCCTCTACTTGTCGCTGATGGAGAAGTTCGGACTGCAACTCGACGAGTTCGGCGATTCGAAGGAACGACTGGCCGAGGTCTGATCGGAACCCGACGGTACCGTTGCAAACCCATGTTCGGGGGGAGACGTCTGTCCAGCCGAGATCGCAAAAAACTTCTGGCATGACTCGGTTCGCCTGCGTACACTCGTGTTTGCATTGATGCAATGCGGATGGATTCGAAGTTTCTGTGGCTTTTCGACGGTAGCGCTACGTCTCGCGGTTGCGCGAGTGGTTGATCACCTGGGGAGAATCTGACAATGACACGTCCAACTGGCATTACAACCGTCATGATTTGCTGCCTCGCCGGCGCAGCGGCGCCACTTCTTCTTCACGCGCAAGATTCAAGCGACGACGAAGCAGCCGTTCGCAAGGCGGTCGCGTCGTATGTCGAGGCGTTCAATAAGGGCGACGCAGAAGCCGTCGCAGCGCATTGGAGCGAAGACGGTGAGTTCTCGGCGCCATCCGGCAAGACGATTAAAGGCCGCGCCGCACTGCAGGAGGCGTTCGGAGCGTATTTCGCCGAAAACAAAGGTGTGCAAATCGAAATCGTTGATCCAGAAATTCAGTTTCTCTCACCCAACGTCGCCGTCGAAGAGGGATCGTCCCGAGTTATCAGTCCCGATCAAGAGCCTGAAGTGTCGGATTACGTCGCGGTCCACGTCAGACATCACGGGGCATGGAAGATGGACAGCGTCGCCGATTCCGACCGGCCACAACCGCGTTCGCATTACGAGAAACTCAAGGAACTCGAATGGATGATCGGCGAGTGGGTCGACCAAGACGACAACTCGACCATCGAAACCGTCTGTGCTTGGACGAAAAACCGAAATTTCATCACGCGTTCATTCAACGTACAGATCGACGGCCGCGTCGAGATTGAAGGAACGCAGGTCATCGGTTGGGATGCGAGCCGAGAGACGATACGCTCCTGGGTTTTCGATTCCGACGGCGGATTTGGCGTCGGAGCCTGGTCTCGTCAGGGCGATCGGTGGACGGTCAGAGCGCTACGCGTGCTCGGCGACGGCTCGAAGGGATCGGCCAACAACACTTATACCTATGTTGATGAAAACACGTTTACGTTTCGCTCGACCGGACGCGAGATGGATGGAGAGCTGCTACCAAACATCGCCGAGATTGCGGTCGTGCGAAAGTGAATCGAGTCAGAACGCGGTGAGTGCGGCTCTGTGAGCCCAATTGGAAAAGGATGTGCCGGGCGATGTGTTTTATCGGGGAGAGACAATCATGAAGCGTTCGATAACCCTAGTTCTCGTCATGTCGGCGATCATGGCAATGACCAACGGCGACGTATTTGCCCGCGGCGGTCCGCGCGGTGGTGGTGGCGGTCGCGGCGGGGGCGGTGGTGGCGCTCGTGGCGGGGGCCGGCCTTCCGGGAACCGCAGCCCATCGATGAGCCGACCCTCCAGCCGGCCGAGCCGTTCTCGCCCATCAACTGGCGGGTCACGCCCCGGCGGCGGGTCACGCCCCAGCACGGGAACGCGCCCCGGTGGGGGAAACCGGCCCAGTACGGGAACACGACCGGGCACCGGTAATCGCCCGAGCACAGGAAATCGACCCAGTACCGGCACGCGTCCGGGCACGGGAAATCGCCCAGGAACGGGAACACGACCCGGAACTGGCAATCGGCCGGGTGGTCAGATACCGGGCACCAGTCGACCGTCACAAGGCCAGGTGCAAGAATTCCTCAAGCTGCCGAGCACAGGTCGTCCTTCTACGCGGCCCTCAACTCGTCCCGGTACCGGCACTCGACCGGGCGCCGGCCAAGGCACGCGTCCCGGAACACGCCCGGGCGTTGGCAACGCGCCGGGCCGAGGTCCTACCAAACGGACGGTCAACGTCGAGCGGCGGCATGTGTCAGCGGTCGCCGTGCGAGGGAATTGGCAAGGGCGGGGCCGCAACGCGTTTTCCAACAACTGGTGGGCGGGTCGTCCCGGCTGGAACGGCGCGCACTGGCGGCACCATCACCATTGGAACCGTTACCCGGCTCGGCATTGGTGGGGGGCCGCAACGGCGGTGGCGGTCACGGGATGGTTTACAGGCTGGTGGGACCAACCTGCCTACTACAACTACGGCGATACCGTTTACTACCAGGACGATTCGGTCTACTACGGCGATCAAGTCGCCGCGTCTGCCGAACAGTATTACGAACAGGCAGTGGGTCTCGCCGAAACCGTTCCAGAAATCGATGATGAAAATGCGGAATGGATGCCGCTGGGTGTATTCGCGCTGACACAGCCGGACTCGGAAGCCTCCAACATGGTCGTGCAACTGGCCGTCAGCAAGGAAGGTGTCATCGCCGGCACGTTCTTTAACGACACGACCGAAGCCACGCACCCCGTGGAAGGAATGGTCGACAGGAAAACGCAACGGGCGGCCTGGCATTTCGTCGACGACACGAACCCCGGCTTGGTCATGGAAACGGGAATCTTCAACCTGACCAAGGACGAAACAACGGCGCTCGTTCACTTTGGTTCTGATCAGACCCAGGAGTGGCTGATGGTTCGTCTGGAAGAACCCGAGTCGGACGCACCCAACTGATCGCGCGAGTGACGTGTTGTGGTATGTACGGTTCTCGGGCAGCGTTCAGAACCGCGAGCCGCCGCCCACGCCGACGAACATGTCTTCGGAGTCGCTGGAGAGTCCCTTGCCGATGCGAAAATCGACGACAAGGTTGTTCGTGATCATGTGGTCGATACCGACGTTGACGTACTGCTGAACGAACTCGTCCGCCAGTCCGTCCGACCAAATCCCAAACCACTCTAAGTAAACCTCGTTGAGCGGGCCGACCGGGAATCCGAATGCGACCGACTGCGTCCAAGCATTGAAGTTGTCGTCGAGCTCTGCTTCAAACAACGAGACATCGCCGGCACCGTTCGCGAGGGCGCCGGTCGAGCCGGCGAGCGATACTCGTTCGGCGAGCTCCCAGGCGTAAATGACGTTGAGACCGGGTTCGGCCTTGTCGGTGGTCCAGTCGTCGCCGCCGGTCGGCACACTGCCACGCAATTGCACGGCCGTCTCCGGAATGCAGCCGTCTTGTTCGAGAACGGCGCATTTGATGGTCAGCCTGAGGTCTTCTGCACCGGAGAACGTCTCATCTTCAGCAAACCGCCAAGCATAGTTCCAGCGGAGTTTGACCTCCACGTCGTCGGTTAAGCCGTATCGCAGCGCCAGCTCGGGAAACGTGTGCGTCGTGTCGATCTCTTCGCCGTTGTCCTTATAAAGGAAACTGTAGCCGTACTCCAACTGCGCGACGTGCTTACCGACCGTCTTGGACGACTGGGTGAAATCGTGGCGGTCGGTTTCGATCGGCTCATCAAACTCGCCGCGGCACCAACAGTTTGGGCACCCAAATATTGAGTGCAGGCCTTCAGCCAGATCGCCCGCCACCGCAAACGTCGAGTGGCATGACAGGCTTAACGAGACAACCAGCGTCCGTAACACATCTGCCGACCGAAACATGGAAACTTCCTCACAACCGAAAACGCCCGTGTCCACATGTTTTTCTTCGTCGTGGGTCGCTTGGAGAAATGACCCTATGCGACGCGGGTCCGCCCGCCGCCCGCAGTTGATCTCATTTAACCCACCCAACGCGTACAACCGGAACCGTGAAGGCGATGCCTGGGCACTCGTGATCTTCGTGGGCTCACGCTGAAACACTTGGCCAAAATTTTCTCGGTAACAAACTCACCGAGAATGCGCTGTGTTGACTAGGTTGCGCCGTGGGTCGCGGCCGGACGAGCAACAGTTAGACGATGTCTAGTCTTGCTGTGGCGGCTTCAGACGCTGTTGAAGCCGTAATACGAGCATTTGAGTCGCTACGGTTTCGTCAGACGCGCCCTAGGACATCAACAAGCCGAAGATCACGGGAGCCGGTTAACCATGAAAGTCACAATCATTGGAGCGGGAATCGGTGGCCTGACGGCGGCGCTCGCGCTGTCTCGCCGGGGCGTCGATGTCAAACTGTTCGAGCGGGCCGAGGAAATTCTCCCGTTAGGGGCCGGCTTGTCGCTATGGGGTAACGCGGTGGCCTGCCTGAGCGAACTCGGACTGAAGGAGGCGTTGTTCGGCCTGGGCCGACAGATCGATACGATCGAGATTCGTACCAAGACCGGGGACGTTCTTGTTCGAGTTCCGATGCAACGCGTCACTCGAAGCATCAGGCATGCCAGTGTCTGTATCGAGCGGGCAGCGTTACAACAGATGCTGGTGGCGGCGTTGCCTCTGGGCGTGCTGCATCTGGGCTGCGAACTGATCAGCTTCAAGCAAAACCATGCCGGCTCGTCCGCCCAATTCGCCAACGGTCGAGTCGAGCAAAGTGATTGGCTGATCGGAGCCGACGGACTTCATTCAACGATTCGCGCACATCTGGTACAGGACGGGCCACCGCAATACGCTGGCTACGGCGGTTGGCTCGGCATCGCCCGGTTTGAGGATGAAACACTGCCCGTCGGACACGCAATCGAGACGTGGGGCCGGGGCGAGCGGTTCGGCATGTTGTACTGCGGCGAAGGACTGACCTATTGGTTTTGCCCGACAAATCGGCGAGAGCCCCTCGGCGCGGTCAAGCGGGGCAAGAAGAGTGATCTGCTCGACGTCGTCCACGATTGGCACGCTCCAATTCCCGCCGTCATCGCGGCGACCGACGAACAGCGGATCGTTGAACTTTCGTTTTTCGACCGCGAACCACTTCGAAAATGGACGCACGGGCGAATTTCACTGCTCGGCGATGCCGCCCATCCGATGACGCCGAACATGGGTCAGGGCGCCTGCCAGGCGATCGAAGATGCAGTTACGTTATCCGAATGCCTGTGCTCAAACGCCGACTCCCCCTCGGGACTGCAAGCGTACGAGAAGCAACGCATCAAGCGAACCACCAAATTCGTCCGCAAGTCGCGTCTTCTGGGTCGCTTCCTCCAAAACGAGAACGCCCTGTTGTGCTGGGCGAGAAACTCGCTCGCGAAACTCACACCTGCCGACGTCCACGTTGGACAGATGATCGATCAATTCAAGCGCTCCACGTAGTGTCGTCTCATGACCCGCCGTTGCGCGATGCTGGAAGGTCGTTACGCCGTCAAGCCGTGTACGTGAACGTCTTGCGTCGGGTAGGGAATGTTGAAGCCGTTCTCGTCGAAACCAAGCTTAATTTTTTCGGTCAACTCCCAGCGAACGTCCCAATAGTCGCCGCTGTCGACCCACGGGCGAACCACGAAATTGATGCTGCTGTCGCCCAATTCGTTGACCGCCACCACCGGTTCGGGATCGGTCAGAATGCGCTCGTCACCGGCCAATAGCTGTTCGAGAAATTCCTTGACCGCCTTGAGATCATCGCCGTAGCCGCAGCCCACAACCAGATCGATGCGCCGGGTCGGCTTAGCCGAGTAGTTGGTGATGATGCCGCCGGTGATCTGGCTGTTGGGAATGATGATCTGCCGGTTGTCGCCGGTACGCATGAACGTGCTGAAGATGTGGATTTCTTCTATCACACCCGCCGACCCGCCGGCTTCCACGAAATCACCCACGGAAAACGGCTTGAACAGAATCAGCATCACACCGGCCGCGAAATTGGCTAGCGAACCTTGTAGCGCGAACCCTACCGCTAACCCGGCCGCGGCGACAATCGCGGCAAATGACGTGGTATCGATGCCAACACGATCGATGGCCGCCAATACGACGAACGTTAGTAGCAGCGTGTAGACGATGTTCGAAAGGAACTTGACCAACGTCTCATCAACGTTCGCTCTGATCATCAGACTGCTGCAAAGTCGCCTGAGAAACTTGGCCACCCAACGCCCGACGACGAAGATCACCAGAGCCGCGACGAGGTTGCCGGCGAACTCGAGACCGCGTTCGGTAATGAACGCCTGCGCCTGATCCATTAGTTCAGAAAGGTCGGAAGCCGTGTCGCTGCTGGACGGGTCCGCGCCGTTATTGTCCGTCCCATTGGCGTCCGCCTGTGCAAGTAGTCCGTTTAACATCTCGACTCTCTCCCTAACAGGTGCGATAGAATTCGCGAAGTGAAATGGTGTGAAACTTTCCGAATCGTGTTCCAACCGAACTCAGCTCGCGATCGACTCGCATTATGCGCGGCGATCAAGCCGGTCCGGCTTGCTGTTCGATCGACGGTAGCATAGCAAACATGCCCTGATTTGCCCTAACGATGATCGAGTGGCTTTCGGAACGTCGTGCCAGTAGCATGGAGGAAACAGGTATACATTGAGGAGGCAACAGACTTTGGCATCAGAAGATCCCCGCGCCACGTTATTCGATCTTGGCCGTGCAGAGTGCCCTCGCCGGAACTTTAAACCCAACCGGCTGTACGGGAATTCTGAAAATCCCGACTCACGACGTAGGTCAATCTGCTCCGTTTTCGCCATTTTTCCGGTTGTGTTCGTAGCGCTGGCGATTCGGGCGAACACTTGCTCTGCGGCGGAGCCCATTGCTCAGTTTTCGGTGGAAGTCGATCTCGGCCGAGACCGGGGGCAGAGTTTTGGATCGCTGTTCGAAGTCCGTGATTCGAACGATCGCGTCGTCGCCGGCGCGGGGTTTATGGACGTTTACAACACCCGCTTTCGTACCGATCGTCACACACTGCAATTCTTCGTACGCCCTGAAAAGGAGCCCGAGCGTTTCAGCACCGAACGATTGCCGCATCCCGATCTCGATTGCGGAATCTATCTGCTCGATTTGAACCAGCGGCTCTACGCATGGAGCAGCGTGCGAAACAATTCTGTAAGGTTGTGGGACGACTCTTCGAAAAAATGGAATGATGCCCCGATCCCCAATACCGGGCGCATGCGCTCCGGGGACGGCGCCATCCGACTGGGCACCGGTACTTTGACGTTCACGGGAAACCAGGTGGCATTCGATGATCGAATCATTCTCAGTCCGCCGGAACAGGGACGGTACTACAACTTCTACTACGCCCACGGGCGGCTTTTCTTTTATCACACACAACGCACTGACGCGGACGGTTCGACCCACATCTACGCTTGCCCCTGGACGCCCGAATCAGCCGGCCTGATTGACTTGAGCGAGGCGACGCGGATGTCGGCGAAATACGTCGGAGCAACGCCGTTCGCCTGGGGACAGTTCCGGGGCGAGGTGATGACGGTTTCCAATTTCGGTGGTGTATACGTCTTCCACGGTTCCGAGTGGAAGACGCTGCAGGAAGCCCAGAAGGGTGTCAGCTACCAGGTCTATTCGATGCTGAATTACCATGACCGGCTGCTTTTGGCCCAGTATCCCACCGGCGAACTGTTCGAGTATCGCGGACAAGAACTCAAACGGCTCAACGGCTGGCCGCCGCGACTGCCGGGAGTATCACCGAGTGCGCGGGAAGCACAAACCATGGCCATTTATCGGGGCGATCTATTCGTCGGTGTCTGGCCCTGGGCCGAGGTCTGGCGATACCGCCGCCACGAAGACCGCTGGCATTCACTCGGTCGCATGTTTACGCATCCGAAAACGACCGACAAGATGACACATCCCTACGAAGCGGCGGCAAAGAAGTTTGGGCTCGTCGCGAATCACTGGGGTCAGCGCGTGACCGGCATGGTTGCCAGCGGCCCGTCGTTGTTCCTCTCGACTTCGAGCAAGGGGACATCACCTTGGCTCGATGAGTATGACTTCTTGACCGATCAACAGCGTCGCGAGTACGGAGCCGTCATCAGACTCGACATGCCGGGAAATCTCGCCGCGCAGATCAAGTGGCGAGATCGTCCGATCAAGCTCGAATTCGTGATCGAATCGAATCGGCTCGTCGTTCGGCAAGATGGCGCGGAACTGGCGCACGCCAATTTTCGATTGGATGGCGCCGACGGCCTGCGGCAACCGACCGTTCGCTGGGGACAAGGCGTCTTCGGTGAACTCGACGGCAAGATACGAGGCCGATCCTTCAAGTCGTCAAAGCCCGCCGGCCCGTAGTCGCGGCACGATTGGTCAACGCCGACTTGCCGGCGTTCGCGAACCGCAGATGTAGCGTTCGAATGGCGACGTCACCGACGGTGAATGTTTCACGTAACGCTACTCTCCCAGCAGCCCGACGACGTCGTGATGCCCGTTCTGTGCTGCAAAGTCGCCGGCCGTGTCACCGTCTTTGTCGCGCAACGAAGTGTCGGCCTGATGTTTCAACAGCACCCGTACGACGTCAACGTGCCCTTCAGCGGCGGCGAACATTAGGGCGGTCCAACTTTCGACGTTGTCAACGACATTGACGTCGGCACCGGCTTCGAGCAATACCCGCACCGTTTCAGCATGGGGGCCGCTGGCGCTATAGATCAACGCCGTACGCCGCGTCGCGTCACGCTCGTCAATCCGGGCATCGTGCTCCAACAATGCCTTCACCGTGCCGGTGTGTCCTTCGTAGGCGGCGAGCATCAGTGCCGTGCGTCCGTCGGTACCGGACTCGTTGACGTCGGCTCCCTGCTCGATCGCCCGGCGGACCAAATCGGTCTGACCGTTTGCGGCCGCTTCGTAAAAACTCGCGGGGTTGATCTTCGCAACGCGCGGAGCTGGATCGGACTGCGAAGACGTGTCGACGCCTGCCGGCCCATCACCACATCCGGGCGCCCAAGCGACAAGAAGTGGCAAAAAGCACGCGACTCGGCCGATCGCCGGACCCACGGCTTTGTTCGTTCTGCGAATAAGCATCGTTCGAGATTAGCAGTTCGACCAGACTTATTCGACGTCCAGGCGGCGCATCAGCGGTCGCAGCCGGTCGCGACGCGCAACATGACGAAGGCCAAATATGAGCAAATCGCGTTGTGTGGACGGATAACGCTGGAATTACACCAAGTGAGCATGATACGATTTTTAGCAATTTTACATAGCATACATAAAATAGAGGCCTTCGGGTCTGCATCAACGAACGCAGCGGTATGTTGAAGAGGCGCTCCCCCTCGGAATCCGAAATCTATGACGCAATCATCATGGGTGCCCGCTGCGCGGGTTCGCCGCTGGCGATGCTCCTTGCGCGCAGGGGATACCGAATTCTTGTCGTCGACAAGGCTCGTTTTCCGAGCGACAAGATCAGCACCCACATGGTTTGGCCGCCGGGCGTCGCGGCCCTTCATCGCTGGGGAATCTGGGGTCAAGTGGCCAAGTGCAACCCGGCACTGATGGATACGGGCGCGGTGACAATACCGGCCGGCAAGCTGGTCGGACCGTGGCACGACGTCGAGGGCGTCAATTACACGCTGGGCCTGAGACGGTTTAAGCTCGACGCGGTTCTCGTCCAGGCGGCCCGCGATGCTGGGGCGGAAGTCCGCGAGGGCATTGCGGTCACTTCGCTGTTAGGCGACAACGGTCGGGTCACAGGAATCGAGGCGATCGACAGAAGTTCCGGGCGCCGGTTCCGCGAGCACGCGAAAATTGTCGTTGGTGCGGACGGCTCGCAATCTTACGTCGCAGCCGCCATGGGAGCAGAGACGTACGACACGGCGCCGGTGCTGACGGCCAATCTGTTTGCCTATTTCGCCGACATGGCCGCGCCGAGAAACGTGATCGAGATCGTCACCGAGCCGCCTCGCGAGCATCTCGTCGTGCCGGCCGACGACGATCTCACGGTGGTCAACCTGATCGTTTCTCGCGAGATCGCAGACGATTACCGCCAGGACACTCACAGAAAGTTCTACGAAGCATTCGACAAGGTGCCCGAGCTTGGCGAGCGCGTGCGGAACGCGCGGCTCGTTTCGAAGGTCTATCGATACACGGCGCTACCCAACTTTTACCGCAAGCCTTTTGGTCCGGGATGGGCTCTCGTCGGGGATGCGGGGCACTCCCGTGACCCGATTCTCGCGCAGGGAATGCACGAGGCGTTTCTGGATGCCGAGTCGCTCGCTGACGCACTCGACGACGGGTTTTCGGGCCGGGAATCGCTCGAGGAATCTCTTCAGCGACATGAAAAACAACGAAACGCGCGAACATGGCACACCTACCGGCTCTGTTTGCAGGCGGCGCAGTTCCACTTGCCATCCATGGAAAGGTCGCGCCGATTCCTGGGCGTGCTCAGGGATGATCCGGAGTTGATCGGCGAGTACCGAGGCTTGATTGCCGGGTCGACCGATCCGCTCGAATTCAACAGGAAGCTGCGAGAACGATGCGCCGTTTCCGATTCAGCCGCCCGGTGAACAAGGCCTTTCTTCCGCAAGCAACCCTTCGCCGGGTCAGATCGTCGTGATTGCCGATGGCGGACTAAAAAGACCTGTCTGAACGCCAATCAGGCGGGTAGAATGGAGGCTGGTCGAACCATAAATGTTCGGGCGATCCTTCAGACGAAGGGAGGACACTTCAGATGGCCAAACCCACACAAGATGGCATGCCCCCCGACCCGAAGGAAATGGTGACCGACGAGCCCCGGCATCCCGTTGTGAGCAGTACGGAAGTGGAAGAGACCGTCGACTGTTCGGATGGCAAGCTGGAACATCCCCACGTCGAACGCCAGTGCTCCAAAAAAGACCGCGAACTCATGCAGCAACCGCTTGTGCCCGATTCTTCGAATGAGGAATGAGAGACTCGCGGGTGTCGACAGCGAGTCGGCGACGCATGCTTTCGACGTGCTGCACTAGAATTAGTCCTGAAACCCTCTGTTGGCTCAGAAATACCCTTGTTTTCAAGTGTCGAGTTCGCCCACAACCGAGTTTCAGGATGGGTTCTACTTGCTCACCCGAAACAATTGCCCCCAAATGAAAATTGACTGCCCGGCGTTTTCGAAGCTGAGCGACGGTGCCCAAGCATTTAATTCGCGCTTGGACTCCGCATCATGCCCGCCGAACGTGCTGTTGATGAGAGTTGTTCGACCACCCGAGGTCGTGAACCGCCGAGGCGGTTGGCTTCGAATCGCGTTCGCCCTTTCTTCCGATAGGTCGGCCAGCGACACCTGTCCGAAGTTCGTGGGGGCTTCCAGCAGGCCCAGTCGTTCGAGATCGGAAAACCGCTTGGGGGCCACGAAATCGGTGTAGCCGTACGATGTTCGATAACGCAGAATCTCGTCCCAATTCACGAAAATATGCGTGATGCCGCGCGCGTCGAGCTCCGCCCGGATGTCATCCGCGGAACGATTCTGTAGTTGACCGGCCGCCGTGCCCGGGCTCTTCTGACCGACCCACTCTTGGAACAGGGAACGATCGAAGACCGTGTTGTAGACGTGTTCGAACCGCGCGTCGAACACTTGAGCCTCGCCGACAAACAACACCTTGGCGTCTTCAGGCAGACCAACCCCGGCCAAAACCTGCATGCTTCGAGCCCGAGATTGCTGCCCGGCAATCTCCAGGTCCGATAAGTAGGCGTTGAATCCGCAAAGCGGCGTCGTGATGAAGACTAGGTTAAAAAGTATCGCAGCGCTCATCAGTATGCCCCCGCTCGCCTTCCAGCGCCAATCGTTACTCCACGTCGCACCGATCCCCGCCAGCAGGCAGATGACGGGAATCATTGGCACCCAAAACCGGTCGACGCGATGCGTGAGGATCCACCAGGCGAGAAATAGAAACCCGATGTATGCCCACAACAGACACAAAACGGCCGACGAGCGCCGCGTGTCGGCGACATAGACGACGATGCTTCCCAAGCCAAAACTGACAATCATCGCCGTCAAACGAGGACTGTTCGCCCAGTACGAAGCCGAAAGGGCAACGACGGCGAGCAACCCATAGGCGGCCAAGAAACCGGCGAGTCTCGGCCAGCGCCGGGGCCCGCCCATGAGCAAACACAGCGGCGCCAATCCGAATAGCAGCGGGCTCTGCCAGTCGCTCTTGGCCGTCACGTCGATGAATTTCACGCTCAAGTCGCCGAGTTGGTGATTGTCGGGACGATGACCGCCCCTCCACTTGACGTTCATATCGTCATCCCAATCGGCGCCACCAAAAACCGAATACAACAGCGGGTACACCGGGTTGCCGGTCTCCACTGTGTTTTTCGCCAGCCACGGCCCAACGGTTAAGATAACTCCCAGCGCAAAGCCGGCTGCGACGCGAGTCACCCGCGCCGACGCCGATGCTGCGGGCCTATCTGCGTTTCTTGGTTTCACGATCCATGTCGCCACACAGCCGGCTGCTCCCAATGGAATAACGACCTGAAGCGCGCCCGGATACTTACAGGCCATCGCGCTGCCGGCTAACAGGCCTGCCGTCAAAAACGGCCCCAATCCCGTCACGCCGGTCCTAATGCCTTCGACCCCGAGTATTATCGCCAACAGCGACGCGGCCAAATAAAACGACAGCGCCCCTTCGGTGTAAGCGATGATCGAGATGCGGTACACCCAGGGTGTCGTCAGGTAAATGACGGCCGCCAGCCAGCCGGCTTGCGGCGTGAACCACCGCCGCCCCGCTGCAAAGACTGCCAGCGCGGTGAGCGGGGCAAAGCACATCAGTACAGCCTTGCCCGCCAGCGCCCCGCGATACCAATCGTCCCGCAACACCATCGCCAGCAGACTCAACATCTCCGTCAGAAAGGGAAAACTCGTGTAAACATTGTGCGGCAACATCGTGATCTGGCCGGCTTGAAAAAACTCCTTTGGTCCCTGTAGATGATATTCCTTCACGTCGAAGTCGGTCGGCGGCAGCATCGCTCCTAACAGCATGGCAACCAGAAACGGAACGACGACGACGATGCAGGCGATCTGAAACGGGCGGCCGACGCTCGCTCGTTCGCCGTCGGACGGCGGCGTCTCCGCTTTCAGCGCGCCGCGTGGTGTTGTACGTCGCAGCCGCAACACGCATTCGCCCATGACGGCCAAGACGATGACGCCAGCAAGAGCGCCACGCGAAAGAAAACCGATGAGACCGAAACCCAGCGTCACCAACGACAGCGCCGACAGCCCGATACCGAATGCGAAAACCGTTCGCTCCGCACATCGATTCGGTAAAGTTGAACCGACGAGCCGCAGTATCAGGTGGCCCGTGCCCCACGCGCCGGCCAAGATGATCGCCGCGACGAGCATCAAGTCGAACCGCTGCGGCAGGTATCGCCAGCCTGAAGGAATCCCCGTTTCTACAGATACCGGAGCGATCAAGTCGATCAACAAGATCGGAAGCTGCTGCCAGATGTCGGTGCGATGAAACCCTTGCGAGCTGTTGGGAAATGCAAAACTGTAGAAGAAAACAAAGAAGCCCACGACCCAAACAAGGGCCACCGCCAACGTGAACCAAGACCGATCCTCGTCGGCATTGATCTTCGACACGTCGCCTGCCGGCTTCGAACGGGGAGCACGACGCGACCGATCAGACCTGTTGCGAGCGTTCATCAAATCCGCCGTTTCCAGTCGAAGGCCAGATCCAAAGCGGCGGCGGAATGTGTTAAAGCACCGATGCTGATTCGCTCGACGCCCGTTTCAGCAATCGCGCCAACGTTATCGAGAGAAATTCCCCCGGACGCCTCGAGTTGTACACCAGGGGCGCGCTGATTGCGAAGAGCGATCGCTTCGCGAAGTGTGGCGGGACCCATGTTATCGAGCAAGACGACGTCGGGGCGGGCTTCCAAGACGTCACTGAGTTGTTCCAGCGTATCGACTTCGACTTCGACGGGGACGCCGGCGGGTACCTGCCGCTGCGCGTGACGCACCGCGTCGGCGATGCCCTGGCCCGTCTCCCGCGCCGTCCAGGCTGCTAAGTGGTTATCCTTGATCAAACAGCCGTCGAACAACCCCATGCGATGATTCGTCCCCCCGCCACAGCGAACGGCGTATTTCTGCAGCACGCGGTAGCCGGGCAGCGTCTTGCGTGTATCGAGAATCACCGCGTCGGTCCCGGCGATCGAGTCGACAAACTGGTCTGTCAGCGTGGCGATGCCGCTCAGATGCGTGAAAAAGTTGAGCGCCGTCCGCTCACCGGTCAACACGGACCGCAACGGGCCAGTCACGCTGGCCACGACCGTTCCGGGTTCGACGTGGGTTCCATCAGAAACCAATGCCGACCAGCAAACTTCGTCATCGAGCTGAGCGTAGACCGCTTTTCCCACCAGCGTTCCCGAAAGCACGCCGGCTTGCCGGGCAACGACGTTGACCTCCGCTTGCACGTCTTCACGAATGAGCGCCCCGGACGTCAGGTCGCCGGCCTCGCGGAGATCTTCGGCCAAAGCCAGCCCGATGAGCACATCGGCCGCGCTGTGTTCGACGTCGGTAAATGACGGTGGCATGAGACGCGGGCCTTGGGAATCCATAGAAAAAATACGCACTTGGCGCTCGATCGTCCTGGCGGGAAGCCGTTTCGCCGGGACCTTTCGAGCACGTTGATTGATAACGGGTTCATGGTGACACTCTCGACGGCGTCTTGCAAGATTGGCGGGGCTCTGCTGAAATGAGTTTGTTGGCGCGGCAATTCAGCGAGTCAAGGAGCCGATGATGCTCGTCGGAGTTCCCAAGGAAATCAAGCAGGACGAATACCGGGTGGCGCTGTTGCCGGTCGGTGTTGAAGAGTTGACTCAGTCGGGGCACCGGGTGCTGGTCGAGAAAGGTGCCGGTTTGGGAAGCGGCATTCCCGATGCACTGTACATCGAAAACGGAGCCGAGATTGTCCAGACGCCAGAGGACGTTTTCGAAAACGCCGAGCTCGTGGTCAAGGTCAAAGAGCCTCAAGCCTCGGAATGGCCGCTGTTGAGGCCGGGGCAGGTGCTATTCACCTACTTTCACTTCGCCGCCGATGAAGACCTCACGCGAAATGTTCTCGATACGAACATCACCGCGGTCGCTTATGAAACGCTCCGCGGCAGAAAAGGCGACCTGCCCTGTTTGACGCCGATGAGCGAAGTCGCCGGACGCATGAGCATTCAGGAAGGCGCCAAATTCTTAGAGAGGCCTCAAGAGGGCCGGGGCATTCTGTTGGGCGGCGTTCCCGGCGTTCCCCCGGCGCATATCTTGATTCTCGGCGGTGGAATCGTCGGCAAGAACGCCGCTCAAATCGCCGCCGGATTTCAGGCCAACGTCGCCATACTCGACATCAACGTCGACCAATTGCGGTATCTGGAAGATATCATGCCGGCGAACGTCAACACGCTTTTCAGCGACCGGCATAACATCCGCGAACAGCTCTCGCTGGCTGACCTGGTGATCGGAGCCGTGTTGATTCCAGGAGCCCGCGCCCCGATGCTCGTAAGTCACGACGCTCTATCGCTGATGAAACCGGGGGCGGTGATTATCGACGTCGCCGTCGATCAAGGCGGATGTACCGAAACGTCGCGGCCGACGACTCACGCCGACCCCACGTATATTGTCGATGGAATCGTTCACTATTGCGTGACGAACATGCCGGGCGCCGTCGGTCGAACGAGCACGTACGCGCTTTGTAACGTGACGTTTCCCTACGTGCTATTGATTGCCGACCATGGCCTGCGCGGCGCGAAAGAGAAGGAACCGGGTTTAGCAGAGGCCATCAACATGCACGCCGGGAAAGTGACGAGCCGGGCCGTTGCCGAAACGTTTTCGATGCCGTTCACCGAGTACGAGGGGTAGTTTCGCCGTGCCGGTCCGATTTCGAAAACGGAGGACTCTCCACTGGCCGATTACGCTGAGCGCCGTGCTGATGACGCTCAACGTGGCGCTGATGATCTGTTGGATCGTCATGCTGGCCAATCTGAACTTGTACGCAGCGCTGACGATCGGCACCGTCGTATTCGCGCTGATTCTGGTCGGTCTCACGTTTTATTTGGTGCTGACGATCAAGGAGGTTCGCCTGAATCGGCGTCAGGCGAACTTCGTCGATAGTGTCACGCATGAGCTCAAGTCGCCCATTGCGGCGCTGAAGCTCTACGTTGAAACGCTTCAAATGCGGGACGTCGACGCACAACAACGAAGCGAATTTTATCGCATCATGGAGACAGAGCTGCGTCGGCTCGACGGGTTAATCAACCAGCTGTTGGAAGTCGGCAGGCTCGACGCAATCGGACAGGAATCGCAGCCTGAAGACGTTTCTCTCGAACCGCTACTACGACACTGTGCGGCGAATGCCTGCGCCCACCACCAGTGTGAGGAGCGGGAAGTCTTTTCCTTTGACATCGAGCCGGCCGTCATCAAATCCCGCCGTATGATTCTCGAGATGATTTTCGGCAACCTGCTCGATAACGCCATCAAGTACGGGGGCAGTGAACCCAAAGTCGACGTGCAAGTGCGTGTATCGGGCCGTCGACAGATCACCACGCGAATCCGCGACAACGGGGCCGGAGTGCCCCGCGAGCTGCGCAAGAAAATATTCGGCTTATTTTTTCGTGGCGGCGATGAACTCCATCGGACAAAAAAGGGAACGGGGCTCGGTCTGTACATCGTCCGCACGCTGGTGCTCATTTTGAAAGGTAGCGTGAGCGTTCACGATCAGACCGGGCAATCCGGAAGCGTGTTTGAGGTCCAACTGCCGGGGAGGCCCCAAACATGAGAATCTTGATCGTCGAAGATGAAGAGGCCCTGGGCAGCGGGTTGAAATACAACTTCGAACAGGAGGGCTACGAGGTGGTTTTGGCGGGCGACGGACAGACGGCGCTTGACCACTTCGAACACGACAAACAGCCATTCGATCTGGTCATCATGGACCTCATGCTTCCCGGAATGAGCGGCTACGAAGCGTGTGAAGCGATCCGCGTGATCGACAATGACGTGCCCATTCTGGTGCTCAGCGCTCGTACGCTTAGCGAAGACAAGGCACAGGCTTTCGACTGTGGTACCGATCAATACATGACCAAGCCTTTCGTACTGCCTGAGTTGTTGGCGCGCGTCCGCAACCTCATCGAACGTCACGGATCGGCCCGTCGACGCCGAGCCGATGGTAACGCCACAGCGAGGTCCAAGAGCACTGTTTTTCGGTTCGGAATCGGCGAAAACGAAGTTGTCGTCGACTTCGAAACATTCGAAGTCAGCTCAGCCGGTAAGATGCACCAATTGACGACGATGGAACTCGACCTGCTTCGATACTTCATTGAAAACGAGGGCAAGGTGCTCTCGCGGGGTGAAATCTTGGAGCATGTCTGGCGAGAACCCTCCGACGTGACGACGCGCAGCATCGACAACTTTGTGATGCGGCTGCGAAAAGTGATCGAACCAAACCCCTCCGAACCCTCTCATATCGTGTCAGTACGCGGAACGGGCTACCGTTTTCTTGCCAAACCAGAGGCTGCAAACCCCAATGGCAACACATCTTAGAGCCCGTGACATAACTTTGACACAAGCGTGACGCTCTTCTGACACAGCGATCTTGTGGTGTTCCTATACTTCCGCATAATCATCCGTCCGATCGACCGCCATTATTGACGCGGCGATCCAACATTCCTGGGGTGATTCTTGCCGAATGAATCGACAACCGGGACAACTTCGAGACGACAGGAACCATGAATGTCCACTGAATTAGTCACCGCCCCGCCAGAGGAAAATGTTTCCAGCGAAACGACCGAATCGGAAGCCAAGCGAGTCGTCGAGCAGGAGGAGATTTACAGTTGGTTTCGAAGCACCAACCTCAAGGGGAAAAACCTCGATTGGACGGTCATTCTGTGGATGATCGGTATTCACGCCGGTGCTTTAGTTGCCCCGTTCTACTTCACCTGGCAGGCGGCCGCCGTGGGAGCCTTGTTTTACTGGCTGACGGCGAGCATCGGCATCTGCCTGGGTTATCACCGATTTCTGTCGCACCGCAGCATGAAGCTGAAATGGCCTGCCGAGCTGTTCGTACTCTTGTGCGGGGCAGTCTCAGGCGAAGGATCACCGCTTACGTGGGCAGCCAACCATCGGCTCCATCATCAACGGTCCGACCTTGACGGCGACCCCCACTCACCGCGCGAAGGCCGGGACTGGTCTCACCTGTTGTGGCTGTTTGTGCTTCGCACTCCCGAGCAACACGACATCCTCTTCCGGCGTTACGTGCCTGATTTGGTCGATCGCCCGCTGATGCGATTCTTCGAGAAAACCTATGGACTGTGGCTCATCGGAACGGCAATCGCTTTCTATCTCCTCGGCGGGCTGCCGATGCTGCTGTGGGGCGTTTGTGTCCGTATGGTCGTCGTGTACCACGGTACCTGGTGCGTGAACTCCGCCACGCATCTTTGGGGTTACCGCAACTACGAAACCGACGACCAGTCACGAAACCTGTGGTGGGTCGCCCTGCTCGCATGGGGCGAAGGATGGCACAACAACCATCACGCCCATCCCACTTTGGCTCCGGCCGGGCACAAGTGGTGGGAAGTCGACATGACCTGGTGGTCGATCAAAGCGCTCCGCTTTTTCGGATTGGCGACCGACGTCAAAGACGCCCTGCCGAAAGCCGAAGAGACGCACAAAGAGTCTGCCGAATCGGTGGCCGCGTAGACAAGTCTCGGCCGTGCATGGCCGCTTTTTCGCTGGCCCCGTGCCGAACCTGGGTTAACGGTTCGACCATCATCAATTGGTTGGCGAAAGCAAACCTGAGGTGACGGGGTTTGTCCTATCTGACGCTGCGCGAGAATTCCTCGAGCGCCTCCCGCAAACAACGGGTG
>Ga0315336_1000936_pt1 | contig 65195 bp, 62 predicted proteins | sample ASW5metaG_FD_204512 | JGI IMG/M metagenome (GOLD analysis project Ga0315336, IMG submission 204512) | Ammonia-oxidizing marine archaeal communities from Monterey Bay, California, United States - ASW #5 | ecosystem: Environmental > Aquatic > Marine > Intertidal zone | place: USA: California... | reverse complement strand
CGTTGATTTAATTTCTGACAAGCTTAGTAATCCATGACCAATCCGGTTGATCAGCGTATCAAACCCTCGGTAACTCAAGGTTTCGCCAGAAACTGCCATAGTGATGGCGGGGCGATCTTCATATTTGACAGCTAACTGATGGATCAATTCACCCAGTGTAATACAAAGTGTCATATCAAAATTATAAACTGAAGTGTTTTTTCATTATCAATCTAAATAACTCCCTCACACAGAACTAAAATCAATACGTTTGGATGTTGATGGCGCGTTACCGGCAGGTAGTACAGAGTAGAAAAATGTTACTCGCTCTTGGGCTATATAAACAATATCTGTATTACGTGGCACCCATAGCACGTCTCCAGGGCCGGCTTCGAATATTTTGTCACCGACTTGTAACGTGAACTGTCCCTCAAGTATGTAGATGACCTCGTCATAAGTTATATGCCAAGGTATAGAGCAATCTTCAAAAACGCCAATCCCAGCTCCCAGTTTATCGGAAAACGATACATTGACCAAACCGATGGTTTTCATGCCGTTCACAGGCTCAAGGTCGAGGTCTTTTTTACGGAATATCTTTGTTTCTGACATAACGTCTCTCCTTATTAGTAGTAGTTTCAATTTTTTTCATTACATTATTATCCTATCACCAACCACGAGGAATGTTGAACAAAAATACGTTCACAAGTGACGCATATGTGATGCAAACACATTTTTATTGAAAAATTGTTAAAGAAATAATATTGAGGAGATAAGCATGAATTTAAACGCAAAGACAATTCTTAATCACAAAGTAGTTGCAGTAGTCAATTTGCTTTGGGCAATCTTCCACATTTGGATTGCTATAACAATAGAGCAAGATTATTTTTTCTTGGCTATTGTTATTGTATTCGTGCTGACATTCATTGGCGCCTACAGGGTTAGTGAAAACATAGCTCGAAATGTTTTTCTCGTAACTGGTTTGCTCTATTTCTTCCCCCTTGTGGGAGGCGTCATACCTACATTGATGTCAAGTGATTTATCGATGTTGGATACAGGGGGCTCACTGATTTGGTTAGTCATCATTGCGTGGACCTTGTTGGCTGGTACAACAAAATGGACCGGTCTCGGAAAATCCGAATCAGAGGCGCCTGAATAAAGCCAAAGATTCCTTTCTAAAGTTACCCTATGGCTGCCTAAACTAACTTTGAAAGAATAATGATGAAAATTTTTTTAGATAACCTTGATTAATGCCTCACAAGTCCAGCTACACGACACGCTTTCCAATCCACAACTAGGAATGTTAGGCTTATTTTGTTTCACTAAATTTAACAGCAGTGCAAAGCATTTCAATGCACTGCTGAATTTAATTTGTTAAATTGTTAACCTGTAAAATAGATTATCAGAACTACAATAACGACAATTAAAGGTCTAATAGCATTTTTTATATTTTGCTGTGAGTCATTCAGACTCTCTATGACTTTCAAATACATCAAAATATTATTTAAAAATCCTAAAAGAGCAAAAATAAATAGAATTGCATAAATTTCATTAGTAGAATTAAATCCACCGACCTGAAACAGAGTCGCAATTAGCATTAAGACAATGCCAAACATTAAAAAACCCAAAGGACGACCCATTTGTGCAGCTTCTGGCGACTCAAATCCAAAACTCTTTGTAAAATTTTTATTGAAAATAAAATTTAATGAAAAAAACCCAGCAAAAAATATTAAGAATATATGACCTAAAAAAGGTACTATGCCTCCAAGTGAATCAATCATATTTCCTCCTTTTAATAATTAGTACATCCTACCACCAATCACTTGGAATGTTGAGTTTATTATTTTTACTAAAAGCTATATAGGAAGAAACAAATATTATGGACTACAATCAATATAAATTCTTAAGCTTTGATTGTTATGGCACCCTAATTGATTGGGAAACTGGTATTTGGAATGCTTTCCAGCGCATTATACTTTTAAACAACAGAACCAATTTATTTAGGGAAAAAGTGCTTGGTCATTTTGCTGAATTAGAAGCTGAACAACAAACAAATACTCCTTCAATGCTTTATCCAGAGGTGCTATACAATGTTCATCAGCAATTTGCTAAACAAAACAATTTACAGTCTAATGAAGAATTGGATAAAGAATTTGGAAATTCAGTGCCATATTGGCCTGCCTTTGCGGATAGTGCTGATGCATTGAGAAAACTCAAAACTCAATTTAAGCTTATAATTTTATCCAATGTCAATGATGCAGGTTTTGCTGACTCCAGTCGTCGGCTTGGGGTGGAGTTTGATGCAATCTACACTGCTGAGCAAATAGGCTCTTACAAACCAAATCCTGCCAACTTTGAATATATGCTTAAAAATTTAAAAGAAACATTTGGAATTAACAAGTATTCAATTCTTCATATTGCACAAAGTCTTTTCCATGATCACATACCAGCAAAATCTTTAGGGATGACAACAATTTTGATAGATAGACAAAATCTCAGCAAAGATGGCAACTGGGGAGCAACAAAAGTAGTTGATAATCCACCAAAAGTAGATGCAATCTTTGAAAACTTAATGTCTTTTGCTCAAACAGCTGTCTATGATTAATTTTGTATAGCTACTAACCGCAAGGAATGTTGAGGAAAAAAGAAAGAGCCACAGGAATGGTGTGAGAACAAATATGTATTGATTGAATATAAACCAAATGGATTTTTTTTTGTGATGAAAAAAAAATTTTTGTAAAGTCTATAGAATATTCTTCCAAGTGATATTAGTTTATTAATTCTAAAAAACATTAACTTGTTTATAGTTTACACTATTTTTTTTATTTATCATTTTTTTTTAGATCCAGTAAACCACTGCCTTGACACGTCAGGTGTCACAGGCTCAAATACTATCGCACCCATCATAATTTCTTAAAGTCTTTTAAAGACTTCTTTATATTAATGAATATAGATAAATACACTCTGAGATAATCCTTATTATTATGTATAGTAGGTGATTGAGAGAAATTAATATATTATATTATAAATGACAGAGGAATCTAAAAAAAATTTATTATTATATTTAAATTTTTTATTGTATAAAAAAATGTAATTTATTTTTATGGCTGATTTTACAATAAATGTTTTCAACGATGTTTTTGATGAAAAAACTTGCAAAGAAATATGGGAATCTGTCTCTCGTCCTAAATGGAGTTTGACTGGTGGTAGTAGAGAAGGTGGAGGTAGATTTTGGCATATGGATGGATTAGAAAAAGAAGACTTTTATTCTAATTATTTATTTCACATAATTTGCAATAATTTGTTAAAAGAAAAAGCCTCTTCTTTCAAAATACATAGAATTTATGCAAACGGACAAACTGCTAATCAAAATGGTACTGCACATTGTGATGATTCAAGACCAAATACATTTACTCTTCTTTATTATCCTAATCCTGAGTGGCATTGGTTATGGAATGGCGCTTTGTTTTTTTTAAATGCAATAGGTAATAACCCTAATCCACAAACAGATATTATCAGGACAGTAAGCTACCAACCCAATAGAGCAATTTATTTTTCATCAAACATTAGTCATTTTGCTGAAGCTCCAAGTCATTTATTTAAAGATTTGAGAGTTTCAATTGCATGGAAATTAACTAAGTATATTTAGGAATATAAACCGTTAATCCTGATCACATAGGGTCTATAGTTTGAAATATTAGCGGCAGTCCACTCATTTCTTATATTTTTTCTTTAGTTTTAAATATTTGAAGTAACAGAATAATAATCACCTATTTTAAATTTTATAAATTGACCAGTGCTTTTTTTAACAACATCATTTTTTTTATATTTTGATGATGGAATTACGCGAAAGTCAAAACTAATACGAGTTTTGTTTGTCAAATTAATTTTATTTCCATGTTGAAGGCCTGAGTCAAAAATAATAAAATCTCCATATTTTAAGTTCATTGGCTTATAATCTTTTTTATCAAAACTACTTTCTATCCATATAGAAGAAGTATCAGAAGTTTCAGTAAGGGGCACCCAAATATTTATTTCCTCTAAAGGATGATTATATTCTCTGTCTCTATGAAAACCTCCTACAGCAAGATTGTCAGGAAAATGAACTCTAAAAGTCGGCTTAGACTGAAAGACTAAATCCTCAGAGAAAAATTCCTTAGCAATTTTGTTTACAAATTTATAATATAAATCTAAAAACTTACCGTTACCCTCTTTTTTTTTAAGATTAAATCCTTTATCGATTTTATATAAATATTTATATATGGATTGGTCTTGATCATTTTTTACACTTACAACTTTGCGAGGTTTTAACTCATTTGGTAAATCCACATGAATTTTTTTTAGGTCTCTAACATTAAATTTTTTAAAATGATCTAATATCATTTTATCAAATGGAAAATCATTAATTTTATATTTTCCATGCAAAATACTGTTAGTAATTTTAGAAATCATGTTCTAGATCATATAAATTCTAGTTTAATAAAAGCACTATATATATAAATTATTATCATTATGATTAGAAGTTCACAATACTATAGTAATAGATAAAGATAGTTTCATTATTTTTTCGATTCTTTTATTATGTCCGAAATTATTTCTTCTTTATTATGTCCCATAAGGTGTATACCACTGACTCCTTTAATTTCTTGAAAATTATGAATTAATTCTAAACATATTTTTTTACTTTCTTCCTTTGGATCTCTTGATTGTTCTAATCTTTTTAGAATTTTATCTGGAACGTTGACACCAAATAAATTATCATTCATCCATTTTGCACTTTTAGAGGAAGCAAAAGGCCCTAAACCAATTATGAAGAATGCTTTCTCCAATATTCCAAAATCTTCCAACACTTTCATATATTTTTTTAATATTTTTTCGTCAAAAACATACTGGGTTTGAAAAAAATCAACACCCATTTTAATTTTGTTTGAAATTTTTTCTATATTTGGTTTTTGTTCTGTTGGCACTTCTGCACCCCCTATAAATAATTTAGGAGGAGGTTCAATCAATCTACCTGATGGAAATTTTTTTTCACTACGCATTATATCTGCTGTTGCTACTAAAGTTAAACTATCAATATCATTTACAGCGATAGTTTCAGGTTGATCACCAATTTTTGGATCATCTCCAGATAAACAAAGAACGTTATGGACGCCTAGCGCTGAAGCTCCAACTAAATCTCCCTGTAAGGCTATACGATTGCGATCACGAACAGTTAGTTGCAATATTGGTTCAATCTTATTTTGAACAAGAATTATAGCTGCGGTTAATGCTGACATATGTACTTTTGCACCAGGACTATCTGTTATGTTAACAGCATCGGCAATGTTCTTTAAAGGTTTAATTCTTTTTAAGAGAACTTCTTGATCAGAAGCATCCGGAGGCGTGGTTTCCGCGGTATAAATAAAATTTCCATCTACTAATTTTTTGTGAAGTAAACTTTGATATTCCATTATGATTTATCTCGTTATTTATAAATTCTTAATACAATATTATTATTATATAGAAAAATACTTATTAAATTCTGAAAATATAATTATTTTCTCTTTTCTTAACCTTTGATAAAAAACTGGTATAGTACATTGTGAGATTATTATTGTGAGTATTTGGGGAAAGATAATAGGAGGAGCAGCAGGTTTTGCCTTAGGGGGCCCATTAGGTGCAATGATGGGGGTAATGGCTGGCAATATTTATGATAAAAAACGGAAAACATCCTCTACTAATCAAGGGATACCGAATCAGCAAAAACAATACCATGAAATATCCAGTCAGGAAAAACAACATATATTTGCTCTCAGTGTCATTACGCTTACAGCTAAATTAGCAAAAGCTGACGGGGTAGTAACTCAAGATGAAATAGAGGTATTTAAAGAAAAATTCAAAATTCCATCTGGTGAGATGGAACAAGTTCGTAAAATATTTAATGAAGCACAAAAAACTGTTTATGGGTTTGAACAAATAGCTCAACAAATAGGAGAATTGTTTCAAGATAATCATGAAGTTTTAGAAGAAATTTTAAATAATTTATTTTATATTGCAGAAGCAGACGGGAAGATAAGTGATAGTGAATTAAGCTATTTAAAAACTGTATCAAGTATTTTTAAATTTGATGAAAAGACATTTTACCGAATTCATCAGGCTCGACTAAGTGATAAAGAGTCTGACCCCTATAAAGTTTTGGGAGTAAAGCGAACGGATAATCAAGAAACTATTAAAAAGGCCTGGATAAAATTAACTAAAGAACACCATCCAGATAATTTAGTTTCAAAAGGTATGCCTTCTGATTTTATTGAACAAGCCACAAAGGAGATGGCCTCAATTAATATGGCCTATGATAAAATTAATAAACAAAGATCTATCAAATAATATATTCTTGGTAATATATGTTGTTAATTATTAATATTTTTTAGAAAGAATTAATTTTTGAGCATTGAACACTTAGTATTTAATCAAGGTCCAAAACGAGTAGGTCCATTTAGCCATGCGGTAAAAGCAGGAGGTTTCCTTTTTGTTACTGGACAAATGCCTACGTTACAAAATGACCCAAAAAAATTAATTGAAGGCGATATATCTGATCAAACTCATCAAGTTATGAAAAATCTTAAAACTGTTCTTAATGCAGCAAATTCCTCGTTAAATGATGTAGTTTTTGTTCGCGTCTATTTAATTAATTTTAAAGATTTTGACGTAATCAATACTATATATGAGAGTTATTTTATTTCAGGCAAACTTCCTGCTCGCACATGTATTGGTGTAACAGGACTAGCAGTTGGAGCTTCTATAGAAATAGACTTGGTAGCAAAAATTTGAATAATTTATATTAATATTCTTAAACAAGTGAAATTAATTCCAATGAAAGGCTTTGAAAGTTTCTATAAAGAATTTAAAGCAGAATTATCTCCGAAGAAAATGTTGGAATAGGGTATTTTTGGAGGCTCATATTTAGGTGATACAATTAATGAATATCCTCAATCATGGTTCAAAAATGCAAAAACTAGTAAAACGTTTGATATAAATCTAAATTATTTTAAAATTAAAGCCGGTTTAAGTTGGAGAGAATGGAAGCAAAAGGGTTGGATATTCAAAGAAGATCCAAGGGGTTGGTTTCAATGGTATTGTAGATATTCATTGGGAAGACGAATGCCCGATATTGATAAGATTCAAATAAATAGATGGAAATCTTTTGGACCAAGACATATTGGCGCTATAAAAAAGAATTGTAGAAAAAAACATTTTACTTGTAGAAGGAAACAACGTCAGGCCTTACTTCAGTGGGCATATAATCCTTTTTTTTAATATTAATTATCTCTTATTACTTGCAAAGTTTATTAAAAATTAATTGCAATTGCTAGCGTCCCAAAATTTCTTATTAATTCGTGGCAAAGTCACGATAGTTTTGGCAATGACTAAAGGAGTGAATTTTTCTATATCACCCACCGCCAATACATAGTTTCCTTTATTTTCTTTATTGTAAACTTTAATGTAATAGGTACCAGAATTAAAGACATGTGTACTTTTAAAATCCTTGCCATATTCTGGACCAACCCAATACCATTTTCTTCCATAAGGTTCATACCATTCCCACCACTGAAAGTTTTGACCGTCAAGCTCGTGAATTGTATGAAAATCATGATCCAAAATTGCAAAGGAAAAACGAAGGAAATCAACACAATCATCAATTTTAGGAACTGTTAAGCCGACATAGAAATTAAAGGACTTATCACTGGAAATTTTATAATAATGATAATTTCCATTTAAAGTTGAATATATAGCCTTTGAAATTTCTGGTTCATTTATTATATATGGTTTGCTTTTATCCATTTTTTCTTCTGTGTTTAAAACGGGTTGGTGAGCAAAAGAAGATGTAATAAAAAATAAAAAAACTACAAATACTAAAAATAAAGTGAACAAATGAAAATTGACATACTTTTTATCTAAGTTATTTATTATTAATTTGTATCTCTTAGTTGAATTAAACTTCTTAATTTTTCTTTCAAACATATCAATTAGATTCTTTTTCTTATCGTTTACTAAATTCAAGAGCTATTTATTTAAGATTTAATAGTAATAAATCAACCACAAGATAATATTTCTTTCCTCTAACAACTAAAAAAATCTTAAGATTCAATTCATTCTTCGATTTTTACCTCTTAGTAGTTATTTCTTTCCTATAATTATATAAACAAAAGATAAACATATGTTTAATAAAACTTGTAACATTTTATAAAAAAGAGATAATATTCACAACAATATAAGGAGGAATAATGACCAAAATTATAAGAAATAGTTACATTGCTATTCTTCTTTCATTAGTCATATCATTTTTTTCTTTTTCTGTTTTTGCTAAGGGCAAGTTAACTTTGTATTGCAGTGTTGAAATTGATGTATGTGAAATTCTTGTTCAGGCTTTTGAAAAAGAAACTGGCATTAAAGTTGCGATGACTAGAAAAAGTAGTGGTGAAACTTTTGCACAAATAAAAGCAGAAGGATCTAATCCTAAAGGTGATGTGTGGTTTGGAGGTACAGGCGACCCTCATTTAACTGCTTCACAAGAAGGATTAACGCAGGAATATAAATCAAAACATTTTGATGATTTACTTCCAGCTGCTCAACAACAAGCTGTTAATGGTAATTACAGAACTGTTGGGATTTATGTAGGTGCATTAGGTTATGGTTATAATCATGAATTAATCGCATCCAAAGGATTACCTGAGCCTAAATCATGGGAAGATTTGACTAACCCAGCCTATAAAGGTGAGATTCAAGTAGCTAATCCAAATTCATCTGGAACAGCTTATACTACACTAGCAACTATTATTCAGATTTTTGGTGAAGAAAAAGGTTGGGATTATATGAAAAAACTTCATCAAAATATCAACCAATATACAAAATCTGGATCTGCACCGATTAAAGCTACCGCAAGAGGAGAAAACACTATTGGTATTTGTTTTCAACATGATGGTGTCAAGCAAGCTAAAAATGGCTTGCCTATAACTGTCGTATCACCAACTGAAGGAACAGGATATGAGGTTGGCTCAATGAGTTTAATTGCTGGTGCAAGAAATTTAGATGAAGCGAAAATATTTTTTGATTGGGCTTTAAGTCCAGATACTCAAACTTTGATTTTCACTTCTGGTAAATCTCTACAAGTTCCTGCCAATACAAAGGCTCAAGCTGATCCTAATGCTCCTGATCTTTCAACCATTAAGTTAATCGATTATGATTTTGCAACTTATGGAAATAAAGATAAGAGAGCTGAATTATTAGCTAAATGGGATAACGAAGTATCTGTTATTCCACGATAGTTCTTTTGTTTGATGAGAGGACTCGTTATCAGTTGGATCCTTATTGGAAGTATAGGATTTTTTATTCTTCCTTGGTATGTGACTGGTGACGGGTTCTTTTCAATAGATTGGTTATTATATTATAGTTTTGAGGATTATGGTTCTGCAGTTGCTGCAGCTTTCGCTAATAAGCAATACTGGCTACTACCCATAATTATTCCGTTACTCCTTCCTTTATTTGCATATAATTCAAAACAAAATACAAGATTTTATTCTAATCTTTTCATTTATTCAGGAATCATAGGTTTTATATATTTATTTCTTCAAGGATTTTCTATTGGAATAAGAGGGTGGAACTTTGAAGTTTTTCTTAATTTATTTGGAGAAGTTGAAAGACAATATGGAATGGGAATTGGAGCTGTCTTTACTTGCTCTGCATTTATTTTTTATATCACCCATGGATTAGCTGCACGGGGATGGTTAAACGGTGATAATTTTATTGTTGGTAGTATCGGCTCAATTATTATTTTGGTTTCGTTATTTGTTTTCTTTCCTATTTTTCGTATGTTTGCATTTGCTTTTAAAAGTAGTGATGGAGGGTATGAATTAATTAATTTTTCTAATAAATTCATTAATAAAGGTATTTGGGGATTGGATTGCGTAGTTAGTAATTATGGTTGTGGAGTTGTTTGGAATACGCTTACCATGGGAATTCTTTCTGCATCTTCATCAACATTACTTGGTCTTGGTTTTGCATTATTAATTGTTAGAACTAATTTTAAATTTAAGCGTGCTATACGAATTCTTTCTGTACTTCCCATAATTACTCCACCATTTGTAATCGGACTGGCTATTATTATTTTATTTGGGAGAAGCGGTGCGGTAAGCTCTTTTCTTGAATGGGCTTTTCACATTGAACCGTCTCGTTGGATTTATGGTTTGCCAGGAATATGGTTTGCACAAACTTTAGCTTTTACTCCTATTTCATTTTTGGTTTTAATAGGGGTTGTTGAAAGTGTTAGTCCATCTATGGAGGAAGCATCGCAAACCCTTCGTGCTTCAAAATGGCAAGTATTTAGAACAGTATCTTTACCACTGATGCGACCTGGAATTGCTAATGCTTTTTTATTAGGTTTTATTGAAAGCTTAGCTGATTTTGGAAATCCTTTAGTTCTTGGAGGGGACTTTGATGTTCTTTCTACTGAAATATTTTTTGCTGTTGTCGGTGCTCAATATGATGAAACTAGAGCGGCTGTTTTAGCAGTTATATTATTATCATTAGTACTAATCTCTTTTCTTTTACAAAATCAATGGCTGGGAAAAAAATCATATATTTCTATAACAGGAAAAGGTGATAGTGGAGTTCATCCTCAAATGCCAAATTCTGTAAAAATTTTAACTTACTCAATCATAATACCCTGGGCAGTTTTAACTTTTTTAATTTACGTAATGATTTTATTTGGTGGCTTCGTTGAAATGTGGGGAGTAAATCACAACTTCACCCTTAAGCATTATATCGAAGCTTTTAGTGTTGAATATATGGCGGAGAGAGGATTATTATGGACGGGCACTGCATGGAATTCTTTTAGCGTTACTTTCTTAGTCGCTGTTTTTTCAGCTCCACCGACAGCAGCAATTGGAATTTTAACTGCATATTTATTAACCAGACATAAATTTAAAGGTAAAAATGCATTTGAATTTGGCACCATGTTAAGCTTTGCGATTCCTGGAACAATAATTGGGGTAAGTTATGTTTTTGCCTTTAATGTTCCACCTATTGAAATGACAAGTACCGGACTTATCCTTGTTGTCTCTTTTGTTTTTCGTAACATGCCTGTTGGTGTAAGAGCAGGAATAGCAGCCATGAATCAATTAGATCCACATTTAGATGAAGCTTCAACAACTTTAAATGCAACTAGTTATCAAACATTTAAAAATATAATCTTACCCCTTTTAAAACCAGCTATTATCGCAGCACTTATTTTTAGTTTTGTCCGTGCAATGACAGCTATTAGTGCCGTTATTTTTCTTGTTAGTGCAAATTATGATTTAGCTACTTCATATATCTTAGGAAGATTAGAAAATAATGATTATGGACTTGCCATAGTTTATGCTTCTGTACTAATAGTTACAATGTTACTTACTATATTTGTTATTCAATTATTGGTTGGTAAAAGAAAATTAGGACGTCGTGATCAAAATGATACTTTTATACATGGGAATATGGGTTAATGAAAAAATCAGAAGTTAAATTTGTTAATATAACAAAAAAATTCAATGAAACTACAGCTGTTAATAATATATCTTGCTCTTTTGAACCTGGTACGCTTACAACTATTTTGGGACCTTCAGGTTGTGGCAAAACCACATCCCTTCGTTTAATAGCTGGATTAGAGAGGGCAACACAAGGAAATATCTTTATCGATAATGAAGATGTAACTTTACTTCCAGCAACTGATAGAGATGTTTCAATGGTATTTCAATCTTATGCATTATTTCCCCATATGAGTGTAGTAGAAAATGTTTCTTATGGACTAAAGATGATTAATGTTCCTAAAGAAGAATATATCCAAAAATCTTTTGAAACTCTAAAATTAGTTGGTCTTGAAAGTTATGAGAATAGAATGCCTTCTGAATTATCTGGGGGACAACAACAACGTGTAGCTGTAGCTCGAGCTATTGTTTTAGAGCCGAAAGTTCTTTTATTTGATGAACCTCTATCAAATCTTGATGCTAAGCTTAGGCGACAAGTTAGAGAAGATATAAGAGAATTACAATTAAAGTTAGGAGTAACCACTATTTATGTAACCCATGATCAAGAAGAAGCGTTAGCAATTTCAGATAAAGTGATTGTTATGAACAATGCTGTCATTGCTCAAGAAGGAAGACCAAAAGATTTGTATAACAACCCAAAAACTACTTTTGTTGCAAATTTTATAGGTGATTCAAATATTATTAGAGCAGAGATTGAGAATAAACAAGGCATTACCTATGATATAAAATTTGGAAATATTAAGATGAAAATTCCATCACATTTTAATTTAGAAAAGTCAGTTTCTGTTGCTTTACGTCCAGAGAAAATAAATATTAAAAGAGAAAAAACAACTAATTGTTTAACAACCAAAATAATTAGTGCGTCCTATGTGGGAAGTCATTATCAATATGTTGTTTCATCTAGTATTGGTGAATTATTTGTAGTTTCAAATGAAACAAGAAATAAATTTGAATTAAATGTAGAAGTTTATTTAACCTTTGATGTAGATGGAATGACTCTGTTAGAGAATTAATTAATACTATAACGCAAACTATAGCTTAAGATTAATTTAATCTATTTAAATTAAATAATAAAATATCTTCTAATATAGAATACTTTTTTAAATATTCTTTATATCTATTATTAAACTTATGAATCTGATTATTGCAATATTTTATTGCCTCTTTTTTACCAATTAAAGAAGTCAAGGTACTTTTTCCCTGTTTTTTATCTTTTCCAGGTGTTTTACCTAGTAATTTAAAATTTGAGGTTTCATCAATAATATCGTCAATAATTTGAAATATTAAACCAAATAAATTACCATAATCTTCTGCAAATTTTATATCCTTATTATTTTTCTTACCTAGTATAAAGGGGGCAAAGCAGCAAAAACTAAATAAAGCTGATGTTTTCATTGCATACATATTCAATATTTTATCAATTTTTACAGTTTGATTTTCAAAAAAAAGATCAAAAGATTGACCTCCTGCTAAACCTTGAAAGCCTAAAATTTTTGAAAATTTTTCTACGAGTTTAATTCTTAAATTGATATCTCTATGAGTTTTTTTATTAGATATTATTTCAAATGCTAAATCATGAAGTGAATCACCAGCTAAAATAGCAGTTGCTTCATTAAATTTTTTATGTACACTTTGTTTTCCTCTTCTATAATCATCATTGTCCATACTCGGAAGATCATCGTGTATAAGTGAATAAGAATGAATACATTCAATAGCAGCAGATAGTCTTAGATAATTTTCTTTTTTTATCTTTGCTATTTTAGCAAAAACACTCACAATAAATGGACGTATTCTTTTTCCCCCATTCATTGATCCGTAAATCATAGCCTTTGATAATTCTTCTTTATGTAATATGGATAGAAGAAATTTTTTAAAGAATCGGTCAAATTCTTTTTTTTCACTATTTATCAAGGTATTTATTTGCATTACTGTACTTTACGGTTGTTGAATTAAATAATTAATTTATTAATAAATATATTAATTTTATTTAAAAACAATTTTTCTAGTATGCGAATTGAAGAGGAAATCAAACTTGATTATTCTGATGTCTTGTTTAGGCCAAAAAGAAGCACTCTTAAAAGTCGCAAAGAAGTAAATTTATGTAGAACATATAAATTTAAACATTCTAACAAAGAATGGACCGGTATTCCAATTATTGCTTCTAATATGGATGGAGTTGGAGAGCTCAATGTTGCTAAAAGTCTTACCCCACACAAAATAATGACAGCTCTCACTAAACAACATAATTTAGAATCTTTAAATGCATGTAGTTTTATTAAAGATATATTTAATTATATTACTATTAGTTGTGGAACCGGTAGGGAAAGCTACGACAGATTAAATCAAATTATTAGTCAACATAGTTATATTGAATTTATTTGTATTGATGTTGCAAATGGTTATTCAGAAAATTTCAGTCATTTCGTATCTTCTGTTAGAGAAAAACACCCCTCTAAAACGATAATAGCTGGAAACGTTGTTACTGCAGATATGACACAAGAACTTATCTTGAGCGGTGCTGATATAGTTAAGGTTGGAATTGGTCCTGGAAGTGTATGCACAACCAGGATTCAAACAGGAGTAGGATACCCTCAACTAAGTGCTGTTATTGAGTGTTCTGATGCGGCACATGGTTTAGGTGCTCATATAATAGCTGATGGTGGATGCACCTGCCCTGGAGATGTTGCAAAAGGTTTTGGTGGAGGTGCAGATTTTGTTATGCTTGGCGGTATGTTAGCTGGTCATGAGGAGGGCGGAGGTAATGTTATTTCTGTGAATGGTCAAAACCATATAGAATTTTATGGTTCAAGTTCAGAAGAAGCTAATACAAAGCACTATGGTGGTTTAGCTGATTATAGATCTTCTGAAGGTAAGAAAGTTACAATTCCCTACCGAGGAAAATTAGAAGAAACGATTAGAGACATCTTAGGAGGTGTAAGAAGTAGCTGCACGTACGTAGGTGCTCCTTCTTTAAAACAATTAAGTAAGTGCACTACTTTTGTGCGAGTAAAAAATCAATATAACAATACCTTTGGGTGAGTTTTAATTAATACCCAATAGCACAGCCATCTTTTCTATGGTCCGAACCACCCACCAATATCCCTTTTTTTCTATCAATATATATTGCTTGTCCACCACCATGCGTATCTTCAGAGTAAGTTGCATCATGACCGTTGGATATAAGTCCAGTTAAAATATTTTCTGGTATTGTTTTTTCAAGTTTATATTTGCCATTTAGAACAAAGGCTCTCGGAAAATCGATTGCTTCTTGTATTGACATGTTAAAATCAAAAATATTTTGTAAAACATGGGCTTGACCTACTGGCTGATATTGTCCTCCCATTACACCGTAACATAATATGGGATCATTATTTTTATCAGTTACTAATCCTGGTATTATGGTGTGTAGCGGTCTTTTATGTCCTTCAATGACATTTGGATGATTTTTTTCTAGTCTAAAGTTTACACCTCTATTTTGCAGCACTATACCAGTATTATTTGTTGTAATGCCACTTCCAAATGCAAAACATACTGAATTAATAAAGGAGACAGCATTTTGATCTCTATCTACCACTGATAAATAGATTGTTTCTGGATGTGCTGTAATTGAAAAATTTTTAGGAGTATAGACTGATTCCAAAGAAATTTTATTAGCTAATTTGGAAATATTACTGGGATCAATTAAACTTATATATTCGAAATTATTAAATTTTGGATCTCCAATATTTCTCTCTCTTTCTTCATAAGCAATTTTAGTTATTTCTGCTTGTAGATGAAATCTGTCAATGCTTAATGGATCAATATTTTCAAACTTGGATTTTTCTAGAATTGCTAACATAATTAGTACTGTAATACCTGGGCTGTTTGGAGGACACTGATGTATAATTTTTCCTTTATAGCTATTAGAAATGCTATCTGAAAAAATTGTGTTCTGTTTTTCAAAATCTTCTAGAGCATGTAATCCTCCTAGTTCATTTAATGATTTAACAATGTCTTCAGCAATATATCCTGAATAGAAATCTTTTAGGCCATTTTTAGATATAGCTTTTAATGTATTTGCTAAATCAATATTTTTATGTGTTTCAGCAAAATTATAAGGTTTATTATTGTTTAAGAAAATTCGACTAGAGGCTTTGTTATTTTTTAATTTTTCTACATTTTTAAACCAAGCGCCTGCTGTTACTTCATGAACTGGATAACCATATCGAGCATAGTTTTCAGCTGTAATTAAAAGTTCTTCAAAATTTAACTTTCCATATTTTTGATGCATCGAATACCAAGCATGAATAGCTCCTGGTACAGTCACAGAGTGAGGGCTAGTTGAACTAATTTTTTCAATTTTATTATTTTCAAAAAAATCTAATGTAGCTTTTTTAGGAGCTATTCCTGATCCGTTGACTGATATAGGCTTTTTCCCTTTTAAAGAGATTATAGCAAAACAATCTCCACCTATACTTGTTGCATTAGGTTCTATTACAGTTTGTACTGCAGAAGCAGCAATAGCAGCATCAACGGCATTACCTCCTTTTTTTAATATTGAAATTGCTTCTAGTGTACTTAAAGGTTGAGATGTCGCTGCCATCCCATTATTGCTAATTACATTTGATCTTCCTGGTAAATGTAGATTTCTCATAAAATTTAATACTTAATACATATTTTATGCATTTGACAAAACAATACATAGAATTTATTACCCCATCAGTATTATGAAAGTGCGTTGTTCATTAAAAACGGCAAAAACACGAGATAAAGACTGTAAGCTAGTTCGTCGAAAGGGCCGTATATATGTTATTAATAAAAAGAAACCTCGAATGAAGGCCAGACAAGGTTAATTAATTATTTTCCGATAAAAATTTTTCAGCCTCAAGTGCAGCAATACAACCCATACCAGCTGCCGTTACTGCTTGTCTGAATATTTTATCTTTAACATCTCCTGCAGCAAAAACACCTTCAATATTAGTTTGGGTACTATCAGGTTTTGTTATTATATAATTTTCACTATCCATATTAATTTTATTAACAAATAATGAAGTAGAAGGATCATGACCAATTGCAATGAAAGCGCCCGATACTTTTAATTCTAACAGCGAATTATCTTTAGTGTCATTTAATTGAATTTTTTTAAGGGCAACTGGATCTGCACTTCCTATAAACTCTTTAACTCTTTTATTCCATAAAACTTCCACTTTTGGATTATTGAACAATCTTTCTTGTAATATTTTTTCAGCTCTTAACTGATCACGTCGATGTATTAAAGTTACTTTAGATGCGAAATTAGTAAGAAAAAGAGCTTCTTCTACAGCAGTATTTCCTCCTCCAATAACCGCAACATCTTGGTCTTTAAAGAAAAAACCATCACACGTGGCGCAAGCAGATATTCCAAAACCTTTAAATTTTTCTTCGCTATCAATTTTTAACCAACGAGCTTGTGCTCCAGTTGATATAATAATTGTTTTACTTTTAAAGATTATTCCCGAGTCGGTTTTTGCTGTGAAGGGTTTTGACTGGAAATCAACATTAGTTACAAGATCATTATGTATTTGTGTTCCAACTTTTTCAGCTTGTTCTTTCATTTGATTCATTAACCAAGGACCTTGTATTACATCACCAAAACCAGGATAGTTTTCTACGTCAGTTGTAATCGTCATTTGACCACCGGGATCAAGTCCTGAAATTAGGTGAGGTTTAAGATTCGCTCTTGCAGCATAGATTGCAGCTGTATATCCTGCAGGTCCCGATCCAATAATTAGAACGTTAGTATCAATTTTTTTTGTCATACAAATTTAGAAACTATATTAAATATAAGAACTTACTATTAATAAACAAGTATAATGAATCTTACATTTTAACAGGCCAGTCAGTTTTAAAGCTTACATAGTTAATTTGAATACATCTTCTTTCTTGTTTAATGTCTTTAATTTCCAGGCCATGCCAAGTATCATTTCCTGAGGAAAAGAAATAACCAGTATTGTGGATATACTTTACTGTTTTTACCAGATTAAATTCATTATCATATAAATCAGTCCCTAAATTTTCAGATTCTAAATAGGGATTCGACCAAATCATCATGGTCATTAATTTTTCCGGTATATCCTTATGAGGTTTTAACCAAAATCCTTTTTTATCTCCTATAATCTCAAGTCTAACATAAGAGGATGATAAATCTTTATTTAGTAACTTAGATATTGTATTTATAATTTTTCCATCCTGAAGTTCATGAATAATTTTGGTTAAATTTGGAAAATTCGTGTTATTTTCTTTTGTAATAAAAAGACGGAGTTTACCATCTTTACCTTTACCGCTATAATCAGCAGCTCTTGTTCCATCATATGCTCTTTCACCTTCTGGTATTTCAGAAAATGATATTTCATCAAGTGTCGGTTTATCTAAGCACTGATTTATTTCCCAGTATTGAAAAGGATTAGTGTATTCAACAATTTGATCAAGATTCATTGTACATCTTTTATAATTCTTTTTTTTATAATACCAGCGATTCTTTCTGCTTCATTAAGAGTTTTATAACTCCATGGCACTAATTTTGTATTATCCAATAGTTTTTTGGTAATGTTTCGATTTTCAAATTCTTCATGAAAATTTTCTATTCTTTTACTAGTTCTTTTAAATGGTAAATGAAAAACAAAAATAGGTTTTCCAGTAAATGCACACTCAGATATCATTGACGTAGAGTCTGAAGTAATAATAAAAAATTGAGAATGCTTAAGGGCAAAACAATAGGGATTTTTCTCATTTACATTCCAAAAATATGTGAGTTCATGGAGCTCCTTTTTAATAATTTTTTTTATTTCATTTCTAGTTCGTCTGGAGTCAATAATTAGAAAGTTAATTTCGCTGTATTCTTTTTTTATAAATATAATCTTTTGAATTAATCTTTTGATTTCATTTTTGGAAAATTTATAATGGTTATTATCACCTCCAATAATTACACTAAATAAATTTTTTTTTGGAATAGTAAAATCATTATCTTTTTCTTTTTGAATAATTTCATCAGTAAATTTATGTAAAGCGCCGATTGAATTTATGACATTTGGGCCATTTATTAAATCATGATTTGGAGCAATAATGTAATCAAATGATTTAAAATTAATCTTAGGGTTTTGAATATGTATTGTAATTGAATCTTTATATTTTTTTTTCAGATATAAAGATAAATAAACGCTCTTTCTGCCACAACTTATAATTATATCTGGTTTTGTTTTGAAGTCTAAATTATTTAAAAATATCCATGAAAAAATTGGTAAAAGTCCAGGTTGTAATTTTGACCATGGGAAAATTAGTTTTGTATTTATTTGCATAATATTTTTGCTAAATTGTTGGGCTAGACCCTTTGCCTGACTTATCATGCCCTGTGATCCATCTGTCAAAATCCAGATAGTTTTATTTATGAATTCCAATTTACTATTTAAATTTTACTGATATTACAGTGTAAATTTTAATTCCTTTTGGGCTATTAATTTCTACAATGTCTTTTTTAGTTTTTCCTATTAAACCTCGAGCTAAGGGACTGTTTATAGAGAGTTTTTTATTTTCAATATCCGACTCATATTCTCCTACTAGTTGATAAGTCGATTTATTACCAGTTTCTTCATCTTTAACTTCAACAGTAGCACCAAATTTTATTTCATCACCAGATAAAGTGTTGACATTAATAATTTCTGCAAGAGCAAGAGCTGATTCTAATTCAGAAATTTTACCTTCAATCAAACTCTGCTGTTCTTTAGCATATTGATACTCAGCATTTTCAGATAAATCACCATGAGTTCTTGCTTCAGCAATAGCACTTATTACATTAGGCCTATCTTCATTGACAAGTTTTTTCAATTCCTTCTGCAATTCTTCATATCCGGAAGAAGTCATTGGTATTTTATTCATAATATTATGATGATATATTTTTTTTAAAAGTCAATAAATATCAGTGAATTGACTGTAGGCTCTTAACAGTTAGAGTATTTTTTTTCAAGCTTTCAATGGCATCAACAGCTACCCTTGCCCCAGCAATAGTTGTGTAATAGGGGATGTTATTCATTAATGAAGTTCTTCTGATACTATAACTATCTCTAACTGAACTTTGTGTTTTTGTAGTATTTATAACCATATGAATTTCTTTATTTAGCAAGGAGTCAACAATGTGAGGTCCCCCTTCTTTAACTTTATTTATTACATCAACTTTTATATCATTTATTTGTAAATATTTTGCCGTTCCTTTAGTAGCAATTATTTGAAATTTTAATAAGAGTAATTTTTTTGCTATTGAGATTATTTTTTCTTTATTATCATTATCAATAGATAAAAATACCTTTCCTTGATTTGGTAAGTGATTACCAGAAGCAATTTGACTTTTTATATAGGCAGATAAAAAATTATTATCTATACCCATAACTTCACCTGTTGATTTCATTTCAGGACCTAATATCATATCGACTCCTTCGAATTTATTAAAAGGGAAAACAGATTCTTTTACATTGTATCTATCTAATTTTTTTCTTTCTAGAGAAGGTATTAAATTTGATAAATAATCACCAGCCATAACACGTGAAGCAATTTTGGCAATTGGAAGACCTATTGATTTTGCAACAAAGGGAATTGTTCTACTTGCGCGAGGGTTAACTTCTAAGACATATAATTGATCTTCTTTAATTGCTAGTTGTGTATTCATTAGGCCAATTACTTGAATTTCATTTGCAATATTGGTTACCCATTCTATTATTTGTTTTTCTATATTCTTACTAATTGAAAAGGGAGGGAGCGAACAGGCACTATCTCCTGAATGAATGCCTGCTTCTTCAATATGTTCCATAATACCAGCAATAAATACTACACCTTTACTATCCCGAATTAAATCAACATCTATTTCAGTTGCATTTTCCAAATACTGATCAATTAATATAGTATTATTTAAAGAGACACTCATAGCTTCAGTTGCAAAAGAATTAAGTCCAGAATCGTCGTAAGCTATTTCCATTGCCCTACCTCCTAGTACATAAGATGGTCTGATTAGAACCGGATATCCTATATCTTTTGCTATACTACACATATCTTCTATATTGTTGCTAATACCATTCTTTGGCTGTTGAATATTAAGCTTCTTGAGTATGTGGCTAAATAGGTTTCTATCTTCAGCTAAATCAATAGCTTCTGTTGATGTACCTAAAATTTTTAAACCCGCCTCTTCTAATTGTTTAGCAATTTTAAGTGGAGTTTGGCCTCCAAATTGAACGTATACTCCCAAAACATTGCCGTTAAGAGATTCTTTATTGTAAATTTCTATAACACTCTCTGCTGTTAAAGGTTCAAAATATAATCTATCCGCAGTATCATAGTCAGTTGATACTGTTTCAGGGTTACAATTAATCATTATTGTTTCAATACCTTTTTCTTTAAGAGCATACACAGCATGAACACAGCAATAATCAAATTCTATGCCTTGACCTATTCTATTAGGACCACTCCCTAAAATAATAATTTTATTATTATTAGTAGGATTAGCTTCACAATATTTTTTATTTTTGAAATTCCAGTCATATGTTGAATACAAATAAGGAGTTTTTGAATCAAATTCTCCTGCACAGGTATCTACCAGACGAAAAACAGGTGTAATGTTATTATCATGGCGCAATCTACGAATATCAATTTCATTAGTTTTTTTAAGTCTAGCAATTTTTTTATCTGAAAATCCATTTGCTTTGGCAAGTAATAAAATATTTTTATTCAAATCATTTTTTTCAATAATTCTTTCAATGTCAATAATTGACTTAATCTCATCAATAAACCATGGATCATAGTTTGTAATTTGCTGTATAATTTGTTTATCAATTCCCAATCGCAAAGATTCTCCTATCATTAGTAATCGTTGTGATGACTGAGGCTTAAGTTCTTCAACAATGTTATCTTTGGAAAAAGAAAAGTTTTTTGGAGTGTCAAGACCATCTAGATCATATTCCAATGAAGTGAATCCTTTTTGTAAGGATTCTGTAAAAGATCTTCCTATACTCATTGTTTCTCCAACCGACTTCATGGAGGTTGTTAGATTTGAATCAACACCAATGAATTTTTCAAAAGTAAAGCGTGGAATCTTTGTAACTATATAGTCTATACTTGGTTCAAAACTTGCTGGAGTGGTAGTAGTTATATCATTTTGTAGTTCGTCAAGGGTGTAGCCAATTGATAATTTTGCAGCAATTTTTGCTATAGGAAAACCAGTTGCTTTAGAAGCTAAGGCAGATGAGCGGCTTACACGCGGATTCATTTCGATTACATTTATTTCTCCATTTTGAGGATTTATAGCAAATTGCACATTAGAACCACCTGTATCAACACCAATCTTTCTAAGCACATTAATACTAGCATTTCTAAGTAGTTGGTATTCCTTGTCAGTAAGTGTAAGAGCAGGAGCTACAGTAATACTATCCCCTGTGTGAACTCCCATTGGATCTATGTTTTCTATTGAACATACAATAATACAATTATCTTTTGAATCTCTTACAACTTCCATTTCAAACTCTTTCCAACCTGCCACTGATTTTTCAATTAAAATTTGATTTGTTGGACTCGCACTCAATCCTCTATTGCACATTTCATTAAATTCTTTATCGGTATAAGCTACCCCACCCCCTGTACCACCTAGAGTAAAACTAGGCCTTATTACTAATGGAAGAACTAATTCTTGTTTTACATTTATTGCATCATTCATATTTTCTACGATGACACTTCTAGGACAAGCTAATCCAATTTCTCTCATTGCGTCCTTGAATTTTTGTCTGTCTTCAGCTAAATTTATAGAGTATGGATTAGCACCGATCATCGATACATTATATTGGTCGAGAACCTTGCTATTATAGAGTTCCATTGATACGTTGAGAGCTGTTTGACCTCCCATTGTGGGAAGTAGTGAATCAGGTTTTTCAATTTTTATGATTTCTTCAACAAATTCTTTTGTAATTGGTTCTATGTATGTCTTGTTGGCTAAATCAGGATCAGTCATAATTGTAGCTGGATTAGAATTAATCAATACAGTTTGATATCCTTCATCCCTAAGTGCTTTACAAGCCTGTGTTCCTGAATAATCAAATTCACAAGCTTGTCCAATAACAATTGGGCCAGCCCCAATTATGAGAATTTTTTTTATATCATTTCTCTTTGGCATGCTTGGATACTAAATTATAAAATTTTTGGAAAAGATAATGACTATCATGTGGACCAGGACTTGCTTCAGGATGATATTGCACACTGAAGATAGGAAGTCTTTTGTGTCGAATTCCTTCATTGGTATTATCAAATAATGACAAATGTGTTTCCACAACATCAGAGGGAAGAGAATTTCGGTCAACTTCAAAGCCGTGATTTTGGGTAGTAATTTCAACTACAGATGTTTCTATATTTTTTACTGGATGATTGCCTCCTCGATGTCCTTGAAACATTTTTCTTGTTTTTGCTCCTAGTGCTATGCTAAGTAATTGATGTCCTAAACAAATTCCAAATATAGGAATTTCTTTTTTTATAAGTTCTTGAATCATGGGTACTACTAATTTTCCTGTTGCAAAAGGATCTCCAGGACCATTAGATAAAAAAATACCGTCAGGGTTACTTTTAAGTATCGCATCAACGGAAGAGTTAGCACTTATTACCAATGGCGAAAAATTGGCATTAAACAAACTTCTTAAAATATTATTTTTGATTCCAAAGTCTAAACAAGTTACATTAAATTTTTTGGAATTATTTTCTTCATAACTATTCTTTTCGATTTTCCAGAGCCCCTCTTTCCATTCATAATTATTTTTAGTGCTAACTATTGAAGCTAAATCAAGGTTTTTCAAGCCTTTCCAATTTTTTAGTTCACTTTGAATAATATCAAACTTTTTGTGCTCATCTCCAAAATTAATAATTGCAGCTTTTATAGCGCCATATTTAGAGAGCATACGTGTCAGTTGACGAGTATCTATATTTGTTATGCAGGGTATGTTATTTTTTGTAAAAAAAAAATCTAAAGCATCATCTTTTCGCCAACTTGTTTGATGAAATACACGTTGATTAATAACACAACCGCACGCGTGAATTTTATTCGATTCAATATCTAGGCTATTAGTACCAACTATACCAATATGAGGAAAGGTAAAGGTGATAATCTGTTTTGCATAAGATGGGTCAGTTAATATTTCTTGATAACCTGTTTGAGAGGTATTAAAACATAATTCACCAATATTTGTTCTTCTAGCGCCTAATCCATTACCCCAAAATATTTGCCCATTTTCTAAAATAAGAGCAGCAGAGGGAGATATGAAGGAAGGATAACTATCTGGGTCTTTCTGCATATTTGAACGAAACAAACGAGCGATTACTAGGCATTTTAAAAAGTATAGTCAAGGATTAGTTGTAATTAATATTAAGAGTTATATTAATAAATTTTGTTTTTTAAAACGATTCTATTGAATAGGTTAAAACAATGAATTTAAGACTGACGATTGAAGAAAAATATATAAATGCACTAAAGACGCAAAATATGGAGGCAATTAATGCACTACGTTTTATTAAAAGTGCAATTAAGAACAAAGATATAGAGAATCGTTCAGTTAACAATAAATTAGTTATCTCTGATCTTGAAATTCTATCTCTTCTTCAAAGCTTAATAAAACAAAGAAAAGATTCAATAGAGGCATTTAAATTAGCAGATCGCAAAGACCTAGTTTTAAAAGAGCAAAATGAAATCTCTATTATTAGTAAATTTTTGCCAAACCAAATGAATGAAGAGGATATAGAAAAGATTATTTCCGAAATAATAACTCATGAAAAACTCTCTTCTTTAAAAGATATGGGTGTTTTAATGCGTAACTTGAAATCACAACATGCTGGGAAAATAGATATAGGTTTAGCAAGCAAGATAGCTAAATTAAAACTATCAAATTAATGTCTTTTTCAAAAATTGATCTCGAAAAAATTAAATCGAAAATTCGCATAAGTAGTGAATTAGAAAAAAAATCTAAATTAGTTAAAAAGGGTAAGGATTATTGGTGTTGCTGCCCATTTCATGAAGAAAAGACTCCTTCCTGTAAAATTAACGATGATCAAGGATCTTTTTATTGTTTTGGTTGTGGTGCTAAAGGGGATATTTTTACTCTTTTTACAGATCTCTATAATTATAGTTTTGTTGATGCAGTAAAAGAACTTAGTCAGAGAGTTGGAGTAAAAATTGAATTTCAAGATTTAAAAACAAATCAACAAGAAAACAAAGTAAATAAAATATTACATCTGGCATGTGATTGGTTTCAAAGAAACTTAAAACTTTCAGAAGCAATAAATTGTCAAAAATACCTTACTTCCAGAAATATTTCTCAAGAAACAATAAATCAATTCAAATTAGGATATTCTTTTAATTCTAATACTTCACTTTATAATTACTTAAAAAACAAATCATTTACTGATGAAGAAATAATAAAGAGTAACGTTGTTAAAATAGATAAAAATAAAAAAATTCGCGACTATTTTTTTAAAAGGTTAATTTTTCCAATCACCAATGCTCAGGGTAATATTGTAGGATTTGGAGGAAGAACGCTTGATAGTTCAAATCCAAAATATATTAACTCTCCTGAAAGTAGTATATTTCAAAAAAGATATCTTCTCTATAATTTGGTATTAGCAAAAGAAATTACACGTAAAAAAAATAATTTATTGATATGTGAAGGATATATGGATGTTATTTCTCTTTATCAAAACGGTATCCAGAGTGTAGTTGCTCCTTTAGGAACAGCGTTGACAGAAGAACAAATACAATTAGCTTGGAAATATACATCTAAGCCAACAATAATGTTTGATGGAGATGACGCTGGAATAAGAGCCTCTTACAAATCCGCTATAATGTCATTGCCACTTATTTCTCCAAAAAAATTTCTTCAATTCATTATTATACCTAAAGGTTTTGATCCAGATAGTTTAATTAATAGTTTTTCTTTAAAAGAATTTGGCAAATTATTAAAAAAGCCACAGCCACTTATTAATTTTATTTTCAATCATTCAAGTATGACAATTAATTTAACTAACGTGGATCAAAAAATATCATATGATAAATATCTAGATGATCTAGTTGACAGTATTAAAGATAAGAAAACGAAATATTTTTATAGAAATGAATTCAAATCGCTCTTTTTTCAAAAGATTCGCAATAAGGAGGTTAAAATTAAATCACCAAAAAAATTAAACACATCATTACAGGAAAAACAAATTTTATCATTTATTGCCAGTGCTTTAAATCATATACCTGTACGAAAGAAAATTATAGATGAATTACTTTATTCAAATTTAATTAATGATTATCAAAGAAAGTTTCTTAAAAAATTAAGATCAGATGAAATGATAGAGGAAAAAATCGACAAATTGATAAAAAATACCGAATACTCATCTTACTCTATTCTTATCAATTCTTGCAGTGAAAGTTCAATTTTTCAATTATTTCCCTATTCAAAACCAACATTTGACCCTAAATTAGTATATGCAGAGGTATCAAAATCACTCCAAAATCTTAATACAAGGCTTTTAAATTTGAAAAAAATAAATAAAAGCCTAGATACCTTTGTAGATGAATCCAATCAATTAAATTGGAGTGAACTGCAAAATATAAATTTAGAAGTATTAGATGAAGATTAATTAATTATGGCTACAAAAAAAAAGACTATAAAAAAAAAGGTGAAGAAAAAAACTTCATATAAGAAAAAACAAAAACTAAAATCTTTTTCCTCTGTAAAAAAAACAAAAGTAAAACAAACTAAGAAAAAAGTAAGAAATAAAAAAAATATTACTAAGAAGAAAAATATTTCTGTAAAAAAGAAAATTGCAAAAAAACAAATATATAAAGCAAACTTAAAAAAAAATAATTTAACTAAAAAAGAAAAAAAAACTTCACCTAAAGTTTTGAAGCCTACATTACCTACAAAGATTATTAAACCACGTAAGAAAAGAGAAAAAAAAGTAATCAACTTTGATGATTTTATAAATGAAATTGTAAACAAGTTGATAAAAAAACATAAAGTTGATGGCATCTATACTTCTAAAATTGTTGAAAAAGGTGTACCAAAAAAATTTCGTATTCCTGAGAATGTTTTAAAAGTTGAAAACTTTTTAAAGAAAAATAATATTGCAATAATAACTGAAGAAGAAGCAGAAGATATTTTAAAATCAGCAAAAGAAGAATCTAAATTACGAAATGAAGAAGGTGGTGTTGCAGAAAAAAAGCAAACAGGAAAAACAGATGATCCTGTGAGACTATACCTTCGTGACATGGGTGCAGTTGAGTTGTTAAGTCGTGAGGGAGAAATAGCAATTGCTAAAAGAATTGAAGCGGGACGAGAAAAGATGATTGGAGCTATATGTGAAAGTCCTATGACAATACGATCCATCATAAATTGGAAAGACTCGATTAAAGAGGGTACAATGTTATTACGTGATATTGTTGACTTAGAACAAACTTACGATATGTCAGATATCAGTCAATCCAAAATAGATGATACGTTAAAATTAATAGAAGAATCTGTTAAGAAAATAGAGAAACCTAAAGAAAACAAAAATGAAAAAAAGTTAAATAAAAATATAGATGGAATTGAAAATAGCGAGATAGAATCTAATGAAGAAGAAGATGAGGAGGAAGAAGGTCTTAATGTCTCTCTTGCAGCTATGGAAGAAAAACTTAAGCCAAAAGTTCTCAAAGATTTTGATGAAATTACAAAATTATTTAAAAAACTTCAAAAATATAGTCAGGATTTAATTCAGACAAATAAAAAGAATGTATCTGGTTATTTAACACTAGAAAAAAAATACAAAAAAATCCAAAAGGAAATGATTGCTTCGATGAAAGAAGTTCATTTTAATGCTTCGACGATTGAAGCTTTAATGGAATCTCTCTATGAACTTAACAAAAAACTTCTTGTACGAGAGGGAAGAATGCTTAGAATGTCTCTAAATTCTGGTATATCAAGAGAGTCTTTTATTGAGCAATATTTGAACTTTAATTTTGAGAAAAACTGGATTCAGTCTCTTTTATCTCTTAAAGAAAAAAACTGGGAAAAGTTCATTAATAAAAATCACATTGAGATTAACAAGCTTATTGATGAAATAAAAGAAATTCAATTTGCTTGTGAACTTCCTCTATCTGAATTTAGGCGTATTGTTGGCATAGTACAACAAGGTGAGCGTTCTGCTAACAGAGCTAAAAAAGAAATGATAGAATCAAACTTGCGATTAGTTATTTCTATTGCTAAAAAATACACTAACAGAGGATTGCAATTCTTAGATCTAATTCAAGAAGGAAATATTGGTTTAATGAAGGCAGTTGACAAATTTGAGTATCGAAGAGGCTACAAGTTTTCAACTTATGCAACATGGTGGATTCGCCAAGCAATAACACGATCAATTGCTGATCAAGCACGCACTATTCGGATCCCTGTTCACATGATAGAAACAATTAATAAAATTGTCAGAACTACAAGGCAGATAATGTCAGAGATAGGAAGAGAACCGACTCCTAATGAATTAGCCGAAAGACTTCACATGCCTCTTGATAAAGTTAAAAAAGTATTAAAAATTGCCAAAGAACCAGTCAGCTTAGAAACCCCGGTAGGAGATGAAGAAGATAGTTCTCTTGGAGATTTTATTGAAGATAAAAATGCACTTATTCCAATAGACGCAGCTGTTAAGAGTTCTCTTAGAGATACAACGACTAGAATTTTATCATCTTTGACACCGAGAGAAGAGAGAGTGTTAAGAATGCGTTTTGGTATCGGTATGAATAGTGATCACACCCTTGAAGAAGTTGGTCAACAATTTAGTGTAACAAGGGAGAGAATTCGTCAAATTGAAGCAAAAGCATTGCGCAAACTTAAGCATCCTACAAGGGCAAGAAAACTTAAAACTTTTTTAGATGAATAATGCAATTAATACTTCTTGGCACTGGTTGTCCTAAAATTGATCATAAACGTTTTGGTCCTTCTAATTTAATTAATTCTTCAAAGAGTAGTATATTAGTTGATTGTGGTTCAGGGGTAACTCAAAGACTACATGAAGCTAAAATTTCATCTGCTAATATTGATGCACTTTTTTTAACACATCTTCATTCTGATCATGTAGTAGATTTGTACCAATTAATTATATCTAGTTGGCACTCTTATAGGATCAGGCCATGGAAAATTTATGGCCCTAAAGGAACGAAAAAATTTGTTACAAAAATTATGAGTGCTTGGAGAGATGAGAGAACTCAACGTATTAGGTATGAAAAGCGCTCGTCTATTGATGCTTTTAATATAAAAGTCTTTGAATTTGAAGAATATGGCAAAATCAAAATAAAAGATTTTACAATTGAATATTTTACAGTTGATCACATGCCAGTCAAATACGCTTATGGTTTTAATTTTTATAATAACAAAAAAAAATTAACTATCAGTGGTGATACAAAACCATGTGAAAATTTAATGAAATATGGACAACTCACGGATCTTCTCTTGCATGAAGTTTTTATTGAGGGAGAAATTCAAAGAGTAATTAAAATGCGATCGGAAATAACTTTACATAATGTTAAAAAATATCACACAACATCATCTATGGTTGGAAAAATAGCAAAATTAACACGTTGCAAGAAATTAGTATTAACTCATTTTGTTCCGACTCAATTTAACGAAAAGAAATTACTAAATTTAGTTAAAAGTGATTTTGGAAAAAATCCTATTATAGGAAAAGATCTGTTGAAAATTACAATTTAATATTTATTAAGAAAGCTAGAGTGAATAAATCTAGCGATTTAATATATAATTGAAACTTGGATTTAAGATGTATATTACACTTTTTAAGGGCCCTTAGCTCAGTTGGTTAGAGCGCTCCGCTCATAACGGAGTGGTCCGAGGTTCGAATCCTCGAGGGCCCACCAAATAAACATTTATTTCAAATAATAAAATTAAATGTTTTTTTAGTTGCAATAGTTGTAGCTTTTTTTCAAGAATCGCTTGTATAAAAAAAAAATAAGTATTAGAAGATTTTAATAGTAATTTACACTAAATGTTAGAATTAAATCAGATTGCACTAAAAATTGTTTCGAATGGAAAAGGTATTTTAGCGGCTGATGAAAGTACAGGATCAATGACAAAGCGATTAGATTCTGTAAATGTCGTATCAAATCCAGAAAATAGGCTAAAATTTAGAGAAATATTATTTTCTACCAAAGAAATGGAAACTTTTATTGGTGGAATAATTTTATTTGATGAAACAATAAAACAAACTACAAGATCAGGGGGAAGTATACCTAAATTAATTAATCAAAGCGGAGTAGTTGTTGGCATAAAGGTTGATACAGGAGCCAAAGTTCTTGCTGGCTCTCCTGAAGAGACAGTTACAGAAGGATTAGATGGGCTCAGAGAAAGATTGAATGAATACTATAAATTGGGAGCAAGATTTACAAAATGGAGAGCTACATATAAAATTTATGAAAAATATCCATCTGAATTAGCAATCAAATCAAATGCGCATGCCTTGGCTAGATACGCAGCTTTAGCTCAAGAAGTAAAAATGGTTCCTATTGTTGAACCAGAAGTATTAATGGATGGCGATCATGATATTAATAAATGTTATGAAGTAACGGCAAAAATTTTAAAAGAATGTTATAAAGAATTAAAATTACATAATGTAAATTTAAACGGAACAATATTGAAACCCAATATGATTTTACCTGGAAAAATATCTAAAAATAAAAGTAGCATTGAAGAAATTGCTAAAATGACAGTTAAATGTTTAAAAGAAAATGTGCCTAGTGAAGTTCCTGGAATAGCTTTTTTATCAGGTGGTCAATCAGAGATTGAAGCAACACAAAATTTAAATGAAATTAATAAAATTAACGATACAAATTTTGCAATGAGCTTTTCTTATGGTAGAGCCCTCCAACAAAGCGCTTTAAAACATTGGGGGAAGAATCAAGATGATATTAATAATATACAAAAAATATTCAATCATAGAGCTAAAATGAATAGTTTATCTACATCAGCTAAATGGACAGAAGATTTAGATAAACTTAATATTTAATAAATTTTTTAATCTATTTCATTTTAATGAGAGGACGATGAAGAAGTAATATTAATAAATTAATTAATAAATTTATTATAACTTAATTCATTTTGCGCTTGTAATATTTTATTAAAAGCTTCAAGATTATACTCAATTTTTTTGAGCATTGAGTTAAATTCTGATCTTTTGGCTTGCATAAGGGATATGTTGGCTACATAGAAATCAATAACAAAAAAACGATCTTTATGTTCTTTTATTCGCCAAGTAACTAATATCTTATCAGTATTAGTTTTAACTTCCATATCAATCATAGTAGTTTTGTTACTATCATTATATTTAGAATCAACAATTTGATAATTCTGACTAGAATATCCTTGCATCATTGATGTAATATTTAAAGCTAAATGCCTTTTAAAAAGAGATATATATTGTTCTCTTACATCTATTGTAGCTGAAACATATGCTTGTTTAGCAACAAATTTACCTAATGCCTTGCCTGCAAAATTATTATTTATTGTATCTTCTATTAAGAGGAATCTTGATTCATCAGATATGTTAGTATTTTGATACGCATTTATAATAATATCAATTTCACCTTTTAACCATTCTGAAGCTTCATCTGCTGATGCACTTCCAAAAGTTAAAAAACAAAAAAAAAATATACGTAATAAAAAGTTCATTTATTCAAACTCAATGCTAATGAGAGGGAGAGGTGTCAGTTCATTATCATTAATATCTAGAATAGCAGCCTTTCTATTTTGATAATATGAACTTCTTACAGCAGCATAATAATCGACAGAATTATCTCGAAGAGCATTTACTTCATCAATTATTTTAGATCGTTGATCGACAGCATTGGTAGCAGTACGAACTGGAAGAATCCATGCTTCTCCTTCGTTTACCGCATAAGCGTTTATAGGATCAGTAACGTAGGTGAGAATTATTCCTGTGGTATCACGAACATTGGATGGACCAAAAATTGGAAGTACTATATAAAATCCATCACCAACACCCCATTTTGCTAATGTCTGACCAAAATCCTCCTCTTTTTCTTCTAATCCAACTTTGTCAGCAACATCAATTAAACCAAAAATACCTGCAGTAGTATTTACTATAAAACGACCAGTAGATTCAACAGCATTGCTCCCCTGTCCTTGTAATATTTGATTAACAATAACAAGAGGCATTTTTAAATTGCTTAAAAAATTACCTATTCCTGATTGAATCGGTGAAGGTAGTTTTTTGTATCCTTTTGCTGCTGGCTCTAAAATAATTTTATCAGCAACATTGTTAAAACTAAATATAGCTCTATTAATAGGTTCAAAAGGATCATAAATTTCGTCTTCAAAATATGATGTCTCAAATTCACCAGAACTAGTAGTAACTTTATCTGATTCTGTACAAGGCGAAACAACACTGTACAAAACTATGGAGAAAATTATTACAAAATATTTGATAAATATCATAAAACTTCTGATTTGATGTAATTTTATATTAATATATATCAAACAATATAGCATAAAAATGGCAGAAAATTTAAAAAAATATTTAAATTTGTTGAATAAAGAACAAAGAAAAGCTGTTGAAAACGTTTTCGGTGCAACATTAGTTTTAGCTGGTGCAGGAAGCGGAAAAACAAGAGTTTTAACGTTTAAAATACTTCATCTTTTAATCAACAAGTTAGCATTTCCTAGTCAAATATTATCTGTAACGTTTACGAATAAAGCAGCTTTAGAAATGAAATCCCGTGTTTCTGTTCTTCTTGATTATCCTATAGATAAAATGTGGCTGGGCACTTTCCATTCTTTATCAGCAAAAATATTACGATCACACTGTGAATTAGTAGGATTAAAATCAAATTTTGTAATTATAGATACCGATGATCAATTAAAACTCATCAAGAAAATTTGCGAAAGGGAGAATATAGATTTGAAAGAAAAATCCGTAAAGTACTATGCAGCTATAATTGATAGTTATAAAAATAAAGGGATTTTTACTCATTCTGCTTTATCTAAGAAATTTTATAGGAAGGAAGAAAATATTGCCAATATATACAAATTATATCAAGATGAATTATTACACTTGAACTGTGTTGATTTTGGAGATCTTATATTATTTTGCATAAAAATATTTAAAGAACACAAAGATGTTCTTAAAAACTACCAAAAATTATTTAAATTTATCTTGGTTGATGAATATCAGGATATTAATAAAGTTCAGCAATTATGGCTTGAATTTTTGTATAAAGGACATAAAAATATTTGCTGCGTAGGCGATGATGATCAATCTATTTACTCATGGCGAGGCGCAGATGTAACAAACCTTTTGAATTTTAAAAAAAATTTTTCTGAACCTATTATAATTCAAATGGAGCAAAATTATCGTTCTACACAAAATATATTAAAATGTGCTTCAGTTTTGATTGAAAAAAATTATGGAAGATATGGTAAAGAATTATGGAGTGATAACGACAAGGGAGAAAAAATTTCTGTAATAGGTTTTTGGGAAACAAAAGAAGAATCGTTATTTGTAAGTGATCAAATTGAAAAATTAATTTCTAATAATATTCCTTTAAGCGAAATATCTATATTGTTTCGCGTTGCAGCTCATACTAGATCTTTTGAAGAAAGATTTATTAATCTTGGATTGCCTTATAAAATCATCGGTGGTCTTCGTTTTTATGAGCGGAAAGAAATTAGAGATATCATTGCCTATTTGAGATTAATTAACAATTTAAATGATAATTTAGCTTTAGAAAGAATTATTAATGTTCCAAAAAGAGGAATAGGCAAAATAATGCTTAGTAAAATTAATACTATTTCAAGAGAAAATAATGTTTCAATGTTTAATGCTGCTATTCAAATGGTTCAGGAAAAAAAATTGAAAGTAAATTCGGAAATTAGTGATTTTATTATCAAAGTTCACAAATGGAAAAAGTTAAAAAAAGAAATTAATCATATTGAATTAACTCAATTAATCCTTGAGGATTCAAAATATATAGAATTTCTAGAACAAGAAGAAAAAAATTCAAAAAAACCAGAAAATTTAAATCGAATAGAAAATATTAAAGAATTTATAGAAAGTTTAAATGATTTTGAAAATTTAGAAGGTTTTTTAGAGCACGTAGGTTTAGTTATGGAAAATATATCCAATACAAGTAATGAAACTATTACATTAATGACAATGCACAGCGCTAAAGGATTAGAATTTGATAATATTTTTTTAGCTGGATGGGAAGAGGGAGTATTTCCAAGTAAGCGATCAATAGAAGAATTCGGAAAATCTGGGTTGGAAGAAGAAAGACGTTTGGCTTATGTTGCTTTAACCAGAGCAAGAAAAAAAATTTATATTACTTATGTTAATCAAAACAGATATTCTTTCGTATCACATGATTACAACTTACCATCACGATTTATTAATGAATTACCAAAAGATTTAATTAATTTTAAGGATTCAAATTATATGGGAGAAAATAATTTTTTAAATGAATTTGTTCAAATTGACGAACATAACTCTGAGCATATGTCTCCTGGGAGAAAAAGACTGTTATCAAATTATGATAGCAAAGAGATTGACTGGGATTTTAATCAAGATTATCTTGTAAACGAGGATATTAAAAAAGGAGTTAGAGTTTTTCATCAAAAGTTTGGGTACGGAAAAATAATCCATATTGAAGGAGATAAAGCTAAAGTAGATTTTAATAAATCTTCACAAAAAAAAATTTTTTTAAAATATTTACAATTTATAAATTAATTTTTTTAAGCCATTCATCCTCAGTAATTATTGATACTCCAAGTTCATTAGCTTTTTTTGCTTTATTTCCAGGTTTTTCACCAATAATTACGTAATCAGTGTTACTTGAAACTGAACTAGATATTTTAGCACCTAATCGTACTGCTATATTTTTTGCCTCCTCTCTTGAAAGTTTTATAAGTGTCCCAGTAAAAACTATATTTTTATTAGAAAAAAAACTATCAGAATCTGTTTCTTTAAAGTTCACTATATTTAATTCTTTTATTAGATTTACTACAATCTCATCATTTGATTTATTTGAAAAGTAAGAATAAATAGAATTTATGGCTTTAGGCCCCAGACCATCAATATTTATTAGCCGTTGATTATCTTTTGAATATTTGAGGAAATTATCAATGTTGATAAATTCTTTTGCCAATATGACCGAAATTGTTTCACCAACATATCTGATACCTAGTGAATATATAAATTTATCTAAAACAATTTTTTTTGATCTTTTAATAGATTGAATTAAGTTATAATATGACACTTCCCCCCATCCTTCTAATTCTAAAATAATTTTTTTATTTAAATGTATATAAAAAATGTCTATAAAATTTTTAACCAAACCTAATTTATAAAATTGCTTTATTTGTTTTTCACCAAAACCATCAATGTTCATACTTTTCTTATTTACAAAATGAATTAACTGCCCTATTTTTTGTGCATCACAACTAAAAGTATTTGTGCAACGTAAAATTACCTCATCTTGATCTTTAATTGTAGAACTATTACAAATTGGACACTTGAGAGGTGGTTTCACAATATTATTTCTATTTTTTGATTTTTTAATTACATTAACCACTTGTGGAATAACATCACCTGCTCTTTGTATTTGAACTAGATCACCTTCACGAATGTCTTTTTTTTCAATTTCATCAAAATTGTGAAGTGTTGCATTGGAAACCAAAACACCACCAACATTTACTTCCTCCAATCTAGCAACAGGAGTGATTGCTCCTGTCCTACCAACTTGAAAGTCAATTTTTTTAATTACTGTCGAAGTTTTTTTAGCAGAAAATTTCATAGCTATTGCCCATCTTGGATTTTTTCCTACAAAATCTAATCTTTTTTGTAATTGATAATCATTAATTTTAAACACTACTCCATCAATGTCATAGTCTAAGGAACTTCTAAATTTTTCTATTTTATTAAAATATTTCATTTTAGATTTAACTGAATCTGTTGTGTTCACTAGATCATTGTAAGGAATGCCCCATTTACTTAAATCATGATAAAATTCTTGTATAGTAGTGTATATTTTTTCAGAAAACCCTAATCCATGTGCAATAAATCTAAGAGGGCGACTATTTGTTATTTTAGAATTTAATTGTCTCAAGCTTCCTGCGGCAGCATTACGTGGATTTGAAAATTTATTTTTTTCACTAAGACTTTCATTTAATTTAATAAAATCTTTTTTATTAAGAAATATCTCTCCTCTAATTTCTATTTCGTGCGAAAATTGCTTATTATCCAGAACACTAGGGATTCCAATTACATTTGAGATATTCTGAGTAACATCTTCACCAATTTTACCATCTCCTCTTGTGCTAGCACTATATAATTTTCCATTTTTATAATTTAAATTTAAAGACAATCCATCAATTTTAGGCTCACATAAAAAATCAATTTTTACTTTACTATCAATATTTAAATATTTTTTTATTCGATCAATAAAATCTTCAATATGATTTTCATTAAAAGCATTTGCCAATGAAAGCATTGGTGATTTATGTATAATTTTTTTAAATTTATTTGTAATTTTACTGCCTACAAATTTATTTGGGCTGTTTTCAAGAACTAGATGTGGGTAAAGACTTTCAAGATGATTATTTTCAATAACATATTTATCAAACTCTTGATCTGTTATTTCAGGCTTATCTTTTTGATGATAAAGTATGTTATGTTTATTGATAATCAAAGACAATTTTTTTAAACGCTTTTTTATTTTGTCTTCTTTGGCTAAAATATTATTCTTTTTCTTCATCATCCATTTTTATTAAACTAGATAATTTTTCAATTAGAGATTTTTTGTCTGTTTGATTTTTATTTTTTTGAACAAGCAAGTCATAACTATACTTATACCATTTTGAGTCTGGATAATTATAAGAAATAACAGCTGCAGTTTTCTCTGCATCTTCTTTCATACCCAATGTATAGTAAATTTCAACTAAGCGATGAAGAGCCTCTGGTGTAAATTTTGACTTAGAATATTTCTCAACTACTTTTTTATAACGATTCATAGATGCGATATATTTTTTTTGTTTAAGGTAAAAAAAAGCAATATCCATATGTTTAGCAGCAATATTTTCATTAACTAAAATAATTTTTTGCTCACTATCCTGAGCATATTTAGAATTTGGAAATCGATTGATAACTTGATTAAAATTATCAAGTGCTTTTATATTATTTTTTCCATCCAAATGCTCATTCTCAATTTGTTCAAAGTAGCACAAAGCACGCATATAATAAACATAATCTATATCTTTATGAGAAGGATACTTATTAATAATTCTGCTAAATTTAAATATCGATTCAGTATAATTCATTTTAATATATTCTATAAATGCTATCATTATTTGAGATTGAACAGCTTCATTTGAAAGAGGAAATTTAAAATTTACATCCTCAAACAATATTAATGCATTTTCATAACTTTCATTATTTAACTCTATCATTGCTAGTTCATATAAATTTTTAGGCGTATCTGTTTTATTTAAGGTATTTGTTTCTTCTTCCGTATTACTACAACCAAAAGAAACAAAAAAAAGAATTATAATAAAAATATGTTTTAATGATCTTTTCATTTATAAACTTTATATATTGATTAAATTAGAATTTGAATGAAATTAATTAATAAATATAAATCTCCCAATTATAGTTTTAGAAAAAAACCATTTTTAATAAAGTATGTAGTCATTCATTATACAGCTATAAATTCGTATAATGAGGCTATTCAATATTTGTGTAATAAAAGTAATAAAGTTAGTTCTCATTTTTTGATTAATAAATTAGGAGATATATATTATTTAGTTAATATAAAATATAGAGCTTGGCATGCCGGTATATCGTATTGGAAAAAGGAGGGTGATATTAATTCAAATTCAATAGGTATTGAGTTAGATAATTCTGGTCATCATCTAAATTTTGAAAAATATACATCCAAACAAATATCTTCAATTATCAAGCTATTAAATTATTTAAAAAAGAAGTACAATATTAAACCTGAGAATATTTTAGGCCATTCTGATGTATCTCCGTATAGAAAAATTGATCCAGGTGAAAAATTTCCCTGGGATAAACTTCACTTGGAAAAAATTATTCAATTGCCAAAAAAATTAAGCAAAACACAGTCTAATAAAATAGAAAATTATCTTAATATAACCTCAATTAAAACAAATAAACACCGAGCATTATTTATGCTAGAAAAAATCGGTTATTATACTAATCCAGCTAAATCGAATGTGGGGAAATATAATATATTGATCAAATCCTATCAAATGCATTTTAGAAAAAAATTAATATCAGGCAAATTGGACAGTACAACTTATGAATTAATTAAAAGTCATTTCAATCAATTATTGACCGTTTAGTTGTTTTCTAATATTTAGTGATTTAAGATGGTGCGATGATCGCTTGAGACTTCAAGAGGAAAGTCCGGGCTCCACTGGAAAATAAAACCAGGTAACACCTGGCAAGTGAAAGCTTAGGGAAAGTGCAACAGAAAACAAACCGCCTTTTTTAGGTAAGGGTGAAAAGGTAAGGTAAAAGCTTACCGCATAATTGGTAACAGTTATGGCAGTGCAAACCCTTTTAGGAGCAAGGCCAAATAGGAATAACAATTAATTTCCAGTTAAGTTATTCGGGTAGGCTGCTTGAAACAAATGGTGACATTTGTTCTAGATTAATGATCATCAAATTTAGCAATAAATTTACAGAACCCGGCTTATGCACCATCTTTATGTGAACATAACGTGAACATCGACTAATTACCACCGCTTACCCATTGACGCCCATAATATCCCATGATAACCCAAAATAATATATCACTGAAATATTTTATTTATGGAATTATTTGTATCACAGTTTGTAAACAAAATTGATAAAAAAGGTAGAGTTTCTTTTCCAGCTATATTTAGAAATGCGCTTCCTGAAAGCAGCAAAAATGAAATAATACTTTTTAAATCCCTTAAGTATAATTCTATTGAAGGTTGTAGTAGTGATAGAATACAAACAATTGCGAAAAGTATTAATAAATTAGATATATTTTCTGATGATCAAGATGATTTTTCAACTTCTATTTTTTCAGAAATTATTCCTACCAATCTAGATAAAGAAGGACGTTTTTTAATTCCTGAAAAATTAAAAATTCATTCAAAAATTTCTAATGAAGCCGCTTTTGTTGGACAAGGTTATTATTTTCAAATTTGGGAACCTAAAGCAGCTATTGAAAGACAAAAAAAATCACGCGCACGATTACTTAAAGAGAAAAAAACATTAACCTCCATTTTATCCAAGCCAGATAATAAACATGAACAATAATCATATTCCAGTAATGTTAAATGAAGTAAAATCATTTATTCCCAAAAACAAAAAACTCAATGTGATGGATGCAACGTTTGGAGGAGGAGGGTATACTCGTTCAATATTAGAAGAATTTGATGTTAATCAATTAATAGCGATTGATAGAGATCCAATTACAAAGGAATTTGCGAAAAATATCAGTAATAAATTCAATAATTTTACCCTTCTAAATGGATGTTTTGGTAATATTGATGAATTATTATCTAAAAGTGCATCAATTAATCAGTATAAATTTGATGTTATAATTTTTGATTTAGGTTTATCCTCTAATCAATTGGGTAACGAAGATAGAGGTTTTTCTTTTTTACATGAGGGTCCTCTTGATATGAATATGGGGAGTTCAACAACTAAGGCTTCTGATATTGTTAATAATTATTCAGAAAAAGAATTAGCAAATATTTTATTTCAATTTGGTGAAGAAAAATATTCTAGAAGAATTGCTAGAAATATAATTCTTCTAAGAAAAATCAAGTATATTAATAGTACCGTAGAGTTATCTCAAATAATAAATAAATCATATCCGATAGATAGAAGGCACAAGTTAAAAATTAATCCTGCCACTAAAACTTTTCAAGCATTAAGAATTTATGTGAATGATGAATTGAATGAATTAAAAAAAGCTCTAAATAAATCTATAGAATTTCTTAATAAAAAAGGGAAATTAATAATAGTTTCTTTCCAAAGTCTAGAAGATAGAATTGTGAAAGATTTTCTTAACCACAACAGTGGTAAACGAAGGCGTTCCTCCCGCCACTACCCGGAGTTGGCTGAAGATGGTCCAATAACCTTTAAACTAATCACCAAAAAACCAATTAGACCATCAGAACAGGAAATATCTAATAATTCCCGTTCTCGTTCAGCTAAACTCCGGGTAGGAGAAAAAATTAATTAATGAAATATTTTAGCACAATCTTATCATTGATGATTCTAAATTTATTAACAGTTTTTTCTCTTCTTTATTTGGGTAATGCATCCCGCGATATTGAAAAGAAAAACTCTGAACTTGTTCATGAAATAGAGCTACTAAATGAACAAATAAAAATAAATGAAATTGAATACGCTCTTTATAGTAATTATACTTATTTAAAAAAACTTCAGAAAATTTACTTTAACGCAGATAACCTAAACATGTTTGAAAACAACAGAATCAGTTTTTTCGAAATTAACAATAATATAGAAGATATATACAAAGTGGGTACGCGACAATAAATATTTTTTGATAAATTATAATGTCTAAGAAATTTTATATTTTTGATAGCGATGCACTAAAAAATTTTCACAAAAGAATATTTTTTTCTATAATAGTTTTTCTGTTAGTTTGTTCTATTGCTATTTTTCGTATAGCTGATGTGATGCTACTTGATATTACAACTAAAGAAATTTCAATCATTAAGCAAACAACTGAAAGAGGCAAGATATATGACAGAAATGGACAGCTATTATCAAGTAGTATAAATACCTATTCTCTTGCTGTTGTTAATCCAAAAGAAATAAAACATAAATTTTTATTATCAAGCAAACTATCTGAAATTCTTTTAATACCTAATGAACATATATTGAAATTATTAAATCAGGATAATAAGTTTGTTTGGATAAAGAGAAATATTTCTCCTAAAGAACATCAGCAAGTAATTAATTTAGGACAAATTAATTTAAGAACTGAAAAAGAAATAAAAAGAATTTATCCATATGGTCCAATTTCATCTCATATTGTTGGTTACGTTGACATTGATAACAAAGGAAAAGCAGGAGTTGAAAGAGGTCTTAATAAAAAATTAATTCAAGGAGAAAATATATATTTAACTTTAGACATAAATCTACAAAATGCTGTTCGTCAGGAATTATTTAATATAATTGATAAATTTTCAGCGGATTCAGGGATTGCTCTTATTATGAATGTTAAAACTGGAGAAATTATTTCTATGAACAGTCTTCCAGATTTTGATCCCAATAATAATAATACTTATAACGAAAACAATTTATTTAATAGAGTTCTTCAAGCTAATTATGAGATGGGTTCAACTTTTAAACCTATAACAGTGGCTATGGGTATAGATAAAAAAATTATAAATCCAAATATGCAATTTGATGTATCAAGACCTATTAAAGGCACTATCCATGATTTTCATCCATATGATGGATTGCTTGATATAAAGAATATTATAGTTAAATCCTCAAATATTGGAGCAGCAAAAATTGCAAAAAAAATAGGAAAAAACAATCAAATAGATTTTTTTAAAAAAATTGGTTTTTATGAAAAGATCGATATTAATATAAAAGAAGCAGCAACACCATTAGGTAATAAAAATAATTGGGGAGAGATGGAAACAATGACTATAGGTTATGGTCATGGATTTGCTATAACCCCACTTCATCTTGCTTCCGCGTATTCAGCAATTATAAATGAAGGTGTAAAAGTCAATCCAACAATTTTGCTAAACGATATTAGTAAAAATAAAGAAATTATAATACAAAAAGAAACGTCAGATTATATTCTTAAACTTTTAAGAGCTGTAGTACTCGAAACCAAATATACTGGTCCAAGAGTAAAGATAGAAGGATATGAAATAGGAGGAAAAACCGGAACAGCTGAGTTAATTAATCATTTAGGACAATACCAAAAAAATGCCAATTTAACCTCCTTTATAGGAGTGCTCCCTATTTCTAAACCAAAATATTTGGTACTTACAATCATTGAAAATCCAAAAAAAATCAAAGAGGAAAATTTTAACATTACAGGTGCAGCTGTAAATGCGCCACTTGTTAAAAACATAATCTTAAGAATGATTGAGATATTAAATATTCCTAAATCAAAAAATGATGAAATTCTTAATGCTGACATAAGTGTTGGCTATAAAAATAAATATGTTACTTTCTAATATTCCCAACATAATTAATTGTAATAAAATTTATAATTTAAAAAAAAAAGATGTATTTTTTAATGAAATCTCTACTAATTCAAAAAAAATTAATAAAAGAACTATTTTTGTAGCTGTTCCAATCAATAATTTTAAAAAAAACTATATTCAGGAATCTTTAAATAATGGTGCACTAGCTATTATAAGTGATAAATATAATAGGAATATTTCCGCAACTCAATTTATCGTTAATAATATCAATCAAAGTTTAATTACACTCCTTAGATATTTAAAGCCTCATCCTCCTTTAAATTCTATTGGCGTTACTGGTACTAATGGAAAAACATCAGTGGTATGGTTTGTTTCTAAAATATGTAGTTTAATTCAACATCCAATTAAATCTTATGGAACGCTTGGATATTTTATAAATGCAAAAAAAGTTGAGAAATCATTTTTAACTACCCCTGAATTTGAAATTTTATATCAAAGGGCTTTTGCAAAAAAAAAAAATAACATTTTTAATTTTATTTGTGAAGTATCTAGTCATTCTCTTTCTCAAAATCGTATTAGTAATTTTCCAATAAATATAGCAGCTATTACAAATATTAGTCATGATCATTTAGATTATCACAAAACATTTCATAATTATAAAAAAACAAAATTCAAATTATTTTTTAATTATCTTAGAGAAAATGACATAGCAGTAATTAATGATAATATTATAGGAATAAATTTAGTTAAAAAAAAATTATTAAATAGGAAGTGTAAAATAATTACATATGGTACATCAAAAAGTGATGTAAATATTATATCGAAATATAATAAAATAGAAATCAAAGTATATAATTCAAAATATTTTGCTGTACTTTCAGATTACAAAAATTTTGAATTAGAAAATATTTCGTGTGCAATATGTTGCTGCATCAGTTTAGGTATAAAAATTAATCAAATAATCAAAAGTCTACCAAATTTACCTAAACCGAAAGGGAGATCAGAGTTAGTAGGTAAATTAAATAATGGATCAAAAATATATGTTGATTATGCTCATACCCCAGATGCTTTAAAAAAAATATTGATTACTAATACTATTGCAAAAATTAAACCAAATGTTCTATTTGGGTGTGGAGGTGAAAGAGATAAATCAAAACGGTCCTCAATGGGTTTTTTTGCTGATAAATATGCTAATAAGATATACGTAACCGATGATAACCCTAGGAATGAAAATCCTCAAAAAATACGTAATGATATTTTATCCAAATGTCCACGAGGGATGGAAATACCAAATAGAAAAAAAGCAATACAAACAGCTATAACAGATTTAGACAAAAAAGAAATTCTTATAATTGCAGGCAAAGGTCATGAAAATAAACAAATAATCAGAAATAAATCAATATCATTTGATGATACAAAAATTACTAAAACTTTTTTAAATGTAAATAAAGTATGAAAATGAATGATTTATATAAACTTGTAGAAAATTATTTAATAAATCACAGTGAAAAATTAAAAATTAATAGCAAAGATATTATTAAAGGCGATATATTTGTTGCGCTTCAAGGGAGCAAAGTGCACGGGAATATATATGTGCAAAATGCAATAAAAAAGGGTGCTAAATATATTATATCTGAAAAAAAAGATGATCTTTTCTCAAAATATATAAATATATTAATTGTAGATGATGCTCTATTATTTCTTTTATCTGTAGCAAATAATAAAAGAACCCAATTTAAAGGTAAAATTATTGGCGTAACAGGTAGTGCTGGTAAAACTAGCGTAAAAGAAAATCTAAAATATTTTTTATCAGGTGAAGCTATTGTTTCGGCGTCGATTAAAAGTTATAATAATTATCTTGGAGTTATAATTTCAATAATAAATTTAGATCTATCTTCTGATTTTGCTATTTTTGAAATTGGTACAAACAATTTTAACGAAATTAGGTCATTAACTTCATTGATTATGCCTTCTCAAGTTATTATTACTAATATCTTGCCTACACATTTGGAGAATTTCAAAAACACAAGAAATATTGCAATAGAAAAATCAGATATTTTTAATTCAAAGTTTAATTCAAATGTAGAATTACTTGTTTTGCCACAAAATAATGAAGATGAGATATATATTAAAGATTTAGCAGAGATACATAATATTCCAAATATTATTACATTAGGAGATAATGCCAAACAGAACTTTAATTTAGAAATGATTCAAGAATTAGAATCTAATTTTTCTTTAATCAGAATTACTTCTAAAAAAAATGTTTATGAGTTTAAGGTTAACACCAATTTGCACCATAGAATATGTAATATAATAATATGTTTTATTATTTTTAATTATAATAATTTAAATATTAGCACTTTCATTTCATTAGCAAAAAATATTCCCGAAATAGAAGGGAGAGGTTTTATAAAAAAAATATATTTAAAGAAAAAAATAATAAATTTTATAGATGAATCTTATAACGCTAATCCAATCACAATGAAGATATGTATTGATTACTTTTCCAAAATAAATATTGTAAATGATCAACAAAAATTCTTAATATTGGGTGACATGAATGAACTAGGTGAATTTTCAAACGAATTTCATAAAGAAATATTACAATATATTATAGATCAAAACTTTAGTAACGTTATTATATGTGGTGAATTATTTTATTCAGCAATGAAAAAATTGAAGATAAAAGGAAGCAGTATAAGATTTATGTTGGATGAAATGGAGATTATTCATTATCTTGAAGAATTTCTGCATAATAATGACACAATATTAATAAAAGGATCTAATTCAACTAGAGTAAATAAACTTGGTAAAATTCTATTAGGTCTGAAGGGGGTAAGTTAATTGTTTAATTTTATAGCTCAAGAATACGTTTCTACATTCACTTTTTTAAATTTATTTAATTATATTTCTTTCAGATCAGGAGCAGCAATATTAACTTCACTTTTTTTCTCTTTAATTTTTGGTGATATTATAATTAAATCTCTTTCTTCATTTCAACCATTTGGACAACCTATAAGAACTGAAGGACCCTCTAATCACATTATTAAGAAAGCTGGCACACCTACTATGGGAGGGATATTAATTTTAAGTAGTATAGCAATTTCGTTTTTTTTATGGACTGATCTTACAAATAAATTTGTATGGATCTGTTTTTTTTCTTGTATTATATTTGGTACAATTGGATTGGTTGATGACTTTAAAAAAATACGTTCAAAAAGTAGTAAAGGAATAAATGCATCAACTAGAATTATATTACAAATTTTATTTAGTTTTATAATAATATATTTTACCCATCATTCATTACCAGAACATATAAATAGCACTATTAATTTTCCATTTTTTAAAAACATGATTATTGATTTTGGTATTTTTTATTTCATTGTTGGAATATTTATTATTGTAGGTTCAGCAAATTCAGTGAATTTAACTGATGGTTTAGACGGCCTTGCAATAGTACCCGTTATGATAGTTGCTATGTCTTTTGCATTTATTGCATACGTAGTTGGCAACACAATTTTTTCAGATTATCTGCAAATTTCCTATATTGAAGGTAGTGGTGAATTAGTAGTATTTTGTGGCGCTATAATTGGATCAGCGCTTGGTTTTTTATGGTTTAATGCACCACCTGCAAAGGTTTTTATGGGGGACACCGGCTCTTTAGCATTGGGAGGAACTCTAGGTTCTATAGCAATCATAGTAAAACATGAAATTGTACTAGCTATAATAGGAGGTCTTTTTGTTTTTGAGACGTTTTCTGTAATAGTTCAAGTTATAAGCTTTAAATTAACAGGAAAAAGAGTGTTTCAAATGGCGCCAATACATCACCATTTTGAAAAAAAAGGTTGGGCTGAATCCACAATTGTAATACGTTTTTGGATTATAACAATAGTTTTAGCTTTGATTGGACTTGCAACACTTAAAATTAGGTAACTTCATTATATTTAAATGAAATATATTTATGGTTTAAATAGAAGTGGTTTATCAATAATCAAATATTTGGATTTTATAAAAGAAGATTATATTTGTTGGGATGACGATATAAATATAAGAAGTAAAGTTTTAAAGTTAAATAATGGTATTAAACTTAAAAATCCAGATAGTCTAAATTTGGATAACATTAAAGAAGCTTATATTACTCCGGGGATATCTCTATATAGTAAAAAAGTACTACCACTACATGAAAACAAGATAAAATTATTTCGTGATCTAGAATTATATTCAAAACAAATTAATGATCAAAAAATAATTGCAATTACTGGAACAAATGGAAAGTCGACAACAACAAAGTTAATAGGCGAAATAATTAAATCAAATAACATTAAGTGTTTTGTAGGTGGAAATATTGGATTACCATTAATGGAATATAAAAATTTAAATAATTCAGCGCCTTATCATGTAATTGAACTTAGTTCATTTCAGCTCGAGTCAGCTCCACATTTTACATCCTACATTTCAGTTTTATTAAATATTTCTCCAGATCATTTAGATAGATACAATAATTTTAGAGAATATTCTCAGCAAAAAGAAAAAATAATTAGTTCAAATAAAAATTCATATAATATTATTTGTATTGATGATCCTATCTGTAATAAAATTTTTAAAAAATACGAAAATGCAAATACAATTTCTATTTCTACTAAACCAATAAACAAAGGGATATATTTTAATGGGCAAAATATAGTAGATAATTACTTTTATAAAAAAAAGGTTCTACGTATTAATAACATTTCTCCTTCCTTAATGGGAAATTTTAATTATCAAAATATATTAGCAGGATATGTAGTTTCCAAAATATTAAAGTTAAATGAAATTAAATTTATTGATATTGTTGAAAATTTTGTAGGATTGCCTCATAGATTAGAACAGATAATTGATAATAAACAAATGCTAGTCATCAATAACAGTAAAGCAACAAATGTGGATGCTTCAATAAAATCACTTCAAAATTATAATAATATTTATTTGATTTTAGGAGGACAAGCAAAAGATAATGATTTTTTACCATTTATTAAATTTAGAAAAAAAATCAAAAAAAGTTATTTAATTGGAAATTCCGCAGAAATGATTTATGGTCAATTTAAAGGCTATATAGATTCTGAAATATGTTATAATTTAAAAAATGCTATTTCTAGTATAATTCGAGATACATTATTGTCTAATATCTCTTCCACGATACTTTTTTCTCCAGCTTGTACATCCTTTGATCAATTTGAAAATTTTGAAGATAGAGGCGATTATTTTAAAAAAATAATTAAGGAATTAATTTCAAAATGATTCAATTAATTGACATTAAAAAATGGTGGATTGAAGTCGATAAAGTAAATTTTATATTAATCTCAACTCTTGCAATTATCGGAACTATTTTATCACTCTCACTTGAGGATAATTATTTATTTTTCAATAAACATCTAATTTTTTCATTTTCTGGAATATTATTAATGTTTTTTATTTCTTCATTTGATGCGAAGCTAATTAGACGAATTTCTTTAGTATCGATAATTTTTGTTATAATTATTTTAATCCTAATTCTATTTATTGATTATGAAATAAAGGGATCGAAACGTTGGTTAAAAATATTCAGTTTAAGTTTTCAACCCTCTGAATTTATCAAGCCTTTTTTTTTAGTTTTAAGTGCTTGGTTTATCAGTCAAAGTATTAATGGAAGGAAATTCTATCTGGGAATACTTATAATTCTATTTTTAAGTATTTGTGGTTTAATAATTTTGCAGCCAGATTTTGGAATGACAGCTCTATTAGCAACATCTTTTTTTTGTCAACTTTTTATAGCAGGTTTGTCCATGTTTCTTGTTTTTGTATCAGTCATGATTCTTATTTGCTTAGGTATTAGTTCGTATTATTTTTTTGACCATGTTCAAAGAAGGGTTCTCAATTTTTTTAATCCTACAGCAGAATCTTATCAAATAGATCTCAGTCTACAAGCTTTTAAATCAGGAGGATTGTTTGGGAAAGGTCCAGGACAGGGTATTCTAAAAGAAAAAATTCCTGATGCTAATACGGATTTCATTTTTGCTGTTGCCGGTGAAGAGTTAGGATTTCTTTTTTGTTCAATGATAGTGTTATTAATTTTAATAATAGTGGTCAGATTATTATTAAAACTGTTAAAAATACAAGATCCATATAAAATGATTGCAATTCTTGGTCTTACTTCTTCATTCGGTATACAATCGTTAATAAATATTTGTAGTTCTTTAGCTTTAATTCCAACAAAAGGGATGACACTACCATTCATTAGTTATGGAGGGTCGTCTATGATGTCCAGTGCAATATTATTTGGTTTTTTATTATCCTTAACTAAAAATACAAAATGAGTAAAATTTTTTTTTTATTTTCTGGAGGAACAGGAGGACATGTTATTCCTGCTGTAAATTTTGGTAATTATTTAATTTCTAGAGGATACGATTGTATACTTTTATTAGATCATAGAGGAAATGCATACTCATATAATTTTAAAGGAAGAATTTGCTTGTTACATTCAGCTCATTTTTCTGGAGGAATATTATTTAAAATAATTTCAATATTAAAATTACTTATTGGCTTAATACAATCTATATTTTTTTTAATTAAATATCGTCCAATACATTGCGTTTCCTTTGGAAGTTATGCTTCATTTGCTCCTTTATTGGCTACAATAATTATGAAATTAATTAGAAAAATAGATATTCATGTGCATGAACAAAATTCAATTATGGGTAGGGTAAATTTATTTTTTTTGAGATTTACTAAAAATATTTTTATTAATTTTGATAATATTTATAATTTAAAGAAAAATTTATACAAAAAAACGCTTCATGTTGGAATGCCTAGTAAATGCAATAATAGAACTAAAACTATTCAAAAAAATAGAAATAATAAAAAAATATCAATTTTTTTATATGGAGGTAGTCAAGGTTCAATACCAATAGTGAATTGTTTTTTGTTAATGATTCAAAAATTTGATAAAAAATATTTTCATAAGATAAAATTATTTATACAATGTCCTAACAATATATCTGGCAATCTCAGTAAAAAACTGAATGAGTTAAAAATTGATTACAAAATAAAAGATTATTATAAAAATTTAAATGAGTTATTGCAATTTACAGATATTGTTATTTCACGTTCTGGAGCAGGCACAATTAATGATATAATAAATTATAATATACCCTCAATTCTTTTCCCACTTCCACACTCTAAGGACAATCATCAGATTAGTAATGCTCAATATTTAGCAGACAAAAAAGTAGCAATAGTTATGAATGAAATTAATTTTAATGATGAATTAGGGTATAAGCATTTAAAAGAATTAATAGACAATAATCAAATAAGAATTTCAATGAGAAGAACATTGGAGCATATTAATATACTTGATGCTAATAATCTGATGTTAAAAAAGATTTTAATATGAATAATTTTGAAAAGTATAAAAAAATTAAAATTCACTTTATTGGTATTGGTGGAATTGGAATGTCTGGAATTGCAGAATTAATGTTAGACCAAGGATATTATATTCAAGGAAGTGATATAAATATTAATGCTAATATCATTAGATTAAAAAAACGAGGAGCAAAAATATTTATCGGTCATAATAAAAATAATATAAAGAAAATAAATGCTGCAGTTTTTTCTTCAGCAATAAAAACAAATAATCTTGAAATTATCGAATGTAAGAAATTATCAATTCCATTAGTTAGTAGGGCAGATATGCTTGCTGAACTTATGCGTAATAAAAAATCAATTGCAATTGCTGGCTCTCATGGCAAAACGACAACTACTAGCCTAGTTGGGACGATGCTTGATCATTCTAATTTTGATCCCACTATTGTTAATGGTGGGATTATTAATTCATATTCTAGAAATAATAGGTTTGGTAAAGGTGAATGGATGGTTGTTGAAGCAGATGAAAGTGATGGGTCTTTTTTGAGATTACCTCATGAAATAAATATTATCACTAATTTAGACATTGAACATCTTGATTATTACAAAAGTGAAAAGAATCTTATTAATTCATTTGAAAAATTTATTAATAACCTCCCTTTTTATGGATATTCTATTGTTTGTTTGGATAGCGTTAATTTAAGGAAGATAGTAAATAAAATTAAAACAAGGAAGCTAATTACTTACTCATATAAAAATATACATTCAAATATTAAAATTACTTCCATAAAAAGAAATAAAAAAAATACTGAATTTATCATCTCAATTAAAAAAAATATTATTAAAAATATTTATGGAAATTTTTTTTTCAAAACCAATTTATTAGGTGACCATAATATATTAAATGCTACTGCGGCAATAACCGCTTCATTAATAGCAGGAGCTTCAATTAAAAAAATTCAAAAAGCATTAGTTGATTTTCAGGGCGTAAAAAGAAGATTTAGTTACTTAGGTAAAATAGGGAACGCATATATTTATGACGATTACGCACATCATCCAACAGAAATTAAAGCAAGTTATCAAATTGCAAGACAAATAGTAAAGAAAAAAATTATTGTGATTTTTCAGCCACATAGATATTCAAGAACAAAATATTTATTTAAAGATTTTATTAAAGAATTAAGCAAAATTTCTATTCTTTATATAATGGATATTTATCCAGCTGGAGAAAAACCAATTATTAAAATAAATTCAAAAAATTTAGTAACACGGCTTCAATTACAAAATAAAAAAGTATTTTACGTTCATAAAAATATTAATTTCAATATAATATTGAAACCATATTTTAAAGAAAACAATACAATTATTTTTATGGGTGCTGGGTCCGTTACATATGAAGCTCAAAAATTAATAAATGAAAATAATGTTAAGAAACATTAAAAATATTGCTACTAAACTTAATAGTAAATTTTATTTTAATTATAATATTGCTCAACAATTGTGGTTTCAAACTGGAGGTTTAGTAGCAATATATTGCATTGTATTTGATGATAAAGAGCTTGAAATAATATTAAATAATATTGATGGTATGCAATATGAAATCATTGGAGCTGGTTCTAATTTACTTATAAGAGATGGTGGTTTTAGTGGTATTATTTTAAAACTAGGAAAATATTTTAATAACATTTCTATTAATGAAGATACATTAGATGTGGGAGCAAGTATTTTAGACACTAATTTATCTAAATTTGCACTTATGAATTCAATAAAAAATTTTGAATTTTATTCTGGAATACCTGGAAGCATAGGAGGAGCAATTAAAATGAATGCTGGTTGTTACGGAAATGAAACAAAAAATATATTAAAAAATGTAACTATAATGAATAAAAAGGGAAAAAAAATTACATTAACAAAAAAGAATATCAATTTATCTTACAGATCATCAGGACTATCAGAAGGTGATATAATTACATCAGCTTGCTATGATATTCATTATGGCCAAAAGGATGAAATTGAACGTATGATGAAGGACATAAAATTAAACCGAGAAAAAATGCAGCCTCAAAAAATTAAAACTAGTGGAAGTACATTTAAAAACCCAAAAAATAATTACGCTGCGAAATTAATTGAGATGGCCGGATGCAAAGGATTGAGCGTTGGTGACGCATGTGTAAGTGAAAAACATGCTAATTTTTTAATAAACACAAATAAAGCTACAGCTAATCAAATTGAAAATTTAGGAAAAATAATAATAGATAAGGTATTTGAAAAATTTCAAATAAGACTAGATTGGGAAATAAAAATCCTAGGTAATCAATAAACATGACAAAAATATTGGTTTTAGAAGGAGGTTTTAATGAGGAGCACGAAATTTCTCTAATTACATCAAAAGAAATTAAAAAGACGCTAACTAATCTTCAAATAGATTTTGAGTCAATTGAAGTTGATCCTAAAACATTTTTAAAAAAATTAAGTAAATATAATAATGATTACTTATGTTTCAATGCTTTACATGGTACTTTTGGTGAAGATGGATCAATACAAAAAATATTGGAAGAAAATCAATTTAAATATACCCATGCTAATTCGACCGCATCTAGAATTGCTTTTGATAAAAATTTAGCTAAAGAAACAATTAAGCATACCAAGATATTAACTTTAGATTCATTAATATTAGATAAAAATCAATTAGATAAAAACAAACTTTTAGAAATTTATCAAAAATATGAATCTTTTGTTATTAAACCAGTTTCAAGTGGTTCAAGCTATGGCGTTATATTAGTTACAACCTTAAAAGATGTTAAAAACTTATTGGAAAATTTAAAGAGTGTATTAAATATTTATAAAAATCATAATAGTTTAATGATTGAGAGATATGTTAAAGGTAGAGAATTGACTGTAGCTGTAATTGAGCGAGAAAAAGAAAGTGAAGCAGTTGAAGTAACAGAAATTTTATCAAAAAATTCATTTTTTGATTATGAGGCAAAATATACAAAAGGATTTTCAAAACATATTCTACCTGCCAATTTACCTAATTCTGTGTATGAGATCTGTCTAGAATACTCAAAGATTGCTCATGATACAATTAATTGTAGAGGCGTAAGTAGATCTGATTTTATATATGACAATGAAAAAATTTATTTTTTAGAAATAAATTCTCAACCAGGATTGACACCTATTTCATTGGTTCCAGAACAACTTGAATATAGAAATATAAATTTTGACTCTTTGATTAAAAATATAATTAATTCGGCATTATGATTAAAAATTTATCTAACAGAAAACGAGTAAGATATTTAAAATTTAATAAAATACTATTTTTTTTAACAATAATGATTTTTCTTTTATTTTTTTCATATTGGTCAGTAGGTAAAGAGAAAATAGTAAATTATTTTATTATTTTTATAGAAAATTATTCAAACAAATACCAATACACTCTAAAGGAAGTAAAGATTGAAGGGATAGAATTTATCAAAGTATCCGAGATTCAAGATTTTTTCTCTTTGTATATGAATAAATCTATTTTTTTAATTCCAATACATAAAATTTCTTCAAAAGTTAGCAAAGATAATTGGGTTAAATCAGTAAAAATAAAAAGTGATTATAAAAGTACAATTGTTGTTCTAATTGAGGAATCAAAACCCTTTGGAATATTTGATAATGCATATCAAGATTTATTATTTAGTAATAAATTGGTAGTTTTAGACATCATTGATAGAAATAAACTAATTTATAACGATTTAATACTTTTCAAAGGTGAAGAAGCTATGTCAAATTCAAAAATTTTAATTGAATTATTACCTAATAATATTACTGAATTAATAAACGAGGCTACTTTTATTAGTAAAAGACGTTGGGATATCAAATTAAAAAATGATATTACATTAAAATTACCTGAAAATAATATTTTAGATTCATTGGAGAATTATAAAAAAATATACATGAGTTTTTCAAATAAGGAATTAAGTAACATTGAGAGCATAGACTTACGAATGACTAAAAAGGCTATTTTAAAATTTAAGAACATATAAAATATTTAATATGATAAAAGTTGGCGTTGATATCGGAAACTCAAAAATTTCATGTGTAGTTTGTGATATTAAAAAAGATAATACAAAACAAATTTTATCTTTCATAAGTTATCCAACAAAAAATATTAATAAAGGATTTATTTCTAATATTAAATCAATTAAGAATGAGATTAGCATTTTAATTAGATCTGCTGAAAAAGAATCTCAAACAGAAATAAAATCAATTTATCTTAATATTCCTGTTATTGACTCTACTTCATCATATTTTAATTCCAAGATTAAAATTGATAATGAAATGATTACTGAATTACATCTAAAGAAAGCAATAAATCAATCTGATTTTTTTGAAACATCAAGTAATTATAAAATTTTAATGAATTATATTACTAACTACGATGTAGATAATAAAATATTTTTCAGCAATCCAGCTGGAAATTTTGGAGAAAAAATTAGTTTAAGTTTTTATAAGCTCTCAGTTAATAAAAATATTATAAATACTTTAAAAAATTTATTAAACGATTTGCAAATTCATATAGTACATTACATACCAACACCTCTCTCATCAGCTTTGGCGGCACTTAGTAATGATGATAAAGAGTTGGGAGCTATATGTATAGATTTAGGTGATTCATCTACTTCAATTGCGGTTTTTGAAAACGCAAAATTAATTTTTACAGATGCAATTAATATTGGAAGTAAAAATATTACAAATGATATAGCTAAAGGTATATCTACTACAAAAGAAAGTGCCGAACGTTTAAAAAACCTTTATGGATCAGTTCTTTCTTCTCCTAGCGATGAATATGAAAAGATAGAAATTCCTATTGTTTCAAATGAGCCTAATCAATTTAAACAAATTAATAGAAGTACAGTTAATTCCATTATCAAGCCAAGAGTTGAGGAGACGCTTGAGGTAGTATGGCAGAAATTAAAACAATATAATCTACAAAAAAAACAAATTAAAAATTTAGTTTTAACTGGTGGAGGCTCTCAATTAGAAGGAATAGATGATTATGCAAAAATTATATTTGATAGCAATGTTAGGTTAAGTCGCCCATCAACTATTCCTGGTCTAAAAAAAACTTTTACAGGTCCACAATTTTCACAAACAATTGGCACTGTTTTTTTTGAAAAAGAAGATTTTGAAATAGATTTCTTAAAAAACAACAATAAAATTAAAAAAAATCAAGTTCTTAGCCGTTTTTCAGCTTGGCTTGATCAATATATTTAATTATAATATACAATATATAGTTAAACTTTATACAATATATAGTTAAACTTATTGACGGTTTCGACAGTAAATCGTTACAAATTATGAATAAACGGCGGAGAAATAAATGACTATAAATATTGCTATACCAGATGTAGGACCAAATCTACATCCTCAAATTACAGTTTTAGGCGTTGGAGGTTCAGGTGGAAATGCAGTTAACAACATGATTAACTCAAATCTTGAAGGAGTTGATTTTTTAATTGCAAATACTGACGCACAAGCACTTCAAATTTCAAGTTGTGAGAATAAAATTCAATTAGGTATTAAAAGTACAAGAGGCTTAGGAGCAGGTATGCGTCCTGATGTTGGTAAACAATCTGCTGAAGAATCTATAGATGCAATTAGTGAAAAACTTGAGGGAAGTCATATGCTGTTTATTGCTGCAGGTATGGGTGGTGGAACAGGAACAGGAGCTGCTCCAGTGATAGCAAAACTTGCAAGAGAAAAAGGAATTTTAACTGTAGGGGTTGTAACCAAACCTTTTCATTTTGAAGGTTCCCAAAGAATGAAACTAGCAGACAAAGGTCTAGAAGAATTACAGCAATATGTAGATACACTTTTAACTATCCCAAATCAAAATTTATTTAGAATAGCTAATGAAAAAACAACTTTTGCTGATGCATTTAAAATGGCTGATGATGTTTTATATGCAGGTGTAAGAGGTGTAACAGATTTAATGGTTCAACCAGGCCTAATTAATCTTGATTTTTCAGATGTAAAAACAGTTATGTCTGAAATGGGAAAAGCCATGATGGGCACAGGAGAAGCTTCTGGTGATGGTAGATCGGTGGCGGCAGCTGAAGCAGCTATAGCTAATCCACTTATTGATGATGTATCTTTAAAAGGAGCTAAAGGTTTAATTATTAATATTACAGGCGGCAATGATATTACACTTTATGAAGTTGATGAAGCTGCAAACAGGATAAAGCAAGAAGTTGATGAAGGTGCTAATATCATTTATGGAACAACTTGTGATGACAGATTAGCAGGTGTTGTAAGAGTAAGTATAGTTGCTACAGGCATTGATGTAAACAATGCTGCTTCTCCAAAACCTCTTGAAACTGCAGCAAGTTTATCAATTGATAATTCAGTCTATAATCAAAATTCTGATATTGAAAATATTATTCCAGGAGACCAATCAGAAACAAATGAAAATATTTTATTTTCAGAAGATAATATGCAAAATGAGGATTTAAATTCTGATGATTATCACAACGTTACTGATGGAGAAGAAATTAAAACGGTTAATTCTTCAATAAGAAACAAAAACAATCATGAAATAGACTCGTCCATTGAATCAGATCTAGAAAAAAATGATTCTAATTCCAGGATAGAGAACAAAGAGGAATCTATTTCTATAACAGCAGAAGAGAAAATTGAAGAAGACGACTTTCATACTACTACTAACGAAGAAGAAACCAAATCAACTGTTCGTAAACTAAGTTTATTCGATACGTTGGAAGAAAAATCAGATGAAAAGCTTTTAAATGCTAATAATTCTGAAACAAAAACAGAGCCAGTTTTTCAAGATCAAATTCAAGAAAATAATTCCGAAATAGGTGAAAATTCTCCTGAAAAGGAGTTTGAAGCTGAAGAAATTGATAATGATAATGATAATGATAATGAATATAATCAAGAAACGGAAGACGAACTCTTAGATATACCTACTTTTTTGAGAAGACAGGCTAATTAAGAGGAGCTTTTGAAATATTTAGTAATATTCAGTTAATTGTGAAACTTGAAAAATAAATATAATTAAAAAAGTGCTATAAACAGCACTTTTTTAATTATGATAGCTCTAGCTAAGATTTTGCAAAATCAACAGACTGTAAAAGATGATATTACGTTTTCTGGAATAGGTTTGCACAGTGGTAAAAAAGCAAGTGTAATTATAAAGCCAGCTAAACCGAATAGTGGAATTAAATTTATCAGAACAGATTTTGAGAGAAACAATATAATTGATGCATTGTGGCATAATGTTTCTTCAACTAATTTATCTACGACTATTGCAAACGATAAAGGTGTTTTTGTTTCTACTATAGAACATTTAATGAGTGCTCTGTCAGGCATGCATATAGATAATGCTGATATTTTAATTGATGGACCAGAAATTCCTATTATGGATGGCAGTTCCATTCCTTTTGTAAATTTAATAGAAATGACAGGTATTACTTCTCAAAGTGTTAAGCGTAAAATAATTAGAGTAAAAAAAGAAGTTGAAGTTTCAAAGCTAGATAGCTATGTAAAAGTTATTCCTAATGAGGAATTTTCAATTAATTTTGAAATTGAATTTGAAAGTCATTTAATTAATAAACAAGCTTGCCAATTACAACTTGTTAATGGAAACTATAAAAGTGATGTTTCTTCAGCAAGGACGTTTGGTTTTGAAAAAGATGTAAACCAATTGCGTTCTAATGGGTTCGCTTTGGGTGGTTCTTTGGAAAATGCAGTAGTTGTTGGAAAAGAAAATATACTAAATAAAGAAGGGCTTAGATTTACAGATGAATTTGTTCGTCATAAAATATTGGACTCAATAGGCGATTTATATTTAGCAGGCGGTCCAGTTCAATGTTATTTCTATGGGAGTAAATCAGGACATTTTTTAAACAATCAACTTCTAAGAAAACTTTTATCTAATGAATCTAATTATGAAATAATTCAATAGTTGCTAAATCATTTTTTTTGGTTGAACAATTTTATCAAATTCTTTTGAAGTAATTAAACCTAACTTAATCGCTGCTTGTTTTAGTGATAAATTTTCTTTATGCGCAGTTTTAGCTATTTTTGCAGCCTGATCGTAACCTATATGTTTGTTTAATGCTGTAACTAACATTAAGGAATTGTCTAAATGCAGTTTGATTCGTTCTTTATTAGGCTGCAAACCTTTTAGGCAATTATTTAGGAAACTATTAATCGCATCTGAAAGTAAGTTTATTGATTGAATACTATTATAAATAATTACTGGTTTAAATGCGTTGAGTTCGAAATGACCTTGTGAGCCAGCGATTGTCACAGCAGAATGATTGCCAATGACTTGAACACAAACCATACTTAAAGCCTCTATTTGTGTTGGATTTACTTTACCGGGCATAATGGAAGAACCTGGTTCATTTTCTGGCAATATTAATTCACCAAAGCCAGATCTAGGTCCTGAAGCTAAAAACCGAATATCGTTTGAAATCTTTAGCAAAGAAGTTGAAAGAGTATTTAGACAACCTGATAAATTAACCATTGGGTCATGAGAGGCAATAGATTCAAATTTATTGGGTGCTGCAAGATATTTAGATTTAGTAATCTTAGATAGGTATTGGCAAAATATTCTATCAAAATTTTTTGGTGCATTTAATCCTGTACCAACAGCAGTGCCACCTTGAGCAAGATAGATTAATTCTTTTTGAGCATTTAATAATCTTTTTTTATTATTTTTAATTTGCTCCAAATAACCAGAAAATTCTTGACCAAGTGTAATTGGTGTTGCATCTTGTGTATGAGTACGACCAATTTTGATTATAGACTTAAATTTATTGGTTTTTTTCTTTAATTCAACAATCAAGTTATTAACAGATACAATAAGTTTCTTTTTCAATAATTGATTGCATGCGATATGCATTGCTGTTGGAAATGTATCATTTGAAGATTGAGATAAATTTACATGATCATTGGGATGAACAGGTTTTTTTGATCCAATCTTACCTTTAAGAATTTTTATCGCATAATTACTGATTACCTCATTGGCATTCATGTTTGTTTGCGTTCCAGAGCCTGTTTGCCAAACTGACAATGGAAATTCATCAATTAATTTTAAATTTATAATTTGATCACAAGCTTTGATAATTGCAGAGCCAATTATATTATTTAATTTTTTTAATTTCATATTAGCTAAGGTTGCAGCTTTTTTTTGCAATCCAATAGCAATAATTACTTCTTTAGGCATTTTTTCATTGCCAATAAGAAAATTTTCTAGTGATCTCTGTGTTTGAGCGCCCCATAAACGATCAGAGTCAATCTTTTTACTACCCAATGTATCCGATTCAATTCTTTTTCTTATCATAATTTTTAATTAATTATTTATTTATATATTGTATAACACAAAGAGATACATTGAATAAAATAATTATATGAACAAGCTTATATTATTAAGACATGGTCAAAGTCAGTGGAATTTAGAAAATCGTTTTACTGGCTGGAAAGATGTGCCTTTAACAAACAAAGGTATTGATGAAGCTAAAGTAGCTGGGCAGTTAATGAGAAAAAATAATATCAGTATTGATAATATTTTTAGTAGTATTCTTGAGCGCGCAAACAAAACAGCAGAATATGCTCTAAAAGAAATGAATTTAGATAAATTTTGGCAAAACGATAAATTAATAATGAATAAAGACCAAAAATTAAATGAAAGAGATTACGGTGATTTAGTTGGACTTAATAAAGAAGAAACTGCAAAAAAATATGGAAAAGAGCAAGTTCATATTTGGAGGCGATCTTATGGTATTGCACCTCCTGGTGGTGAAAGTCTAGAAAATGTTGTTGCCAGAGTAAAACCATATTTTATTCAAAATATAGAACCATTAATTAAAGAAGGTAAAAATGTATTAATAGTTGCTCATGGAAACTCTTTACGTGCCATTATGATACAAGTTGGATTATATAAGTCAGAAGAAATTTCAAAAATTGAAATTTCAACTGGTCATCCTTTTATTCTTAATTTTGAATTAGGTAATGTTATTAATTTTTATTATCTAACTTAATTATTCTTAAATTTATTAAATTCAATTACATTATTTTGCTGATATGATTTCGCACTAGCAGTTTTTCGTTTAGTTTTTTTAACATTTTTTAAATCCCCTTGTATTAATTGTAATCCAAAATTTGCGTAAGGATCAGCAAAAGATACTATAGAATCATATGGTATGCTTAAATTAGTTTTAATATCGTTAAAAGATAAACCGATATTAAAAAAATTTTCCTTTGAACTAAAATTCCAATATTCGTGTTGAATTACAATCGTCATTTCATCTGGAAATTTTTTATATAACCATTTTGGCATAACAACTTTAACATTTTTTGTTTTGAAAGTTATGTATAAAAGATGACCATCTTGTAAACCATTTTTTTGAATTTCTTTTAAAATATCTTTTAAAACATTAATCATATTAATTTTTAGTATTTGTTGGTAATTGATTTTTATTTTTTTATTCATTCTTGGTTTGATTGAGAGAGGCGTTCTGTAACTCATCCTTTGATAAGTTTGCTATACTATACATTACTTTTTCAAAAACTTCGTTCAAAACTTCTTGTAAGTTTTTAACTAATTCTAGTAGAATGTAGATCATGAAAGAAATAGTTGTTTATACGCATTCAGATTGTTTACTTAAAGATAATGGTCTAAATCATCCAGAAAATAAAGAGCGTTTGGAGACTGTTCTTAAATCTATTAAAGAAATAAACAGTATCGATAATTATATCAAAGAAGCACCGCTTGTCGATGTTGATGATGTTTCTTTAGTCCATCCAAAGAAATATATTAAAAATATTTTCTCGATGATTCCTAATTCTGGATTAAAGAGTGTTGAAAAAGAACCATATGCTGATACATTTTTATGTCCAAATAGCAAAAATGCGATTCTACGGTCTTGTGGAGCAGGAACTGCAGCAGCAGATTCACTTTTTGCAGATAATATAAAAAGAATATTTTGTGCAGTCAGACCTCCGGGCCATCATGCTGAAACTGTTAGAGCAAATGGGTTTTGTTTTTTTAATAACATTGCCGTTACTGCAAGATATTTACAAAGCAAATATGAAATAAACAAGATTGCTATTATCGATTTTGATGTTCATCATGGCAATGGGACACAAGAAATTTTCTTTAAAGACGAAACTGTTGCTTATGGTTCTATTCACGAATTTCCATTATTTCCAGGTACAGGTTCAGAACAAGAAATTGGAATAGGAAACATTTTTAATGCACCCATAGTCGCGGGAACAGATGGAAAAGGTTTTAAAAAGGTATTAGAAAAAAAAATTTTGAATAATATAGATAAATTTCAACCTGAAATAATATTAATATCAGCTGGTTTTGATGCACATAAAAGAGATCCTTTGGCACATATTAATTTAGAATCAAAAGATTACTATGATTTAACAATAAAAATTATAGAAATTGCAAATATACATTGCCAAGGAAGAGTTATCTCTTTTTTGGAAGGAGGTTATGATTTACTAGCTCTATCGGAAAGTATTAAAGAGCACCTGTTGGGTTTACAGGAAGGATAAATTAACAGTTTGTTGTATTAATTTCTATTATTCATTTTTTACGAAAAATAGATGCAAATATTTTTATTTCACTAAAGTTTTCATCTTTATTATTACCATGAGCTTTAAATTCATTAAACAAAGGTGTAGAAATACTGTCTTTGATTTTTGAGAATTTTTCTTGAAAACCACCTTTTACAAATACTTTTGAATTAATGGATAAAACAAATAATCCCCCGGATTTTGTAACACGTAAAAGTTCATCAAATGCATCTGGTCCTACGTGTCCATGAGTAAAAGTTCCAGCACTTACAACAGCTCCAATAGAATTATTTTTTAATGGTATTTTATTTGTAAGATCAGCACCCACTAGGGAAGAATAACAACCTTTTAGTTTAGCTTGTTCTAACATTTCGGAGGATATATCTATTCCAATTATTTTTTTATTACCTGTTTTATATAAACATTCACCAACCAAACCGGTTCCAGCACCAACATCAAGAATTGGAGTATCAGTTTTTTTTGCATGTTTATTAAAAAAACTACATATTTTTGTAGGTGAAAGATAATTTGAACTTAAAGCAAAATCTTCATCATAGGTTTGCGCCCATTTTTTGTAGAGCTTTGTGGAATCTTCGGGTGTCTTTAATGAATAAGCGTCATCATATCCTATTATTTTTTTAGACATATTTTTTAAATGAGGCGTTCTGTTATTCGTTTATTGTTAAACTAACTAGAGTATACAACACTTTTCCAGAAACTTCGTGTAAAACTTCGTGTAAGGAAATAAATATTTTTGTAGGACTTTTGCAGGAGACTTCGTGCTATGTTATAAATTTCTTTATGAACACAACAATTATTAGAAGTATAAAACTTAACGATAAAGAAGACTGGAAAAAACTCTATCACGGTTATGCTGAGTTTTATAAAGTTGAAATGACACAGACTATATTAGATACCGTATGGTGTTGGTTGACAGATGAACAGCACGAACTTAATGGATTGATTTGTGAATTTGAAGAAAAAATAGTTGCTTTTGCTCATTACAGAAAAATGCCAAGTCCTTTAAGAGGAAAGGATATTGGTTTTTTAGATGATTTGTTTGTTTTGCCTGAATTTAGGGGTTTAAAAATTGGAGAACAAATAATTTCAAAATTAAAAACGATTTCTACAGACAAAGGATGGGGTTTGGTTAGATGGATAACTCGTAGTGATAATTTAAGAGCAAAATCCTTATACGACAGAGTTTCAAACAAAACTAATTGGGAAGTCTATGAACTTTAAAATTTATGACGATTTTGATTAAAGAATTATCAGATGAAGAATTTCAGGTTACTGTAAACGTAAAAAACTCAACAAGTCATAATATAACCCTGACTGATGACATTCATCAAAATTTGACAAATGGAAAAGTAAATAAAAAGGAATTAATTGAATTTAGTTTTAAATTTCTGTTGAAAAGAGAACCTAATACTTCAATTCTTTCTTCATTTGAATTGAGTGTGATATCTGGATATTTTCCTGAATATATAAAGACTGTTAAGGAATGGAGTACTAAAAGATGAATTTGCGACTTCGGAGTGTATGCAACTATACAAATAGGGAGATTTCAAAGTGGCATAATTGTCTTTGATGGATTATTTCATATTAAGTAATTGTTCATAATTGAGCACAATAGCAAATTCATTTTGAAGACTTGCTAGAGAAATTTGATGAACTTCTTCTGAACTAAATCTTTCACCACTTAATCCTTCTTTATCAAAAGTTGCTGTAGCATCTGAAATAACATACGTTTCATATCCAAAATTTCCTGCCATTCTTGTTGTAGTAGATATGCAATGGTCAGTAGTTAAACCTACGATAACTATGGTGCTGCATTTTTCATTATCCAATATTTCTTTTAAGTTTGTTCCTATGAAAGCACTATTAACATTCTTAATTATAACAATTTCGTTATCCAGCGGTGTCACCAACTGATTAAATTCAAAACCTGGATTGTTTTTATGTAATGGGGATTTGGGATTTAGAGAACTGTGTTTGACGTGTATTATTTTAAGATTTAAATCTCTCCATTTTTTAATTAACTTACTACATACTAGTTCTGCATTTTTATTATTCCTATTTCCTCCCCAGTGTTTTTCATCTAAAAAACCTTTTTGAACATCCACAATTAATAAAACTGGATTTTTTTTTATAAACTTTTCCATCTTATATAAATTATTATGGGGCGTTCTGTTATTTCTCTTAAGTCCAATATATCAGACTTTATATGACTTTTATAGATAACTTCGTGTAATTATTCGTGTAAGGAAATCAATTTTTTTGCAGGACTTTTGCAGGAGTGAATTACTGAAGACGATGTTTTAGTCTATATCTTTATTTTCGACAATCATTTGTTCGCAGGTTTTTTTAAAGGCATTACACACCCAGACATCTCCTGTTTTTTTATTGTATAAAAATAGTTTGCCTTGTGCTTCAATCATTGCAAACGAACCGCCTTGCTTTCTCTTTTTACCCCACATCATTTTTCCTTTTTTATCCCACTTTTTTTGATGATATTTTTTACCATCCTTGTCGTAGTTTTTCTTTTTATCGCTATCATTGGCATGAACTCCTGTCGCAATAAAAAATAATAGGGTAATCCAAGGAAGTAGGTATTTGAATATATTCATAAAATCATCTTACCAGCAACCACGAGAAATGTTAAGTTAAGAAAACCTACATCATTCTATTCACTACACTGCGTAGAATGTTTTGGGCAACCATGTGACTTCAGAGTGTATGCAAAGTGTATGCAAAAGTGTATGCAACTTGTTTTCAGAAAAATAAGAGGAAGCAAAGGGAATTTAAATAAATGGGGCGTTCTGTTGCCCGGTGCCCCACTATTCTTTTTTTAACCTGAATATATCAGCATTTCAATACAACCGGAAGTCCAAAAGTGGTTACTTAGTGTGTCCAAATTGCGTCCGGTAGTGAATCCAAAAATTTGTGATACAATTTAAATATTATGAATGTGTTTATAATTTTATCATTGCTTATAATTGTTATTGGAGTTCTTCTAATAGTGGCTACTCCATCAGTATTATTTAAATTTAATTGGAATGAAAAAACGGGTCTAGAAAAAATTCTAATGATCTTATTTTACTGTATTTTGCTTTATATAATAAATATAATTTATTGGTTAATCAATTGAATGTGATATAAAAAAGAAGAAACGTTAGATTTACAAAATGATTGATGAACACGGAGAAGAAGAAGATGAAAAGACCAAGCGTGACTTGGAGATTTTAAAGAACTACAAAAAAAAAGAAGTTAAAAGTATAAAAAAATTATTTATAGCACTTTTTTTATTAGGTGCATTGATTTACATAGTGAAATTTCTTATGGGGTTTGTTTAAGTGAAAAATAAAATTTTAACAATTATTTCAATAATAGTTGTAATAATAATTCTCTTTTTAGCTCGAACTATATATAGCGACCATAACTTAAAAAAAGTTATTGGTGCATGTATTTTAGCTCAAACACAAACTTCTAATTTAGAAGAAGCCAAAAAAATCTGTGCATATAAGTTTAAATAGCGTCTCAATACTACCTGAAGTTCAAAAATCATTGATCAGTGCTGCGTATGTGCAGCGAGAATTATTTTATCTGAAGATTAGGTAGGTTCTATGCAGTGTTCATGCAATTCTTAAGGGGGCGTTCTGTGCTCCTACACAAAAATTTCTTCTATATCCAGCAATAAAAAACAAGAAAAGTGTCAAGTAGTGTCAAGTTCGTTAGTGATTTTATGTCATTTAGTGTCAAGTTAGTGTCAAAGTCATAATTGTTATATGCTATAAATTTCTTATGAAAATCCTACTCACTTTTTTCGTTTTGTTGTTTTCTTATCCTTTATTTTCTAAAGAGGAATTCTTTTTTATATGAAAAAAATATTTATTATTTTTTGTTTATTACTATTCACTAATATTGCTAATGCAAAGAAAAATAAAAATACCTGGGATTATCCTTTATTAGCATTTGATAAATTTGAAACTAAAGGGTCTCAAGATTTTTATAAATTTCAATCAAATTTAAGAAAAGATAAAGATGTTTTAAAAGAAATTAAAAATAATAAGGAAACTGGACTAATCAGTTATTTGTTATTTGAGGATAACAAAATTGTAATTGATGAGTCTGATATTCCAATAGAAGTTCAAGGGGATAGAATAATTGATGGTTTGTTACCCTCGCATTCAATGGGTAAAAGTTTAGTATCTTATGTTACAGGTCACGCAATTTGTGAAGGATATATCAGCAGTGTTGATGAAAGATTAACTGGTTGGGATGTAATTGAAAATACTTTATATGAAGATCAGGTATTAATTGATCTCTTAAATATGACAGCAGGAGATCAAAAATATATTGGACAAAGACTCGACCCACAAGAAGATAATTTCTTAAAAAAATCTAAGGTAAA
>Ga0315336_1000935_pt1 | contig 65233 bp, 50 predicted proteins | sample ASW5metaG_FD_204512 | JGI IMG/M metagenome (GOLD analysis project Ga0315336, IMG submission 204512) | Ammonia-oxidizing marine archaeal communities from Monterey Bay, California, United States - ASW #5 | ecosystem: Environmental > Aquatic > Marine > Intertidal zone | place: USA: California... | reverse complement strand
GAGGGTATGGAACTACGTGTCCTGGACACGGTCGTCCGCAAGCTCGATCCGCCCGTCGAGGTCGACCCGCCCCTCGAGACGGACCCAGAGTCCGGCGCCGGCGCCGACGACGACTGAGGCCGCGTCGGCCTCCGCTCCACCATGCGCGGCCGCGCGTTCCTGCTGTTTCTTTCGGTCATCTCGATTGTCGGCTGTCAGCGCGCGACGCCCGTATATCTTCTTACCGTCGATACACTCAGGCCCGACCATCTCGGCGCCTATGGCTATGACCGCGATACGGCACCCACCGTTTGGAGATTGGCGCAAGACGGGTTTGTGTTCACGCGAGCCCTTACGACAGTACCATCATGATCGATCGGCTTTCGGCGCTGGGTCAGGGCTTCGAGACCTGGGACGATCGCATGACGGCCCGCGAGGCGAATCGAGACAACTTCGAACGTCATGCACCGGATACCGTTGATGCTGCGATGCGCTGGCTCGACGCGGGGTCGCGGCGCAGTCTGGGGTACATCGAATGAGCGACGGATCAAGGCCACCAGTGACGATGTCGATTGTGTATGTGAAGTCGGACTGCCCGCATTCGACCCGTCTCGTCGCCGAGATGCGTGCGTCCGGTGAGCAGCCGATCGTCATTGACGTAGACCGCGAAAAACACGCAATTCCAGAGCTTCTCAAGCTAAGCGGAGGGCGTCGAATTGTTCCTGTTCGGGTCAGTGGAACAAAAATTTGCGTTGCGCCGTCGGGTGGCACGAAATTTTAGGTGCGCGAATGGGTATTTTCTGAAACACGCGAATCTATCCTCTTGAGTATGCAAATCGGTACGAACTTTGCAGTCGTACTCATGGTTGTCAGGGCGGTCTTTGGAGGTGTATGGTACCGACATGCGCGACGTGCGCCTCTACCTTCGACTCGGTGATCGGGTCCGTCATGACTCCCGCGCGGAGTGGGGTATGGGTGCGGTCGTCGAAGAGATGACCTCCACCATCGAAGGCGGAACCTGTCTCATTCGCGTGCTTTTCGAGGACGGAAAACAGCGCACCTTCAACAACGACCTCGACAGCGACATGTGTTGTTATCGCATGGGACTCAAACGAGACCGCGTCTTCGATTGGGACGGGTTCAGCGCGCCGAAGTCGGGCGCGGGGCACCGTATGCTCAGCCGACGTCCGGTGACGCGGCTACCGTGGGACTGAGTTCGTTTCGATCTATCGCACCGTTTTCCATCGTCTAGCTCGTGTTCGTGGTCTCGCGTAGCGCTGGTGCTTGTACGACGTGAATAGTTAATCACATACAATTGACAACGCCTCCTGGTCGCCGCTGTCGGAATGTCGTGGAGAGAACGCGGCAGCGTGAGCCTACTTTGCAGAGTCTTCGGGGAGAGGATTACCCTTCGCGTCGGTTCGTTTGATGTCGCATTTGTCGAGTGTCTGCAGCGTGTGGTTGTTCACCCAGCCGACACCGGTTGCGCACGGCTTGGCCTGGCCGTCCTCTTCCACGCGGCGGGAGCCGCCCGGTTTGTTGAATTCGACACGCAATCTCTTGGCCATGGGCGAACCATAACGGGGAAGGCCCGACGTTGCGAGTATAGCCACCCGGAGTGACCTTTCGGGTCGACGCGATCTCGTTCGCTTTGGTCTTCGGCGACGCTGCGATGACCGGTCTGTTGTGCGGGCTAGGCGGGCGTTGGCTCGGTGGGCAGGGTGCGATGTTGCGAGCCCGTCATAGCGTTGATAAGACCGACGGCTGGCCCCCGAATGGAATACCGCGATACCCTAAATCTGCCGAAGACCGACTTTCCGATGCGTGCCAACTTGCCGGTCCGCGAGCCGGAACGTCTTGCCCGCTGGGACGAGATCGGTCTGTACGAACGCCTTCAAGCCGCCCGAAAGGATGCGGCCGTTTTCATGCTTCATGACGGGCCGCCGTACGCGAACGGCAACATTCACATCGGGCACTCGCTCAACAAGATCCTCAAAGACATTGTTCTCAAGTTCAAGCAGCTCGATGGCTACCGCACGCCGTATCGCCCGGGTTGGGACTGCCACGGGCTCCCGATTGAGCTGGAGGTGGAGAAGAAGCTCGGGCGCGATCGCAAAGCCGAGCTCGGTGTCGCGGGAGTGCGCGCAGAATGCCGGAAGTACGCGGACACCTTCGTGGCGGTTCAGCGCGCAGACTTCCAGCGGCTCGGTATTCTCGGCGAATGGGACCGTCCCTATCTGACGACCGATTTCGCCTACGAGGCCGCCGAAGCGCGCGAGCTGGCCATCGTGATCGACAGTGGTGCGTTGTACCGTGGCCGCAAGCCGGTTCACTGGTGCGCATCGTGCCGTACGGCGCTCGCGGAAGCCGAGGTAGACCATGCCGACCACAAGTCGCCGTCAGTCTATGTTGCCTTTCCAATCACCGATGCGACCGGCCCTCTTGCCGACTACGCCGATCGTAACCCGGCCATTGCGATCTGGACGACCACTCCTTGGACGCTTCCGGCGAACCTGGCCGTCTGCGTCCATCCGCGTTTTACCTATGCGCTTGTAGAAGCCGGCGAACGTCTGCTGATCGTCGCCGAAGACATGCTCGACGGTGACGGTGGTCTGCGCGAGACGCTGGGTCTTGGTGAAGTCGTCGCGACCTTTTCCGGCTCAGAGCTCGAGAACATGCGCGCGCGTCATCCTTGGATCGACCGTGACTCGCTCATCATCAACGGTGACCATGTGACGCTCGAAGCAGGTACCGGGTGTGTGCACACAGCGCCCGGTCACGGCCACGACGACTACGTTGTCGGATCGCGTTACGCGCTCGATGCCTATGCGCCGGTGAATGATGGGGGATGTTTCACGGACGAGGTTCCGGAGTTCGCGGGCCAGTTCGTTTTTAAAGCCGATCCAGAGATCGTCAAATTGCTCGAAGAGAAAGGCGTGCTGCTTGGCAGCCGTCCAATCGAGCATAGCTACCCGCACTGCTGGCGCTGCAAGAAATCCATCATTTTTAGGGCGACAGCGCAGTGGTTCATCTCGATGGAAGCGCGCGATCTGCGCAAGCAATCGCTCGAAGAAATCGAGCGGGTCGAGTGGATACCATCTTGGGGGCGAGATCGCATTTTCGGAATGATCGAAAACAGGCCTGACTGGTGCCTGTCGCGCCAACGGAGTTGGGGTGTGCCCGTCATTGCGATGCGCTGCAAGAGCTGCGGCGAGTCCTCGACAAGTCGCGAACTCGCCTTGCACGCGGCGGAGTTGTTCGAGACGAAAGGGTCCGACGTGTGGTTCACTGCCGATGCGAACGAGCTCATGCCCTCAGGCTTCGCGTGCACGTCGTGTCAGAGTAGCGATCTTGAACCAGAGACCGACATTCTCGATGTCTGGTTCGATTCGGGCGTGAGTTACGCAGCCGTAACCGAAGCCGATTTCGGCGAGGGGGCCACCGCAGATCTCTACCTCGAAGGTAGCGATCAACACCGCGGTTGGTTCCACTCCGCTTTGTTGGCGTCGATGATCACGCGCGGCAAGGCTCCCTACAAAGCCGTCCTCACGCACGGTTTCGTCCTCGACGGTGATGGCCGCAAGATGTCGAAGTCGGTCGGCAACGTAATGGCGCCTCAGAAAGTCATCAAGCAATACGGTGCCGATATTCTGCGACTGTGGGTCTCGGCGGAAGACTACCGCGAAGACGTCAGGATCTCGGGTGAGATCCTGAAGCGAACAGCCGATTCATATCGGCGCATTCGCAACACCGCGCGCAATCTTATCGGCAACCTCGACGGCTTTGATCCGGCGCAACATGTGGTGGGGTATGACGATCTACTCGAATTCGACCGTTGGGCGCTTTCTCGATTGGCTTCCTTTTCCGATCGTTGCCGTGAAGCGTATGAATCGTACGAGTTTCATCAGGTGTATCACGCGCTGAATAATTTTTGTGCGGTGGATTTAAGCGCGCTGTATTTCGATATCGTCAAAGACCGCATCTACTGCTCGGGGGCTGATTCGCGAGAGCGCCGTAGCGCGCAAACCGTGATGTACGAAATCCTCAGCACATTGGCACGAATCATCGCACCGGTATTGTCGTTTACGGCCGATGAGATTTGGCAGGATCTAACGGGCGGCGAAGAAGGTGAAGTGTTCGTGGCCGATTGGCCCACGGCGCCCGACGGATGGAAAGACGAAACGCTTTCGTTGCGCTGGGACCGCATGTGGGAAGTTCGTGCTGAAGTTACCCGCGCTCTCGAAGAGAAACGTAAGGCCGGCGATATCGGGCATTCCTTGGACTCGCGCGTGCACCTGGCGGTTGCCGCCGCGGACAAAGAGCTGCTCGACGGCTTCGGGACCGAGCAGTTGGCTGATCTGTTCATCGTCTCGCAGCTGGAGTTGGTGGCCGGCGAGTCCGGAATCGCGGTCGACGTTTCGGCGCCCGTCGGCGCGAAATGTGTTCGCTGCTGGAAATTCTCCAAAGCGGTGGGATCGCATTCCGACCATCCGGAGATCTGCGACCGCTGCCATGCGGTGGTCATGGGCGCCTCGTGACTCTACGTGCCCTTGGATTGCTAGCGGCGTTCATCGTCGCGGCTGATAGGCTCACGAAACTGTGGATTATTGACGCAGTCGCCTACGGCGGCGAGATCCGGGTGATCGACGGCTTCTTTTCGATCGTTCACTTTCGTAACCCAGGTGCCGCCTTCGGCATGGGCGCTAACCTCGCCAGCCCGTGGCGCGAGGTGTTGTTGATCTCCGTGGCGGTCATCGCCGTGGTGATGCTCGTGAATCTGTTGCGCATGTCGACACCAACCGACCGTTTGTTGCGCGTATCTGCCGCCTCGATCATCGGTGGAGCGATTGGCAACCTGTATGACCGTATCGCTTATGGTGAAGTTGTAGACTTTCTCTACTTCTATTGGGGCGATTGGTATTGGCCGGCCTTCAACGTTGCTGACAGCTGTATTAGCGTCGGAGCCGTATTGTTGGTTGTGGCCACCGTTATCAGCGAGCGCCGTCATGCACGCGAAACGGCTGCACCTTAATCACTAAACGATTGCCGATAGGTGCGCGCGCTTGTAGCATCGTGCCGTTCACGTTGAGGGAAATCTCTTCATGTCGGGTTTACGGAAAGCGTTAGTAGGATTCGAGGTTAGGATTGTCTCGGTCGGGTTCGCCGTTTGTGCGCTGCTCGCCGCTGGCTGTACGACGGGCCCGCTCTCAACGATGGGCCGCAATCGTGCTGCGGGGTCTGACGGTTCGGGGTCGCTCGACATCATCGCCGAGCGCATCACCGGTATGGAAGGGACCGAACCCATTCTTTCCGACGAACCTGAGATTCGTATTCCTCAAGCCGACCGCGCAATGGTCGAGACTCTCAAAGGGCGAGATCTCAACGTGCGCTACACCGAACGTGGTGTGGTGGTTACTCTTCCCGATGTGGTGTTCGAGTTCGGTAGCACACGATTGACCAATGCTGCGCATCAGAAATTGCGAAACGTGGCCCAGGTGCTTCTCGACGAAGCACGCGGACGCGCGGTGGCGGTGGAAGGGCATACCGATTCGATCGGCGCCGAACTCTACAATCAAGGCCTCTCTGAGCGGCGCGCGGCGAGCGTTGCCGAGTCGCTGTCGAAATACGGTGTGTCCAATCGCCTCGTGTCGACTCGGGGCTATGGGTCGCAGTACCCGATCACGCCCAACGAACACGAAGACGGTAGCGACAATCCCGATGGGCGGACGCTCAATCGGCGCGTCGAAATCGTCATCGCTAACTGAGTGACAACGGAATCGATTGCGCAAGCCAAGCATTGTCCGCATCTGGTGGCAACGCTCGCACGCCGCTAGCGGCTGCCGCCTACAGGAACCCCATATCGAACTCCTGAGTTTGCCAGTACTCGTTTGGTGAGCCGACAGTGTCCAGCGGCAAGACATCCGATAGAATCTGTAACTCCGGCATGTTGACCCAGTGCTTCAGCAGCGTTCCGAATACGTCGCGGAAGTCTGTCGATCGAAACGGATCGAGCGCCGATTGCGAGTAAACGGTATTTTCCTGGGGGTCGAGCGCCGCGATGTTCGGGTGGTTCCCATAGATGCCGCCGTTTACCGGTTCGCCGATGACGAACATCGGGCCTTGTGAGCCGTGATCGGTGCCGTTCGAGTTTTGCGGAATACGACGGCCAAACTCACTCCAGATCACCATGGTGACCTTGTTGCCGACGCCCATGTCGCTCATGTCCTGGAAGAACAGATCGACAGCATCGGCGACTTCGGAGTGCAGCGCATAGTGCTGGCCATCGGGATCGGCACCGCCTTGGTCGGCGTGGGTGTCGTAGCCGCCATTGCGTAGTTGGAAAAACCGGCTCGAGATGCCCGGTGTTGCGTTTGAGGTGCCGTAGATCATCTTCGCGACCTCGCGGAGATTGCGGCTCACGCTGGTTCCCAGCGCCCCGTAAGCGTTGTTGAACGCGCCACGATCAGCCACATAGGTTGCGTGCAGCGGAGGATAGCTCTGCGTGCTGTCGTAGGTCGCTTGACCCGAGTTGCCGAGGTACGTCGTCAGTGGCTCCGAGCTCGCCTGGGCGTGCGCGTATACGTCCTGGAACGATTCCTCGTAGATCGCTTGGTCGCCGGGATCGAAGGGGTCGATGGGAAAACCGAAATCGGCCAGAGATTGCAGTGCCAGTACACTGGTACCGGCGGTGCGGAACTCACCCGCGACTGCATCTCGGATCGTCACCGCGTAGATGTCGGAGGGGCCGTATTCCAAGGCGAGGTGGCGTCCAGCCCAACCGGTGCCTGCGATTGTCGCGTTGCCGGTCGGGTTCGCGGTTTCCCAAATTGTCGTCGACTCGGCGTGTGACAGACTGTAGGCGGGATAGCCCGTACCTTGAACGATGGCGACGTTACCGGCGTCGTACATTGAGGTTAGGCTGGCCAGGCCGGGGTGCAATCCTAATGCCGTTCCGTTGGGATCGACCATCGGAATGACCGAGGGCTGGCTGGTATCTCCTGGTACGATGCGGAGACCACCGATACCCGTACTGCGGTTGTTGTTGTATGCGGTCAGTAGGCCGGCGCTGTCGTCGAGTGGGATGACCGTGTTCTGCCCATCGTTCCCGCCGTCGAGAAATAGAACGACGAAGTAACGATCGCCGATCGTGTCGGCGAAGGCGTTGCGAACCCAAGGATTGCCACCGAAGAGGCCAGGCGCCACGACGGTACCAGCAGTCGCCAACCCAGCTCTCTTGAGAAATTCACGTCGTGTGATTGCCATCGTCTTATCTCCTAGGTGCTACTGCGTCTGAAACGCGGGCGATTGCATGACGAGAGCGAAAACACCGTGCAGTTTGGTGTTGCGTACGTCGTAATCCCTCAAATCTAACGAGAGTGTTGCGCCATTGTCCGACAGATAGTCAACGAACTCATCGTGCTCGGCGGTAGTGAATTGGTCGGTCAGGCCCAGTGCCGCGATCGTCGCGTCGGCGATTTCGCCCGGGTCGGTGAGGTTCTTGTCTACCAACTTCTCGGGTTTGAATCTTCCGCTGTGTCGCATGTCGGCGATGTCGCGAATGAATGTATAGCGCGCGAGCAGTGTCGAGCTGCTGATCCAGGCTTCTTCCCAGCCCCAACCGAATACGCTCGGCGGGTTGCCGATCGTTTGGCCCATGTTGAGCGTGTGCTGATAGAGCGTCAGGTAATTTCCGCCGCGGTGGACAAGCTCCTTACCTTGCGGCTTGAGCTTGAGCATTCGGATTGTGCCGACAACGAGATCGACCGGCCACTTGACCGATTTTTTTGTTGATGCGTTGAACGGTTGCGCCTCTGTCGTGGCGTAGAACACGTCGTTGTGGACCATCGCGCGAATAGCCTCGGCGATGTCCCAGGTCGTATCGAAGCTTGAATCGGCGATGACCTCGTCGACGATCGTCTTGTCGGGATCGGCGTAACAGAAGTACTCGAGCATGCGATAAATAGTACGGCGCGCAACGGTATTGGCGCCGTCCGAATCGGTATGCGCGAAGAGTATATCGGTGACTTCGTCGATCTCGTTGGCACCTTCACCACCTACGGTGAACGACGCGCCGCCGGGTGGGAAGCCATGTGCGTTGTCGAAGAGTATCTTCGGACCGCGCGCCGGGAATTCGGCCATGGTGTCGTGCTGGCCTCCCTGAAGGAAAGCAACACCGTCGTCGTCGATGCGCCAACCGGTGAATGCGCGTGCGATCTGAACGACATCGGCCTGCACGTAGTTGGGAAGGCCATTGAGATCGTGGGTGCCCAAGGTGAATAACTCGCAGAGTTCACGGGCGTAGTTCTCGTTGGGGATGTCTTTGTTGTTCCGATTGGTATTGAGGAATAACATCATCGCCGGATCGGTGTTGATGCGCTTTACATAGTCCTTGAAGTTGCCGAGCGCCGCTTCGTAGTGATTGCGAATGTGGAGTTCGGCGATCTCCGGAATATCGTCGAAGATGCCCAGAGAGACGGAGAAATGATCATGGAAGAACATGACCGTCTTATCCTGAAGCGGCGTCTTGCCTTTGGTCAGATGCTTCATCCACTTGTCGTGGATCTCTTGGGGAGTGTTGCCCTTTGCCTTCAGCGTCTTGCGCTTGAGTCCGAGTAGGTAGGTGGCGGCGTCTGCGCGTGTGAGGCCTGGAAGATGCTTTGCGCGTTTCATGTCCTTGGCGGCCGGGCCGTACCCGGTGCGTCCGAGGATGTGGTGCACGTCAGCTTCGGTGATGACGGTATTGAGATCGCCCATCAGTTGTCTCCTTCAAGGGGTTGACGAAATGGAACTCGACGAGTCGCGGATCGCGACTACGGTTCTGAAAATGTAGCGCTGCCATGTGCAGTGAGATCTAGATCTGCACGAGTGCTCGCGCACTCGCACGTCAGGCCCCTCCTCCCAGTCCGAACACGGCGAAATCGATAACTGGGTTTGTTGTGTATGCACTGAATTCATCACTTTCGAGGGGCGGTAGTCAATAGACAAAATGTGAGCTTGGGGGGAAATGCGCGCGGTCCCGTGAGCCAGAGCGATAGTCTTAGCTGCTTCCGGTACTGCCCCCCGACACTTGCGCGCGGTCTTCGCGTACGTGAACGCATCGGCATCGGTGGCGTCGATTTTAATCCAGGGCACCGAATTTGTGGGCACGAACCCCCCGGTAGAGTCGAGTGTTTTGAGGCGTTGGCAACGAGAGCGGCTGGTAGCGTCACACCTTTGCCGCTTCCACCCGGACGGGTAAACGGCTCGTGTAAACACTTGAAACACCTAGTGATTCCGATCGCTCATTGAGGTGGCCGAGCAGTACTCGGATCACCGTTCGATATCGGGTCGGACCGAGTGTCCGTGGTTTTTCGGCAACCCCGTCAAAGCCCTTGTTCACCTGGCGGTCCGACGGCTAGTTCCGTTGAGAGGGGGAACAACCCGGAGGACTTATTACTTTGCAGCGACTTCTTGCCTACGCTGCCCGCCGTACAACGACTGCTTTCTGCCTGTTGGCGCTCTCGATGTTAGTTACGACCGTGCTCGTGCCGTCGTTGGTGCAGGCAGGCTGCGCGGTTGCACCGGTTGGTGATAGTGACTGTGACGGACTTCTTGATGGATCCGATCCGTGTCCCGCCGATACACTGAACCGTTGTGTCGGCGCGGTTGCGACATGCCGCATGGCACCGCCGGGCTTGCAGGAATGCGATGCCGGCGATGTGCTGCGCATGAACATCGGCAACACCGGCGATCTGACCGATTGCAACGGTGATCTGTGGCTCGAAGACGACGGCCCCGGCAAGAATGGTAGCGGCGCGGTAACCAGCGCGCCGATATCGACTGCGTTCGGCTGCACCAGTGCCGATACCGAGACGGTCGTCAGTTCGGAGAATTCCACGAACTCGATCGTTCCGCGTAGCTACGCGATTCCGAATGGCACCTATCTTGTAAATCTCCTGTTTGCCGAGACGAATCCGGTCGAATGCGTTGTCGGCAACCGCACCGTCGATATTTCGGTTGAAGGTTCGCTTTACTACGGGGGCGCCGGTGTGGGCGACGGTTTCGATCAATACGCGGTGTCGTTAGCGCAAAACGGTGCCGGCGATGCGTGTGGTGGTCTGGTCGTGCGCAGCATCGCAAATGTTGTCGTTAGCGACGGCGCGCTCGATATCATCATCGAGGAAGATAGTCCCGGCGTCGGCGACAAGAGTGCGGCCATCAAAGCGATCGAAGTATTGGTACAGAGCCTGCCCTGCGCCGTGGGCGACGACATCGATGGAGATGGCACCTGCAACGGTCTGGACAACTGCCCTGAATTGTACAACGCCGACCAGGCCGATGGCGGCGACGGTGACGGCGTGGGGAATGCCTGCGACAACTGCATCTCGGTATCGAATCCCAGCCAAAGTGACGGCGATTTCGATGCGATCGGCGATGTCTGCGATTCTTGCCCCGAGGACGGCTGCAATGACGTGGACGGGGATCTCCAATGTGTGAACAATGGTTTCTCGTCTCCACAAACCGGTGACGGCGATAACTGCCCCGACATATCGAACCCGACACAAGATGATTTCGACGGTGACGGTATTGGTGACGGCTGCGACGCGTGTCCGTCGCATTCGGGCGCGGCCGAAGACTCCTGCTTGGGCACCGGCGCGTGGGCAACTGCGGCTTCCGCTACGATATCGCGACACGAAGTCGGCCTCGTTTCGGTCGACGGCATCATCTACCTGGTTGGCGGTGCCGAGACGGGCGTGCTCGAAGCCTACGATCCAGCGTCCGACACCTGGAACTTGCTCACATCGCTCCCTCTGCGCGTCGACCACATTCAGCCGGTTGTCGTCAAGAAGAAGATCTACGTATTCGGTGGTCTGACGAACTTCCCCGGCCCATCTTCGGATCAGAGCGTTGTATTCGACACCGAGAATCCAGGCGCCGGCTGGCAGGCCGTTGCGAGCATACCGACGTCACGCGGTGCGGCCGGCTGTGCCGCCGAAGGTGTGATGATCTATTGCGCAGGCGGGCTCTCGTCGACGGCTGGCGATATCGCGATCGATGTTCTGGAAGCCTACAACACCGTTACCGACACGTGGACGACGGGTCTGGCGTCTATGCCGCGGGTGCGCGATCACTTTCAAGCGGTCGTAGTCGGCGGCAAGTTCTATGCGATAAGCGGCCGCGACACACTCAAAACCAACATGATCACGGCGGTCGATATCTACGACATAGGTAGCGACACCTGGTCGCAAGGCACCGACATTCCCGGCACTGGCACCGGCGGTTACGCCTCGGTGGCATACCAGAATCGTATCCTCGTCATTGGGGGTGAGGGGCTGCCGTCGCTGACGGTCTATGACGACGTGCGCGAATATGATCCGGCTCGCGACAGCTGGCGCGTCCTGACGTCGATGCCTACGCAGCGTCACGGGATCGGCGCCGCGGTATCGAATCGCGCCGATGGATCCACAGATAGAATATACGTCGTAGCAGGAGGCCCGAGCATTGGTGCCTCGAATACAGACGTCAACGAATATTTTACCTACGACTTCATCACCGGCTGCATTTCTCACGGTGACTGCGATGACACGCTGTTCTGCAACGGTGCAGAGACTTGCGTGGCGGGCGACTGCATTCCGAGCAGCGGGCCGTGCGGAGCCGGCGAGATCTGTAGCGAGGCAGCCGACGCATGCGCCGAGTGCTTCGTTGATACGGATTGTGACGATGGCGTGTTTTGTAACGGTGCGGAAGCGTGCAGTGGAGGTACCTGCAGCGCGGGGTCCGATCCGTGCGTGGTTGGACAGTTCTGCGATGAAGGCGGCGATGTTTGTTTCGGCTGTGTATCGGACGCGGAGTGCGACGATGGTGTGTACTGCAACGGTGCCGAGACCTGTAACGCCGACGACGTCTGCGTTAGCGCGACCGATCCTTGTCCCACGCAATACTGCAACGAAGATGGCGAGGTATGCGAGCCGTGTACCAGCGACGGCCAGTGCGACGATGGGCTCGTCTGTTCGGTGGACACTTGTAATCTGGGCAACGGCGAGTGCGGTTTCGACCTGTCGGCGTGCGGCGACATTGATAACGATGGTTTGGATATTACAGATCCTTGCCCTGGCGATCCTCGCAATCTGTGTTTTGGCCCGGTGGCTATAGACGGTGCAACGGGCAAGACGATTCGCGTCAACGCGAATGTCTCTACGGCCGAATGCTCGGGTGACAAAATCGATTGCAATGGCGACATGTGGCACGCCGACTTTGGGTACAATCAAGAGTTCAAGGCGGCGACGTGCAATCTTGGAGGCGGTGGAGAGGCCTGCGTAGTCGCAGGTATCGCGGCGCTGTTCGGCTGCGACGACGAGACTACCGAAGACCTCTTTCAGTGTGAACATTCAGATCGCAATCCGGATCCCGAACTCATCTACACGTTCGACGTTCCCAACGGCCGCTACATCGTCAATCTGTTCTTTGCCAACACCTACGATGGCTCCACCGGTGTGGGTGACCGGTTGTTTCATGTCAATGTGGAAGGACTGCTCGTATATGAGAATTTCGATCAAGTGGCCGCGGCCGGCGGTAGTGGTATTGCCGTCATGCGTTCAATTCTTGCCGACGTCACTGACGGGAACGGTCTCGACATCGAATTTACGAATCTCGCTTTCAACAACCCGGCCATCAAGGCCATCGAGGTTCTGCTGGAAGATCTAACGACGACGACCACCACGACCACTACAACTACGACCACTACAACTACAACTACGACTACGACCACGACGACGACGTTGCCCGAATGCGTCATCGATCCTGACTGCAATGACACTACGTTCTGCAACGGTATCGAGTTGTGCACCATGGGTACGTGCATGGCCGGTCTCGACCCGTGCCCGTCGTCGTTGTGCGATGAGACGAACGACGTTTGTGTCGAGTGCCTGACGGCGGGCGATTGCGTGGACGACGGTGACATTTGCACCGATACGGATTGCGTCGCCGGGGCTTGCGAGTACCCATTGGATCCGACGAACGATCCGACCTGCGAACCTACTACTACGACAACATCGACGACGACCACCACAAGCACATCGACTACTTCGACGACCTTGTTCGACTTCGTCGGCTGCCCGAACTCACCCCTGCCGGATTGTCGCGAGGCCGGTTCGGCCAGAATCGACATCAAGGGTCAGGCTGGACGAAACAACCGTTTCCGCGTGCGCTGGCTACGCGGTGCTGGCACCTTGCTTTCGCATTTCGGCGATCCGACTACGAGCACCGACTATATGATCTGTACGTACGACTCGGAAGGTGGCGTGTATACGATGGAAGCCGCGATGGACGTTCCGCCCGGAGCACCGTGGGCTCTGACCGGCGGCTCGAAGTATCGATACAAGGATGGGCTACTCGCGCACCTTGGTATCAACCAAATCGAGTTGCGTCCGGGTCTCGATCGTCGCGCACGGATTGCGCTCAAGGCCAAGGGAGTGACCGTACCGCTACCGGTGCCGTACAGCCCGGCGGCGATGATGTCGCAGGACCCGAGCGTGCTCGTGCATATCGTCAACAGCATGGGAGAATGCTGGGAGACCGAGTTCGGCCCGTCCGACAACAAGCAAAATCGAACCGATCGTTTCCGCGCGAAGGCGCGATAGCATCCAGGTCTACTCTTGGTTCTGCGTTGAGTCTGGTCACGCGCGCGTAGGCTTTGGGATCGCCAAGCGAGACGATCTCGAATCCTTTGGGACCGATATCTTCCTTGTAGACGGGCTACTCGAACACGATACCAGGATGGCCCCCGCCGAAGCCTAGGCACGCTGGGCGCGAGGCTACGACGGGGGCCGGAGGTAGGCTGGGGGAGAGCCTACTTCGTTGCGACGACTGGGAAGAGAATGTGGCTCACAATGCGCGACCCATCCGTCGTGCTGTCCGTCGAATCTTCGCTTACGCGTCGGCGCTTATAGTGCTGGACCGCATCGATTTCGGTTCCCAACGCCCCGAGAATCACGGAGCGTGCAATCACGCGTCCGCTGGCTTTTGCCTTTACGTGTCCGACGAAACCGTCGAGCCCGGCGGCCTGGGCGATGCGCGAGGCCAGTACATAGACGAGACCGTTAGAAGGAATCTCGATTTCGCCGCCACCGATCGCTTCGCCCCACTCATCGTAGGCCGCAAATTTCGCGTGCGAGGTGCTGCCGCCGACGTTAGTGAAGACCAGCGCGGTATCGAGTATGGGCGCTTCGGGAGCCGGGTCCACGATGCGGTCCGATAGGGCGTCGATTTCCTCGAGCGCCCATGTTGTCGGGGCGGCAAGTACCAGGATCGTGGATGCTAATATGCTAATAAGTAAGGCTTTTTTCATTTTGGATCTCCTTGGATCTCCTGTAAGGGGCACAGAGGGGAGAGCCCTGGGTGCCGATGCTCGGCGATACCTATTTGGGAATTTATTCCCAAATCTAGGCTTAGTGTAACCGGATGGAGACGGGGGCGTCAACCGGGTTTTTGGGGAAAATGAGGGGGCCGTTGAGGGGGTCTTATTGCGGCTTCGGTCTTGGGCTTGGCCGGCTGGGGTTGGTGGGATTTAGGGGCGGCGGCTTCGGTCTTGGGCTTGGCCGGCTGGGGTTGGTGGGATTTAGGGGCGGCGCGGTACGAGCGATTAGGACTCTCGCACTCGCTGGCTCGTGCTCATGGACAACCCATTCGTTTTAGGTTCTTGCGCAGGGTGACGGCGATTAGGGATTGGTGCATTTCGGCGAGGGGGACTTCTATGTGGGCGATGGTCCGAAAGAGTTCTCGGTAGAAGATGTGCGCGTGCGGAACATTTGTCGATACGAACCAGATCCGGTCGCCCTTGTGGTGCGGGCGTGTCCCCCGCTTGATTGATGCGCAGAGCTTGCTCATCGAGTTGTCACGTAACGCTTCCTCCCATGCTGCGGTTGTGACGGGAACCTTCGCTGCGGCGCTACCTTCTCGCAGTGCATGGAAACGATGCGTGTAGTACGCGCTGTAGCTCACGTACACAGCTTCGCCGGGCTTGTGTTGTTCGGCCAGAATGCGAAACGCATCGCCACCTTGCTCCACCGGCCACGAGCGCGCGTTCCCGAGTTGGGCACGAAGAGGCGAACTCACGGCGAGCGTCATCGCGATGCCGGCCACCAACGCGGCGTCGATCAGTTTCGGGCGTAGCGAATCCGGGTGCGCGCGCCAGCGAAGACAGGTCGCCACGACGTGGGGCAGCGCGATCGCCATCAGACCATAAAGGTAGTAGGACGGCCGCGCGAAAAGAGGATACAGACCTGCCGCCGAGAAGCCCGCTTGCACGATGAAGGGGACGAACAAAAGCATCGAGGATCGGCTGCGCGCCACGACTGCGAGCGTTGGCAATGCGACAAAGTACGCGGCACATACAACTTGCCAGCCGATTGGAACGAACCGCCCGATGTCGAAGCGTGCGTTTGCGGCTACCCGGGCCAGTGCCTCGGGGCTGTCGATGTAGAACTGGCCCCAGTAGCGCAGTGCCTCACCCGAACTCAGCTGTGGGCGTAAGTAAACAATGTAAATAGCCGTAAAAAGCAGCCCTGGCGCCAGGAGAAGCCACAGGGCGCGTGGCTGTTCACGCGCTCCCGAAAGGCAGACGAACGCGAGAATCGCCGGGTACACGAACGCGAACGTGAGCGATGAGGCCGCGTACAGAAGCAGTATGACGATGAGCGCGCTAAGCGAGTTGCGTGTTCGCAGCTCGGTGTAGCGAACCGCGAACCACAGCGACCAAACCGTCAGGGCTAGATCTAGGGGGTACGGTTCGAATCCGCGGGCGTGATGCACGAAGCCCGGGCCCAGCGCGATCAGAAGGACAGCCGAGACTGCGGCGCCGCGAGAACTGGTGCGGCTCACGAATGCGTAGGTGCCCAGGAGTGCTAGGACCGAGAAGATCAGCGGCCAGATGCGAACAGCTATGGATTGGTAACCGAACAGCGCTACGCCCACTCGACCGAGCACCAGCTCTGAAGCCAATAGAATCTGGGTGTCGTGGTTCGCCACCGCACCCATTGCGCGCCAGGCCTCGTTGAGCCAGAGCACGGGTTGCGTCTGGTCCGGCCAGCGCAACATGACCGCGGCGAGTACGGTCACACAAAATAGTAGGTCTAACAGGCGCTTGTAAAGGTCGTTCGGATTCATGGCGCGTTTGCTCGGGTTGGTGTCGGAGTCGACTGCAACGTACACCAACCCGAATTGTGACAGGCGTTAGTCGGCCGACGCAAATAGGAGATCTTGATATGAAATTTGGAGTCGCATTCGCAACACGAGGATCGTTGGGACAGCTGGCCATGCTGGCACACCTTGCCAAGACGGCATGACCAAGGGCTTCAACTAATTCCACGAGTTGGTGATCGCGAAACTCTGAGTTATTCCGGCAGGCGATATTGGTCACCGCGCCGCCGGACGAAAAAGGCCCGCCCTCACTCGGAGGACGGGCCTTTCTTTTGCGTTGCGACCGCTGCAGTCGCGCGATAACGAATGAACAGGCGGACTAGAGTGCAGCTTCGCCGGTCTCACCCGTACGAATACGGATGACGTCGGTAATCTCGGTAACGAATATCTTGCCATCTCCGATTCGCCCCGTCTTTGCGGCAGCGGCGATTGCTTCGGTTACGGAGTCGACTTGATCGTCTTTGACGATGATTTCGAGCTTCACCTTGGGTAGGAAATCCACGACGTACTCTGCGCCGCGGTACAGCTCTGTGTGCCCGCGTTGACGGCCGAACCCTTTCACCTCTGTCACGGTGATACCCTGGACGCCCGCACCACTGAGGGCTTCCTTCACCTCGTCAAGTTTGAAGGGCTTGATGACCGCTTCGACTTTCTTCATTTTATTGGATCCTCCTAAAGCTCGTGGCGGTGGCGTCACGAGCCGAGTGCCTCCCCGTGGAAAGGCCATTTAGTGGGAACGCATCCGAACTGTAAAGCGTTTCCCGGCTACCGCCGAATTCTCAAGCCGCGTCTTTGCCCGGCTTGGACCTGCATATAACTAGCAATGCCGGTGCCACAGCGTGCGGCCGTTCCTACGCGGATTTCGGCTGAGAATGGCTACGATAACTGCTGGATTAGCTGGCATTGCCCAGGGCTTGGGCAGTCCATGGCCGTCTACGGCGCGGCGAGGCCGCTGTCTTTCAGCGTCTCGTAGGCCGAGTTGATTTTGCGCATCCGTTCTTCGGCGAGACTGCGGAATTCTTCGCCGAGGTGGGTCACACGGTCTGGGTGATTTTCCTTCGACAACGATCGCCATGCGGCTTTGATGTCGTCGGGACCCGCGCCGCGACGCAGCCCAAGCGTTGCCAGCGCTTCGTCGACTTGGTCGGCACCCGGTTTACCACCGGGCATCGAGCCCGGGCTGCTGGCTCCAAACCCGCCGATGAAAGCTTCGAGTCCGAGAAAGCGAGCAACACGCTCTACGTACTCGCGCTCAGACTCGGTGACCCTTCCGTCGGCGTTCGCTACCCGCGCCAACACCTGCAGTACGATCACCCGTTCCTGGAGCATGAAATTGCTTCGAATTTCCGAACAGATTGCCTCGACATCTTCGGTGCTGCGCCGGCTTTCCTTGATCAGGTCGCGGATCCAAAGCAGCTGCTCGTCTTTGTAGCCGAGGTCGTTCTGGAAGAACTGGCGGATTGCCGCGACCTCGCGGCGATCGAGCTCGCCGTCGATTTCGGCAAGCCGCACAAGCAGTACGACGAGTTTCTCGACGAACACGCGATGTCGCGAGCCGCGTGTCTGAGTGTAGTGGAGAACGGCGTTGCGTCGGATCCACCAGGTTGCCGCCATGCCGACGACAAATACGATGAGAACAAGTCCAAAGAAGACGCGCACCACTCCAATCAGGAGTGGCATGCCGCCGAGGAGCAAAACCAGTAGAACGCCCCAAAGGCAGCCCAGATTCGTCCTGTATGGCATGAGCGTTTGTGGTCTGTCTTGGTCGGGGTGAGAGGATTTGAACCTCCGGCCCCTGCGTCCCGAACGCAGTGCTCTACCAGGCTGAGCTACACCCCGTCGACAGGTCGGGGCGATATACTACGGGTTCGCGCCGAGCGCCAATCGCGGCGACAGCGACACCCCCCGGTCGTGCTTCCGATTGGTACTATGGTGCGCGCAGGGCAGCGATCGTATCGGCATAGCTATCGGCGCCGAAGATGGCCGAGCCGGCCACGATGACGTCGGCTCCGGCATCGATAGCCAGGCTGACGTTGGCGGGTTTGATCCCTCCGTCGACCTCCAGCAAGCACTCTGACCCGCATTTCTCGCGCAGTTCGGCCAAGGCATTGAGCTTCGGCAGCGCCTCGTCCATGAATCCCTGGCCCCCAAACCCCGGATTGACGCTCATGACGAGAATCATGGCTGCATCGGAGATCAGCGGGGAGACCGTCTCGATGGGGGTCGCCGGGTTGATAGCCACACCCGGTTTGGCACCGAGCTCTCGAATCCTTGCGAACGCCGCGGCCAGGTCATCTACGACCTCTTGGTGGATGGTCAGATAGTCGGCGCCGGCCTTGATGAATTGTGCCGCGTAGTCCATCGGGTCCTCGATCATGAGATGGACGTCCAGCGGCAGTTCGGTGGCCGCATCGACCGCATCAACCACGCAGGGTCCGATCGTTAAGTTGGGCACGAAATGGCCGTCCATTACGTCCACGTGGATCCAATCGGCGCCGGCTTGGTCGACTGCTCTTACTTCGTCGGCAAGCCGGCCGAAGTCAGCGGAGAGAATGGAGGGGGCTATTTTCGTTTGCGAGGCCATCGTTTGGCCGAATGCTAGGCCCGTCGAAGCGCCGCAGCAAAGAATCCCTGCATTGCGTGGCGATGGGGCAGGGTCCGCATACGCGCCTGATCATCGACCAGTCCTTCCAGCGCAGGGTTGGGCGCGTGCGTCTCGGCTGTGAACTCCGGGTGATCGTCGAGAAACGCGTCCACGACGGCTTCGTTTTCTTCTCGCAGGAGTGTGCAGGTCGAGTACACCAAGCGACCGCCCGAGCGTACCTTGGTGGCCGCGGACCGGAGGATGTCGGCTTGGCGCCCCGCGAGGTCTGTGATGTCGGCGGGCGTTCGGCGCCACCTGATTTCCGGGTGTTCGCTCAGCGTACCAAGGCCCGAGCACGGTGCATCGACAAGCACGGCATCAAAGGGTGTGTCTGTGTCGAGCCCTTGAACGGATTTGGCGTGAAAGAATACGCGGTCGTCTACTGCGCACGCGGCGACGAAACGGGTAACGCGCCGTTTCGCATTGCGACCCGGGTCGCATGCGACGATGCGTCCTTCTTTGCCTACCAGCGCGGCCAGATAGGCGGTCTTACCGCCGGGTGCCGCGCAGGCGTCGAGGATGTTCTCGCCGGCCGCGGGGGCAAGCAGCTGCACTACCAATTGCGACGCTTCGCTTTGCGGGATTGTGATTCCGGGCAGGCGAATCGGCTTGGCCGCTACCAGTCCATCGGGCGCCCGATCGCATGGTGCCGTGCTCGATCCAATCTCCGCCAGTTTCTCGATCGTCGCATCGCGATCGATCAGCGCCCGTAACACGGTTGGGAGCGCGAAATTGTTTGCGCCCATCAACGCGATCGTGTCGGCCTCGCCGAGTTCTTCGATCCAACGCTCGATGAGCCATTCGGGGTGAGAATACTCTATTGCCAACCCCTCGATGCGATCGGTTGGCGCCCGGGCGGGTCCGTCGCGAGAACAGCGGCGCAAAATGGCGTTTATTAACCCCGCCGCGCGCGGTGCTTCGCGCTTAGCGAGATCGACGGTTGCATGAACGGCTGCGTGGCTCGGCACACGATCGAGGAAGAGGAGCTGGAACACACCGATACGCAGTAGCTCATGGACAGTGGGCTCGAGCTTGTCGAGGTCGCGTTCGCTATAGGCGGCGATCGTATGATCGAGAGTGAGGCGGCGCGCTAAGCTGCCGTAGACGAGCTGCGTCGCCAGGCCGCGATCGGGGCCGACAAGAGCAGATGCATCGAGATGACTCGACAGAATCGCGTCGGAGAATGCTTCTTTGCTGGCGATCTCGACGAGTGTGGCCAGCGCGACGGCGCGTGGATCAGCGTTCGCCATCGAGCACTCGTGGTAGGGCAGCGGGGCGTCCGCGCAGATAATCGGCCGCGGGCATCGGTTTCTTTCCTTCGGGTTGAACTTTGTTGACGACGATCACGCGATCGCCGCAGGCGACGTGTAGCTCGTCGCCGCTTGTGCCGAGAAGCGTTCCGGGGGGCGCATCGGCCGCGCGATCCGTGGGTCGGGCATCGAGTATCTTGAGCCGTGTGCCACCGTCGAACGTGAATGCACCGGGGCGCGGTCGAAATCCGCGCACGTGGCAGTCGACCTCAGCGGCGCTTCGGGACCAATCGATGCGCGCCTCTTCGTTTCTGAGCGGTGGCGCGAAGGTGGCGGCGCCGTGATCTTGCGGCGTGAACTGGGCGTGTCCGTCCGCGAGCAATTCCAAGGAGTCGACCAACAGACGCGCGGATACGACGGCCAACGCGTCGTGCAATGACGCCGCATCGGTATCGGAATCGATGGCAACGCTCTCTTTAAGCAACATGTCGCCGGCATCCATCTCTTCGCTGATGCGCATGATCGTGACGCCGGTGGTGTCGTCTCCCTCTAGAATGGCGCGTTGTATCGGCGCGGCGCCGCGCAATTTGGGCAACAGCGACGCGTGGGCGTTGATGCAGCCGAGGGCGGGCGTATCGATCAACCGATTGGGCAGTATGCGACCGTACGCGACCACCACGCAGAGGTCCGGCGCGAGTGTACGGACGTGTTCGAGAAAATCCGGGTCCTTCGCGGTTTTCGGCTGCAGCACTTCGATGTTGCGCTCGGTGGCGAGTTTCTTGACGGCCGATTCGGTAAGTTTCATGCCCCGCCCCGAAGGCTTGTCGGGCTGAGTGACTACGGCACGAACGCGGTGGCGGGTACTGAGAACCGCTGCAAGGCATACGCGTGCGAATACAGGAGTGCCCATGAAGACGATGTCGAGGGTGCGTCGAGCGGTGTCGCCGGGCCCGCTTGCGCCGTCAGATTTTTGGGGCACCGCCGCCGCCTTGTTTTGAGTCCGAGTCCTGTTTTTTCAGGCGCTTGCGGTACATGTCGCGCTTTAGTCGTGAGATGTGATCGACGAGCAATATGCCTTCCAGATGGTCGATCTCGTGTTGTATGCAGACTGCGTCGATGTCTTCGAACTCCAATTCGACTTCTTGCTGGTCGACCGTCCATCCTTTGACGAGTATTTTGCGCGGGCGCGCGATCTCGGCCGTGAAGTTCACAACGCTCAGACAACCTTCTTCGATGGTGATTTCACCCGACGCTTCGGTCACCTCGGGATTGATGATTTTGACGAGCTTCTGTCCACGGTTCTCTATGTCGGTGTCGACGACAATCGCCCTTTCAAGAAGTCCGACCTGCGGTGCGGCCAGCCCGATGCCGTTGGCCGTGTACATCGTGTCGACCATGTTGTTGAGCATACCGGCGATCCGCCCGTCAATTTGAGTGACCGCCTTGGCGTGCTTCTTGAGCACCGGATCGGGGAATTTTTTGATCTCGAGAATGGACACCGCTGCCAGTGAACTAAAAAAGGCCGCTTGCTGCAAGGCTCGGTCGGGGGTTTTCCGACCTTCTGCTAGAGCATGTCGACGGCATCGATATCAACGAGCAAGCGGATTCCCGCGCGCCGCGCATCGGAGGCCAACTGGTCGCGGCATTGTGCTGCGGCGTGCCGGGCGAGCTGGGCGTCGGCGGAGCGCAGCTGAATTTGGTAGCGGTAGCGGTCCTTGACCCGCTCGATAGGGGCGGGAGCGGGCCCACGTACGATCAGAGCACCGTCGGTTTTTTGAGCGAGAGCGTCGAGTTTCGAGACGGCGGCGGTGGCCAGGCGGTGCACCAGGTCTTGATCGGGCCCTTCCACCCGCAGCATCGACATTCGCGTATAGGGAGGATATCCGAGGTCTTCGCGTTCACTGATCTCCTGGGTCGCGAACGCCTCGAAATCGTGACGAGCGGCTGCAGCGATCGCGAAGTGGTCGGGCTGATAGGTCTGTAGGATGACGCGCCCGCCGTTTTCTCCGCGGCCCGCACGCCCTGCAACTTGGGTGAGCAACTGGAACGTTCGCTCGGCGGCTCGGAAGTCGGGAACCGAAAGAGCTAGGTCCGCCTGCACGATGCCAACCAGCGTTACGCCGGGTACATCGTGCCCCTTGGTAATCATCTGTGTGCCGATCAAGACGTCGATCGTACCGGCGCGCCACGCGGACATCACACGCCCCGTTTCGCCCTTGTGAGAGGCGGTGTCTCGATCGAGCCGGCCGATAACCGCCTCCGGCAGCAGCCTGCGTACGGTCGCTTCGAGTCGCTGGGTACCGAGCCCTTGGGCCGTAAGTGCGTCGGCGCTGCATTCGGGGCAAGCCCTGGGAATGTTGCGTACCGCATCGCAGTGGTGACACTGCAGACGCTGTTTGTCCCGGTGTAGCGTCATGCTGACGCTGCACGCGTTGCAGCTGGCGACCTCGCCGCATTCATAACACATGAGCGATGACGCGAAGCCGCGTCGGTTGAGGAACAGCAGGCTCTGTCCGCTGCGCTGCCAGTTGAGCACCATCTGTTCTTCGAGATGTTCGGACAGCCCACCGCGAGCGACCAGGTCGCGGCCGCGCAGATCGACGACTTCGACAGTAGGTAGCGGGCGAGCGGTGACGCGATCGGGCAGTACTAGATGTTTGTAGCGACCGCCGGTCGCGTTGCGCCACGATTCGATAGAGGGTGTGGCCGAGCCGAGAACGATCGGGCAGCCGGCCTCGTGGGCCCGCATGATCGCGACGTCGCGCCCGTGATAACGCACGCGGTCGTCTTGTTTGTAGGCACCGTCATGTTCTTCGTCGACGATGATGACGGCCAAGTTCGTCAGAGGGGCCAGTACAGCAGAGCGTGCACCGACCGCAATTTGCGCTTCTTTGCGGCAGATTCGGCGCCATTGATCCCAACGTTCGCCCGCGCTCAGTTCGCTGTGCAGCACAGCGACGGTAGGACCGAAGCGCGCAACGAGGCGTGCGACGACCTGATGCGTCAGCGAGATCTCGGGAACGAGTACGAGGGCGCTGTCGCCTTGGTCGAGCACTTCTCTGATGACCCGCAGGTAGACCTCGGTCTTGCCGCTGGCCGTTACGCCTTGCAACAGAAATGTTTCAAATCCACCGAGCGCTGTGGTTATCGAACCGATAGCGTTGTCTTGGGCTTCGCTGAGAACCAACGATCGGTCTTCCTCACGTTCGAAATGCAAGCCGCGATAGACTTCGCTCTGTGAGCGTTTGATCAAGCCGGCGGCTTCGAGCGCCGTGACTTGAGGACCGCTGCTCGAGAACAGTTTGCTGATCTCGGAAGTGGATGCAGTGCGACTCGGCTGCCCGAGTAGAAACTCGAATACCTGACGTCGTTTCGGCGAGCGTGCGAACAGTGCGTCTGCTTCTTCGGTATCGGGGATCTTGATGACTTCAACGATGGTCTCGATCTTGGCGCGAACCGAGGGCTGCTCGAGCTCATGTGCGAGTGAGATGGTGCCGCGCTTGGCGAGAGTTGCCAGCGTGCTGGCAACTCGGAAATCCAGCGCGCGCGCGAGCTTGTTGATGTCTGCGGCGCCGCCGGCCTCTTCGAGTACGCGAACGATCGATGCGTCGCGTTCGCTTCGCACGAGCGAGGCATCGAGCAGGCGAGCGACCTTCTTCGTAGACGCCGTAAGCCCGCGCCCGATCGCTAGCGACAGCACATCGGCGAGCGGCGCTGCGTAGTAGGAAGCCATCCATCGTGCGAGCGCCAGAAGTTCGATCGTAATGACCGGTTCGCTGTCGAGAATGTCGCCGATGTCGCGGATCTCGAAATCAGTGGGTGCCTCCGAGCCGAGCTCGGTTACGATTCCGGTTACCTGACGGCGTCCCACCGGTACGACGACGCGCATGCCGGTTTCGAGCGTTTCGCGATGTCCGTCGGGTATTCGATAGGTAAGCTCGGCGAGCCGGGCGATGCCGGGGATGGGCGTGACCGTCGCGTATTCCTTCTCTGTACTCATCGTCTAGCGGCCGTGCGGCCGAGCGCGAGATTACACGCGGGGTGTTGACGGGTGAAGGGCGCGCGCGGGATTGTCGTGACATGGCGCTTCAAATGGGACGCTTTCGCAACAAACAGGTGGCCTTTTGGTGCATAGGAGCCGATTCCATTGATGTCGCGGTGGTGCGCAACGCCGTCGGTGAGCCGCTGATCGAGGCCTGCGCAGGCGTGGACTGTCTGAGCGTCGGTCGTCGCCCGCCCCACGCAGCGGGAATTTTCGATCTCGCTGGACTGGTCAGCGCGCGCGGTCTCGGCCACGTTGCGGCTCTCGGACCCACTCTTTCGCAACTTGCGTCGGTCGAGGGCGGTCCACAAGAGCCCGTCGCCGGAAGAATACGCGTGGCGGTGCCGCGAGCGGACGGACTCCTGTGCGATGCAGACGAGGCCGCGGCCACCGGTATCGCCGAGAGTTTTCGTGTACTCGGCTATCGTCTGATCGCGCTCGACTGCGCCGCTTGTGCAGAGCTGAGCCTCACGGCCTTTCTCGGCGACCACACGAACGCAGACCAGTCGACGCCGGATCCGCTCGCTGCTGTTGCGGTATCGCCCGAGTTTGAGGAGACGGCGGTAGCAATGGGCGAGCGTCTAGCGGTACCCGTCGGCTTGGCACTCGAACACCTGGGTTGGCTCGGCGATGCCTAGGGTCGATCTATTGCATGTGGTGCGTACGCGGCGAGGGCGGGGCCCGATAGTCGCTCTCGCGACGGTGCTTCTCGCGTTCGCCGCTGCCGGCGCGTCTATGCTTGGACCGGTATTGGTGGAGACCCAGAGTTCGGCCGGCGCACCGGTGGCCAAGCCGTCGGCCGACGCTCGGCGTAGTGAGGCGACAGTCAAGGCGGTGCCGATTGAACGCTGGCTCGCGACCCTCGCCGACGAAGCCGGTGTGGGTCTCGTCCTCGCACCCGGTGTGGCCGGTAGCAGCGTGGCCGCTACGTTCTCGCCCGATGTCGATTGGCAGCGTCGTCTCGACGCGGTCGCACGTCTGTACGCGCTCGACGTACAACTGGAAGACGGGCTGCTCGAGGTCGCGAGCCGCGAGCCCGAACCGCCGGCCGGTGCGGTAGTGCCGGTGTTGGTGGGGGAATCCACCCTCGCGTCATCGCTCGTGGTTGGGTCGGCTGCGATCGAGGCGGCGCCGAAGCCGCGGCACATCACACGCTTGCTTCGCTTGAGCAACGCACGAGCGTCAGACCTCGTTCGTGCTCTCGACGGGCCGTTGCGGGCGGGCGGTATTACGGCGGGCTTTGACCCCGCGACCAACGCGCTGGTGCTCGGCGGTCCGGAAGGGGAAATCAACTCTGCCGTGGATTTAGCCCAGCAGTTGGACATTCCGCGCCGACGCTTCCTGCTCGAAGCCCACATCGTCGAACTGTCGCGCTCTGCACGTCAAGAGATGGGCGTGCAGTGGACGCTGGAATCGGGTGATCTTGGCGGCATCGTCGATTTTCCGGCCGCCGCTACCGAGGGCGAAGGAGGCGGGATCGTCGTTGCTACCTCTGGAACTCATACACTGCGCGCCCGCCTGAGCGCCCTGGAATCGGAAGGCCGTGTACGCGTGATCTCGCGTCCGCGCATCGTCGTGGTCGAAGGAAAGCCGGCATCGATCGAGGCGGTACGGATTCTGCGCGTGCGTCTGCCGGATCGAGGGGCCGTGGTCGCCGAGTCGGATTCGACCGTGGCGTTGGGTGTCGGTCGCGCCTTCGAAGAGATTCGCGTGGGGGTCCGCCTTGAAGTCGAGCCGGCGCTGCATGGCGAGGGGAACGTAGTGCTACGGATTATAGCGAAGTCGAGCACGCTGGGGCCGCCGCAGCCGCCCGACGGTATTCCCGAGGAACTAAGTCGCCGCGTCGAGGCTGAGGTCGTCGTTGCGGATCGGCATACCGCCGTGCTCGGTGGGCTTCTGCGCGAGGGGAGTGCACGCTCGGGGGCCGGGATCCCTGTCTTGCGGTCTCTGCCGCTCCTCGGCGCGCTGTTCGGGCGGCGCAGCCGTGAGCGCGATGTCGAGGAACTGATCGTCTTGGTTACCCCTCGGCTGATCTCCTAGGGGCCGCGCCTTTCGCCGGTTTTCGCCCTTGTGGAGGCCGAAAAGCGGGCTCGGGGCCACCTTCGATGGATTCCATCGATGGCCACCTGTGGTACGTTGACCGGATGCTGCGTTTTCTGACTGCCGGTGAATCACACGGCCCCTGTCTGACGGTGATCTTAGAAGGGTTGCCGGCCGGATGGCCGGTCGACGTCGATCGGATCAACGCCCAGTTGGCCAGGCGCCAACTGGGCTACGGTCGCGGCGGCCGCATGAAGATCGAGAAGGACGAGGTTCGGATCACGTCCGGCGTACGTTGGGGTGCCACCCTGGGGTCGCCGGTGACGATGACGATCGAGAACCGTGACTGGAAGAACTGGACGAAGAAGATGTCGATCGACCCGGCCGATCGCGATGAATCGATCATCGTGACGCGGCCTCGACCGGGGCATGCCGATCTAGTCGGTATCCAAAAGTACAATCATGAGGACATTCGCAACGTGCTCGAACGTGCCTCGGCTCGTGAAACCACTTCGCGCGTCGCGGCAGGCGGTCTGGCCCGGCAGGTGCTCGAACAGTTCGGTATAAAGGTCATGGGCTACGTGGCCGAGATCGGTGGTGTCGAAGCCGATCACAGCACCATGACGCCCGAGCAAGTGTTCGAGGCAGCCGAACAATCCGAAGTGCGCATGGCCGACTCCGACGCTTCCCAACGCGTGATCGCCATGGTCGACGAGTGCAAAGAGACCGGCGATACGCTCGGAGGTATCACCGAGGTGTGTGTCACAGGTTTACCTCCCGGCATCGGCAGTTACGTGCACTACGACCGGAAGGTCGATTCTCGTCTGGCCGGCGCGCTTCTCTCCGTACAGGCGACGAAAGGCGTTGAACTCGGTGCGGGATTCAGAACGGCACGCGTGCGCGGCTCAGACATTCACGATGAGATCGTCCGTGGCGAGAGCGGGTTGACGCGTTCGAGCAACAACTATGGCGGCACCGAAGGCGGTATGACCACCGGCGAACCATTGGTGGTACGTACCGCTTTCAAACCGATTTCAACATTGATGAAGCCGTTGCGCTCGGTCGATATCGCGACAGGCAAGGAATCGAAGGCGACGATCGAGCGATCCGACGTGATGGCGATACCTGCTGCCGCGGTCATCTGTGAAGCGGTCGTCGCATTCGAGTTGGCATCGATGTTCCTGGACAAATTCGGTGGCGACTCGCTCGTCGAAGTAAGACGTAATTACGAAGGCTATCTTGCACAGGTGCGCGAACGGCTCGCTGCGACGGAATGACGCATGTTGTTCTAACCGGCTTCATGGGCGTCGGGAAGACGGCCGTAGGAAGGCGCCTGGCGCGTAGGCTCGGAAGGCCGTTCATCGATACGGACCAACTGATCGAAGAGGCGGCGGGAAAGCCGATTTCACAAATTTTCGAAGATCATGGTGAAACGTACTTCCGTGATCTCGAATGCCGAGTGATTGCGGATCTTGAACCTCAGTCACCCGCGGTGATTTCAACCGGCGGCGGTACGTTTGCCAACGATGCCAACAGACGGCGACTCGAAGAACTCGGCGTGACGGTCTGCTTGATGACGAAGTTGGAGACGATCCTCGAGCGTGTTCAGCGCAACGATAGAAGACCTCTTGCGCAAGGTCCCGAAGGGCGCAAGCGTCTCGAGCGGCTGTTGAAAGAGCGGATGCCCTCTTATCGAAAAGCCGATGTTCTGATCGAAACGGACTCGCTAAGTATCGATCAGTCGATGCAGCGCGTGCTCAACATGATCGAACCGCGACTCAAGCAAGACGAGGGCGTGCCGGAGTGAGCATTGCCGCAAGAACTGTCCGTCTGGAATTGGGCAACCGGTCCTACGATGTGTACATCGGCCCGGGTACGCTCTGCGATGTAGGCGTGCGTATCAAAGAGCTCGATCGGGCCGCGCCAATCGGCAAGGTGTTTCTGATCGGAAACCCGACCGTCGATGCGCTCTACGGCGACCAGGTGCGCGCCTCGATAACCGACGTGATCGGAGATGCGCCGATCGATATTCACATACCCGACGGTGAGCAGTACAAGAGTCTCGACACACTCTCGTCGATTTACGATCGAATTCTGGCTGAGGGTGCGGATCGAGGTGCGGTACTCGTCGCTCTTGGCGGCGGTGTGATCGGTGATGTGGTTGGGTTCGCCGCCGCGACCGTATTGCGCGGCGTTCGCTTCGTGCAGATACCGACCACGCTGCTCGCGCAAGTGGATTCGAGCGTCGGCGGTAAGACGGCCGTCAATCATCGTGAAGGCAAGAACTTAATAGGGGCTTTTCATCAGCCGGCCGTCGTCGTCTCGGACCCCGACACGTTCGCCACGCTTCCCGACCGCGAGTACCGCGCCGGCTTGGCGGAGGTCGTCAAGTACGGAGTCATCCTTGACGCGAAACTCTTCGATCTCATCGAGCAGCGCGCTGACGACGTTATCGCGCGCGAACCGTCTCTGCTGACCGACGTTGTCGCGCGAAGCGTTGAACTGAAGGCCTATGTAGTCGAGCGCGACGAGACCGAAGGCGGTCTCCGTGCGATTCTGAATTTTGGGCATACGGTCGGGCACGCTATCGAAAAGGTGACGAGCTATTCCCGATTCCTTCATGGCGAAGCGGTTGCCCTGGGGATGGTTGCGGCAGCACGCCTATCGGTCGAATTGGGTGCCTGTTCCAGCGATGTACCGACGAGGCTCGAGGCCCTGCTATCGAAACTGGGGCTCGCGACGGAGATTCCATCGGATATCGATCGCGCTGATATCGTAACGGCGGTTGGCTTCGACAAGAAGGTGCGTGGTGATCGTGTAACCTTCATCGTTTGCGACGCGATGGGGGAGTGCTCGCGTAAGTCGCTCGAAGCGGCCGCCATTCGGCCGGGGCTCTGAAAGGGAGAAGCAGTCGTGTCATCCAATAGCAAGAAAATGTCGGTGCTGGTTATCCACGGCCCAAATCTCAATCTGCTCGGCACGCGCGAACCGGAAACATACGGGACTGAAACGCTGGCGGACATCGACGCGAGACTCTCTAAGCTTGCCGCTGAATTGGGAGTCGACGTAACGGCGGAGCAATCCAACGGTGAGGGAGAGATCGTATCGATCATTCAGGGTGCGCGTGACAAGTACGCGGGGGTCCTGATCAATCCGGCCGCGTATACGCATACGAGCGTGGCCATCCGCGACGCGCTGCTTGCGGTCGGACTCCCTGTGGTGGAAGTGCATTTGTCGAATATTCACAAGCGCGAAGAGTTTCGTAAGCGCTCGCTCGTTTCCGATGTAGCCGTCGGCCAGGTCACCGGGTTCGGCTCGATGAGTTACGAACTCGGGTTACGTGCGCTTGCCGCCGAATTGTTGCGTGGCTGAAACGGTTCCGCGGGCCGACAGGCACCCGCACCATGACGCATGTCCCGAATCCCATCTACTGCCACACTGCGCGACGCTCTCGAAGATGAGCTGTCGCGCTTCGGTGAATTGCGCTGGAAGCTGCAGGGGCTCGGCGACGGTTCTGCGGCACATGTATTCGGTTCACTAGTCGCTAATTTTGTGCGCCCGGTTCTGTTGTTGGCACCGACGCAGGTACGCGCCGAGGGCTTCGCGATCGAGTTACAAACGGTTCTCGGTGAACGACCGGGCGATGATTTCCTCAAGCGGCGCGTGCATTTCTTTCCTGCTCGAGAGGCACCACCGCTGGAGATGATCTCGCCTCCGCTCGAGATCGAAGCTGCGCGCTCGGCCGCATTGTTTCAATTGTCGCAGATGAAGGCCCCCATCGTCATCGCGTCGGTCGCTGCGATCATGCAACGCACCGAGGCGCCGAAGGAATTACTTTCCTCGTCGCTCTATCTCGCCGCCGAAGACGAACTCCAGATGGAAACGTTCGTGCCTAATATGGTCGACTTGGGCTATCGGCGCGTTGGCTTGGTCGAAGAGCCCGGTGAGATCGCGGCGCGCGGCGGCATCATCGACCTTTGGCCTGCGGGCAGCGATTTCCCGTGTCGTATCGAACTGTACGGCGACGTTGTGGATTCGCTACGCCATTTTGATCCCGCAGATCAGCGCTCGTTCGAAACCACCGACCAAATAGCGATCATGCCGGCCGGCTCCTGTGCGACCGGCGTACTTGGCAATATCGCCGTGCGCGATCGCGTCCACGAACGCTGCAGTGACCTGTTAGTAGCGGCGAGCGAGAGGCGTGAGCTGTCGGCCAACCTTGCCTCGGGGATTCGATTCCCCGGTGTCGAGTTGTTGGCTTGCTATGCGCGCGAACGAAAGTCCTGGCTCGGCGACTTCGTGCCTGACGGCGCGATCGTCTCCCTGCTGGATCCGTCGTCGGTGGATGCGGCGTTGGAAGACGCACTCTCAGACGTCCGAGATGCCCAAGAGGCGGCAACCGACGCCGGGACCTTCTTTCCTGAGCCGGAGCTTTTGTTTGCAGAGAAAGATGAAGCGCGTGCGCTGATTGAACGTCGGCCGCTCATCGAGCTGGATCTGACCGAAGCGCTCAAGTCCGGCGGTACTGAGGGCGACCGAATGTGGCGCATCGATACGCGCACCAATGAATCCGTGAGCGCCGCTCGTGCCCGCGTGAAGGCTAACCGCGGCGAAGCACGTTTCCGTCCTATGGCCGATGAGCTGATGAAGCTCGTTTCGGACGGGCGCGTTATCGTGATGGCCGGCGACCCCACCCAGCTCGAACGTCTGCGTCATCTGCTCGAATTGGCCGATATCGGTCGCGCTGCGCGGGCTGAGAGCTACCAACAGGCGCTCAATGCGGATCCGAACACCTTGTGGCTGGTGAACGGGCATTTCGAACGCGGCTTTCGTTTACCGGCGGACGGTCTCGCGGTAGTAACCGGTGAAGAAATTTTCGGTCAGAGACGCAGGCCGGCACGAAGGCGCCGCAGCGCGAAAGCGCGCGGCCTGACCACGCTCGCTGAGATCGCGCCCGGCGATTACATGGTCCACGTTGATCACGGCGTCGGCGTGTATCGCGGACTCAAACATTTGGTAGCCGGTGGTACCGAGGGCGATTTCATCTTCATCGAGTACGCCGGCGGCGATCGGTACTACCTACCCGTCGATCGTATCAATCTGGTCGAGAAGTACACCGGGTCGGGCGGCAACCCACAGATCGCCAAGCTCGGCGGCACGACGTGGGCACGGGCGAAGAAGCGGGCGAAAGAATCGATACTCGTGATGGCCCGCGAGCTGCTCGACGTGGAAGCGTATCGCGCGGTGCACGATCGCGACCGGTTCATCGAGGCCGACGCCGACTTCGAAGAATTTGAAGCACACTTCCCCTTCGAAGAAACCGATGGTCAAAAGAAGGCCATCGCCGATATCGTTGACGATCTCACGAGCCGCAAGCCGATGGACAGGGTGGTATGCGGCGATGTCGGCTACGGGAAAACCGAAGTCGCGATGCGTGCGGCGTACCTGACCGTCATGGGTGGCCGTCAAGTGGCGGTGCTCGTTCCGACAACGGTATTGGCCCGCCAGCACTACGATTCGCTTGTCGAGCGATTCGAGAACCATCCGGCCAAAATAGGAATGTTGTCACGTTTTCATACACGTGAACGAAACATCGAAATAGTGTCTGAACTGGAAACGGGCACTCTAGACATTGTCGTTGGAACCCATCGCATGCTGCAACAGGACGTCGGATTCGCTCGTCTGGGTTTGCTCGTTATCGACGAGGAGCATCGCTTCGGGGTCAAAGCAAAAGAGCGCATCAAGAAAATGCGTCGAGAGATCGACGTGCTTACGATGACGGCGACACCTATTCCGCGGACCTTGCAGCTGGCGCTGTCGGGTGTGCGCGACCTGAGCCTTATAGAGACACCGCCGGTCGACCGGCTCGCGATACGCACGTACTTGGCGCGTTACGACGAAGGCTTGATCAAGCAGGCGCTCGATCGTGAACTGGGGCGGGCGGGGCAAGCGTTCTTCGTTCACAATCGTGTAGGGTCGATCGATATGATTGCTGCGCGTATACGCGAGCTCGTTCCGAAAGCGCGCGTCGCTGTTGCGCACGGTCAGATGAAAGACGGGGCGCTCGAGAAAGTCATGATCGATTTTCTCGAACACAACTACGATGTGCTCGTCTGTACGTCGATCATCGAATCGGGTCTCGACATCTCGAACGCTAACACGATTCTGGTGAATCGCGCCGATACATTCGGCCTGGCCCAGCTCTACCAGATTCGCGGCCGGGTCGGGCGCTCGCACCGTCGTGCATACGCCTATTTGTTGATTCCAGGCGAGAAGATCATCAGCGAAGATGCGCGGCGACGTCTTGCGGTTCTACAGGAACTCGATGACCTCGGGAGCGGTTTCCGTATTGCTGCGCACGACATGGAAATTCGAGGTGCGGGGAACCTTCTGGGCAAACAGCAATCGGGTCACGTAGCAGCCGTCGGCTTCGAGTTGTTCATGCAGATGATGGACGAGGCGACCAGCGAATTGCGCGGTTCGCCCACTGGGCCGCGGGTGGAGCCGGAGATCGAACTCGGCAGTGAGGCGTTCATCCCGGACGACTACATAGAAGATATCGGTGAGCGGCTGCTGGTCTACAAACGCATGGCGAACGTCGAAACGGCCGAGGCGCTCACCGGTATCGCCGAGGAACTCGCTGATCGATTTGGCCCCATCCCGAAGCAGGTCAACGACTTCATCCGCATCATGTCGCTCAGGCCGGCGCTCAAGCGTCTGGCCGTTGAGTCGCTGAAAGCGAGTGGAGCGGCGGTTGCGTTTCGTTTTCACGCCGACGCACCGGTCGATCGGGATCGGCTGGTCGATCTCGCTATGCAGCAGCCTGGGCGCTTCAAAATGCGGCCTGGAGGGGGCTTTACCATGAAGCTCGGCGGCGGCGGCTGGGAGTCGATGGTTGACGAAATCGAGCGGTTCCTCGATGGTCTTGGGTCAGGCGGTGCCGGGCACCCCGAAGCAGACGGAGAAGATGTTGCAGTACGAGATTCCTGAGTTTACGAAGCGCTCGATTCGCAAGGACGGTCATTTCAGATTTGCCGGATCTGGCAGCTTCGGCGGTCTGTGTGGTTTCGCGGGGGGCGTCGTTGCGCTGGCGGTTGCGCTGGCCGGGGCAGCGCCCACATTGGTAGCCGCGCAACCGGTTCGTGATATCGGAGACGCGCGACTCGAGAATGCGATCGTCGCCTCGGTCGATGGTCGCCCGGTAACGCTGCGTGAGCTGCGCGCCTTCGAGAGCGGGCGCGGCAGGCTGCTGTCGCCCGGTCAACGACGAAGCATGAGTACGGTCCTCGATGCGCTGGTCAGTGAGATTATGTACAACGCCGAGTTTGCCCGCATCGGGATCTACGCGCAGGATTCTGATGTCCATCAATACATAGAAAGGTTGCTCGCGCAGAACCGATCCACCAGAGATCAGGTACGCAAGGCACTCGCCGAGGCGGGATTTAGCTGGGAGGATTACTTCGAACGCATGCGTCACGAAGTACAGCGGCTGGCACTGGTGAATCGGGTTGTTCGTTCGCGGGTGAGCGTTTCGCCGGAAGAAGTGAAGCGCCGCTGGAAGGAATCGCCGGACTACGCGACGGTGGATTCCGTAGAGATCGCGCATATCTATCTTCCGTACGATCAGGGTGCGACGTCTGTGGAGATGGGCCTCGTCGAAGCGCGCGTTAAAGAAGCACACGCGGCGGCGAAAGAGAACTTCGGCAAAGCGGCGCGCCAGTACTCTGCAGGGCCAACGGCTGACAACGACGGCAAGCTCGGTCGATTCAAGCGCGGCACCATGTTGCTATTGTTCGAACGCGAGGTGGTGAAGCTTGAAGAAGGAGAGGTCTCCGATCCGTTCCAGGCCGAGGGGGCGTATCACATGCTGAAACTACTAGAGATCCTCCCGGCCGGGCGTATTCCGCTCGAAGAGGTCCGTGAGCAGATTCGAGAGGAACTCTACGGCGAGCTGCTCGAGGAGCGTTTCCGCCGTTGGACGAACGAAGACTTACGCAAGCGCTACCACGTCACCCTGCACTTCGATCGCGTAGCCTCGCTTCTCTGATCGGAGTCCCTGAACTGTCATGAAGCCGGAACTTGGCCTCAGCCTTGGGGATCCGGCGGGGATAGGCCCCGAGGTTACCCTGCGCGCCGCCGCCAACGCACGCGTGCGTCGCGCCTGTCGTCTTGTGGTCTACGGCGACGAACAGGTTCTCGAACTCACGCGCAGGCGTCTCGGTATCTCCCGTACGGCGGCCACCGCGATCACGCGGATCGAAGCGGTGCGATCGCTGCGCGCGCGAGCGGCGTTGCCCAAGCCCGGGCGGGCATGCGGTGCGGCGGCGTTCGCGTTTCTCGACGCGGCTGCGCATGCGGTCGCTGCGGGAGAGCACGATGCGTTGGTGACCGCACCGATCAACAAACTTTGGATGCAGCGCGCGGGTCACGACTACGACGGCCACACGGGCTACCTTTCGGAACTAGCGGGCACCGAAGCAACCATGATGCTGGCCGGGCGTACGTTGCGCGTGGTTCTGGCCACCACTCATATCGCCCTCAAAGACGTCGCCGGCCACCTGGGTACTGACGCGATCGTTCGCGCCGCGCGTGCGACCATCGAGCATTTACGCGTGTTTCACGCCGTCGCGAAACCGCGTCTGGCGGTTGCGGCACTCAATCCCCACGCGGGTGAGGAGGGGCTGTTCGGTGACGAGGAATCGCGCATTATTGAACCCGCGGTGCGGGCGCTGAGAAGGTCTCGCCAGGCAGTCGAGGGGCCGTTCCCGGCGGACACCTTGTTTGCGACCGCCCGTACCGGCCATTACGATGCTGTGGTTTGTATGTATCACGATCAGGCCCTTATACCGCTCAAGCTCCTGGAGTTTGGGCGCTCGGTGAACGTATCGATGGGCTTGCCGTTCATTCGGACGTCGCCGGATCACGGGACGGCGTACGATGTGGCGGGTACCGGCCAAGCCAAGCCGGACAGCATGATCGAGGCTATTTTGGTAGCTGCGCAAATGGTACGTAGCGCGTCTGGGGCTTCGATCCAGCGGAGGCGGAAGCGATGAAGATGAATCCGAGTATTTTCAGAGAGTACGACATTCGCGGTGTTGCGGACGTCGACTACGATGAAGCGTTTGTTCAGGCATTGGGCCGTGCTTATGGCACCTTGCTTGGGCGCGAGAACATCACCCGCGTTGCTGTCGGCCGTGACTGCCGCTTGACCTCTCCCGTCTACCACGCGGTTCTCAAGTCCGGGATTCGCTCGGCAGGGATCGACGTTGTCGACATAGGTGAGTGTCCGAGTCCGTTGATGTACTTCTCGGTGTTTCACCTCGATCTGATGGGTGGAATTCAGGTTACCGGATCGCACAACCCACCGACTCACAACGGTTTCAAGATCATGATCGGCAAAGCCACGATCCACGGCGATGTCGTCCAGGAGCTACGCCGCATCATTGAAAGCGGTGAAATGGCTTCCGGTGACGGCGTTGAGGAAGCCTATCCGGTCATTCCTGCGTACCAGGGCTACTTGGAAGAACAGTTCGGTCGCGCGGGCGAAGGCATCAAGGTGGTCGTCGATTCGGGTAACGGCACCGGTGGACCGGTTGGGCCGCCCATCTATCGGTCGATGGGATGCGATGTCATCGAAATGTATAGCGAACCTGATGGTCGTTTTCCCAACCATCATCCTGATCCGACCGAAGAAAAGAACATGTGTGATCTCGTTGCTCGGGTGCAGCAAGAGGGCGCTGCGCTGGGAATCGCGTTCGACGGCGATTCGGATCGTATCGGTGCGGTCGACGATCAGGGCCGAATCATGTGGGGCGATGAACTATTGGTCGTGTTCGCGCGCGAAGTACTGCTTCAGAATCCCGGCGCTACGGTTGTGTCGGAAGTGAAATGTTCGCAACGCTTGTATGACGATATCGAGAAGCACGGCGGCAAGCCGATCATGTGGAAGGTTGGGCATTCGTTGCTCAAGGCGAAGATGAAAGAGACCGGTGCTCTGCTCGGCGGAGAAATGAGCGGCCACCTGTTTTTTGCCGACCGTTACTTTGGCTTCGACGATGCCGTGTACGCCGGCGCGCGCCTGATCGAAACGCTCAAGCGCACGAATCGGAAGTTGAGCGAGATGCTGTCTGACCTTCCCGAGAGCGTTTGTACGCCTGAAATTCGTATCGACTGCTCCGACGACATCAAGTTCAAGTTGGCCGAACGCGCCTCTGCCCGATTCAAGGAACTCGGATATGAGACGGTCGACATCGACGGTGTACGCATACTTTTCGACGACGGTTGGGGACTGATTCGTGCGTCAAACACCCAGCCAGTTTTGGTCACGCGATTTGAATCGAGCAACCAGGACAACCTGAAGAAGAACCGTGAGTTGGTGGAAGCCGAACTCGAGGCTCTCAAGGGAGAACTCGCCGCAGCTTGAGAACCATTGAACGATCACATCGTCGTCAAAGGTGCCCGTGAGCACAATCTAAAGGACCTCGAGGTCAGTCTTCCGCGCGACAAGCTAGTCGTGATTACGGGCTTGTCGGGGTCTGGGAAGTCCTCGCTCGCGTTCGATACTATCTACGCTGAGGGGCAACGACGCTACGTCGAGTCGCTGTCGGCGTACGCACGGCAGTTTCTCGACCAGATGGAAAAGCCCGATGTCGATTCGATCGAAGGGCTGTCTCCTGCCATCTCAATCGAGCAGAAAACGACGACCCGTAATCCGCGCTCTACGGTCGGAACGATCACGGAAGTGTACGACTACCTGCGGTTGTTGTACGCGACGATCGGAACGCCGCACTGCTTCAACTGCGGCAAAGTGATAGCTTCTCAGACGGCCGCGCAGATCGCCGATCGTGTGCTGAAGCTGCCGGCGAAGTCGCGCATCGAAATTCTTGCGCCGGTAGTACGCGGTCGAAAGGGCGAGTACCGCCGTGAACTCAACGAGCTGCGCAAGCAGGGGTTCGTTCGCGCACGAATCGATGGTGAGAACGTAGAGCTGGGTGGCGACCTCCGACTCGCCCGAAATGTAAATCACGACATAGAAGTGATCGTCGACCGCATCATGATGCGGTCTGGAGTTGAGCGACGCGTCTCGGATTCTCTAGAGGTCGCGCTGAGACTGGCAGACGATACCGTTGTTGTTTTGAGTCGGCCTCCGGGTAGCGGGTCGCGCTGGAGCGAAGAAACGTACAGCCGCAAGTTCGCATGCGCCGACTGCGGTGTATCCTATCCTGAGATCAGCCCACGTATGTTTTCGTTCAATAGTCCACACGGCGCATGCCCGGACTGTAACGGCGTGGGGAAGTCGACCGCCTTCGACCCACTGCTCATCGTATCGGACCCTAAAGTCGCGTTGACAAAAGGCGCCATTGGGCCTTGGGGCAAGCGCCTGGCGACGAAGTATTCGCGTCCCGTCTCAAAGATTTGTGAGGCATTCGGTGTGTCTGCGACGACGGCGTACGAAGACTTGCCCGAGCAGGCACTCGAACTCATTTTGCACGGCCCACAGGGATCGAGCGACGGGAAAACGAAATCCCCGGCGCCGCTCGCCCGCGGGCGGAAGTTCCCGGGTATCCTTCCGATATTGATGCGCCGATACCGTGAATCGGAGTCGGACTTCGTACGCACCGATCTCGAAAAGTTCATGTCTGAGAAGCAGTGCGAAACGTGTACCGGCCGGCGACTCCGCCGCGAGGCGTATCACGTGTTGATCGCGAAGACGGCGATCAGCGAGGTTGTGGCGATGCCTGTCGCTGGTGCTCTGGAGCACCTTCGCGGGGTCAAACTTACACGCAGGCAACAGGACATCGCCAAACTCGTAATGCGCGAGATCATCGAACGGCTGGAGTTTATGGTCGACGTTGGGCTCAACTATTTGAGCCTCGATCGCGCCACCGGAACGCTTTCGGGCGGAGAGAGCCAGCGCATTCGTCTGGCGACTCAGATCGGTGTGGGTTTGTCGGGCGTACTCTATGTACTCGACGAGCCATCGATCGGTTTGCATCCACGCGACAACCATCGGCTGCTTGAAAGTCTGCGCAGACTTACCGAGTCAGGCAATACTGTATTGGTTGTCGAGCACGACGCCGACACGATCGTTGCCGCCGATTATGTCGTTGACATGGGGCCCGGCGCGGGTGTGACCGGTGGCCATATCGTATCGGCGGGTACGCCCGACCATGTCATCAATGACGAGAACTCTCTGACGGGCGGCTATTTGTCCGGTCGCGAATCGATTGATGTGCCGAACAAGCGTCGCAGTGGCAAGTGCGAGTCTTTGGTCGTGCGTGGAGCCGGCCATCACAACCTGCGTGATGTAACGGCTGAGTTTCCGCTCGGACGTATGACCTGTGTCACAGGTGTTTCCGGGTCAGGGAAGAGTTCGTTGGTGATCGATACGCTGTACGCGCAATTGGCCAATGAGCTTCACAACGCCTCACACGACGTCGGTTCCGTCGGCTGCATCGAGGGACTCGAGCACGTAGACAAGGTGATCGACATCGACCAGACGCCGATCGGACGTACGCCACGCTCGAATCCGGCGACATACACCGGGCTGTTTACCGACATACGCGATCTGTTTGCCATGCTTCCCGAGTCACGGATGCGAGGGTATGCCGCCGGGCGTTTCTCGTTCAACGTTAAGGGGGGTCGTTGCGATGCATGCAACGGCGACGGGATGCTGCGTATCGAGATGCACTTCCTGCCCGACATATACGTACTGTGCGATGTATGCAGTGGTCGGCGCTACAATCGCGAAACGCTGCAGGTACACTACAAGGGCAAGAACATCGCCGACGTCCTCGATATGACGGTTGGTGAGGCCAAGGACTTCCTGTCTTCAATTCCGAATGCAAAGCGAAAGCTCGACACGCTGAGTTCGGTTGGGCTCGACTACGTGCACCTAGGTCAGGCGGCGACAACGCTTTCGGGCGGTGAAGCGCAGCGCATAAAGCTCGCCAAAGAACTCGCGCGGAAAGCTACTGGGCGTACAGTCTATATTCTCGACGAACCAACGACCGGTCTTCATTTTGCAGACGTTAAGAATCTGCTCGACGTACTCAGCCGCCTCGTCGACGCCGGCAACACGGTCATCGTCATCGAGCATCACATGGACGTGATCAAGATGGCTGACTATGTGATTGATCTTGGCCCCGAGGGGGGCGACGGCGGCGGTGAGATCTTGGTGGCCGGAACGCCCGAAGACGTTGCCGCGTGCGAGGCGTCTTACACCGGCCGCTTTCTCGTTTCGGCATTGAGCCGCAAGGCAGCCTGACCGCGGGGCGGCGCTGGGCCCTTTCCTCTTCTTGAACCGGTGCGGGGCTGGACGTATAAAAAGTAGACAGATTTGTATGGATTCTACGGCGCCCACATCGGAGCGCAAAGCTCCGATTTATCTAGACAACCACGCAACCACGCGCCTGGATCCGCGTGTGCTCGAGGCGATGATGCCCTATCTCACCGAAGAGTACGGGAACGCGTCCAGCCGCACGCACGCCTATGGTTGGGCGGCTGAAGAGGCCGTCGACAAGGCGCGAAAGCAGATCGCTGCGGCCATCGGTGCACGGCCGAAAGAGATCATCTTCACGAGCGGCGCCACGGAATCGAATAATCTGGCTATCAAAGGCGCGGCCGAATTCTACGCCGATCGCGGCGAACACATCGTGACCGTAAAGACCGAGCACAAAGCCGTGCTCGATGCCTGTCGTGCGCTGGAGCGTGGCGGGCGCGTGTCGGTGACCTATTTGAAGCCCGACGCGCGAGGTTTGGTGGATCCGGCCGATGTAGCGGCGGCGATTACCGATCGCACGGTGCTGGTTTCGATCATGCACGCGAACAGCGAGATCGGTGTCGTGCAGCCCATCGCCGAAATCGGTCAGATTACGCGCGAGAAGGGAGTGTTGCTGCATACCGACGCGGCACAGTCGGTGGCAAAAATTCCAGTTGATGTAGACGCAATGGGCATCGACCTTTTGTCTGCGTCGGGTCACAAGATCTACGGGCCAAAAGGGATCGGTGCGTTGTTCGTGCGCGCACGTAATCCTCGTGTACGGCTCACCCCGATCGTTGACGGCGGCGGTCAGGAGAAAGGTTTCCGATCCGGTACGCTCAACGTCCCCGGCATCGTGGGCCTCGGTGCGGCGTGCGAGATCGGCGCGGCCGAGATGAACGAGGAAGCGGTGCGGATCGCTCGGCTGAGAGACCGATTGTATGATCGTCTGATCACCGAGTTGGATGAAGTTACGCTAAACGGAGACACCGACGAGCGCTTGCCGGGCAATCTGAATTTGAGTTTCGCCTACGTCGAAGGTGAATCGCTCCTGATGGGGCTACGCGAAGTGGCGTTGTCATCCGGCTCCGCGTGTACTTCCGCCTCGCTCGAGCCATCCCATGTGTTGCGTTCCATCGGCGTGAGTGACGAGTTGGCGCATAGCTCTATTCGGTTCGGCATCGGACGATTCAACACCGAAGACGAAATTGAGCGCACGGCCGACCGCGTGGTAGCTGAGGTCACCCGTTTGAGGGGGTTTTCGGCGCTTTACGCGGCGAAAAGAGAGCAGCAGACAGCCGGTGTCGAGTCACGCTAGAATAGACTGAGAGAGTTGGATAGCCATTTAGGAGACGGATAGTTCCCATGATCACCATCACAGATAACGCGGCCGCCAAAATCACAGAAAGTATCGACGAAGCATCGGTCACGTCGAGTGGCTTGCGCATCAAGGTGGTGGGTGGCGGTTGCTCCGGTCTCCAATACAAACTCGACGTCGACTGCGAAAAGAAAGGCGACAAGATCTTCGAACACAACGGCGCCAAGCTCTACGTTGATCGCAAGAGCTATCTCTACGTTAACGGTACAACGATCAACTATAGCGAAGGCCTGACCAACGTAGGCTTCGAGCTCGACAACCCCAATGTCAAAAAGACCTGTGGCTGCGGCGAATCGTTCGTCGTCTAAGCCGCCGATCCCAATTGTCAGTCGGCCGGCCGGCGAAATAGACTCGGTCCTAATGAAATGCGAAGCGGTTGGTGCCGTGTTCGGTATCGTGGGTAATCGTACCAGTGCGACCCACGGGTTCGATCGCCAACAGTTCGGTGGCGGCTTGCTCGACCGGCACCGCAGAGTTGGCCATCGTACGTCGGCCATCGACTAGGTCGAGCACGTACAAAGCCTGTTGTGGACTCCCATCGCGGCGGTAGTCGATCGTATAACTCACAACTTTGCCGTCGCCTTCGGCGACGTCAACGGTATCGCACGCGATGGCTGTGTGCTCCACGCGCTTGGGTGTTTGCCCGCTTGCGTCGGGTGGGATGGTGTCGGTTCGAGCCAAGACCGTTGCGGCGTGTTTTGCGCAGGCCATGCCCAGGCCGGTTACGAGAGCGGTACGCGCGTTGCCCTCACGAAGACGCGATGCCGCCGCGGCCAGAGAATGCAGCACGTATGCGTTGCCCGGACCGCCGGCGAAGGCCAAGCCGCCAGTCAATGAGAATGGTCTGTCGTCATCGTCCTCGATATTGAGCGCGGAAAGCGCGAACTCAATGGCACTAGGAAAACAGCTGTAGAAATCGAACGCGTCGATCTTTGCGGCGTCGAGGCCAGCGTGATTGAGCGCAGCCGCCATCGCGACCTGCATCGCGGGACTGGCATCAAGTGATTCGCGTTCGGATACGAACCACGCGTCTTGGGCACCCGCACCGCCTAACACCGCCGCGCATCGCGACTCGATGCCGAGTTCCTGCATGAGTTTCTCTGAGATAATGACGATCGCCGCGCTCTGGTCAACGTTCATGATTGCGTTCATGCGCTTGGTGTACGGGTAGCATATGAGGCGATTCTCAGGGGTAACCGTCGCAATGTCGTGCGCAGAGGGCGCGTCGCGAAACCAAGCGTATGGGTTGTCTGCTGCTACCCGTGCGTTCTTCGCGAGTAGTCGTGCCGCACGTGCAGACTGTTCGTTGGCACTGCGTCCGTTGGCCGCGCGAATCGCGTTCTCGAACAGGGGAAACGCCTGCGTCGGTAGTCCTAAGCCGTGTCGTTGCTCTAGAGCTGAACTGAACGGTTTCTGCCCCCGAAACGGATCGGTTGCCGCCGGGCGCTCGGACCAATCGAGGTGTTCCGATTCACGGTACGCTCTGTTGCGCGAATACAGAGCTTCAGCACCGGCGAGTACCGCGCAATGGATTTCTCCTGCGGCAACAGCGCTGCACATGTCGTGGAGCAAGTCTTGCGGCGAGTTGCCGCCTGAGGGGACCCAAAATTGACGGAGCTCTTGCGTGCAGCCGATACCTTGCGCGACACGGCTACACAGATCTACGTAGCTCCAAGCGAATGATTCGGCACAAGCGATCGCGTCTACCCGCGATGCGATGGTTTTGATTCCGGTGTCTGCAAGCGCACGCCGCGCCGATTCGGTGACGAGCGTGGCCGGTTCGTCTCTGCGCCACGGCGAACCGACGTCGGGGCGACGGCTCAACTGCGCCGATCCGGCAATGAATGCGGTGGGTTTCATGACGATGTGGCGTGTTGCGTGTCGCCTTATGCGGCGCCCCACGCGTCGACCATACCGTTACCTGGAAACTGCAGCGACTCCAATTGTGACTCGGGTGGGGCGGGTGTCGGTGTCGCGTATGGTTCCTGCCAAGGTTGGGCCTTGTATCGCTCGGCTGCTAGTCATCTCTCTGATCGGAGAATCAAATGGATAGCGATGTATTGATAGTGGAAAAGCGTGGCGACGTGGACTGGGTGACGATGAATCGTCCGGACTCGCTGAACGCACTCAACGGTGATCTGATCGAGGCTCTGGCTAGCTATTTCGAGCAACGCTACCGGGATCACGCGACACGTATCGTCGTTCTGACAGGAGCCGGCCGTGGCTACTGTTCCGGTGCCGATCTTGGCGGTGGTTCGTTGGTCGGTGCCGCCAACGATGCAGGAAGGATTCAGATTGCGATGCGCACGCAACGTCGCATCGGTGACATCTATCGCGCGATGCGCCGGTGCCCCCAGCCCATCATTTCTCTCGTCAACGGGGCGGCGGCGGGAGGAGGATTCGCACTCGTTCTGGCATCCGACATCCGCATCGCACGGCCGCGTGCCAAGATGAACGCCGCTTTCATCCGCATCGGGCTTACCGCGTGCGATATGGGGTCGAGCTACTTCCTTCCGCGTTTGGTGGGAAGTGCCGTCGCGTCGGATTTGCTGCTCACCGGACGATTCATCGAGGCTGAAGAAGCGCTGACGGTCGGTTTGGTTAACCGCGTTGTCGATGAAACGCAGCTCGAAAGCGCGGCGCAAGACTACATCGATCAGATGCTGGCGACGTCGCCCATAGGCCTTCGTATGACCAAAGAAGCGCTCGACCACGCGATCGATGCGCAATCGCTCGACGCGGCAATGGCGCTGGAAGACCGACAACAGATATTGACCCTGCAGACGGCGGACCACGTCGAGGCGATAAGTGCGTTCATCGAGAAACGCGCGCCAAAGTTCGAAGACAGGTAGGGGAAGGAATCATGACTGAAGCGACCATCCCAGGCTGGAAAACCGAAGATCACACCTTGTACGGAGATTCCGTCCGCAAATTCTTAGCCGACGAAATCATCCCGAACGGTGAACGTTGGCGAAAACAGGGCGTCGTAGATCGTGAGATATGGAACAAAGCCGGCGACGCAGGTCTTCTCGGTGCCACCATACCTGAGGCCTACGGAGGGGCGGGCACCCCAAAGAGCTTCGATGCTGTACTGCTCTACGAGTTGGCCCGGTCGGGCGACACCAGCTGGGGTGCGGCGATTCAATCGATCGTTGCGCATTATATCGTCGCCTACGGCAACGAAGAGCAAAAACAGCGCTGGTTGCCCGGGCTGGCTAGCGGCGAATTTATCGCCGCAGTGGCGATGAGCGAACCAGGCGCCGGATCCGACCTCCAGGCGGTGAAGACCGTTGCGGAGCGCAAAGGTGACGACCTTTCGATCAGCGGTTCAAAGACATTCATTACGAACGGACAGATATCCAACCTGATCTGCGTCGTAGCACGCACCGAAGCGGCGGCCGGTGCGGCCGGAATATCCCTGGTAATGGTCGAAACAGACAAACTGCCCGGCTTCACCCGAGGGCGAAATCTCGAGAAGATCGGGCTCAAGGGCCAGGATACTTCAGAGCTATTCTTCGAGGACTGCCGCGTGCCGGTGGCCAATGTTCTGGGTGAACAAGGGGGCCGCGGCTTCAAGCAGCTCATGATGCAGCTTCCGTGGGAAAGGTTGATTATCGGCATCAGCGCGCTCGGCGCGATGGACCAGATGGTCGACGAAACCGTGACCTACACCAAGGAGCGCAGGCTGTTCAAGCAACGGCTCTTCGATCTTCAAAACACGCGTATGAAGCTTGCTGAGGCCAAGACAAAGACCGAAGTGCTGCGCTCCTTCATTACGGATTGCATTGAAAAACTCGATTCCGGCGAGCTCGACGCTTCGACCGCTTCCATGGCCAAGTGGTGGGGTAGCCAAATGCAGTGCGAAGTGGCTGACGAATGCCTGCAACTGTTCGGTGGCTACGGCTACATGAGCGAGTATCCGATTGCTCGCGCTTACACCGACGCGCGCGTCCAAAAGATCTACGGCGGTGCCAACGAGGTCATGAAGGAACTGATCGCGCGCTCGCTCGACGGTTGAACGCGAAACACTGAGGTACAACTGCGCCGCAGATGTCAATAGCTGAGCGCGAGATTGCACGACGACGCACTGCATTTTGCGTCGATTTCGCTTGTAAAAAATTGGGCAATCGTGTCATGCTTCGCCCTGTTGTGTGGTGTGGGTGCAGTGGTGGTGTGTCGTGCCGTAGCGCGTCTTTCGACGCAGGGCTGCGGAGCAATCTGAACTTCCCCTACATCGATCGGTTAGCAGGCTAGTTATTAAGCTAGTCCGCTAGCAGTTGTTTCTCGGCGTCTGAGGCCAGGTGGTCGCACGAGGTGGAGGCGGTGCATTTTCGGGTGTAGCGCCGCGCGTCCTTTGAAAGGGTCGTGTGTTGGCAAGGAGAGTCGCTACGCGTGGGCGTGGGCGGTGATCCTGGAGTTGAGGTGAGGGTGCTTTCATGGCGGATGCAGATCGCGATCGGCAGCAGGCGGAAGATCGTCTAAATGATATTTTCGAACCGGATATTCTATTACCCATACAGTACTTTGCCGCTCTAAAGCGGAAGAAATTCTCCTGCGGCGAGCACAGACTTCTCGTCGCAATCATTCAAGACGCGGTTGAATGCTTTCAGAAGCACATTCACGCGCGAGACAGTAAGCGCAGGCAGTTGTTTCTCGATGCCGAGGCCTGGATTACGGCCGAGGATGATAGCGGCATGTTTTCGTTCGACAACATCTGTGAGCTGTTGAGCCTGAACGACGACTACCTGCGCCGTGGTTTGCTCGATTGGCGCGACAAAGAGCGTTCGCGGCGCCAAGGACGGCTGGTTCACGCAGCAACCGGCTCGATGCGCCGCGATCCGGTGCGGATCGCGTCTCCGGCGGCCGCTATCAGGCGGCTCGAAGCCAGCGTTCCTGAGCCGCAACAGGGCGGGTAGCACCCGGTTTGAGTTTGGTGCAGTCGACTCTTAGGTTCGACGGCGTGGGGCCACCGAGCTCCACGCCGTCCCCTTGCCTTACGTTACCAAAATAGACTGCCCTTCCTGCGAGCAGCCGCTCGTGCGCAAGACCGGCGGCAAATGCCCCAACTGCGGCGTCGTGGTTACCGAGTATGTCGCGCGCGAACGCCTTCGTGAACTGCGCATTGAGCAGGTCGTTGCGATACTCGCTACGGTCGCCGTCTTGGCGCTTTTCTTGTGGGCTGGGGGTGTCGGCCTGATCGAGGGCATCGTGATCTACGCGATCGCGGGCCTCGGCGTCTGGTATTGGGGGAAGGGAACCTTCTGGAGCGCAACGCTTCAGCCCGAAGACGACGAGTCGGATTCTTCGAAACGATAGGGATCGATCTCGAGGTAGCGGCCAAGCCACCGGGCTCCCAGGTAGAAAGGAATCGTGTCGGCGAGTGCGACTACGAGTTTGAAGACGTAGCCCGATGCGATGAAGACCATAAGCTGTGGCCACAGTTCTTGCTGCGCGATTATGGGCAGGGCACCGGCGAAGAAGTGGGTGATGAGAATCACAGCGGTGGTGTCGACCAGCTGGCTAACCAGCGTGGAGCCGTTGTTGCGTAGCCACAGGTGCCGCCCTCGCGTTAGTCTGCGCCAGAAGTGAAACAGGTAGACGTCGATGAACTGAGCGCTGAGGTAGGCGATCATCGACGCAGTGACGGCTCCGAATGCCAGCGTGCGCACCGCAAAGAAGACCGATCCCTCATCGGGCGCATCGCCGGCGCCGGGCAAAATGCCTCCGAGCCATAGAAATGCAACGATCCAGAGGTTGATCAGCAGGCCGACCAAAACCACGAAGTTCGTTCGCCGACGCCCGTAGAATTCAGAAAGGAAGTCCGTAACCAAGAAGGTAACGGGATAGGGGAGGACTCCAACGGCAAGAACCATGGGGATCTCCCATCCGAACGCCGTAAACGAGAGGTCAATAAATCGTGTTATGCCCAGGATATTGAGCATGGCCAACGTGCCGAAAAAGATTCCGGCCAGGACGAGGAAGACACGCTCGCGACGAGAAGAGATCAGAGCCGCGTGCGTGTCGATGCTAAGCTCGTTGTTGGTATCCACGTGACGTCCATTTAGCCCGCCGGTCGCTTGGCCCGCAAGCTCTGAGGCCTGGGCGTCGTTGACGCCATAGGGAGATTCGCCTAAACGGGGAACTCGCCGCTTGCAACGATTCGTAACCGCCGTGCTCGGAGGAGCTCATGAACATCACCGTCAGTAAGAAGAAGCTCAAGGACCTCGACACCGATCTCATCGTCATTCCGGTAGCAAGCGGCTCGGAGGACGGGGGTGCGGTTCGCGAACTGGCTGCGGACGATCGTGCACTGGTTTCGGCGCGAATCGACGCAACCGGCTACAAAGCGGCGGCCGGGAAAACGCTGGGTGTCCAATCGCCGCGCGCCGACATCCTGCTCGTAGGCACCGGTGACGACCGCGCGGCCGAAACGTTCAAGCGAGCCGGCGCGAAAGCGGTTGCGGCGGCGGCGACCATTCGTGCGAAACGACTGGTGATTTCGGCAGGCAGTGGTTCGGTGGCGAAAAAGCATTTCGGCTCGGTCTTGGAAGGCTACCTGCTGTCGGCGTACCGTTTCGACAAGTACAAGGCCAAGAAAGATGACCACTATGCTGGGCCGAAGGCTCTCGTCGTAGCAGGTACGTCGCTTACACCCGGAGCGGCCACCAAAAGGGTGATAGCGCGCACAGAGAAGATTTGTGAGGCGGTATGCATGGCCCGCGATCTGATCAACGAAACATCGAAGATCAAGACGCCTAACTATCTCGTGAAGAACGCCAAACGTATCGCAAGAGAAGAAGGCCTGAAGTGCGAAGTGTGGCAGGGGCAGCGCCTGGTAAAGGAAAAGATGAACGGAATCCTCGCGGTTTCGGCCGGCAGCGAAGAACCGGGTGCGTTGATCAAGCTCGTCTATAAGCCGAAGAAGAAGGCACGCGGAAAGGTCGCGCTCGTCGGTAAAGGCATCACTTTCGATTCGGGCGGGCTGTCGCTGAAGCCGTCGAAGTCGATGGAATGGATGAAGCAAGACATGTCAGGGGCCGCGGCGGTACTTGGCTGTATGCAGGCCGTTTCGGTCGTCGCGCCGGCGGTTGAAGTCCACGGCTTCATTGCTGCGGCCGAAAACATGCCGGGCGCAAAAGCGCAGAAGCCTGGCGACATTATCGAGTATCGCAACGGTACGACGGCAGAGGTTCTCAATACCGACGCCGAGGGTCGTTTGGTCTTGGCCGACGCACTTTGCTTGGCGTCGGAACTCAAGCCGGATTGCATCATCGATCTCGCGACTCTCACCGGCGCGTGTCTGGTGGCGTTGGGGACTCGTATGGCGGGCATCATGGGCACCGACCAGACTCTCGTGGATGCACTCATCAGCAATGGTGAAGGCGTGGGCGAGGCACTTTGGCAGCTCCCGCTTGTCGAAGAAATGGAGGCCGATATCCGTTCGATGAACGCCGATATCCAGAACATCGGTGCAGGTTACGGTGGAACGATCACTGCGGCGTTATTTCTGCGGCGTTTCATCGGCGACAACGCGTGGGCGCATCTCGACATCGCCGGACCGGCATTCGCCGAGAAGCCGTTTCCGTACGCCGCGCGCGGCGGCACCGGCTACGGCGTACGAACGCTTCTCGCGTATCTGGATTCGCTGTAGCGGCGCCCTACTTCGGCGAGTAGTTTTCGCGAACGTAGGCGAGCGCCTCGTCGCGTGTCGCCAGCCGGCCTTCAAGCTGCGCATCTTCTATCTCGGTGAGGATGTTTTTGAATGTGGGCCCCGGCTCCATGCCGAGAGCGATCAAATCACGACCAGTGACCAGACGCGGCGGGCGTACGACTTCTTCCGGTAGTTCGTCGAGCTTGCGGAGACAGAATTCGTAATGCGTGAGATCGCCGCTCGACGACGCGGCATCGATGCGAGCGAGCTCGAGCAGTTCGTCTATACCATCTTGGCGTAGGAAGCGTTTAAGCGTCGATGCCTTCATGTCGGCCGCCGCTGTGTGGCGCAGATGCTGATCGACGAGAAAGCGAACACGATCGATCACGGTGTTGCTCATGCGCAGCCGGCGACAGATCTCTTCGGCCATATCGGCGCCGATGTTCGTGTGGCCGTAGAACGTATGCTTGCCGTCTCGGATCTCGGCTGTGATCGGCTTGGCGATATCGTGTAACAAGACGCCGAGCGCCAAGGTCGGCGAGCAGTCGATTTTGAGCTGGTGAAGGCACAGCAGAGTATGGACGAATACATCGCCCTCTGGGTGATAGTCGACCGACTGATCAACGCCCTTCATCGCATCGATTTCCGGTAGCACGTGTTCGAGCAGGCCGGTCTCGTCCATGAGCTGAAACGCCATGCGGACATTTCCTTGCGTCAGGATCTTCGTCAGTTCGTCGGACAGGCGCTCGGCCGATACTTCACTGATGAACTCGGCGGCACCGCGCACCGCTTCGAGCGTCGCTGGTTCGATGTCGAACCCGAAGCGTGCGGCGAAGCGCACGGCGCGGATCATGCGCAGCCGGTCCTCGGCAAACCGCGCCTCTGGGTCACCGACCGCACGTACGATGCCCGCTTCGATATCAGCCCGGCCATGGTGGTGGTCGATGACCGCGTCGGCGATGGGGTCCTCGAACAGGGCATTGATGGTGAAATCGCGGCGCGCCGCGTCTTCAACCGAAGAGGTGAACTGAACGGATTCGGGATGGCGCCCGTCCAGATACGCGCCATCGGTGCGAAAGGTCGCGACCTGGAAATCGTCTCCGTCCAGGGGGACGATCAAAATACCGAACCTGCGACCCACAGCGACTGTTTTCTCGAACAGCAGCTCCACCTCGTCCGGGGTGGCCGAGGTAGCAATATCATAGTCCTTCGGGGGGATGCCGAGCAGTCGGTCGCGTACGCAGCCACCCGCGAATACCGCTTCGTGGCCGCCGTCACGAAGACGACGGACGATCTTGGTGGCCTTCATGCGCAACATCGAGCGTGGATGGTCCCACAGGCGCGAGTGCGGGGTCAAACGACGGGTGCGCGCTTGTGCGGCCCTCGGGAACGGGGCACGATTGCCCACTATGGCCGCTGAGATTGCGCGCATGTTTCCCCGGCTCCCGTCGGTAGACAAAGTCCTTTCGAGTGACACGGGCCGCGCGCTGCAAGAGCAGTACTCGCGCGATGCGTTCTGTGACGCGATCCGGGCGGATCTGGATCGACTGCGTGAGCGGGCGAAAGCGAGCGAGTCCATCGACGAAGCTGAGCTCACCCCGGATGCGGTCGCCGGTCGCGCTGGCAGCACGCTCGCGGACGGCAGCGATTCTCGACTGCGCCACGTCGTCAACGCGACAGGCGTGGTGCTGCATACCAACCTGGGCCGAGCGCTCCTCGCGGACAGCGCCATCGCGGCGGTAGCCCGTGCGGCGGCCGAACCTCTCGCGCTTGAGTTCGATGTCGATACGGGCAAGCGCGGCGATCGCGACGACCTGATCGTTGACCATCTACGCGCGCTTACCGGTGCCGAAGCAGCGACGATCGTCAACAACAATGCCGCGGCGGTTCTTTTGATGCTCAACTCGCTGGCTGAGGGGCGCCAGGTAGTGGTATCGCGGGGCGAACTCGTCGAGATCGGTGGCTCGTTCCGCATTCCCGATGTGATGGCGAAATCGCAGGCGGTCTTGTGCGAGGTCGGTACCACCAACCGAACGCACGCCGCCGACTACGAACGCGCCGTGTGCGCTGATACGGCCATGTTGCTCAAGGTGCACACGAGCAACTACCGCATCGTTGGATTTACCAAGTCGGTATCGCTTGGCGAGCTGCGTGAGATCGCGTCCGAAAAAGAAGGGCTGATCGTAGCCGAGGACCTGGGTGCAGGTGCCCTTGTCGATCTCGCCAAATGGGATCTCCCGGCAGAGCCCGTGGTGGCCGCGCGGCTCACCGAAGGGGCCGATGTGATTACCTTTAGCGGCGACAAACTACTGGGCGGCCCGCAGTGCGGGATCATAGTCGGTCGAAAGGATTTGATTGAGCGGATTCGCAAGAATCCACTCAAGCGAGCGCTCCGTTGCGACAAGATGACCTTGGCCGCGTTGGAAGCAACGCTGCGAATATATCGCTTCGGGCGTGCGCCGGAAGAGGAACTGCCTACGCTGCGTATGCTGGTTCGCACGGTTGAAGAACTCGAGCTGATGGGTGCTCGGGCCGTGGCCTCGCTGCGAACGGCTCTGGGCGAGGATTACGTCGTCGGTGTGGAACCCTCCGAGGCTCAGACCGGCAGCGGTTCGCAGCCGGAGATTACGATTGCATCGCGTGCCGTGGTGGTGACCTCCCAGACGCACTCACCCGATGCTATCTCGGCGATGTTTCGCCGCGCTCGTCGCCCCATCGTAGGCCGGATCGAGAACGATCGCTTTCTTCTCGACCTTCGCACGATTGCCCGGGCGGAAGATCTCGTGCCCCTTTTCTCGTGAAAGCGATCATCGGTACCGCCGGTCACATTGACCATGGCAAGTCTGCGTTGGTGCGTGCGATAACCGGCATCGAAACCGACCGGCTCCCCGAGGAACGCGCACGCGGCATCTCGATCGAACTTGGATTTGCGTACATGGAGCTGCCCGACGGCGATCGCGCCGGTATCGTCGATGTTCCCGGGCACGAGCGATTCGTACGGCAGATGCTCGCTGGTGCCCAGGGCTTCGACTTGATGCTCATGGTGGTGGCCGCCGATGACGGCGTGATGCCCCAGACCGAAGAACATTTTGAGATCTGCCACCTTCTCGGCGTCCGTCGAGGCCTGTTCGTGGTGACGAAGTGCGATCTTGTCGACCAGGCACGTATCGACGACGTATCGAGTGAAATCGAGATTTTGGCTGACGGAACGGCGTTTGAAGGCGCTCCAGTGTTTCCGGTATCGGCGCAGACCGGTGACGGCATCGATGCTCTGCGCGAAGCGCTGCTCGCAATTGTTGCCGAATTGGAAAGGCCCGACAGTAGCGGCCCTTTTCGCATGCCCGTCGATCGTGCCTTTGTGCTGAAAGGGCATGGAACGGTGGTCACCGGGACTGCCGCCGGCGGCAGCATTGCCCCGGGCGATGAAGTGGAGATCGTACCGGGCGCCGAGCGTGCACGGGTGCGTGAGATTCAGGTGCATGAGCGGCCGGTAGATCGCGCCTACGAGGGCCAGCGCGTCGCGCTGAATCTTTCGGGGGTGGAACGCGATGAAGTCGGCCGTGGTCGATCGATTGTCGCACCTGGGCTCGATGCCGCGACCGATCGCTTTGATGCGCGTGTAGAGATCCGGTCGGCGGCAGGCAAGCCGGTGAAGTCTCACACGCGTGTCCGCGTGCACCTGGGAACCGCCGAAGTCGATGCTCGTGTTATCTGGATCGACGGGCGCGACGCGGTAGCGCCGCGTGAGCGTGCCTATGCGCAAGTTGCACTGGCCGAGGACGTCGTCGCGTTTGCGCGCGATCGGTTCGTGCTGCGCGATGAGACCGCGAGCCGCACGCTTGGCGGCGGAACCGTGCTGGTCAGTCGTGCGGAGCGCCACAGAGCGCGCGACGGTGACCCGACCGAGTCGCTTCTCGCCATCGAGAACGGCACCTTAGAGGAACGACTCGTGGCACTGGCGGAGATGATCCGTGGGCTAGGCGCGAGTCCGGATGCACTGGCGTTGGGTGCCGGCATAGAATCCGCCGAGGCGCTGGACATCGCCGGTCGGCTTGACGATCTCATGCTGTTCCCGAGCGACACCGAGCCTGCACTCGTCATCGCACGCACACGATACAATCGGCTGGTCACCGAGCTGATCGCGGTGACCGATGAATTTCACGCCTCGCATCCGAAAGCCCCGGGCATCGAACTCGAGAGCCTTCGCCAGAGTGCCGCACGCGATCTCGACGCTCGACTGTTTCGCGTTCTTATCGACGAGTTCGTGGGGGCTGATCGGCTCAAACGCAACGGGAGCACCGTGTCGGTACCCGGCCACGAGATCTCGATGGACGCCGGCGACGAGAAGATCGCGAAGGCGATCATGGATGCACTATCGAAGGAGCCGACCAAGCCCCCCTCGCTCAAGGAGCTACAAAATGCTCTCGGCTTGGCACCAAAGCGGCTTGCCGAGCTGGTAGGGGTCTTGTGCGATCGGGGAGAGTTGGTGAAGGTGTCGACCGATCTCGTATTTCGGAGCGACATTGTAAGGGATGCCGAGGCGCAGCTACGCGGATATCTGGCCGCGAACGAGCAAGTTACGGCCGCAGAGTTTCGCGATTTGATCCAAGCATCGCGCAAGTACTCGATCCCCTTACTCGATTATTTTGACCGAAGCGGTGTAACCGTTCGCACCGGTGACTACAGACGCTTACGTTAGCGGACGAGCTGGCAGAGCATCTCCCCGATGTCGGCCAAGAGATATGGCAAGTAAGAGAGCTAAGAAGAAAAACGGACGCCCTACCACCGACTGGCCGCGCCTTACGGCTGAGGTAACGGGCGGTGGTTGAGCAGGCAAGCTAGGTCCGTCGGACCTGGGCGATGTACTCGCGAAACTGCCTCGACCGCGCGACGCGCGACTTCTCGTTGGTACCGAACACAGCGACGATGCCGGGGTGTATCGCCTGCGTGCCGACCTGGCGATTGTGAACACGGTCGACTTCTTTGCACCCATCGTCGACGATCCGTTCGAATTCGGCCAGATCGCCGCTGCCAATTCGCTGAGCGATGTCTACGCGATGGGCGGGAGACCGCTGACCGTGATGAACATCGTCGGATTTCCCAGCACGACGCTCAGTGTCGACGTATTGACTGAGATTCTACGCGGCGGCGCCGAGCGTGCGGCGGCGGCGGGTGCGGTCCTGGTGGGCGGGCACACCGTCGAAGACAAGGAACTCAAATATGGTATGGCCGTCACCGGTCAGGTGCATCCCAAGCGAGTGGTCAAGAACGGGGGTGCACGGGCGGGTGATGTCCTTGTGCTTACGAAGGCCCTTGGCACGGGTATCGTTGCGACCGGCATCAAGCGCGGCGCGACCGACGAACACGAGGAACAAGTAGCGACGGCCTCGATGGTAGCGCTCAACGATATCGCCGGTGCGGCGCTCAGCCGCTACAAGGCGCGCGCTTGCACCGACGTGACCGGCTTCGGTCTCGCCGGTCACGGCGCCGAGATGGCGGCCGCATCGAAAGACGTGCGGCTCGTGTTAGAAGCCGAGGTTCTGCCACTGTTGCCGGGCACGGCGCGGCTGGCCGAGGCTGGGTTTCTCACCGGCGGCGGTGGCAAAAATCGCGAATTTCTCGGCCGAAAGCTCAGTATTGCCAAGGGAATAGAGAGCACCACGGCCGAGGTCTTGGTGGATCCACAAACCTCCGGCGGCCTGCTCGTGAGCTTGCCCGCGCGACGAGCACCTGGTTACGTTGAGGCCTTGCATAGGCACGGCCTACGCCCGGCCATCGTCGGCCGGGTCGTGTCGCGACCGCCGCGTTCTCCGGTTCTTGTTGCAGCCGAGTAGGATTTGCATCGGCGCGGTGGGTGCTCTCTCGACACATGCGACTGCCGGGCACTATGCGCGAAGGCTCTAGGAGGCAATTGATCATGATTCGTAAGCAATTTGCGGCTTCGGCCGCGGTAGTCGCGATGTTCGCTCTGGTGGCCGTCGGCTGCGGAGACCCGGGTGAGGATGATGCGTCAAGCATCCGCGGCGAACTCACAGGGACTGCGCACGCGACGGGGGATGCGAGCGCCGTCATCGCCAAGTACGGCGACAAGACCTTTACCGAGCAGGACTTCCTCGACGAAGTGGCCAAGCTCAACAAGCGATCGCGTAAAGCGCTCGAAGACAGCGAACGCCGTCAGCAGTTTGTCGACAACTTGATCCTTTCCTCGCTGATCTTCGACGAAGGAAAGAAGAGAGGTTTTGATGAGGATCCGACGGTAAAGAAGCAGATCGCCGATCTCGAACGCCGTCTCGTCGTCCAGAAAGTCATGCAGGAGCATCAGAGCGTGCCTGTCGACGACGCGGAAGTGCAGGCGTACTACGATGCCAATCCGAACGAGTTTCGTACCGATCGGGTGAAAGCCAACCACATCCTGATCAAAGAAGAGGATCTCGCCAACGAGATAGTGGCTAAGATCAAAGCCGATCCGAGCACCTTCGGAGATCTCGCGAAAGAGCATTCAATCGACAAGTCGAACTCGACGCGCGGTGGTGATTTAGGCTTCTTCGGACGCGGCCGTATGGTCAAGGAATTCGAGGAAGCGGCCTTCGCGTTGGAGAAGGATGGCGACATTTCGGGGCTCGTGGAGACGCGCTTCGGCTACCACATCATCGAGCGCGTCGAGCGCGAAGACGGTAAGCCGAAGCCGTTCGAAGAGGTCAAGAACCAGATTCGTATACGCATGATTAACGACGCGCGGCGAGAACACACCGAGACCTTCATCGAAACGCTGAAGAAGGATTCAGGCTATGAGATCAACGGTAGTGTGTTGTCGGCCGTCAATATTTCGGAATTGCTGGCCGCCGACGCTCCAGAAGCCGGGGGCGGGGCCCAGTAGTTATCCGACCGGCGCGTCTTACAGCTCGGTAGCAAACCGGGCTGTAAGACCGTCGGAATCGGTGGCCTCCACGGTCAACGTCTTGACCTCATCGTCGGGTCGCCACGGAATCGTTATCCGCAGTTCTTTCGGTCGACTCGATCCCGTCTCAATATAGTTCGCCTGGTCTCCGTCGCGATGGCCGATGAGCGTGACAATGCCGCTGTCGTCGGTGGCTCTTGCGACGATCGCGTAGCCGTCCTCGGTCTTGATGATGCCTTCGAGTTCCAAGCGTGGCGGTGCCTTCCATGCATGGAAGTGCGCTTGCGCGCGCAGGCGCACTTTATCTTCTATGAACAGTCGGAAGTTGGCTTCCGAAATCACCAGATCTACCAGTTGCGCTTCCTCCGCGCTCACCAGCGTTCGCGCGCGAAGCTGAACCGTGGCTTTTTCGCCCGCGCCGAGTTCTTCGATCGTGCCGGTTCCTTCGATTAACTCGAGGTGTTCTGAATCGGGGTGGCGTAGGAACGCTTTCACTTCGCGTGCTGTTGCTTCGCCGCGATTCTCGAACTCGACCGTGATGTCGTACTCGTTCTCATCCGTTGAATTGTGCACCCATACGCGGTGCGCCAATAGCGCTCGCGGCGACTCTTCGATCGCGAGCAGAATGGGGGGCGAGTCCGCAATGAACCCCAAGGCGTCGTATAGACGGACGACCACATCGATGCGTCCGAATCGCACGGTCGCGGGCAGTTCTATTTCCAACGGCCAACTACGCGTAGCGCCGGGTCCGATCGTTCCCAGAGGGATACCGCGCCCCTTCAGAAAAAACGCCTTCGACGTCAGCGTCGCGTGGGTTCGATACAGCGCAGCAGAGCCGTTGTTTGTAACGGCGACCGTCAGCGTTTCGGTCTCGCCGGCGGTCAGCGCGCCATCTTCGACAGTGATCTTGATCTTCGCTTTGATGTCGCGATCGGTCTCGGTGTACGTGGCGGCAGGAACTTTCCAGTCGATGCCGCGCTCGTCGAGAAACCGTTCGACCTCGTGCTCGGCTTCGCGCGAACGCCGGTAGAGCAGCACGCGGGCGGACGCCATCATCGCGGACGCCGAAACGTTGCCGTAGCGAGCGAGCACCTCGGCCGTGAGTTGTACGATGGGTTCGGAGGAGACTTCTTTTTTTGTATCGTCCGGCGCGTCGTCGGCCTTCTCTTTGATCTCCTCGGCGAAGGTAAAAATGATGGGGTTGCGCGCGTCTTCCGGCGTGAGCCAGTCAGGTTTTCGCAGCCAGAAGGGCGGATCGTCGTCCAAGTACGGCGATGGCAAGGTGACACGCTTATCGGTGAAGATGATTCGGCGCGTCTCCACGTCGGGCGTCATGCCGCCCCCAGGAATCGCCAAGCCGTTGGGCAAGAAATGACCGACGGTGAGTTTCAGAGAAGTATCGCTTCCGAGGCTGTAGGTTTTTTGAATCGTGCCTTTCCCGAACGTGCGTTCGCCCAACACGATCGCACGATCGTTATTGCGCAGGCTCGCTGCCAGCAATTCGGAACCTGAAGCGGTGCGCGGTGAGGTGAGTAGGGCCACCGGATAGTGAAGGAACGGCGTGACTTCGCTCGCACGAACCTCGGCCGTGAGACCGGACACCAAATGGCCGTCGCGTCCGGCGGTTGTGATCAGTAGTGCGTCGTCGAGAAGCAGATCGCCGATGGCGGAGGAGCCGAGCATACTGCCACCGGAATTCGTACGCAGATCGATAATGATGCCTTTCGGATCCACATCGTCGGCGACGAGTTTGCTGACGCGCTCGCGGAAGTCGCTCGGTGTGGTCTGGCTGAAGTGCGATATCGAGGTGTAGATCACGCCGTTGTCGAGGCGCTCGGCTTTCACCGATGGGATTGTTACCAGCCCACGCGTGACGGTGATGGGGCGCAGGTCGTCTTCGCCCGAACGCTCGATCAACAGCACGACGTCGGTACCCACCTTGCCCCGAATTCTGTGGACCGCGTCGGTAACAGCGAGATTGGTGGTCGACATGCCGTCGATGCGTCGCACCACGTCTTTGTCGCGCAATCCGGATCCGTAAGCGGGCGAGCCCTCGTACACAGTGATCAGAGTGAGGTTTTCGTCGCGGATACCGATGCGTGCGCCGATGCCCGCGAGCTTGCCGCGAAATTGTATACTGTGCTCGGTCTTTCGCTCGGCATCGAAAACCGCCGAGTAGGGATCCAGCCCGGACAGAATTCCGGATAGCAGTAGTGAGGAGGCGGGGGGGAGCTTATCCGGCGGATTGACGACGCAGCGGTCGATGAGCGCCTGCGCGTGCGCGAGTGGCTCCTCGAGGTCGGTAACCAGAGCATGCGGCGAGGCCTCGACAAACAAGCGACAGGGGCCTGCTGTGAGGTTGTAGCCGCCGTCCTCGGCCCGCTCGGCCATGACCTCGGGGATCCGCCGTTCCACGAACTCGAGCGCTTCACCCAGTAGACGAGAGGGTTCTAGCTCAGACGCGAACAGATAGTTGCGTTGGATGAGACGTAAGCCGCTGCCCAGGTTGGCGGCGGTGGCGGCCGGTTGTGGCGCGAGCAAGACGCACGCGAGCGCGAACGTAGCGATACGCCGGATTTTGGTACGGACTTTGGAAAGCTGCGGAGCCGTCGTCATGGGCGCTGCCGCGCCTGGGAAACGCGCGCTGCTGGTAGCGTACAGCGCGCGTTTCCCAGGGTGAAGCGCTATTGGCTCCAGGCCAATGCGGGCAGGATCAAGCTAGATCCACTGGTTCTTAACCAGCAGAACGGCAGCCTGGGTACGGTTGCCGACGCCGATCTTACGGAAAATGCGCTTGAGCTCCGACTTCACGGTCTCGCGCGAGACATGCAGGCAAGCTGCGATCTCGGCGTTCGTGAGACCGTCGCAGACCAGGCGGAGAACTTCTTTCTCACGCTCGGTCAGATTGGGTTTGGGGCGGTCACGATCCATACGGAAGGGGGAGCCTTCGGCAGCAGGTTGTTTGGCAGGAGTCTGGGGGTTTGCGGCCTCGGCTGGTTGGCTGTTCATCAGGTAGCTTTTCACGGTAGTTATCTATCCTTTTTGCACGGGGTGGTGTTACGCCCTTGGAGGGGCGTGTAGCCCCCTAAGTGAGCAACAACCATGCCACGGGTTTGCCCTTGACTGTAATTCTGTATGCCCTTGTAACATACTGAAAAGACATCGCAATATCTCCATTGGGGGTGGCCCGGTAGCCCTGCCCCCTCCCCCATTCGGGTTGCGACCTTGCAAGTAAGGCCCCAAGCATTGCATCCGCCCATGGTCATCCCGCAACTGGGTGTATGCCAGGGGCATCATTACGCCAATAGTCTTAAGGAAAATCCCTCAACCCCCTTGGCAGACGCTTCGCGGTATCCTATGTTCGATTTGTGAGCAGCCCCTCGCCGACCCGAGAATTGGTTCATCGGGCGCGCACCCTGTTGGCTCAGGGGCGGGCCGTTCTCGATGCCGAGGCCCAGGCTTCGCCTGCGCCGCCCAGCGACCTGTTGGGCCTCTATGACGCCCTACGAGGGCGCCTGAGCACGCTCGATGACGATGAGATTGGCACGCTCCTGGCGGCGGTTTCAGAGACGGTGGATGAATTGGGTCGGTTGGCCGAGGATTTGGGCCGGGTGCAGAGCCTTCGGTCAGCCCTAGGTCCTTCGGCCGGCGGCTAGGGGGCAACCGCCCAATTAGTCGAGCGTGTGGCCTTCTGCCATTCGGGCTTCGATGAGGACGGCGCGATCGTATCCGGCCGCGTCCTCGAATGTTCCGGTTACCATACGGCCGTTGATGAACAATGTCGGGGTCGACGTGATTTTGAGCCTATTGCCGGCGCGGGCGTCGGCGAGCACTTTCTTGAGCGAGGCGTCCCCCGCCATGCATTCGGAGAATGCAGCTGTATCGAGTTCCAATCTCGCCGCGATCTTGTCGATCATCGCGTCGAACAGTCGCTGCTGGTTCTCGAAGAGGGCATCGCACATCTCGTGGAAACGCCCTTGTGCTCCGGCGCACTCGGCCGCCTGGGCGGCCCGACAGGCGTTGCGATGCATCGAGTTCTTTAGAGCGTCGTTGCAGGCGGCGTCGAGCGGAAAATGTCGGTAAACGATGTTCACCAGCCCGCCCAGTCTGGCTTTCAGTGCCGTGAGCGCCGCGTGGTTCTTAGCGCAAAAGTGGCATTCGAAGTCCGAGAACTCGACGATGGTAACCGGTTTGTCTGTCTCGCCGGTGCCCGACAGCGCTCGATCGACCAACGGGAGTGACATATACCACTCGAAGAACTGTTCGTCGCTTGCGCGAATCGTTTCGAGGCTTGCGGACGGCGAAAGGGCGATGGCCGCGGTACTGGGCCACGAAACGACGGCGACGGCGGCCACGCCGGCAATCGCGGCCCCGAGCGAACCTGGGAGTCCGCCGGGCAAAATTGCATCGCTTCGCCCGCCGACGGCTTTGTAGGCCGGCCGGGCCATCACCACCAGGGCCATCAAGGACGCCGTGACAACGTACAGACCGGTGCATAAGAGGCAGACGGTTCCCAGGACGAATAGCGATACGGCGGCCATGTAGAGCGAGAAAGCAGTGGCGCCGACCGAGCCAAGCGCCGCTAGGCGTAGTGACGTGTGGCGCCGTGCCCCTGCAGCGCGACCGGCCGAGAAGAATGCGGCTGCCAGGGCGCTGTATGCGAATATGGCCCACCAGGCTACCGGCAAGCCGGCAAAGTCGGCGAACGGGCTTGCCAAGACACGGTCGCAGTTGACCGAGTCATTTACGTTACAAAAGCTCGTATACGCGCCGGCATGCTTGTCGATCTGCGCGTGAACGTACGAGAGGGTAATTGCCAGCACGACCCCTACGAGGGCAAGCGCAGCACCACTGTACATTAGTCGGGTGAAGCGGCTTTGCTCGGGTTTCGATTGCTGTTTTCCCCGAGATTCCCGGGAAGTTTGAGTCACGGTAAAAAAACTTTAACGGCCGGAATTCCGGTTTGCAACTCGCGCCCGTGCAAGTAGTTGTTCGACTTCATTTTCACGTCCCACACGTCGCAGGCAGTTCACGGCATTGGCCACGGCTGTGCCGTGACCGGGCAACTGGCGAGCGACTGCAAGATAGTCGGGTAGAGCCGCCTCGCAGCCTCCTATTCGCTCCCTTGCGACCCCTCTATTAACCCCGGCCAGACCCGGGCTGATACCGGCATCGAGGGCCGCGGTGTAGGCATCGGCTGCTTCGCGATTGCGCCCCAAGCTGAGCAACGTATCTCCGTATGCCATTTGCGATTCGCCGTCGCCCGGCGCGATTTCCGTCGCTTGGGCGAACGCCCCTTGTGCCATCGCCGGTTTCCCCGTGATCCGGTAGACCATTCCGAGATTGAACCATGCCGGTGTCAGTTTCGGGGCGTGCTCGAGCGCGGTCTTGTAGTTTTCGATGGCCTCGTCGTGGCGGCCGCTGCGCGCGTAGAGATTGCCCAGGTTGTACCACGCTGAGGCGTAGTTGGGTTTGACGGCAACCGAGCGGCTGAATGCCGCGATCGCGTCGTCAGGCCGTCCGGCTGCGCCGTAGGCCGAGCCCAACTCCATGTGTGCTCGCGCGCTGTTTGGATGGGCGGCCGCGGCCGATTCGAACAGCGTTACCGGATCGTTCCAGACCAGCGCGCGTTGCCAGTCGAGCACCAGTGCGGCCAAGCCGAGCGCGATCAGGCCCCATGCACCGCGTCCCGATGCGCTTTTGGCGGCTGCGTCGAGCGCCGGTGCTACGGCTAAGCACAGACCGAGCGTGGGGAGGTAGAAAAGTCGCTCGCCCATGATGGTTCCGATCAATAGGATTGAGTTGGATACAATCGAGTACGCGGCGGCCGCCATACACAGCGACACCGTGATGACGGGGTTCGTCTTGCGTTCTCGGATAGCCCAGATCGTAAGTCCGACGATCGAGGCGACGCCGAACAGCGTATAGCGATCGCCCGAGAATCCTTCGCTGATGCCGAGTGCGTTGTACGAATAATCTACCGACAACGGGCCCGAGGCGATGGTCAGCCAGAGGTAACGGCCGGCAAGCGCGGCGGCGCCGGCGATGCGTTCGAACATGTCCAATCCCGAGAGCGGGTTGTCCAGGCTATCGGGCGCTTTACCCGGCAGCACCGGGCCGGATGCCGCACGGATGGCGAAGTACACAACGACTGCCAGAGCGAGCACTCCGATGGCTATGAGATCACGCCGTCGTCGGCGCTCGGGCAGCGGCATCACCACGGCCAGCACGACCGGTGCAGCGAGAACCGTGATTGCGTTCTCCTTGCAGAACAGCCCGGCGAGCAAGGCGACGCCTGCGAGGGCAAGCGACGCGCCGCTTCCCTTTCTTCGATAGTCGAGCAGGGCCAGCAGCGATGTCGCCCAGGCGGCCGCAGCCATCAACTCGGCACGGCCTACCGTCCAAATCACGGCTTCGGAGTGAATGGGTAAGATCGCGAACAGGGCGGCGGCGGCGAATGCGGCGCCGTCATCGAGACCGAGACGCAGCGCGAGTAGGAAGGTCAGCCACACGACGAGCGCGTGAAGCACCAGGTTGACGATGTGGTAGGAGAGCGGATTGCCCGCTGCAGCAGCCCAGTTCCACGCGTATGTGAGGGTGACGAGCGGGCGGTAACCAGGTGCGTCGCCGCGCAGAGACCCCCACCAAGAGAAGTTGGAGAAGATTTCGAACGCGCTACGGCCGTCTACGACATACTCGTTTGCGATGACCGCGAGCTTGTCGTCCGATACGAACGGCGCCTCGACTGCCGGAATGAAGGCGAGCACCGCCAATACGACGAGCACTGTTGCCAGTGCGCCTCGGCTAAAGCGCGCTTTCTTGCTCACAGAAAGGGTGCGCGCGCTAGCGCGGCACGACCGAGGTCACCGCCATGTTGACGCTAGCATCGGTGAATTGTGGATCGGTGGCGTCGACGACGTTGATGTTGAAGTTGGAAGCGCTCAACGCGTCGTCGGTTTTGAACGTGCAGGTCACGATCGGGGTTGGTGTCTGGAATCCAGATATGTTCGCCAGCGCGCAACGTACACGCCCGACGCCTACGTCGTTGCAGGTCGTCAGGCCGCCGCCGATCTTCCACGTGCAGCGAACGCCTGCGCCCGCGCCTTGCCAGCCGCCGCTACTACCGGTGTGGTTGAGGTCGAACTGCAGTGCTCCGATCATACCGGCGTCGTTCATGATCTCGGCGGTAACATCGTAGCTCGGCGTCGCGGCATATACTTCGGGATCGTTCTCGGCATCTGGATCAGCGTCTCCAAGTGCATCGATACCTGCGTCGCCGGATCCGCCGCCGACTGGATTGCCGCTATCGGTGGCGCGGTTCGCCGCGCGTTCGGCGGCGCGCTCGGCGGCACGTTCGGTGCGTTCGGCGCGTTCCGCCTCACGCTCCATCTCTTTGGCCGCGTTGCCCGTGTTGCGCTGGCGCAGAGAGTCGCCGAGCGAGCCCGCTCCGGTACCGCTGCCGCTCGCAGCGCCGGTGCTCATGCCCGATGAACCGCCGGAAGCGTCACGTGGGGCTCTTGCCGCCGTGCCGGCGCCCCCGGGTGCCGCAGCCGTTACGTCGCGCCCGCCCGAGCGGGCCATCGCGAGGCGTCGGTCGTCAAGTTTGTCGCCCTTGGTATCGGTCGCCGCTGTCAGCGTCACTTTCAGCAGAGAGGAAATCGTCGCGGCTGAAACCTCCGACGAATTCGGAATCATTCGACAGACGGCCAAGTCGATCGGTGCCGAAAACGCGCGCCGTGCACGCACGTCGATAGTGAGGCGACCGCTGGCGTCATCACTGAAATCTCCGGTTACGTCCGGGGGGAGTACGAAGCACGCGGGCTCGCCGCTGGCCGTCTGCGGCTTGGCCCCGGCGGCGGAGTAATCGACGACTACCTGAGCGCTGGTGAGTGGCGCAACGACCTCATCCAACGAGATGACGACCTCGGCCGGTTCGGTTTTGCTGCCACAGGCGGCAACCATAAGGGTTGCCATGGTCGCGATCCCCGCCAACACCCAGATCTGATGTCCCAACTTACCCATCGATATCGCTCCTGATTCCAGTAGAGTCGGCTGTCCAGCCTGTCCGACTGGGCCCCACGCTGACCAACCACCCTATACGGTAGCAGATTCGGGTGTACAAACCGGCCTTCGGTGTCGAACTGTTGCGTTGCGCGCACAGGGCCGGGCTCGAGGGCCATCCGAACTCTGAGGAAAAGAAAAAGCCCGGCTCCCCCTGCGAAAGGGGGAAGCCGGGCTCTTTAGTGCGTGGACTGCGGTTGGCGCACGACGCCGACCGCAGTCTGATGCCTCTCTAAAGGCTACTCGTTGCGACAAGCCTGGTCGCAACCGTCGCCGTTGATGTTGTTGCCGTCATCACACTCCTCGTCGCATCCTATGATGTTGTCCTGGCAGCGGCAGCTGATCAGGGCGGCCTTGAATGCGATGGCACCCGGGCCCGGAGTACCGGCAGCACCGTTGATCGCGCTCGATGCCGTCGCCGGCACACAGAACAACGCAGCGGTAACCGGCTCGGAACTGTCAGGCACGCAAGTACCGACGGCGCAATCGCCGTTGTTGGTGCAAGCACCGACATTCGGATCGTCGGTGCAGTACTTGCCCAGAGGTGCTGCGACGCCCGTTCGGGTAATCGTGCTTTCGAAGCATGGGGTGGGCGTGAGTATGCACGTGTCGCCGGACCCGGCGTTTTGGCACTCAAGGTCGCTCCCGCACGCCGTTGGAACATCGATGCATTCGCCGATGAGTCCCGTGGGCTGCGCGCAGCCGGGCTCGCCCGTGACACAACACTGCTCGGAGCTGACCTCGCCGCAGACCAGGCTCTGACAGGCATTGGAGTTGTACTGGTTCAGACTCGATACGTTCAGATCACTTCCGCAGGTTCCGCCGTCGCAATCGCCGTCGTCGAAGCACGGCAAGGTAGAATCGCCGTCGCAGAAGCCGCAGTGGCAGTACACACCGCATTGCGAACCCGGGCAGTCGTTGTTCGAGGTGCAAGCGGTGAAGTTATCGAGGCACAATGCGTTCCCCAAACTGGGGTGAAAGCCGAATCCGCAGGGCAAGGTGGCCGTTTTCGAGGCGGTACCTGTCGTGACCTTTTTGAACCCAATGTTGAGACCCTCACCGGATATGTTCGACGTGACAACAGGCGGGCAGTCCGAAGATACGCCGCCAAACAAGGGGCTGATCGCGTGGACGGTACAGGGAAGGCCCTCGTTCGGTGAGCCAGCGCCTGTGCAGGTAGCCACATCGCCAACGGCAGCACCGAGGCAACCTGGGCAAGGCAGGCCGATGCCGATCCCCAGGTGTACGCGTGACTTCAGCGACGCTGCGGCAACCCCTTCGCCCGTTGCCGAGTTGGCTGTGCCCGTGAGTGGTTCTTGGAAGTATGTCGTGACGCACACCGGAACACCCGAAGCCACGAGCGGCAACGGGGGTCCGAAGAACTTGACGCACCGGGTGCCCGCAGCCGCATCGACGCAGTCTTGGTTCGTAGCGCACGGCAAAGAGGTGTCGGCTGAACAGGCCGATGGGGTGGTCGGGCCTGTGACTTCACACTCGGTATCGCCCGACCCTGGGTTGCAGTCGCATGTGAGATCGCAGGTACCGCTTGGGCAATCGGTGTCGATTCTGCAGACGCTGTCGTCGCTCGAGCAGCGCTTAAGCACGGCGAACGTGATCGATGCGCCTTCGATGATCTCGGCGTTGTGGCCTGTGCCCTTCCAACCGGTATCGAGGTCGGAGCCGGCTTTGGCGAAGAACTGGGCCGAGCTGCAACCTGGCAGAGTTGCGCCCATGGTCGTCGTCGTCGTCGGGCCTGTCGTTGTGGTTGTCGTCGAGCCCATCGTCGTGGTCGTCGTCGGACCGCAATCGCAGAAACCTTCTACGGGTAGGCTGACTGCTACGTTCAAAATACT
>Ga0315336_1000934_pt1 | contig 65278 bp, 59 predicted proteins | sample ASW5metaG_FD_204512 | JGI IMG/M metagenome (GOLD analysis project Ga0315336, IMG submission 204512) | Ammonia-oxidizing marine archaeal communities from Monterey Bay, California, United States - ASW #5 | ecosystem: Environmental > Aquatic > Marine > Intertidal zone | place: USA: California... | reverse complement strand
AGCAGGGTCAACAAGGCCAGCAGGGTCAACAAGGCCAGCAGGGTCAACAAGGCCAGCAGGGTCAACAAGGCCAGCAGGGTCAACAAGGCCAGCAGGGTCAACAAGGCCAGCAGGGTCAACAAGGCCAGCAGGGTCAACAAGGCCAGCAGGGTCAACAAGGCCAGCAGGGTCAACAAGGCCAGCAGGGTCAACAAGGCCAACAAGGGAATCGTCAATTGGGAGACCAGTCTGGGGTGACCGGTGGTGGTGGACTGGATGGATGGGCTGACTACGACGGCCGCTACTCTGAAGCTGGTGCACCTACACGTGGAAATCCACGCCCATTAAACCCGGAGGAAATCCGGCAATTACAGCGGGAATTTGGCCAACGAGGGAATCAGGTTCGGGCACTTCGCGAGCAACTCAGAGAGGTAGGGAGACCTGCACAGGAACTCCGAGCGGTACTTGATGCCATGGAGGAATTTCAGCGTGAAGGGATATATGCAGACCCCTCTCAAGTCGCGCAGCTCCAGCAAGAAATCCTCGATCAACTCAAACGGCTAGAATTCGGTCTGCGCCGTGAAGTGGAAGGGTCGGCTGAGCGTAGTACCACCCTGAGTGGGTCTGATGAGGTTCCCGACGGATATCGTGAACTAGTTGAAGAATATTACAGGGCCTTAGCAAGGGGTCGCCCAGGCGGGAATTGACCTTACCAAACGCTTTCTTTGCGCTAAGAACACTGATCTGTCCTACTCAAGTACCATCACGTATCCTCGACATTAGCCAGAACTGACGGTAAGTCATCAATCATTGATGTCGGCCGCAGTCTCCAGCATCTTCCGCGCCCAGAGAATCCGTTCAATACGGGGTCCGTAGCCCTAGTACTAACCCTGACGTCGCACCGCAATAGACATGACGTATCTACAAGAACCCCCCAGACTCAGCGACAGAGAAGTAGCCGACTCAGTACAGGAGTATTACGGACTTGAGGGCACCCTTCATCCTCTTCCAGGGGACCGGGACCAGAATTTTCTGCTCGAATCTCCGGAGGCCCAGAAGCACGTAGTTAAAATTAGTTCACTTGATGAAGTCCACGAGATTCTAGAGTTCGAGACCGAGATGATCACTCGGCTCAGCAACGACACAAATGGCCTAATTCCCAGTGTCATTCCGGCAATTTCTGGCGCCAGCCTAATAACCCACGAAAATCAACACGGACAGCACTACCGACTAAGGATTCTTGAGTTTCTACCTGGAACCCTACTAGCGAAAATCAACCCGCGCCCAGATGCGCTCCTGATGAATCTTGGTGAACGGATGGCGGAACTTGGAAGTGTGCTCGGAGCTTACCCTGATCACCCTCCACCCAGAATCAACTTTGAGTGGGCACTGGGCCAAGCAGGAAACATTATGGAAAAGGGCCTGAGTGCCCTGGACAGCTCACAGCGGGCGCTCATCGAATTAACGCTCGAGGACTTCCTGGATAACGAAAGGGAATTTCTAGGTCTTGGCTCACAGATCATCCACGGGGACGTAAACGACCACAACGTTCTCGTCTCCTTTAATAAAGAAGGCCAGGCATGCGTCAGCGGGATTATAGACCTGGGAGATGCTCATTCCGCCCCGCGAGTTTTTGATCTGGCGATCGCAATAGCGTATGGCATTCTCGGGACCACCGACCCTCTTTTAGCCGCCTCGGAAATCACCCGAGGTTACTACGCCGTCCAACCACTCCTAGACATTGAGATAGATGTTTTAATGACGCTCGTCTGTGCAAGACTAGGACAGAGTGTCTGCATAGCCTCGCTGAGAAGAAACCACGGGGACACAGACCCATATCACCTAATCTCAGAAGCTGACGCATGGAAAACACTTTCATTGCTCGCTGAAATTCCGCGGCAGGTCAGTACTGGATCTCTAAGACAAGCCTGTGGTCTGGAGGCATGCTCCCAGAGTCCTCAACTCCAAAAGTGGCTTGAGAGTCAGAGTTTCGAAGATGTAGTGACACTACCCAAAGACCCAAATGTCTTGGGAATCTTGGATCTAAGCATCTCAAGTCCTGACCTTACCGGCAAGGATTCAGATGACTCCGCAGATTTTAGCAATCGAGTGTCCGAGAAAATGCGATCTGATGGCCTAATGCTAGGTATAGGACGCTTCATGGAACCCCGGGGATTTTATCTTTCTGATGCGTTTGAAGGTCGATTAGGGGACCCCCGTGAAAGGCGGACGATTCATCTTGGGATCGACATCTTTCAAGAACCTGGTACGGCAATCCATGCTCCTCTAGCCGGTCAGGTACATACCGTAAGAGAGAACAAGAATCGTTTGGACTATGGGCCAACTGTGATCCTGGAACATAGTTCGCCGTCAGGGCCATTCTGGACTCTTTATGGACACCTAGAAAGAGCATCTGTGGAAAACCTCAAAACCGGTGATTCTATCGATCCGGGACAGCCCATCGCTCGGATTGGAACTTATCCTGAAAATGGGGATTGGCCGCCACACCTGCACTTCCAGATTATCACTGATTTAATGGGGTTTGAAGGGAACTTTCCCGGAGTGGCGCTGCCCCGAGACCGCAATGTATGGGCATCATTTTGTCCTGACCCAAACCTGATCTTAAACCTGCCCTTAGAAACCACATACACGGAGTCCAGTGGGCTCTACGAACGTCGTAAACAAGTTCTCTCACCTAATCTCAGCCTCTCTTACGAGACGCCAATCCATATCGTACGTGGCACGGGATCTTACCTATTCGATGTTCTGGGCCGAAGCTACTTGGACTGCGTAAACAATGTTGCTCATGTAGGACATGAGCACCCGCACGTGGTTGGGGCCGGCCAAAAACAGATGGGCGTTCTAAATACCAATTCAAGATACTTACACGACGCTATAATAGAGTACGCAGAGCGGCTCTCTAAACTTTTTCCTGAACCGTTATCCGTCTGCTTGTTCGTTAACTCGGGCAGCGAGGCGAACGAGCTAGCTCTGCGCATGGCCCGTACCTATACCGATGGCACGGGTATAGCCACACTCGAGGGCGGTTATCACGGAAACACCCGAGGACTCATCGATATCAGTCACTACAAGTTCACGGGTAGCGGAGGACATGCCCCCCCAGCATGGACTCGAACAGCATTGGTACCAGACGAGTTCCGGGGACGCTATCGCCGTGATGACCCATCACGAGCAACTCTCTACGCAGCAGATGTCGGAGAAGTTCTCCGACATCTAGACTCGGAAGGCCACCGCCCCGCAGCGTTCCTTTCTGAGAGTCTCTTATCCTGTGCGGGACAGATAGAGCCACCACAAGGCTATCTCACTGCTGCTTATGAGCACGCCCGCGCTGCCGGAGCTTTATGTATAGCTGATGAAGTTCAAGTTGGCTTCGGTCGATTGGGCAGTCACATGTGGGGGTTCGAGACCCAAGGAGCTATCCCCGACATTGTCACACTGGGTAAACCGATGGGTAATGGCCACCCGATTGGCGCTGTAGTTACGACTCGAGAGATCGCTGAAGCCTTCAACAACGGGATGGAGTTCTTCAGTTCCTTCGGTGGAAATCCCGTGTCAGCTGCGATCGCCCTTGCAGTTCTAGATACCCTCGAGGACGAAAAGCTTCAGGCCAATGCAACGACAGTTGGAACAGCCCTCAAAACTGGACTTGATACACTGATGCGGTCTCATAGCTGTATCGGTGACGTTCGAGGTCGCGGTTTATTTCTGGGAATCGAGTTCGTCAACAGCCGTGAAACTCTCGAACCTGCTCCAGAGATCGCCCAGTACGTTGTGGCCCACCTGAAAAAACGGGGTATCCTCCTGAGTTCTGACGGGCCTTATCACAACGTTATCAAGATTAAGCCCCCAATGTCGTTTTCGGGGAGCAACGCAGACCGTGTAATCAGTGAACTTGATCAGGTATTAGCTCACGATTTTGTCCAAGGTAGCGGTCTTATTCAGCCCCAGGATTGAACCCTTCTTCGAAAAGATGAAAAGTCAGGGAGATAAGGTGAGTGGGTGCCCTTGCAGAGTACACCTACTTCCTGAGTCCCTCCTTGCCGGGATCACCACCCGCCGTCACAATGCGTCTATTACGGCCGATCCTACATGGAGTCGACGTGAGCCTCACTAATTACCAACCGTCCTTTTGGAGCGGAGATATGTACAAAAGAGCTGCTGCGACCTTGATGGGAATGGTGCTTCTCTTAACACCAGCACCTGTATTGTCGCAAAGTGTGCCAATGATGAGCGAAGTGAATCCATCCTTCTTTGAGGGAATGCAGTACCGTCAGGTGGGGCCCCTACAGGGTGGGCGTGTGACCACTGTAACTGGCGTACCCTCCCAGCCTCAGACCTTCTACATGGGTGTCGCTTCAGGTGGCCTGTGGCGGACGACTGACGGAGGTGAAAACTGGGAGCCAATCACTGATGGCCAGGTTCCAGTGGGGTCAAGTGGAGCAATTGCGGTAGCTGACTCTGACCCGGATATCATCTACTTCGGCACTGGTTCGGATGGTTTACGTAGCAACGTCTCTACTGGACGTGGGGTCTATAAAACAACGGACGGTGGCGAGACCTGGTCATTCGCTGGTCTTTATGGCGTGGGGCAAATTGGTGCCCTGAAGATTCACCCTACTGACCCGAACACGGTTTGGGTCGCAGCAAACGGTGACGCATTCAAGCCAAGCTCCGAACGGGGCATCTACAAGACGACGGATGGCGGTGAGACCTGGCGCAATACACTCTTCGTTTCGGACAGCACTGGCGCAATGGACGTAGAGATTCAACCTGGCAATCCAAGTGTGGTTTATGCCTGGATGAACCGCATCGAACGTAAGCCTTGGACTATCATCAGCGGTTCATATGAGGGCGGCTTCTACAAGAGCACCGATGGTGGAGAAAGTTTTGACCGCATCATGAGCGGCCTCCCCAGCGAATTGATCGGTAAAGCAAATATGGGAGTGACAGACGCAAATCCAGATCGTATCTACGCGCTCGTAGAGGCTAAGCCTGGGGGAGGGTTGTATCGCTCTGATAACGCAGGCCAGAATTGGATGCTGGTAAATGATGAGGGCGCCATGATCCAACGGCCCTTCTACTACACAACTCTCGGCACTGATCCTACGAATGCAGATGTCGTATATACCGGCGCGGAGGGCTTTTGGAAATCGACTGATGGTGGACGGACGGTAACCAGGATGCCTACGCCACATGGGGATAACCATGACATCTGGGTCAACCCAAATGACGGTAATACGATGGTCCAGGCCAACGACGGTGGTGCAAACGTTTCCTACGATGGAGGTCAGACCTGGTCCACGCAGTACAACCAACCGACTTCAGAAATCTATGGCATCCACCTTGACGATCGATTCCCGTATCGGCTCTACGCAGCTCAGCAAGACGATGGCACACATATTATGTCGAGCACTGCAGAAGGGGGCGAAAGAAATGTCGATTGGTGGTCTGGTCCGGGCTGTGAGACCGGCCCAGTCGTCCCGCATCCGACGTACCCCAACATCGTCTATGGCTCTTGCAAAGGTCAATTTGCAGTTCAGGATCGGGAAACAGGTCAGTCTAAGCCGTACTGGGTAGGAGCGCAGTCCCTCTACGGTAACGCTGGTCGTGACCTGATCCTTCGTTTTCAACGCGTATCCCCAATGGAGCTATCCCCGCACGATCCTAGTGTCATCTACTATGGATCACAGCACCTGCACCGCTCTCGTGACATGGGCGTCACATGGGAAACGATGTCCCCAGATCTGACAGCCTTTCCACCGCATGCTCAGGGTGCAAGTGGAGAACCTATAACGAGGGATGTTACGGGTGAGGAATTCTATAGCACGCTCTATGCGATACAAGAATCACCTCACCAGGCGGGCGTCATATGGACTGGTGCCAACGATGGTCCATTCCATATTACGCAAGACGACGGAGATAGTTGGCAGAACATTACACCACCTGACCTTCCAGAGGGTGGCCGCGTAGCATGGATCGACGTTTCACCACACCGGCGTGGCTCAGCATACTACGCCGTATACCGCTACCTACTGGGCGACTACGCACCCTACATATATCGGACTGATGACTATGGTCAGACGTGGTCTCACCTCACAACTGGTGATAACGGAATCCCAGCAGACTGGCCCACAAGGGTCGTACGTGAAGACCCGGACCGTGAAGGACTACTTTATGCTGGCACGGAATTCGGCCTCTTCGTCTCGTTCAACAATGGAGGCAACTGGCAGCCGTTCCATTTGAATATTGGCAACATCCCAATCAATGACATTCAAGTGAAGAACAAGGACCTGGTGATCGCCACCCAGGGCCGTGCAATCTGGATTCTCGACAATGTTTCGGCACTACATCAGATCACATCACAAGTGACAGTTGCAGAAAGTCATTTATTCGTTCCAAAAGATGGATATCGGACTGCGACAGCAGCCCATCTGCTTGGTCCGAATATTGACTACTATCTGCCCACACCTACTTCGGGCACAGTCACCTTGGATATCCTCGATCAAGCAGGGGGTACCGTGAACTCTTATAGCAGTGCCCAACCCCCAAGGGGTGGAGGCGGTCGTGGTGGAGGCTTCGGCCGACGTGGTGGAGGTGCACCTGCACCATCAGTAACGACCAGCGCAGGTTTCAATCGTATGGTGTGGGATGTTCGTGACACCGAAGGCTTACCCGTACCACCCGGACAATATCAGGTCCGACTGAGCGTGGGAGGTGAGTCTCAAACTCAGCAGTTCAGCGTACTCATCGATCCGCGCGTAGAGGCAGGCGGCGTTAGTGTTGCGGACCTCCATGAGCAATACGATCACAACAAGAAAATGAACGCTATGGTGGCTGAAGTGGACGCACTGATCGAGCGGGTCCGAAGCGCACAGAACACTGGTGATGCCAACCTACAGCGTCGTATAACCCCAATTGCAGAAAAGCTCATTACAGCACCGATCCGCTACAGTAGTCCCGGACTCAGAGATCATATTACCTACCTCCAAGGAATGACTGCACGAGTTGACATGAAGATCGGCCGTGATGCGATTGCACGTCACGAGGTGCTTCGGGCTGAGCTGGATGAAATCACTCGCGATGCGAATGCTATTCTTGGACCCGGCAACTAAGGGCTCCCGTCCTCTCGGGCCATAACCTGAATGGTGACAACCCGCCCATCGGGCGGGTTGTCACCATAGTCACGCGCTTACCAGCTCCCAAACCAAGATCCATTAGATCCTACTAGAAGATGCGTACTGCGATGAACGCTCCTGAGTATGCCAAGAAAAGCATGTAAGAGAACTGGAGTATCGGCCATTTCCAGCCTCCGGTCTCACGACGCATGACGGCAACCGTCGACATGCATTGGAGTGCAAACGCGAAGAATACGAGAAGCCCAATTGCAGAGGGGAGCGTTAGGTCTCGCCGCAATGTTTCTTGGAGCGTGATCGAGTCATCAGTCGCATCCTCAACCCCGTAAATAGTCCCGAGTGTTCCCACAATCACTTCTCGTGCTGCCAGCGATGTGACTAGCCCAACGCCGATTCGCCAATCAAAGCCAAGTGGCTCAATAGTAGGCTCTATCACCTGACCGATCCGCCCCAATGCACTGTCCTCGATGAGGGGTGGGCCAGCATCTGTTCTCGGAAACTGAGTCAGCACCCAGAGTACGATTGCGACAGCGAATATGATGCTGCCGGCTCTTCTCAGAAATATCTTGCTTCGGTCCAGTAAACGAAGACCGATGGATCGAGCGGAAGGCAACCGGTAAGACGGGAGGTCCATCACGAATGATCCGGGCTGGGCCCGAAGCAGCGTTCTCTTGAGGAGAAATGCGGTTACTACCGCTGCTGCAATACCAAGACCGTAAAGCCCAAGCAGCACTGCTGCCCGATAACCCAGAAATGGCCCTAACAAACGGCCTTCTGGGATAAATGCAGCGATAAGTAAGGCATATACAGGAAGACGTGCCGAACACGTCATAAAAGGTGTGATGAAAATCGTGGCAAGGCGATCTCGCTCATCTTCCACGGTTCGCGCAGCCAGGATCGCCGGAATCGCACATGCGTAACCCGAAAGAAGAGGAAGAAACGCTCTCCCTTGGAGGCCGACTCTATACATGACTCGGTCTGCGATAACAGCCGCCCTCGCCATGTAACCGGAATCTTCAAGAATACCAAGAAAAAGGAAAAGGATAAGAATCTGGGGAAGGAAAATTACGACAGAACCAACCCCTGCCCACACACCATCGATCAACAAAGACCGAAACCAACCGTCAGAGAGCCTGCTAGCTAGCCACTCCCCTGAAGTTGTGATCAAGAGATCTACCCCATCCATCAGGGGCACAGCCCATGTAAAGATCGACTGGAAAACAACAACCACTACTGCCAAGAAGACGAGCGGGCCCCAGATCCGATGCAGGAACACTGAATCGAGTGCATTCGTCGATTGTGCAGGGCCAGGCGAAACAAAGCTGGCACGATCCACCACCTTATCTAAATGTCTGCGACGGGCGGTAAAGGCATCGATCATGGGCAATGGAACACCATGTGGCACATTACTTAGCACATGCTCAGGAAGAGGTAGGCCTGATTCGCGAACCTCCACTTGTGAGAGAAACTCTTTAACCTCCTCAACCCCTAGCCCCACGCGTGCATTGGTTTTGACGACCTCAACGCCAAGCAGGTCAGCTAACTCCAGCTCGTTCAGGCTTCCGCCACGTTCTTCTAGCTCGTCCCACATGTTGAGCACCAGCAGCGTTGGAATCTCGAGCTTCAGTACTGGCTCAACGAGCATGAGTTGGCTCTCGAGCCGTGTACAGTCAACGATCATTACTACTGCATCGGGGGCAGGAAGATCTTCAACTTGGCCTTCCAGCACATCCCGAGTCACTCGCTCATCTAGCGTTCGAGCAGAAAAGCCGTGAACCCCTGGAAGGTCAACAAGCTCAACGTTTCGCTCGCTGTCACACTGGACTTGGCCCACGTACTTTTCTACGGTAACACCCGGGTAGTTGGCTACCTTCTGCCGAAGCCCGGTTAGGCGATTAAAAAGTGTAGTTTTTCCTGAGTTCGGTGGCCCAATCAGCGCGATTAGAGGAGAGCGGGTTTCATTCTCCACCTGAGCACCAGTCAGGGTGGTGCCTTCCGCCGTCGCACTGGGGTCACGCAAGGGATTCGTGACTTATTAGATCTCTTAGGAGACGTCGCTTAGAAGGCGTACACAGAGACAGTCTGCCGTCTCGCGCCGAAGTGCCAATAGTGATCCGTCCACCGATACTATCGGATCCCCTGTAGGTGATGATCGCACTGGACAAATCCGGCACCCAGGTAGCACGCCTCGTTCGAGCAGGGGCTCTGCTCGTTCAGTAGGCAAATCAATGCGCACTAATTCGACCGTCTGGCTCAAAGGGATGTCACCGAGACGCAATTCGCCGCCCGCTTCTTCGTTCCGTGAGCCTAACATTGATTTTGGCGCGTTCAAACCCACTCGCGACTTGCTCCTAACCTCTATAACAAGAGAGGAAGAGATTGAGAATGAGATTGAATCTCAACTCTGCTGCCCGTAAACGCAACGCCTAGTACCAATGTCCCGAGGCAACGCGGGGAGAATAGACCTCAGCGTTGATGTCCTAATCCAATGACACCCAAAAGGGTTAATCCGATATAACTGGCTGATGCAGGTGCACATCACTCTGCGGATAAGGTAGTGAGCAACCAGCCTCCTCCAGTTTCTCCTTCAGCGCTCGAGTTAAGTCCCAGCGAACCGACCAATAATCCTGGGTACTCACCCATGGTCTGACCACAAGATTGACGGACGAGCCAGCAAGTTCGTGGACCGCGACAACGGATTCGGGCTCATCAAGCACCCTTTCATCTGATGCTAATAATTCCTTACATATCCTGACCGCCACATTCAGGTCATCGTCGTAACTCACACCCACAACAAGATCAACGCGTCTCGTATCGCTTCCAGAATAATTGATGATCGTCTGTCCGAAGATCCTCGAGTTGGGAACCCGTATATGGACGTTATCACCTGTAGTGAGAAGGCAGGTGAAAATCCCGACCTCTCGAACAGTTCCGACACTACCGCCGACCTCGACTGCATCCCCAACGTTGAAGGGCCGGAAGGTCAGAAGCATCACTCCCGCCGCAAAGTTCGAAAAAGTGTCCTGGAATGCTAGCGCAATGGCCAGACCGGCCGCGCCGAGCACTGCCACGAACGAAGTAGTATTCACACCGAGTACGCCAACCGCTGCAATTGCGACAAGCGCGATAGTGGTCACATAGATCATACCAGCCATAAACGGCACCAGAATATCGTCTAGCGCAGACGCCTGTAGGGCTTTCATTGAAAAACGCTTTGCCCATCCAGCGAAAAACCAGCCAATAGCCAGAACCGCAGCCGCACCAGCTAGTTTCGGCGCCCATGTCGCAATCACCGATGTAGCCACCTGGAGTAATGCACTTAAATCAAACATCGAGATCCCCTAAAAACACTTATTGTTAACTAGCAATAGTTAGTTCAACCCGCCACAAGCCTCCATACCTGCGTGACTAGAAAGCACACAGTCAACCCCATCGCCAGGGGCATTAGTGTAGCAACCGCAGTCCACTTTGTGCTGCGAGTTTCCTTGTAAATCGTATAGATCGTTGTAGAACAAGGGTTATGTAGAAGGCTGAAGAGCATCAAGTTGACCCCAGTCAGTAGTGTCCAGCCACCCGCTCTCAATAGGTCACCTGTGGCGCCTACACTGTCGAGTTCAAACATGACACCAGCCCCTTCTCCCATAGCAAACCCACCGGTCAAAACCGTCAGCATCAGAACAGTTGGAATCACAATTTCGTTGGCTGGAATTGCTACCACATAAGCCACTAGGATCACTCCATTCATGCCGAGGAGAAGCCCAACCGGATCAAGCCAGCCCACTGCATGATGTGCCAGACTTACACCATCGAGGCTGATGTTCGAAATCAACCAAATCAACGCCCCAGCCGGGATCGCGAAAATCACCGCCCGCCAGAGCACAATCAGTGTCCGATCGATAATCGAGGTATAGAGTGTTTGCCAAACCTGTGGAGGACGATAGGGAGGTAGCTCCAGACTGAAACTCGTCGCTTCCCCGCGAAGCACAGTCCGAGACAAAATCCAAGACGAAAGAAACATCATCACGATTCCTAGTAGCGCGATACCCACAACAGCACCAGCGCTGATCAAGCCCCCTAGTTGTGATGGCGCCAAGGCACCAACAAAGATTGTCGCGATCAGAATCTGGGTTGGCCAACGGCCATTACATAGAGAGAAATTATTCGTAATGATCGCAACTAAGCGCTCCCGAGGAGAATCAATAACGCGGGTAGCCACTACACCGGCTGCGTTACAGCCGAATCCCATGCACATCGTTAAAGCCTGTTTGCCGTGCGCTCCAGTCTTACGAAAGAGCGAATCGAGATTAAAGGCTACCCTGGGCAGATAACCAAAATCTTCAAGTAGGGTAAAAAGCGGGAAGAAAATCGCCATTGGCGGCAACATGACAGCTATCACCCAGGCCGTAGCGAGATACACTCCGTCCAGCAGCAAGCCATCAAGCCACCACGGCAGCCCAATCCCGAGCGCGAGAGCTTTCAGGACACTATGCCCGTTATCAATTAGTACTGTTGCTAACATGGAAGATGGGACATTGGCACCTTCGATAGTGAGCCAAAACACTACCGCTAGAATGAGCAGCATGAGAGGGAAGCCAAAAATCCGACTTGTGAGCCACTCGTCCATCTTTCGGTCGAAAGCGATACCCACCTTCTTGAGTCCTCTAACCTGGACCCGCGCTGCTATCTGTTCAGCAACTTCGTAAGCACGGCGTGTTACGACATCTTGGAAATTCGAGGGGAGACTCCACCTCAGGCCTATCGCCTTCTTGAGTACCTGCTGACGTACTTCCGCTGCAGCAATCTCGACTAATGTACCTGACTCATCATGAACCAGTTGCCCTAACTCACCCGACTGAACAGCCCCCTCGACGGCCTCGTCAGCATTTAGGAGCCTGAGGGCCACCCATCGCGGATTCGGGATACCTGGAAATGCATCGTGAATCACTGGAACCAACTGATCCAGGGCAACTTCAACTTCAGCGGTGTGCTGTTCAACCCGGACGGCAGCCACAGCATCTGTTCTCAGCGCAACTTCCTGGGCAGCGGAGAGAAGATTGTCGATCCCTATACCCTCTCGAGCGATACCCTGCACAACGGGCACTCCCAGTTCCCGCTCAAGCTTCACTGGGTCCACAGCAATACCGTGTCGGCGAGCCTCATCCACTAAGTTGAGGAAAATAACAACTCGGTCGGTGATCTCCAGAATCTGTAAGGCCAGGTTCAGGTTCCGCTCGAGCCTAGTCGCGTCCACAACCACAACAGTCACATCTGGCCGACCAAACAAAACAAAGTCCCGCGCTACTTCCTCGTCCGCACTACCAGCTAATAGCGAGTACGTACCAGGTAGGTCGACAACCTTCGCTCGCTTACCCTCATGAACAAATGCACCTTCAGCTCGTACCACAGTCTTTCCCGGCCAGTTGCCTGTGTGCTGCCGGAGACCCGTAAGCTCATTGAAGACTGTGCTCTTGCCGACGTTAGGATTTCCTGCGAGCGCAATCAGGTAATCCCACTTGTCAGTGCTTATGCCCAAACGGACCAGACTCTTTGCTCGATGCTGTGCACAGGAGACACAAGGGTCGGCTGTAAAAGCTGGCATCAGTCGGCCACCTCAACGAAAGACTCTGCTCTTTCGATTCTGATCCATGTAGCTTGGCTTCTCCGCAGAGCGATGAGCGCCCCACGAATCAGATACGCAACTGGATCTCCGGCGGCACTCTCCATATCTACTCTGATCTCGGTGCCCCTAACTACCCCAAGGTCGAGAAGACGCCTTCGCTCACTACCCCGACACGCGGGAGAGATATCAATCACTCGTGCTGTTTCTCCAAGATCCAGATCAGCCAAGGTCATGGGTCGGCTGCCTGTGTGTTGACCTTCAGGTAGAACCCGCACGGTAACGTTTTGTGCTTCCACCATATTAATCCGGCACTCACTTCCATCCACTAGAACCCGAACTTGTCGGTTATCTCGCTCTATTGCCTCGACCCGACCACCGAGTACTAAGCCGCGATTGAGTAACCCATTGAAGATCTCCCGAGGCTCATCTTCGAGGTGGATCACCTCCAATGCCATTCCTAGAGGGGCTAGCCCCAGACTCAGTTGTTCGACTGCTGGTAATGCACCACTAGCTGTCGGAATAGGGTCGCCATGGGGATCCCAACGTGGGTGGCCTAACCGAGCGGATAAGGCATCAGTCTGCTCAGCCGAAAGACTGTGTTCCATTATTTCAGCTTCGTCATGCCACTCTACTGCGGGCACCCCTGTCCGATCTGCGAGGTATCGTTCCCACAAACGGTGTGTCCGGACCAGTCGAAGAGCAGATTCTCGCCCAAGCTTAGTGAGAGTCAGGCCTTCTTTTCCTGGGTGGACAAAATCTGATTCGGTTAGTCGAGTTACAAGCTGAGCTGCATCATCAGTGGAGATTGTCAGCCGACCTGCGATACTCTCCAGCGTCGGCGTCCTACCAACCTGTTCCCACATATAAAAATGCTTCAGCGCATCCTCAAGTTGCACCCGTTTCGTCAAGCGGAAACTCTGTGACAGACGAGCGTAAATACCCCGCCGAGGCCAGAATATGACCATCAAAACCGTCACCGATCCAGCAAAAACCGTAAGAGCAAATAGTGGATCAACCATAAGGGAGCAGGCACCACAACTAATATCCCAGTAAATTTAGGCGAGGCTAAACTTGACCTCAAACGGAGAGTGCGTCAACGCGATAACCAACCTATTTAAGGACCGTGAAGTCCTGCTTTATGCCGACGCGAACACGGAAGCTAGGACACGTCTCATGTGGGCCACAGCATCGAACCGTCTGGACGCCCCATCCGGGTGCTCTTGGAGGCGGGTGTCAGCCGAACTTAGGTTCTCACGTTCTCCTAAACACAGTTCGCCTCACAGGCCTCTACAAGTACCGAGAGCAGAGCGCTAAGGCTTTTTTTCATGAATAACCCAAACCAAAAGGTGTACCGCCCTATGATATCCCGAAACCGTATCCTGGCTCTTGCGGCCCTATCTGCAGCATTCGGGCCAGCCACCCTTACCGCACAGGATCAATGGCTTAGCGAAACCAGCTGCTCGGAGGTAGCCCACACCATAGTGAACGAAGGGATCACGGCCTGGGGCAACGTTGAGCATGGCCGAGCGAAAGGCATGTATCAGGCAGCGCTCGTCGTAGACCCTGACTGCACAGCCGCAAAGATCGCGCTAGCTGACATGGCGAACGGCGCAGAATGGGGAACGCGATCCGCCCAAATGGAAGCACTGGCCAATGTCACCGGTACCCCGGCAGAAATGGCTTGGCTTGATGTGATGAAGTCCTCGAATGGGCCGAGCACGTCATACGAAAAGGCCCAAGAATCTCCGGATGATGCCCTATTTCATTACTGGGGATCATGGAGTGAAGAATCAGGACTAGTCATAGATGCCCTCGCAGCCTTTGCGGAGCGCTTTCCCTCTCTTGCAGCGGGAGCGTTCAACACACTGGCATATGCTTACGCTCAGGGCGACGGCGTGGATGTTGATGAGGTCAAATCCAGAGAATTCCTCCGTTCTTATTTGAGGCTATACAACGAAGCGAATGCACATGACTCCTTCGCCGAAATCTCAGCCATCTTCGGGGATTATGAAGGCGCCCTCCGACACCAACAACACGCCGTAGACCGCGGCGGCGCAACCGTATTCGGTGAGCGCATGGGGATGTACTGGCGTCTCGGGAATAAAGAGGAATACAGGCAAACAGTGGTAGCCGCCGTCGAGGTTCTCGCCAATCCCGACGCACTCGAAGAAGAAACCGCTGCAGTCCTGTCGGATCAGTCAGTCATGTGCTTATCAAGCATGGTACCTTGCTCGGTCATGACCGCTGCGGAATACATGGCCACCACAAGCGGCACGGAGTGGCTATCGATGTCCGCAAATGATGTCGACATCATTTTCAACGACATGATGACCCTCGCTGTCGCGACCCATCACAACACAGGCCAGTACATGCTAGATGGCCAGACTGTGGATTACTCGGTTCGCGTATCTTCCGTCTGGGAGGTTACAAATCAGGGTGTCAGCTTGATAACTGCAAACTGGGCACCCATGGGTGGTGCGGGCATCCCAGGCAGTTGACCGAGGATCGATACCCAGCCTGCTGCTCTGGCTGATTCCGTCGGAAATCACACGGGCTCACCTCCACAACGGAGGTGAGCCCGTGTTCGCGCCGGCATAAATGACCGGAGCCTCTCTAGAACCCGGATTAAGGTATAGGTTTGCATGACAAGAACGTGTTAAGGACGCCTTATCACCCATTTGTACTCGAAAGGCAAAGACTCTCCGGGCCCTAAGGTCCCACTACGGTCAAATTGGACCGTCCCGTCGACGGAAACTGCAAGCCTCACTACCTCCGGTAACTCACCATTGTTAATGAGTGTAGCCGAAATACGCGCTTCGTCATTTAGTGCGTAAGCCTGAGTGTAGTCACCGGTAATTTGGATCGTATCCGCATTACCCAAGACTCTAGTGTCATCGATTGTCCGGAAGCGGGTCGAAACAATCAAGGAAAGGTTGTCCGGTGCAATTGCTTCAACGGTTACTGCGGCACTCTTGGGTAGGTCAGCTACAGTGCAGCCGACCGAAATGATCAGCATAAGAGTTACCGCATAATTTCTTACTGTTTCGACACCCTTAACCATCATCTTGTCTCCTGCTCTCTCATTTCAACCTTGTTATCGCCTATTGTCGGAAACAATCACTGCTTCTTCTCTTCAGGTGATTCCCCTGAATGACCCTGGCGTCCCCCCCTTCTCGCCGCTGGTTACAGAACACACCATCTTACATAGATGCTCAATCTACAACGTCGGGCTTTTATAGTCCTGCTGCTAGCGATCGCCACTCCTGTAACGACCGTAGGACAAATCCCTGGCGTATCACCTTTGTGTGTAGACCGTCCCCCGGTAACGGGGCCAGGGCCCTTGCTAACACCAATTGATGGGAGCCCCTCACGAACCAAAACCCGGCCAGACCGTCCTGCCTCAGACCTGTTATGTATCGATCTCTTCTCCACTGCAATTGGCAAAGACGCGGTTGGCGTTATTGAGCTGACCCGCCCATGGTCCCCATTCGGGGTCACTGTGACTCCTCAAGGCCATCACCGACACCAGCTCAGATCATGGATCAGTGGGCTGCCTGACCCCTCAACTCTTGGCCCTTATCAAACCTACATCGCGTGGGCGACCCCTCTTGAATTATACCCTGTCATCAAGCTCGGCCCGGTATCAGACGGTGAGAATAATCTGGGAGAAGTTTCATTCAATAAATTCATGGTGCTTGTTACCGCAGAAGCGTCACCGGAAGTAGATCAGCGAAGCGGTCCTCTAGTCTTGCGGGGGCGTTCACCCTCGAGTCGCATGGAGGCACATGATCTTATGGCGCTCGCCCCTTCAGCAGAGGTGGGCCCAGTAGAAACCAATCCAGCTGAAAATATCTGGAATTTGCCCCCAATGTATGAGGGAGTGCCTATGCTTCCTGGGGTTATGGCGACTCGGCCACAATCATCACCCCTTCTTCCCACAGATGCTGTTAATATCCCCAGTGCGCTGCCCTCCGAAGTTGTTGAACTTCCTGACGGAGGCACGCTCGATCTCTTCGCGGGCTTTGTGCGACGTGAAATTCAGGGACGTGAACTCACGATGCTCGCCTTTAATAATCAACACCCTGGGCCGCTTATCAAGGTAAAGAAGGGTGTGACGATTTTTGTGAACTTCACGAACGAAACGTCGTTGCCCACTGCAGTTCATTGGCACGGGGTACGCCTCGACAACCGCTATGACGGTGTACCTGGATTGACCCAAGAGGCGGTGCAACCTGGGCAGACATTCCGTTACCAAATCTATTTCAAGGATGCAGGAATCTATTGGTATCATCCTCACCACCGAGAAGACCTACAACAAGAGCTCGGACTTGCAGGGAACATATTGGTCACGCCTATATCAGCTGACTACTACAGTCCTGTAAACCGGGAAGAAATCGTGATGTTAGATGATCTTGTACTCACAGACACCGGCATAACTCCGTTTGGACTCGAGTCATCCAATTACATGTTGATGGGCCGGTTTGGGAACTTCTTTATCACGAATGGTGAACCGGAGTACAGCCTAGAGACCAACGCTGGAGAAGTTGTCCGATTTCACTTCACGAATGCCTCAAATACAAGAACTTTCAATATTTCTTTCCGGTCGCGAACGGAACCCAATGCCAATGTCGTTCCCATCAAGGTTGTAGGCTCCGATGTAGGAAAGCTCGAGCATGAAGTCATCGTCGAAAGTATCGTCCTAGCTCCAGCAGAACGCTACGTAGTTGAAGTATTCTTCGACAAAGCAGGGTCATACGAACTCACAAACCATGTTCAAGGCATCAATCACAGGATGGGTGTGTTCTTGGAGGAAATCAGTATTCTAGGGACAATCAGGGTGTCCGAATCCCGGACCGCAATTGATCATCATCAAGCATTCGAAACACTCCGCACAAACCTAGATGTCATCGCCGACATTGACCGGTATCGCAGCCATTTCGACCGCCCTGTCGATCACGAGCTAGTGTTGACGCTTGAGGTCGATAGCCTTCCCCCAGCGATAGAGCAATCAATGCTGTATGACTGGGTCTATTTCAACCCTGTGGAATGGACCGGGACCATGCCGGTGATGAATTGGGCAACCACTGGCACTGAAGTGGAGTGGATCCTACGGGATACCAGCACAGGCGACGAAAATATGGAAGTCAATTGGAGCTTTCAGGTCGATGACGTAGTGAAGATTAGAATCCATAATGATCGTGGGGCTTTTCACTCAATGCAGCATCCGCTGCATATCCATGGGCAACGGTTCCTGATCCTTGAGCAGAACGGAGTGGCTAATAATAATCTAGTTTGGAAGGACACTGTGCTGTTGCCGGCAGGGTCATCTACAGACATCCTCCTTGAACTCTCTAACCCCGGACGTTGGATGGTGCACTGTCATATTGCGGAGCATCTGGAGTCCGGTATGAAATTCGTTCTCGACGTCGAAGGAAATTGAGATGAAAGGCGTAGCCACTTCATTAGTATGTACTGCTGCCCTGTTGATCGGAGCGCTTCCGGTCGGTGCACAACCGTTCCAGGAGTTCATCGCCATTGGCGGGCCGGTCATCGCACTCACCAATGTGAAAATAATAGATGGTACAGGTGCTCCAGCACGCATCGGACAAACGATCCTCATTGAAGGCGACCGAATCACAGCTGTCGGTTCAAATATATCGGTTCCCACGAGTGCCAACCGCATAGATCTTGCCGGACACACGGTTATTCCTGGGTTAATTGGACTGCATAATCACAGCTATTACACAGGCGGGCAGGGTCGTGCGGCACAGCTGTCATTTTCAGGATCGAGGCTTTACCTCGCATCTGGAGTTACAACAATTCGTACCACCGGTGCCAGAGCACCGTACGAAGAGCTGAACCTCAAACGGGAGATCGAGGCTGGGCGAGCGATCGGACCAACAATATTTGCGACCGGCCCTTACCTCACGGGTGAGCAAGGATCACAAACTATGACGCGCCTCCAGGGACCGGAACAAGCGCGCCGGGTCGTGCGCTACTGGGCGGAGGAGGGGGTTAGCTGGTTCAAAGCATATACCTGGATCTCACGAGCTGAACTTGGGGCGGCCATAGAAGAAGCACACCGTCACGGGGTGAAAGTCACTGCACACCTGTGCTCAGTAGGTTATCGGGAAGCGGTCGCACTTGGAATCGACAATCTCGAACACGGCTTATTCGCTAACAGCGAGTACGCTCCTAACAAGGTTCCAGACGAATGCCCGCCCGGTTTCCGAAACACCTATGCAGATCTCGACGTGAACGGCTCAGATGTACAGGCGACCTTCCAGGACATGATCCAGAATGATGTCGCAATGACTTCAACACTCGTGGTATACGAGATCTCAGTCTCTGGCCGTCCACCGATTGATGAGCGCGTATATCAAGTGCTCGCACCTGAGATCGCTGAGGAAGTGAGAGAAATCGCCATTGCCCGACGAGCGGGACAAGGTGCAATCGACCCAGAAACTTTTGCCAAAGCGATGGAGTACGAACGAGCGTTTGTGCAAGCAGGAGGGACCTTGGCAGCCGGTGTGGACCCAACAGGATACGGTGCCGCCCCACCCGGGCTAGGTGATCAGCGTAATTACGAACTACTCCTCGAAGCTGGCTTCTCTGCACCAGAAGTTGTTCAGATCATGAGTGGAAACGGAGCCAAGGTCCTGGGTGTACTTGACGATGTTGGTACGGTAGAGCCAGGAAAACTAGCTGATCTAGTTGTAATAGAAGGTGACTTGGAAGAGCTAGGAAATTTACACAGTACTAAGATCGTGTTCCGCCATGGTATTGGCTGGGATTCACCCAAGCTCATTGACTCAGTGCGAGGAATAGTAGGTATCCGCTAAAGACCGGCTTACCGCTAACGAATAGATGCTGTACCTAGGAGCTGCGCTGGTTGCGCCCGTAATGGGAGTTGCACTTTACCATGTCCTCCATAGTCGCGCAGCAGCCGTACGTATCGTTGATGGCTTTGTCTATGTGGCAGTCCCGCTCCTCGTAGTATGGCAAATTCTGCCCTATGCCTGGACCGAACAGAGCCTATTGCCGCCACTCATCATCGGTTCCGGAGTCCTCATACCCACCATTATTGAACGAGCATCGAACGCTCTGGCATCACAGACAGATAACTTCGCCATTTTACTTGGCCTTTCAGGCCTAGTCTTACACGCCGTCCTTGAAGGTGTCGCCCTTACCCCAGGTAGTGATATCCTCGGTGTACCGTTCGTAGCCGCAGTAACTTTGCATCGAATTCCAGTAGGCCTCGTGATCTGGTGGCTTATTTGCCCACGGCATGGTGAACTCGCAGCCGCGGCTGCGGTAGTCAGCGTACCTGTCGCGACTGCCTTGGGGTATGTGGCTGGAATAGAGTTCTTGGGAGAATGGCAGGGCCAGGGATTGGAATTGTATCAAGCATTTGTCGCAGGCTCGCTGATTCACGTAGTCTTTCATCAAGGGCGACATGATCACCGGCACTGATCTCAACAAAACTGAGACAAAAGTCATAGCCATAAAAATGAGGACTGGCGAAGACACGACTCACTAAGGTATTCATGACAGTGAGAGGAAGTGTGCTTGCGTACCCCTGATACGAGAAACTAAGTCGATGTATAACATCAGCGGGATTTTTGTCTCAGCCGTATTATTTCTAGGCCTTGTTACCACAGCACAAGCTGGGTACGCCCAGCAATCGGAAGGTGAGGTGATTTTCGGAGAATCATGCGCCGAATGTCACAGTTCCGCTCAAAGTGGCCGAACACCGAGTGTATTCTCCCTCTCTTCTCTGTCCCCCAGGGCAATTGTATCGGCCTTGGAGAATGGGGTCATGCAGTCCGAAGGCGCAGCCTTAAGTCGTGATCAAAGAATTATGGTGGCGGAAGCCCTTACTAACAGGAGGTACTCCGAGACCACACTACCAGCGGCCGCCTTTTGTTCCGAACAGAGCACCCAAATGTTTGAAATCGAATCGGTATCCTGGATGGGTTTTGGTGGTAATATCGAGGGAACAGGATTCCAGCCTGATGACCGTGCTGGTCTTACCGTCTCGGAGATACCGCGCCTAGAACTCCTTTGGGCATTCGCTTTTCCAGATGCAAGCGAAATTCGTACAAAACCGACCATTGTCGGGAAACTAGCTCTATTTGGAGATCAGTTTGGTATGGTATACGCTGTCGATACCAACACTGGATGTGTCAGATGGACATTTGAGGCCGATGCGGGAATCCGCGGTGCTATCCTGGTTGATATAGATGATAATGGACGCCCACTGGCTTACTTCGTGGATTTTCGAACAAATGCTTACGCACTCGATATAGATGCTGGAACAGTAGTCTGGAAGGAGCGCGTAGGATGGCACCCTGAAGCCAATAACACTGGGAGCCCAACACTCTATAAGAACCGCCTCTTCATCCCGATCTCATCAATGGAGGTCGTCATGGGAGGTGATCCGTCCTACGAATGTTGCACTTCGTCTGGAGCAGTCGCTGCCCTTGATAAAGGAACCGGAGAACTACTCTGGTATCACAGAGTCATTCCTGGCTACCCCGAGGAGGCGGGATTAAACGCCCTGGGAACACAGCTCTGGGCTCCTTCCGGAGCTCCGGTATGGTCAAGCCCAACAATTGATCTATCGCGTGGAAGAATTTACGTGGGCACCGGAGAGAACTATACACGGCCGACTACGGCTACAAGCGATGCAATCATCGCGATAGAAATGGAGACAGGTGAAATCGCGTGGTCTTTCCAGGGTACTGAATCGGACGCCTTCACCATGGCGTGTACCGGCTTCCGGAATCGCCAAAACTGTCCCGCACCTCCGGGTCCGGATCACGATTTTGGGATGGCTCCTATCTTGGTTACCAGAGAAGATGGGCGTGATATCTTAATCGTTGGTCAGAAATCTGGAATGGTGTGGGCTCTTGATCCCGATGCTGAAGGTGACGTTCTGTGGTCTACTCGCGTGGGTAAGGGTAGCGCCCTAGGCGGTATCCACTGGGGCATGGCCTCGGATGGACATTTCGCATACGCCGCCAATGCAGATCGTGATGCGGTTGTAGTTGATGTTCACCCCGACCAAGAGGCTGCCCCTGGTCTATATGCCCTAGACCTGATGACGGGAAACATCGTCTGGTCTGCTCCCGCCCCGCGTGATACGTGTGAGGAACGTCAAGGCTGCTATCCAGCCAACTCAGCTGCACCAACTGTTATTCCTGGCGCTGTCTTCGCCGGAGGGTTGGACGGCCATATCCGTGCTTATTCTACGAGCGACGGACAAATCTTATGGGATTTTGATACAGTTCAGGAATTCGAAACAAGCAACGGCATTCGTGGAAAAGGTGGCTCAATCGATGGGCCTGGGCCGGTCATTGCGAATGGTCTTGTCTTCGTAAATAGTGGATATGGACAGTTCGGTCAGATACCAGGAAACCTCCTACTTGTATTCGGAGTCCCAGACAACTGAGGCAGAGGAAATTCGCGTTTTAACAACAGTAGTTTCTGTGAGATCTAGCAAGATCTTACCGTGTGTCACACATTCGGCTGTGGTAGTCCGAAGGAAACCGGACGGAGACTCTTTAGATGTCAAACTTTATTTTTGAACTGGCCAGGACACTACGTCGGACCACATTCAGTATTTTGGCCTGCATGGCTATGGCAGCAGTATCCGCCGATGCCCAGACAACTGAAATTCCCAGGACCCAGGACGGAAAACCTGATCTGAATGGGATCTGGCAAGCGCTCGGCAATGCTCACTGGGATATTGAGCCACATGCCGCCCGCGCGGCCCTACAGATGCAAGCAGGACCAGTAGTGCCCGTTCCCGCCAAACCCGTTCTAGCGTTCGGTGCTGTCGGATCTGTACCGTCTGGGGTAGGAATTGTTGTAGGTGGTGAGATCCCCTACTTGCCCGAAGCACGAGCCAAGAAAATCGAGAATCAAGAGAACTGGAGCGAAAGGGACCCCGAGATTAAGTGTTACTTGCCCGGTGTCCCAAGGGCGACGTACATGCCATTCCCATTCCAGATTTTTCAGAGCTCGAGCCACTTCTTCATCGCATACGAGTACGCTGGGGCCCTCCGTAACATCTATATGGAAGACCCCGGACCTGCTCAGGTTGATTCTTGGATGGGTCAATCCGTCGGACACTGGGAAGGGGACACTTTCGTAGCCGAAGGAAGTGGATTCAATGACCAAACATGGTTTGATCGAGCTGGTAATCACCACAGCGCCTCCATGACTGTGGTTGAACGCTACACGATGACAAGCCCTCACCACATCCTTTATGAAGCTACGATCGAGGACCCAGAAACGTTCTCTCGTCCATGGATGATCCGGATGCCCCTGTATCGACATGTCAACGAAGATGCACGGCTTGGACAATTCAAGTGCGTGGAGTTTGTCGAAGAACTTATGTACGGCCAACTCCGGAAAAATCCAATCGGGTCTGAGGAGGGAAGATGAACATGCGTCGCACAATATTCATCCCGGCAGTTTTGTTGATGATCGCAAATTCTGGGTTCTCATCCCATATAAAAGCACAGGTGCAGGCACGAGCAGACGGACAATGGGTCATGCCGCGCACAACTGATGGTCGACCTGACCTGCAGGGGAATTGGACGAATGCAACGATTACTCCAATTCAACGACGCCGAGACCAAAGCGCCGTGTATAGTCCAGAAGAAGCGTCAAGGCTCGAAGGGGGACGAGCAGCTCGCACTGAAGCCCTGAATCAACCGAGTGACCCAGATCGGGTGGCGCCGCCAGTTGGGGGTGATGGATCAACCGGAGCAGCCGGTGGCGTGGGGGGATACAACTACTTTTGGATTGATGCAGGTGATCGGGTTGCGATGTTCGACGGAGAACCAAGAACTTCTCTTATCATTGATCCAGCTGATGGTCGCTACCCATCCCGAACCGATGCGTCACGACAACGAATGGCTGAAGCCTCCCAATTCCGTAGACAGTTTGGCCAGTATGACAATCCTGAGAACAGACCCCTCGCTGAGCGTTGTGTCGTTTCATTCGGATCTAACGCTGGTCCACCGATGCTCCCTAACTACTTCTACAACAATAACTACACGATCGTACAAACCCCTGATCACATCATGATCATGACTGAGATGGTACATGATGTAAGGATCATTCGGATGGGCACGCCCAAACCGTTACCGAAACATGTGAAACCCTGGTTTGGCGACTCTTGGGGCCACTGGGAAGGTGATACGCTGGTAGTTGAAACGACCAACTTCAGTCCGACGCAGCTCAACCGGGGGCAGCTATCCGGAGCTACTGACAACCTCAAGATAACTGAACGTCTTACCCGCGCCGATGAACACACCCTGAATTATGAGTTCACGGTGGACGACCTGGAAACTTGGACAGATACTTGGACCGGTGAGGTACCGTTCACCAGGCTCCCTGGTCTTGTCTATGAGTACGCTTGCCATGAAGGAAATTACGCGATGTTCAATGTGTTGAGTGGAGCCCGCGCGCAGGAGCGACGCGAAGGCGGCCGTCAGACACCCGAGAGGTAAAAACCGATGCGAAAAAATCAAACAATACTAGCACTGATGGGGTTGGCCACTGTGGTTATAGTCGTACCGCTGATGGCTCACCACGCGTTTGGAGCTGAATTCGATAGAGATGCTCCAATCCGCCTGCAGGGACCAGTGGTGAAACTTGAGTGGGTCAATCCGCATGCATGGATTCACCTGGAAATCACCAAGGAAGACGGCACGAATGAGGTGTGGATGGTAGAAGGTGGCACCCCCAACACGCTTCTTCGTCGCGGACTACGACGGGACTGCCTGACCCCAGGAACAGAGATCATTGTGGATGGTTATCAGACCAAAGACCATTCACTCACCCGAGCCAATGGGCGTGATGTGACATTCACGGATGGTACCAAGATTTTCTTGGGGTCGTCAGGTACCGGGGCACCTTACGAGGCTGAGATGCTCGCTACCCGGCAGCAACAGGGAAGGTGTTAATTCCGCACTACATCTGAGTCCAGATGGCCCGCTAAGAGAACCCAATCCAGCGGCCTGCTGCTGCAACAATAAACCAGAGGACTACCGAGATAGCTCCTGTGGTAGCGTTTATATAGGCCACCTTGCTGTCTGCCCTGGCAATTCGATTACGAACCAGAAAAGTGAACGCGAGTGCTAAGGGTAGGGTAGTGATTTTGACCCAAAAAGATCGGTTGTAATAGCACTTGATTGCTTCCGACAGAAAAAGCGGTACCCCCGTCACGAGCATCACGGTAACTGCTACTAACAACCAGGGGCGGACTTGCCTGTTCAGTTCAGAAATGCTTTGGTGAGTTAGCCCGAAACCCATCAATCTGAGGTCCACTAATAGGATACTACCGCCCAGCAAACAAAGTCCTAACAGATGGACCGATTCGATAACCGGAAACAGCCAAAGCGAATTCTGGATTGTACTAGCGATTACGGTGGACTCGCACCATTCAAAAAATGGGAGAAGCACCTTACCCGTTCCCTACTGGGGTCGGCATGTAGAGCGTTAGCGAGATCAGTTGAGATATCAAATCATTCTACCCCGGCTTCGACCACACATCCGGCAAGCCAATTCACAAAATCCGGCTGAGGTTGAAGGTCGCAGTCAAACCAGTTGTAGGCGATCATCCGACCGGTGACAACAACCAGCGCCCATGCAAAAATGGATACCACACCTGCGACCCGGGCAGCACGGGGTGGCACCGGATTAAGATCCCATTGTGAGACACGGCGATGGACTCGCGAATGAAATAGCCAAACGTTGAGACCCGCGAGTATCAATGCGAGTACCTTGATACGGAAAAACACGTTGTGGTAGTAACGCACCGGCTGGGAGTAAAATACGAGAAGACCTGTCATGAGCGACACTGCGAAACCTACCCTGGTCCACGGAAGCAGCCGCTCTGTAAAAGCTGAAGCAGGCACTCTCTTGAAAGCGAAGCCAAGAAGCCGCAGGTCCATCATTACTGCTGTACCTACGAATAGAGCGATCGTGAGAACATGAACGGACTCTATCAACGGCCACACGTAGAGAGATTCTAGAAGTGCAACGCTCCAAGGTGTAGCCCCGAGCCATGCAAGAAAGCGCTCGATCAAGCTGGAACCGTCAGTTAGCCCGTTCATCGTTCGGACGCAGTGTGCCTAGCGCATATGTTGCATGGCAAGCCGTGCAAACATAGTACACTTCTGCACCTGCATCGAAGACAGCATTCTTATCTCTTGCCTCAGCCGCCTCTATTGCCGTTCGCCCGACTTGGACCATTGCCTTTGACATAGCGATCCAACTGGTCTGATCTAATGCTCTGCTATCCATCATCAGCAGATTGCCGGACTCTGCTATCATGAAAGCTGCATTACGCACGGCCTCCCACTCCTCTGGATTAGCTGGTGCGATCTCCTGCTCACCGGTCTCATCTATGATCCAACCAACTGCATCCCAGTATGCCTCAGCTGCGGGCTCCAGCACTGTGAGCATAAGCTCCTGAACATCGGCTACAGCTTCGTAGTTGGATGAATCTGGTGCATCAGGAGCACACCCCAGTAAGAGTGCGGATGCAACCCAAAACCATCGGTGAATTTTCATAGAGCGCCAAACTAGTTTCCATATGACTGGTGCGGAAGCCTATATATGGCAAAAACGTTTCTCAAAGACTGGAAGAATCCTGGGCCTCGATTGCTGCAGAAATTTCGGTCCTCACCCAAGCATCCTCTTCACTAGTCAGCTTCTCGGATAAAGCGGATCGTGCTGAACTTGACCCGATCTGTCCTAGTGCCCAGGCAGCGTGACCCCTAACGAGCGGTTCCATATCTGAGAGCGCACGTAACAGTGTCGTCACTGCTGCCGGAGCGCCCCAGTTGCCAAGTGCAATGCAAATATTACGGAGCAAACCAGAGCGTTTCGCGCGCCTTATAGCCGATTTCTTGAATGTCTTACGGAAGCCAAGCTCATCTGTAGAAAGAAGAATTTCAGCCAAATCAATCAATGATGGGCCATCCAAATCCTGGCTGGCTCGGTATGCTGGCGCTCCGGTTGCCTCCGCAAAGCGCTCATTCCACGGACATACTTCCTGGCAGATATCGCACCCGTAAATCCGATTGCCGATAGCACTCCTGAATTCCACTGGAATTGCCGAGCGAAGCTCGATCGTGAGATAGGAGATGCAGCGGCGGGCATCCATCACAGGAGCACCCTTGGCATCGCGTCCCAGGAGCGCCCCTGTTGGACAAGCATCAAGACATGAACGACACGTCCCACAACGATCTTCGAGAAATGGCGAGTCTGCTGAAAGCTCGAGATCGATCAGGAGTAATCCGAGAAAGAAGAACGAACCGGTAGTTGGATTGATCAGCATCGTATTCTTCCCGAACCAACCTAGCCCTGCCCTCTGAGCCAGGTCTCGTTCGAGAATTGGGCCGGTATCGACATAAGCCCTGCCCTCTACTCTCTCTGGGACGCGCTGGCTGAGCCATTTGAGTAATCCCAAGAGTTTGCTCTTGATGATGTCATGGTAATCATCCCCGCGTGCGTATCTTGCAACAATAGCCATCGTAGGATCATCCGGTGAGCATCCTAAGTCTTCTGTGAGATAGTCATGTGTAACGACAATCACAGAACGCGCACCTGGAAGAGTCTGTTCAACATCACCGCGTCGCTTAACAGACTCTTCGCGAGCGAGGTACCGCATTTCACCCTGCATGCCTGCATCGATCCAGGACTGATAAAAATCTATATGGGTACTTGGGCTCACTGCTGCAATACCGACTCGTGAGAACCCGAGAGATTTTGCTTGGGCCTTAAGCTCCTCGACAAGGATCGATTTGGAAGATTCTCGGATCACAGCTTCCTGGGCTAGTTCAAAACCTTATACCGTCGACCCTTCCACTCCACATCCCCTGCACGAATCTTGGAACGGATCATTATGTAGATCACCACGAAGGATCCCAACGGATAGAACACGGCATAGTAGGTTGGGCCACCAAGAAAGTTCAGAAAGGCAGCATGAATACCAACACTGAGACCGTAAACCAATGCTGACCAAATGAGCAGTGTTTCTCCCCCGAAGCCCGCCAGAGCTGAGATCAGCATTAGAGGGGGCACAATCCAAAAGCACAAAGTCGTGACGGTCACTGCTCCAAATGAAGCTACCAAAGGCTGTCCTTGTACGGCTCCCATCTGAATCAGTCGCGACCACCCGGCGATCATGCTTGTAAGTGAACGGTACATACGTGTCCTGAGGGCATCCATCGCCATCCGGATCACCAAGGTTCGGCCGTGTCGTTTTACTGTCTGAGCTAAAGCAAGATCTTCAAGTACCCGATCTCGCACTGATTCATGTCCTCCAATTGCCTCATATGATGTTCGTGGCATGAGCATGAACTGCCCGTTGGCAACCCCATCCTGCCATTGGCTACTCCGGGCTGACCGCTCCAGATCCGGATGCCGAAATACAACCGCCAGGAAAATTTGTGGTTGGACAAGATACTCCCAAAATGACTCCATTACTTGGAGTCCGAGCACATTGAGCAGGTCCGCATCTTTGTTCTGAAGTTCTGTGATGGAACGACTAAGTAAGTTTTCCCCATGCGTGGTATCAGCGTCGGCGAACAGGAGTAATTCAGCTGAAGTTACTCTGGCACCCTGCTGGCAAGCCCAAGGCTTTCCCAGCCATCCTTGTGGCAGTGCTTCCCCATCGATCACCACCAATCGCTTAGCATTCCCAGCGGGTACAGTTCGGGCCAACTCCGCAGTTCCATCTTCACTGCGATCGTCAACAACGATAATCTCGAAGTTTGGATACCTGGATTTCGTGAGAGAAGCCAGGCACTCTTCTATGTTCTCAGCTTCGTTACGGGCAGGGATGATCACACCTACACTCGGTGCTCGTTCGGGATCAAGGGACGTGATATTAGTGAGTTGCCTAACAGGCCTAACAATCAATAAGAGGAAGGCAATGATTCCTGCCCATGGGAGCACAAGCAAAATCGATGTCATAGAAGTAGCTTGCCACAACCACAGCCTGATAGAAACCCCATCTGGCGACATCTTCCTATTGCAGTGTACTGTCGGCGCTCCTCAATCCGGGCCATTGCAGTGACTAGTGATCCCTCTGCGTTCGATCTCAGTTCCGTCCGTGCGGAATTCCCGATACTCGCGAGACGCACGTATCTCAACTCGTGCTCTCTAGGGGCACTCTCAAAACGTTCCGAACGATATTTAGACGAGTTTCAGGAACTCTGGCATGATATGGGTGCCTCGGCTTGGTACCAACACTGGTTGGGCCGGATCGAAGATCTACGTGTTCTCGTTGCCGATTTCTGGGGCTCCAACGCTGCAGAGGTAGCCTGTATGCCATCGACTTCAGCAGCACTAGCGATGGTGGGAGAGAGTGTTCCGACTGGGTCACGAAACAAAGTCATCTGTACGGAGCTTGATTTTCCGACTCTTCCCTACCAATGGGTGGTAAAGCCGGAAATTGAACTGGTGGTCCTTGAAAGCCCGGACGGCATCCGTGTGGACCCTGAACAATTCGAGGCGGCAGTTGATGAGCGAACCCTCTTCATAGCTACAAGCCATGTTTTTTTTACTACGGGTTACGTACAAGACATCAGTGCACTCGCTCGGATTGCCCATGATGCTGGCGCATACTGCATCATCGATGGATATCAAGGGGCTGGCCAAGTGCCCCTCAAATTGACTGACACTGATGTAGACTTCTATACGGCAGGCCCACTTAAATGGCTGTGTGGCGGGCCAGGACTTGCTTACCTCTACGTTAAGAGTGACCTGATCACCCAACTAAAGCCCAGAATCACTTCCTGGTTTGCGACCACCCAACAGTTCGATTTCAATCCCAGTGGGTTTGAGTATCGTCCGGACGCTCGGAGGTTTGAGTTGGGTACGCCGGCATTACCGACTGTCCACACCGCACTCGGTGGCCAGGAGATCCTGGATGCGGTCGGCATCGATCAGATTGTCAATCTAAACAACGAGCTAACGAACCACCTCATCAATAAAGCTCATGATTCAGGATTCAAGATCGCACTTCCAGAACTTGAGCACCGGTCTGCGATCATAATGATTCCTCACGAGGATCCAATCAGCGCTGTCGCATATCTGGCGAAGGAGGGAGTCATTGTTGACCACCGGCCAGGGTTCGTCCGGATAAGTCCTCACTTCTACAATATTAAGGAGGAAATCGACCACTGTATTGAAGCTCTGGCGAGCTACTGATTCTTGCTTAATGTGGTCGGAGCCCAACGCTCACCATCACGTTTCCGATACTTGGTGAGCACACTCTCCAATGCCTCATCAAGGTCGATCCCTTGTTCGTTGGCGATAACGATTAGAACGAATAGGACATCCGCAAGTTCAAGGGCTAGTTCCTGATTAGGCTCCTCAGGTTTCTTGATCTTAGAACCAAAACGGTGATTGAGCTCACGCGCCAGCTCTCCAACCTCTTCAATCAATCGTGCAAGATTGGTCAGAGGCGGCCAATAACCTTCCTCAAACTGTGAAATCCACTCATCCACCTTTCGTTGAGCATCCCTAATCTCCATCAGGGCACCAAGACGACTTTGCCAAAAACGCGACCAGCTTCAAGTATTTCATGTGCTGTACGAGCTTGGTCGAGCGGCAGGATCTGATGGATAACCGGATCGAAGCTCCCTTCGAACACCAGACGCATTACCTGACGGAATTCCGCCGGAGTTCCCATAGTGCTCCCCATGATCGTCAACTGTTTCCAGAATAGTAAGCGGATCTCAGTGATTCCTCTGGATCCGGTGGTAGCACCAGACGTGACCAATCGACCCTTTAGTCCCAGAGATCGCACGCATTGCTGCCAAACACTCTCCCCAACGGTATCAAAGACGATATCGACGCACGCCTTGTCGGTATCACGCCACACCTCACGTGCGAAGTCCACCCTTTTGCGATCGTAAACCACGTGAGCTCCTAGGTCTTCTGCACGGGCTACGTTCTGTGAGCCACTCGTAACTGCATAAACCTTTGCTCCCGCCCTAGAAGCGATTTGGACAGCGGCAGTGCCCACACCTCCCGATGTTCCTGTAATTAGAACCCGCTCTCCTGCCTGCAGCTGGGCCCGAGTCAACAGAGCCCGCCAAGCAGTGACGAATACCAACCCTGCCGCGGCAGCTCTCTCAAAGGACACATGTTCAGGGATCTCAAGAAGGTTCTCTGCAGGAACAACCGTATATTCGGCAAACCCTCCCTGAGTGTGCTCACCGATGATTTGAAATGGGGACGGCTCGAATGATTCACCACGACCGGGCCCTTCATACCACCTGTAAGAGATAGATGGGTCTACAACAACCCGCAGACCAATTGGCACATCTTTGGCACCTGGACCAGTCGCATCGACAACTCCGGCCACATCTGAGCCACCTATATGTGGCATGGGCGTCTCGATCGGAAGGCCTCGGCGGACCCATAAATCAAGATGATTCATGGAAGCAGCTCTCACCTTGATACGCACCTCTCCTGGGCCCGGCTCCGGGATCGGTACATCCGTGATCTCAATTACCTCCGGCCCGCCGTACTCAGAAAATAGTGCTGCTCGCATCTTTCGTGCCATGAGGCAGAATCCTGTTTGGCAAGATCTCCATCAAAGAAGACTCGCGCGATGAATGCAACCCTCAGAGGCCGCAAGAAAGTCTAGAGAACCATTATCTTCATCACAACCAAAGAGAATCAGTGGCCACCCAGGTCTCACTCGTCTAGCTTCGATACGAGCCTGCAGCAGCCACAGCCAGCAATGCTTCCGGTCTCTCCATACTATGCCTCATCAAGATCCTGATCACCAACTCGAGACCGAAAGGGCCAAAAACCCAGACGACTCAACCTTAGGCGGCTACCTCCGTTTACACAGCCGACCACCAGCCTTTGAAGGATCAGATAGACACCCCTACACGGTATCTATAGAAGTGGAACAGACAGGCAACCTACGTGCGCCATATAGTGGTTACCTGGTCTTCCCAAGATGGGCAGAAACAGGAGTCGGTATCGTTGGGCATGTAGAAACCTCTATCCTTGTGGAAGCCCGCACTGCGCCTCAGGCAACACAAGCTCTTGGATCGCTTACGCTATACGAGGTGAAGGACCAGTTGGAGAAGGCCATCATCCTGCAATCAAAACTCAGAACTGAGGAAGGCTCCTAGCATGAGCACGTCCTTTCTGAGAATCACCGAGATCTTTTACTCGATTCAGGGGGAATCAACCTGGGTTGGAACACCTTGCACTTTCGTGCGCTTGACGGGATGTCCGCTACGATGTGCCTGGTGTGATACTACGTACGCGTTTGACGGAGGTAAGCAGATGAGTTTTGAAGAGATTCTCGAATCTGTTATGTCATACCCTGCCAGGATCGTGGAAGTAACGGGTGGTGAACCATTAGCTCACCCCGGAGCCTTTAAACTCATCCAGCTACTAATCAAGCAAGAATATACGGTACTCGTTGAAACATCGGGCGCATTCGACATAAGTGCAGTTGATCCGCGGGCACACAAGATCATGGACCTAAAATGCCCCGGGTCTGGAGAGTCAGAGCGTAACCTATGGAGTAACCTAGACCACCTTACCGAACGTGATGAAATCAAGTTCGTAGTTCAGGATCGAAGTGACTATGAATGGACCCGCCAAACCATTCGAGACCAGGGACTAGATCAACGCCTTGAGAATGGCTCACTTCGGGCGCTCCTGATATCTCCGGTATGGGGACGAATAGACCTAGAAGCCTTGGCTTCTTGGATCTTGGAGGATGAACTACCCGTAAGATTCCAACTCCAACTCCATAAGCAGATATGGGGAGCTGAGCGGATAGGGGTTTGAGCGTTACCGCTAAGATATAGTCCGCCCTAATCCATGACCTGACGTCCTGTGATGTTCTCTCATACCCAAGAAACTGACTCCCGATTCAAAGCACTGGCTAAAGCTCTGTCTCATTACTTGAGTAAAGAGAACATCTCCCCAGTTGTGCCAGCCGCTCAGTTTCAGGCCGCAGTTTCGGTAGTACTTCGTAGCGCAGAGGGTTTGGATCTGCTTTTGATCAAACGTGCTCATTGTGATCGTGACCCCTGGTCTGGCCACATGGCACTACCCGGAGGACGTCGAGATCCAAAGGATATCGACCTTAAGCACACTGCGATAAGGGAGACGATGGAGGAAACTGCACTTGATTTAGGCCAAGGTGCCCAACACCTCGGACAACTTAAGGAATTAGAACCCAACTCAGTCCGCTTACCCAAGCTCACCATCACTCCCTTCGTATTCGGAGTTGGAGGACATGCTCAGGCTTCCGTTGCCAGTCCTGAGATCGATCAGGTCTTTTGGGTCTCTCTAGATGAATTGCGCGAACGCGACTCAGGATCATATGTGGAGATCCCCATGCCCAATGGTCACAAACAGGAATTTCCATGCTACCTGGTGGAGGAGGAGCCTGTATGGGGGCTCACTTATCGGATAATCTCACAGCTCCTCGAAGTCCACACCTAATCAGGACTCTCTCCTCACAGAGACTTCCCCCTAAAACCGTTGTGGCTGGGCTTAGGGGGTCCCTACCCACTCTGCGATGAAGACATTCGTATCATTCGTGCCCCCATTATTACGGTTCGAACCAAACACGAGGTACCGTCCGTCTGGGCTAAAAACAGGGAAACCATCGAAGCCTTCCATGTACGTGATCCTAGTAAGCCCGCTCCCATCTATGTTGATCATGTATATTTCAAAATCTCTACCGTCAGGATCATGGTGATTCGAACTGAACAGGATCTTCTCGCCTGATGGATGCCAATAAGGTGCGAAGTTGGCGCCTCCAAGTTGGGTCAGCTGCTGCTGGTTAGATCCATCAGCATCCATAACATAGATTTCCAATTCACCAGGCCTCAGGAGGCCTTGCGAAAGCAGGCGCCTATAATCCTCTAGTTCCGCTCCCTCCTCCGGATAGTATGCCCGCCAGATAATCTTGGACCCGTCAGGTGAATAAAATGCCCCACCGTCGTAACCGGGACGATCCGTGAGTCGCACCAGGTCGGAGCCATCCGGAGCCATTGAGTAGAGTTCTAAGTCACCGTCTCGGGCACTTGTAAATACAATGCGATCACCGACCGGGGAGAACGTCGCTTCAGCGTCATAACCGTCTTCGGTCGTCAATTGCCGAAGCTCAGACCCATCCAAGTTCGAAGCAAAAACATCGTATGTATCATACACGGGCCACACGTAGCCCATCGAAAAGTCAGGATTCTCAGGGCAGGCCGCATTGTGATGATGCGTGGACGAGTACAGGATCTCGTTTCCGGAAGGGTAGAAATAGGAGCATGTAGTGCGGCCATCACCTGTGCTCACCATACGTGTATCAAGGCTTTCTGGATCAAGTACATAAATCTGGTCGCACTCCGCACCTGGCTTACGTGCTTGATAAATCAACTGTGAGCCGTCAAAAGCCCAGTAGGCCTCAGCATTCTCTCCACCTGAAGTGAGTTGCCGAACATGACGCAGGTGGACCTCGCCTTCCATTGCTAGACTACCGGTGGCTCCAGCATCTTCTTCTACGGCACATCCGCCGCCGATCAAACAAAGTATAGCAAACGAGACAGGATAATGATGTTTCACAAGGAGTACCCTTCACTTAAATCTGGAATGTCATATTTAATAATTCAGTTGAACACAGTCTTCATATACTTGCTGTTGTTAGTAGTTCCTGTCCATGCTCAACAAACAGTTTGTCCTGCACCACAACCCGGTCCCGATGCTATAACACACATCCGTTTCCTCGCAGATGATCGTCTTGAGGGCCGCGAGGTGGGCACCGCTGGAGCCCGCTGTGCTGCTGAATACCTCGCTACTCAATTCAACTACATCGGCCTGGAACCTGCCGGAGAGAATGACACCTTCTTTCAACCCTTTCCTATTCGAAAGGGCACAACCCTTGGCGCGGATAACACTCTAGAAGTCGCTGGCCAACGCTACAACCTAGAGAGCGAGTGGATGCCTCTTGGATTCTCAGCGACCCAAAGACTCGAGGCACCCTTAGTTTATGGTGGATCTGGGCTACTTCGAGCTAACGGCAACGAGGACCCTTATGCGCACTTGGATCTCAATGGCAAAATCGTTGTGGTCGAGTGGGGAGACCCTGACGCACCGCATGGAGAGTCCATGCGTGCTGACCCTCATTTCAAGGCGATCTTCGCAGAGAGCCATGATGCTGCAGGAATCATAGTGCTCCTCCCTGAAGGGTGGGGCCCTCAGCGCCCCGATAACGAAATACGGGCAGTACTTGGTATTCCGGCACTAATCGTACACCCGGGATTAGCCAATTCCATGCGAGTTGCGGCCAACAACCAATCTGTTGCTCGCCTGCATACGGAGGTCCATGCCACAACTGCAGAAGCACGAAATGTGGTCGCTCTGATACCTGGCACTCACCCCACGCTCAGAGATGAGATCGTGATCGTCGGCGCACACTATGACCATCTCGGCTTTGGTGGTGAGGGGTCACTCGCACCTGACTCCCGTGAGGTTCACAACGGCGCTGACGATAATGCGAGTGGTAGTGCCGCCCTAATCGAGATCGCTCGCACCATTATCGCCGGGGAACCACTCGACCGCAGTACACTCTTCATAGCATTCACAGGCGAGGAGAAGGGTCTATGGGGATCGGGGCATTTCGTTAGAGATCCGACAGTAGACCTCTCGAAGTCCGTCGGAATGTTGAATCTAGACATGGTCGGTCGGATGGATGGTGACGCGCTCACGATCTTTGGATTCGGTACCGCGCAGGAGTGGGATCAAGTCGTGGATGAAGCAAACGTCACGTTGGATCAACCGCTTGATCTTTCAAAGGCACCAGACGGTTACGGACCATCAGATCATTCATCGTTTTATGGCGAAGGAATCCCAGTCCTTCACCTCTTTTCCGGTACCCATGAGGATTACCACCGCCCTTCTGACGACTGGCAATTGATTAACTCGAGCGGAGTCACACGAGTTGTAGCACTCACCGCTAACATCGTGAAACAGCTAGCAGATGGGGGGAGTAACTCAGTCACTCTCACACCCATCCAACAGCCTGCACCGAGCCAAAACTCATCCCCTTCGTCTTCAAGTAGTAGTGGATATGGGTCGGCTTATCTTGGTTCAATCCCAGATATGACGCCCCATGATCATGGCCTACGCCTGACCGGCGTACGCGAAGGAAGCCCGGCAGATCAGGGAGGCTTACGAGCTGGAGATGTGGTAGTAGAATTCGACGGTACAGCTATCGGCGACATCTATGCTTATACGTACGCGCTCCAGGCTAAGGAACCCGGAGATGAGGTCGTGATCGTGGTTGAGAGAGAGGCAGAGCGAGTTAGCCTAAGGGTAGTGCTCGGTCAGCGACGCTGAGAATAGTCAGCCAAATTGAGGTCACTGGCTCGCGATCCCGAACTCTAGTTTTCCGAGCGCTCGATCACGATTCCACGGTTGGCAAGTTGCTGGATATACATTTCTGCAGGAACACATTCAGACGGGGTGTGCACACCTTTCGGTATTAATCCCGCTGCTTGCATGTACGCTGTTGCACCAAGTGAGTAGCCCGTGGTTCGCATCATCGCAGTGATCTCTTGATCCTGATCATAGTAGTCGACCATCTCGTATGTCACCGTCCGCGACGCTCCATCTATAGCCCCGTCTACGACCACTCGCATAACAACCAAATCCTTGCCTGACGGCTTGCGTAGTTTCGTATCTAGGACCTTGATCAGAAGGTCCCGAGGAACAACAGATGCCCCGCCAATCTCAACTGGATCCAAGTCCATAAGACCAAGGTTCCGCATCGATTTCATGAGCTCGCAGTGACCAGGATAGCGGAGTGTCTTATAGGACATCGATGGAATCAAGCCACGGTAACGATAGGGCATACGAGATATCCCCCCGGCCGTCAGAAAAGCCTCGAGTTCACCCAACGCTTCGAAAGTTACAGTCTCCACTCCAGTAAGTGGCTCCTTATCAATGACTTCACCACCTTCTAGTACCAATACCGGCGTCGTGTAATAATCGAGTACACCTTCCAGTGAGTACACTAGTTGATAGTTAAGGGGTGGCTCTGGGACCTGGGGCAAACCACCAACGTAGATTTTGACTGATTCGGTTTCATCCAAGGCATCGATTCCACCCTGTGCTAGGATGTTCACCATTCCAGGTGCTAGCCCACAGTCCGGAACCACGGATACATCCCGCTCCTGTGCCTGAACTGTCATCTTTCTCTGCTGATCAACTATTTCTGTGTTACCACCTAGGTCACATAAATTTGCCTTGGATTCAATTGCCAAGCGCGTCATGTCTAAATTGAAGTAGTAGGGTAGAGCACTCGCGACACCATCAACGCTCTCCAACGCACTCCGCACTGCCACCTCATCAGTAGCATCCAAGGTCAGGAGCTCCAGAGCCCCACCCAGGAAATGTTTGAGAAAGGGCCGTGGTTCATTCACGTCTAAATCGGCGAGGACAACCCGATCGACTTCCGGCCGTTGCAGAAGCTCGAAAGCACAGGCCGAACCCTGCGCTCCTGCGCCAAGGACTAAGAATTTCATCAACGTGGCCGATGACTAGTCGCGGAAACGAACATTGCCCAACTCCTGATAACCTGGTTAGTCCAGATCCAGCAAATCCAGTTGCCCTTCCGCATCCACCCCAGTCAGATCACGAGCGGGACCTCCACCGCGTCCCTCAGCTCTGGTGACCTCTACCACTCTGTCACCAGAAGTGACTGTAATGATCGCTTTCCCCTGGGTCCTGCGGCCCTGGACCGGGACAGAATCCGCCGCCGCACGACTCACTTGTCCTCCGGCCGTGACAACCATGACTTCGTCAGCCTCCATCACTTCCAACACTGATACAATTGGTGAACCTTCGTCCCCACTCGGAATAGCCAAGGTCCCCAAGCCACCTCTCTTTTGTAACGGAAACTCAGATACTTCGGTGCGTTTCCCGATTCCATCTTCGTTCACGGTTAGAACTGTTGAATCCCGACGTATCAGGAGCATCCCGACTACCTCATCATCCTTAAGTGTCATCCCTTTGACACCCTGTGCGCTCCGGCCAACTATGCTGATTTCCTCTTCTGGGAACCGGATCGCCCGACCAGACCGGGATAACAACATCACCTCTGCAGTCCCATCCGACAAAGCGACATCCAAGATCGTGTCATCCTTCTTCAGCCCTGCGGCCTTCACTCCTCCTACTCGCGGTCGGGAAAACTCTGAAATCGATGTTCTCTTTACCAAGCCCAACTTTGATAGGAATACGAGGTGACGATCCGTAACGCTGAGGTCATCAAGCGGAATCATTGCAACAATTCGATCCTTACGCCCTGCACCCTCCAGTAGTGAGTAAACCGACTGTCCTCGAGATGCCCGAGCACTCTCGGGCACATCCACGACAGGCAGGAAGTAACCTTGCCCGTTTTCAGTAAACGTCAGAATCCATCCCTGGGTACGAGCAACAAAGACACGCTCTAGGTAGTCGTCTTCATAGCGTTCCATCCCCGCAAGTGCCTTTCCAGATCCTACACGCCGCCTATAAAGATGCATCGGCATGCGCTTGATAAAGCCTTCGTGTGACAGTGTTACGACAACGTCCTCATCAACGAGCTGGTCTTCAATTGGTGACTCATCAATCTCCTGCTTCTCGTTATCCATAATCACCGTGCGACGCTTATTGCCGTACTTCTTCACAACATCACCCAGCTCATCAAGCATCGTTTTGAGTTGCAGCTCCTCTGAGCCTAACACCTGTTTGAGCTCGGAGATCACTGACTCCAGCTCTGCCAAACGATTCTCCAGATGTGTGCGTTCTAGTGCGGTGAGTCTGGAAAGCCTCATATCCAGAATCGCTGCAGCCTGGATGTCACTGAACCCGAATGAGTCCTGCAGTTTCTCAGACGCTTCCTGACGATTACTCGATGCTCGAATGATCTTGATGATCTTGTCTATATGTTCCAGCGCAGCCAAAAGACCTTCAGCGATGTGACGCTCCGCTTCAGCTTGTTCCAGTTCGTGTCGGGATCGGCGTTGAATCACCTCCACACGGTGGTCTCTAAAGCGCTCGACGAGTTCCTTGAGGTTGAACTCCTGCGGCTGGCCCTGATCGAGTGCCAGAAGGTGTCCTCCAAACGTCATCTGGAGGCTCGTACGCTTGTAAAGCATCTTCAATACTGTCTCGGCCTTGGCCCCCCGCTTGAGTTCAATAACGAGCCGTATCCCATCACGGTCGGTCTCATCACGGATATCAGAGACATCCTGTGCCCGGCCGGCCTTGGCCATCTTGGCGATCTGTTCGATCACTCTCGTCTTGGAAACCGCGTAAGGCAGTTCGGTTACCACCAGCTGTTCTCTGCCACCTCGCAGTCCCTCCTTGACCACACGGGCACGCATTAAGACGCGACCACGACCCTTGTGGTACATCTCCCTGATCCCTTCACGACTGACGATGAAGCCTCCTGTAGGGAAATCAGGTCCAGGAATGTGGCGCATGAGGTCGTCCACGCTGCAATCAGGATCAACCACTAGTTGCCGGACACCAGCAGCAATCTCATCCAGATTATGAGGCGGCACATTAGTGCTCATCCCAACTGCGATACCTGAAGATCCATTGACCAAGAGATTCGGGTACCTAGCAGGCAGGACTAAAGGTTCCTCCAACTGGTTATCGAAGTTTGGTTGGAAATCGACGGTATCCTTGCGGATATCGCCCAACAATTCGACAGCCAGAGACTCTAATCGAGCTTCAGTGTAGCGGTAGGCAGCAGCTGGATCACCGTCAATCGAACCGAAGTTCCCCTGGCCATCGATAAGTGGCATCCTCATGGCAAATTCCTGGACCATCCGCACAAGTGCATCATAGACGGCGGAATCACCGTGCGGGTGATACTTGCCCAGGACATCACCGACAACTGTTGCGCTCTTCTTATAGGGCCGGTCGGGATGGAGCCTCAATTCATACATCGCATAAAGAATCCGGCGATGAACTGGCTTGAGACCATCTCGCACATCAGGCAATGCTCGCTGCACAATTACGCTCATCGAATAATCGAGAAACGATTCACGCATTTCCTCTTCAAGGAGTCGCGGCAGAATTCGTTCTCGCTTGGACGCGGTGGCCATTCATTCTCCCTGCAATTCAGTCAGAAACTGCGGCAAACGACGTTAGCGCCGCTCCGCGGGCTGAAGCTTCTCACCTCCCAGAGAGGGTGGCAAGGCGAATCAGGAAAGCCCTGGCTCATACCTCCAAAGCTTCCTGATGTCAGGAAAACCCTCAGATGCAAGACCTCTCGCTGTGTCCTGGTTAAGCTTCCGCGGTTGTTTCGGGGCCGTGAACTCCTAGAGGCAACGAGACGTGATGTGCTCCGTCGACCCGGACATCAAACGTGTAGGTACCCGGATTCGGGAACACTAGACCATCCATATTCAATACATGAGGCACTCGGATACTACCTAGTGTTACTCCTGGCCCAGGGCCCAGTTGCATCTCTCCATCAAGCCGCATTAATTCACTACCGACCGGATCCTTGAGTGTAATCTCAATCTCGTGCCGTCCAGTCTCAGTGAGTGGAGCTGAGAAACGGAGAACCAAAGCCATCTTCGGGTGCCGAGCAGGAAAATTAGGTGTGTGGAGTCGGTCAAAGATGCCGAGAATATTCAGCTTTCCAGCACCATCGATTGTGGCTGCATCCGCCAATAGCGCAAGATCGACATCCATGATAGAAGGCTCGTGAGGTTAGGGTTCAGGCCAAGTAACGTCTTCTACACTATATAGACTCTTCAGGTAACATCAGATGTTGACCGATAGCGATACCGGCGATGATATCGATGAGTGTGTGTGCAAGAATGCAGGGAAGTACACTCCCAGATACGAGGAACCCACCAGCTAGTATCACACCCATCGTCATTGTCCGGATTATGCCGAACAAGCCTTGATATGCATGCATCCCGCCAAAAACGAGAGACGTGATTAAGACTGCCCCTTCTACCCCTGTAATCGGGGTTAACACGGGAATGGCATAACCTCGGTAAGCGACTTCTTCTCCAAAACCGGCGGCAACGGACAAGAGAGCAAAAACTCCTCGCTCTTTTGCTGTTTCGGGCAACAATGCCCTAAGCACCCTGCTCTCCTTGAGCCCGAGAGAAGCCCCAATCCCGCGGAAGGCAAAGCTCACCGCCAAACCAGCTATCGTAAGCGCAAACCCCCAGCCCACTAGGTTGCCGAACGAAATCCATTGGAGACCGATTGCCGCAGGCCCCTCGCGACGCATGCCCACGAGAGAAATGATCACAGCCAAGGCGCACAGTGTTCCAATGGAACTCCAGTATGCAGGCAATCGCTCTAGTAGCGCTTCCTGGATAAGTGGGATCTGTGCAATCGCCAAAACCGGCAGGCCCACGAGTAACAAGGCCAGTGTGATTGAGTCTGCTAATCGGATCTCAGTAAGAAAATAGAGAGACAACTGCATACCCAGGGCCAACAGCACCCCACCTAATATTAAGCCGCTTGAAAGTGCTGGACTGTCCTCCAGGGACCTCAAGAGCTGATGGTTTCTCGTCCGAAATCCTCGATCGCTGCCAAGGTAAACCGGACGTCTTCCCACGTCGTTGTGTGATTCAAAATACAAAGCCTCAAGGAATACAATCCGCGAAGTCGAGTCGAGGACATCATCGCTACCTCCTCTTTAATCACTCGAGCCTGCACAGCTTCATTGATCTCTTCTAGTTGCTCATCATTCAGTTCACCGTTGCGGGGATTAACTCGAAAACAGACAACACCCAGGGAAGCTGGATTCGCTATCTGTAAGACATCAGATTCACGGATGTAAGCCTCAGCCCGCTCAGCAAGCTCAATGCCTTGCCCAATAGAGCGCCTAAAGGCAGCCATACCAAAGGTCTGCACCGACATCCACACCTTTAACGCACGGAATGAACGACTTAGTTGAAGACCTCGATCGCCAAAATTTGGGTGATCTCTCCCCCACTGGGTGTCTTGAAGGTATTCTGGCTGGACCGAGAAAGCCCCCTCTAATTTCCGGATATCTTTTACCATCAAGCACCCGCATTCAAAGGGCTGAAATAACCACTTGTGCGCGTCCATCGCGATTGAATCTGCGCGCTCCAACCCTTTGAGAAGCTCCGCACCGCGATCTGTCAGTATTGCAAATCCTCCGTATGCGGCATCAACATGGAACCATATTTCCTCTGACTCACAATAGTCCGCAATCTCGTCCAGAGGGTCGATGGCTCCAGTGTTCGTTGCCCCAGCATTTCCACAAATGGCAATTGGAGTGAGACCGGATTTTCGATCCTCCATGATCATCCCACGAAGCTCATTAATATCGAGGCGAAAATGTTCATCCGTTGGGACCATCCTAACAGACTCCGGACGTACACCGACGATCGTGGCAGCGCGTATCAGCGCTGTGTGGCTTTGGTCGCTCATATACACAGATGGCTGAATTGGAGCTCCAGCAGCTTCACGTGCTGCCACGAAGCCATCGAGACTTGCAGCCGAGCCTCCACTCGTGAAAAGACCTCCAGCAGTCTCTGGATATCCTATCCAACTTCGGAACCAATCCATCACTACGACCTCGAGCATACTTGGTCCGCTCGCGCCCAACCACGTTCCTTGAAAGATGTTATGCCCAGCAGCCATGAAATCAGCCAAGACTCCTGGCCAAGTTGGAGAAGAGGGCACAAAAGCGAAAAAGCGCGGGTGGTCTACTCGCCCTGCGATAGGAAGAATCTCATGAGCCGCACGTTCGATTACCTCCTCTGCCGGCCGACCTTCCTCCGGAGGTTCTTCGTGCATAATCACCTCGAGCTCAGACCTAGAGCCACCACGCCATGCGGGTTTGTCAGGTAGATTCTGGACACGTTCGATTACCAATTCAGCAGCCCTTAGAGCAGATGCCATCATCTGCTCTGGACTCATTTCCAGTTCACTTCTACCACCATCTTCCGCCCGCGAGGTCATACGGATAACCTTCCTTCCATGACTGGAGAAACTAGTAGGACACTAGAAGCCACTACCGGTGACGGTCTCGTATTCCGAGTGTTGGACGCTATGGACGCGCCACATTCGGGTCGTATTCTACGATTGAGGCTACAGTCGGGTGAAGCTCCCCCGATTAAGTCGCTTCGGAAGCAGGAAATGCTGGCCACAGGACCCCAGGGTCAAGTCTGTCGGATACGAGCGATCGGCTTCGCAGTCTTTGGAGGTAAGCCAAGCAATGATCGGCTATCGCGAACAGGTAGGGTAGACCTCCACGTCGAAGAACTAGATGACGGTGGACCAGTCGGGCTTCGTTGGGAGGTTGTTCCGACTTAGGATCGCTCAGGATTTTATCTGGTCCGGAGCCCCGGTGGCTCACGGTTAAAGGTATTTAAGAACCAATCCCGATAGCCCTCATCCTCACCAGGGTTTTCCCGAGCCCATTTGGTACGCGCCGTGGCAAACTCTTCCGGCCTAGCCGTGAAGATGAATGCATCTAAATATTCGGCTTCCTTGGCGTATACCAATTCATCGAGAGGGCCGTAGGGAGATGTATCGAAAGCCGTGCGACCAAGGAGCCACGCATCAGCTGCTCGTGATAGAATAGCGCGCTCAAGATCGTATTCTACAGCTGCAGGAGCTTCCGGAAGCCATTCCTCTTGTCGGCCCATCGCGACCATCAAATGGAGGTGCGCGTAGATCTGATGCACGAGCACAGCATCAGCCGCTCCTCCATAGACAGGCGTACGGACAGTATCCCCTTCAATCTCAAGACGCTCCCACACGTATACTTCCTCTGGTGTTGACTGGCTTTCAACCATGAATGTGGGATCCTCTACAATGTTGTTCTCCTCCCGCATAACCCATTCGTGGATTTCTTCTGCCCGCTCTTGTTCGACGCGCAAGCGAGCTCCAGAGTGGATAATGATAGGCCGTGGTACTGGGACTTCTGGAGCTCCAGTAGCACAACCGGTCAACACCGTTAGCACAATGATCATGGCCCGTATCCGGGCAGATCGCTGAGGGCCGGCAAGCCCTAAGATTGGTATTATCGTCATCTGTCCTTTTAGTCCACCTACTCAAAAGCCTTGACACTCAAGGGTTTGAGGCCCGAATTGAGGGCACCTCAAAACCAGAATAACTAGGAGCTAGCGTGCTGAGCACGTTTATCGATGAGGCACAGGACTTCTATACGCCTCAAACTATGACAGCCAACGAGTTAGGCGACGGCCTTGCCCAGCTCGTCTGGGAAAGCTTCTCCGACTTCTTCACCGTAGAAGACACGGAGTTCCTCCTGCCTGAGATTAATGTTTTCTCTGAAGATAAAAAGTGTTCTGGTCGCACAAATGAAGAGGCACTCATCTTCTTTATGTGGGCATATACACGCGGGGTTCAGATGGCATTCTTAGGTCGAGTGCCAGACGAGAGGATCCGAGTAGGTCTAGATACCCTCCACCAAGCAATCTTTGAGGATATGATGAAGCATGGGACACCAGGGTCCCAACTGCCGACGTTCGAGCGGCGCGTGATCAACCGGTATGCAGAATACCATCAAGCCGCAACCGAATCAGATCATCGGCTCGGGGAGGTGGCCTCAAGACGCCTCATTGGAAGAGAAACAAACGATTCTCTGTCGGTAGCGCTCAGTGAGCGCGCCATCGCTATTGTGAATCCTCTAAAGGACTTCCTTGATGGGATTGAGCTGATCGATTCTTAGTATGGGCGGCGTTAAGAACCTCATTCAGCTTACCTCGTCCACTTCATAACCTCGAATGGGCTGCGACAATCACGGCACCAGTAACTACTGACTGAGGCATTACCCCCAAAAGCGTTCATGATCTCTGTCGCACTCCCTAGGCAAAAAGGACAGCTAGGACTCACAGGAAGCAGCGCAGGAGCCTCGCTTCTCCGAGCATCAGGGTTAAAGGAAGATTTCTGATCGATATTCTTAGTTGCTCCATCCCTGCGGCTCATGTCCTTATCCTTCACTCGACCAACAGTGCCCGGTTGCGATCACCTCTTACGCGTTCGACAGCATCCTCATCTGGGCAGCCAGGTCCACGCGCTCGATCCTTATCCCAACCACTGTCCGGCTGCACCTGGTCAATATTGACTTCTACTAAGGCAGCTAGATCGCGTAATCGATCACGATAAGCCTCAGTCATAGACTCGCTGGACTTGGTCACCCCTGCTGTTACCATAGCCTTGGCAGCCTCATCATCTGCACCAAGCCATGCCAAAACCGGTGGTAACAATCCTTTTGTGGAGTCACGCAGTAGGCTTCTAGCCTTGCTGCTTGACTCTGCGATACGTCTATACCAAGCCTTCGCTAGGCTAGCGTGAAACTCCTCCTCAGCCAGCATCTTGGGAACTCTAGTCCGTGCGGCTTCGTATCTCCCACGACTGAACCCAAGTAGCGCTACGGAGATAGCTTCATCTACTACCGTCATAGCCGCAACGATGCCTGCCCAATGCTCAAAGGCCCCGTCTAATGCACCTACCGACATGTACTCTTCAGCTGGCCTTTCATGCTCGATTTTCAGTGGCTCGAGGCCCACGTCCTTGAGCATGGCATATAAGAGGCGAGCGTGACCCCACTCATCTTGAGCCATAGAAGAAACAGCGATTCCAGCTTCTATCGAGGGAGCTCCTAGCAACCAATCAGAGTAACGGATACCCATCATCCGCTTACTATCCGCAAGTGTCAGGATTAGACGACGGAGAGCGCTGATCCCTGTCCGATCAAGATCCCGGATCTCTAGTAGCTCTTTCATTTACCTTCCCCTTTTGATCCAGAGAAGGGACCGTCCTGACGGTTTACTGGAATAATGTTACTGCGTCGAATGACGCACATCTCAAACCAATTCTCCTCGTCGTATGTCTTCCATGCATAAACACGTGCCATTTCGTCGTCCAAAGCATCGACATAACCGATGTGTGCTAGTTGGTCACCGCGATGCTTCCGAGCGAATACGTCGTAGACTCTTTCAATCATTTGGGCTAAACCCCCACGCCTAGCTGACCAAGCTTCGCTCTTCCCGCGGGCGTGACCCTCTCTGTAGTCCATGGAGGATCCCAAACTTCGACGATTTCGACTTTCTCGATCCATGGTTCGATCTCAAGTCGATCTATCAGGTCTTCTCGAATAAATTCGATGCACGGGCACGCTGTAGACGTAAACGTCACCTGTACTATTGCCATCTCATCGATTAACTCAACCTCATAGATGAGGCCGAGTTCTACCAGCGATATAGGCAACTCAGGGTCTAGCACCTCATCGAGTGCTGCCCATGTGGCGTTAAGACAGTCAGCGGGCAGCTCCTTCAGGGGGCCTGTCCATAGATCACGCCCTCCACTCTTGTGAGTAGAGATTCGACCTGGAAGCCCCTCATCAGGGCCGCGATCCGTGGTAGGTACAGTTGGCATTGTCATCCCCTTACTACGCCTGGCGCTTCTCTGCTAGCCATCCTCCCACATCTCTTCGCGAACGCTGAATTGACTCCACATAGATCTCGTTCATCGGGCCACGGCCCTTCCATCGTTTGAATACCGCGTCCCATGTGGTCTCACCGTCCTCAAATACCCAGCGCTTATCAGCGGCATCGTATTCGCACGGAAACGGGTAATCGAGCACATATTCTTCGGTCTCGCTGTCGAAATGTGCAGGCACGTTAAGTCCAAGTTCTTCACAAAGCGGGACCGTGGAGGACATCCAAACCTGTCTCAATTCGTCGTTCGAAAGACCCTTCAGTTTGTAGTCCAATTGGCCTGAGTGGCGTTTTAGGTCATCTGGTAGTCCGAACCACTCGATCGTCATAGGGAACATCCAGTCCACCGAACACTGTACGATCTCCTTAGCCGCACCTCCTGCCTTGGCCAACCGTCGCATCCAGACCTCCCCGTGTCGTAGATGAAACGTTTCTTCCATATCCACCTTCACAAGCGCCCTCTTAAGCGGACCATAGGATGTGTTCTGATAAACATCCGATAACAAGGTTATGCCCGCACGGTCGAAGAAGCCGTTCGCTACTACTAAGTCCGCCCAGTTGTCTAATGGCTGATCAAAGCCGTAGGGATGCTTGAATTCGTGGGGCTGGCGACCGTACACCAGTTGTTCTTTCGATTCACCAATGTCTTCGAGGAGACGATACGCGATATTCGCGTGAGCGAGTTCGTCTTGGATAATCGCGTGTGCGCTTACCTGGGTATTGGTTGACGGTGCATGTCGGGCTGCCATCCAGTAGGCCGGGGCACTCATGAGCTCTGTGTCCGCTTGCACCGTCAACTGCACAATCAGGGCCTTGCGATATCCCTCGGTCATCTCCTCTCGGGACTCTACAATATAGCCATCTTGGATCTTCTGCTTGAGTTCGTCCTCGTTGGACAACACCATCGAAACCTACCTTTATAACACTTTTAAAACGATCAACGTCATAGTGTAATAAGTGTGGTCTCTAAAGCAAGACCTAACCGCGGCTCAATTGCTCTCCTTATAGCCCGAGAGATGAGCGGATTAGCGGGTTGATCCGCTCCGGAGTCCATGGAGGATCAAACGTCAACTCCACTTCCGCCGACTCAATACCATCCACCCCTTCTACCGCAGCCTTCGCTTCGTCAACAATCTGGCCAGCAACCGGGCAAAACGGTGACGTAAGCGATATCGTTACCTTCGCGTCCTGGTCCCCGACCTCGATCTCGTAAATTAGACCCAGAACCACAAGATCGAGTCCCAACTCAGGATCTTTGACAGTCTTGAGTGCGTTCCGAATATCCTTTTCTGTCACCGCCATATCTTCTCCTGTTTATAGGTCACAGGCGCAATTCTGAGCAAAGAAAACCCAAGCCTCAGATCTCTTCTTGTCCTGCAGTATCTTCTGTAAGCCGTTCAAATCCCAACCTGAGCAACCAGCCCGTTCCGAAGATTATCAATACAAGCATTAACCACCGTAAAGCAGTAGCTGTGAAGCCAGCACCCACGATCGGTGCTCTAAAGTCATACTGGATCAGCTGACCTCCTCTTTCAGTCATCCAATGCCAACCCGTATGAGCAAGAAGCGCAGACAATACAACGATCCCGCCAACCTCCGGAAGGACTTTGCGGAACAGGAATTCGAGCAACGGCACGGTAAGCGCGAGAACGAACAGTTGTCCGAATTCGACCCCTACGTTGAATGATACCAGAGAGGTCAGAAGGTGAGATCCACCAAATTGGAGTACTTCGGATAATGCAAAAGAAAAACCAAAACCGTGCACAAGGCCGAAGGAAAAGGCGATCATCCAACGGTTCTTGAGTTTTGCTCCCAAGATATTCTCGAATGCCATATAGACTATCGAAAGAGCAATCAGCGTCTCGATCAGTGGGGGGAACCAGAGAGCCTGGGGTGTAAGCCCGAGCGCAGCTGCAATCAACGTTATCGAGTGCCCCGCCGTAAATGACGTAATAATCGGTACGAGTGCCCAGAAGCTCCGAAATGGCACAACAAGACAAAAGAGAAATAGGAGATGATCTATCCCATCGAGGATGTGATCAAAGCCAAGCACTACGAAACGCCAAGCAGCTTGGTGCCAACGAGGATCGAGGCGCACCAGGCCGGGGTTACCCGAGTACTGAAAAGCTCGTTCTGTACCTCCTGCGGGCAAGAAACGGAGGACAGTGACTGTGCGAATACCGAGTTGCGCGAACAGGGGGTCGATTGAGAAATCAGACTCCTCTGACGTGATTGTCCACTCCAATACCACATCGAGCATCGCCTGCTGGGGTGGTAAGTCAATGTCGTCTGGTAGGGGCGCTGACAATGCATTCTCTATAGCATCATCATAGCTCCTAAACGCACGATCACCCGGTATCGCAATCCTGGCTGCTGCTAATATAGGACGGGCAAGAAGTTCATTGCCCTCGTACATTTGGACGTAATTAGCGATCCACTCTACTGCCGCTTCCTGGATAAGCGGTTCGGCCTCTGAGACAATTAGATATCCCGGTTCGAGCGCCGGGAAATCGTAATCTCGCATCGAGATCAGCGGAACTCGCACAATCATCCGCAGTGTCTCGGTATCAGGCTTCACAAATACCTGAACAGTCACATCAGCCGGAATCTCATGTGCCTCTCCAGACCACGTGGGCAAGAGAAGAGTGAGCCCGACTAGAAGCGCGGCTGAGCGACGGTAACCTATGAACATTATGGGAAACTAGGGTAATCCCGACCAACGTTACAAGGAATATGACCCCTGAATCTGTAAGTCCTAGCCCTCTTTACCGTGTCTCAAAACAATTGCCCGAATCGCTTCCAGCGCGTAGCCTATTCGTCCGGGCTTAATAAGGCCTTGGACTACACGATCAGGGAGAAGGACTATGCATAAGCGTAACCTGGCCTTTGGAATTGGTTTGGTGGCGACCATTACCGTCATAGCATGCTCGGCCAATGCGATGGATGACATGGCTACAAGTCAGGACGGGGCAATAATGGCACCGATGTTCCAAGTTGATCCATTTTGGCCAAAACCGCTTCCGAACCACTGGATCCAGGGTGCCACCATCGGGGTCGATGTCGACTCACGAGATGATGTCTGGCTGGTACACCGAAATACACCTGACCAGTTCGCTGGGCGAACAGAGCTCGGATCAGCTCAAGATCCTCCTTTGAGCGAATGCTGTAGCCCCGCGCCACCAGTCCTTCATTTTGACTCGGACGGGAATCTCGTGGACTCTTGGGGCGGACCTACGGACACAGGTGAGTATGTATGGCCAGTGTCGAATCACGGGATCACCGTTGACCACATGGATAATGTATGGATCGGTGGTAACGGTGGACCGGATCGCCAGATTCTGAAGTTTTCCAGAGACGGTGACTTTCTTAACCAGTTTGGTGAATCCGGCGCACAGAACAGCAGCCTCAGTGAAGTGAACTTCGGACGAGTCGCTAAAGTCTTCGCCGACCCGGAAGAGAATGAGATTTATGTCTCGGACGGCTACCTCAATCGTCGTGTAGCGGTCATCGATGGCACCACTGGGGAAATGAAGCGCTTCTGGGGCGCATATGGTAACGAGCCTTCGGACGATCGCACTCCGGGCTATCAGCCGGGTGAGACCCCGCCACAGCAGTTCCGTACCCCAGTCCATTGTGCAGAACTATCGAACGACGGGCTGCTCTATGTATGTGACCGTCCGTCCAATCGCATTTCTGTATTCCAGAGGGATGGAACATTCGTTAATGAAGTTGTCATTGCCCCACATACGTTGTCTCAAGGTGCCACTTGGGACATCGACTTTTCACCTGACGACGAGCAGACCTGGATGTACGTGGCCGATGGCCAGAACATGAAGGTCTACGTCATGAATCGCGAAACGCTCGAAATTGAGTACAGCTTCGGTGACGGTGGTCGCCAACCAGGAACTTGGTTCGCAGTGCACTCAATAGCAGTCGACTCCGAAGGTAACATTTACACGACTGAGACCTACGAGGGTAAGCGAATTCAAAAGTTCAATTACATGGGCATGGGTGAAGTTGCGACCAAGGGCATGGATATGGGTGCTCCATGGCCTGCAGATAGACGGCGAATCGGACAGTAACCACTCCCGAGCGGCACAAGACACCGCTTCGATTCTGATTACTAGCTGGCCCCACCCATTTAGGGTGGGGCCGCTTTGCTTCGTAGCAACAGCTGATTGATGAACATCAACGTGACGGACACAACGCGATCCAGATCTCAACACACTTCTATAATACTACCGCCGAAATCGACCGCTTCGTGGATACGCTGAGATCTGTAGCCTGAGGACCACAAACAATTGGCACTGAAATAGAAATATTGCGCGATTAGCAAGGAAACAACGAGTTTTAACATTCAGTTTATTGAGGATTGAGAAGTGGGATCAGACCGTTCCGGCCAGATTCTCACATCTGATCTACAAACGAGGAATAAGATTATGCGTCACCAGCGATTCGCTGGCTCACTCCTGATCGGAGTCTCGGTAGGCCTACTCGCTTGCAGTGGGAATGCTGAAACCCAGGATGCTCCAGAAGAAATGCAGGTCGCAGATTTGACTATGGACGAGTGCTGGCTCAGGGATATTTCTCAAGAAGATGCCCAGGCCCGTGTCAGCCCCCGATCCGTAACTCCTGTTGCCTTCGAGAATGGCCAGGGGGTGCTCTGTTATGGGGCGCCGTCAGCAAAAGGCCGCGAGATCATGGGTGAACTAGTCCCATTTGGCTCAGCTTGGCGAGTCGGTGCAGATGAAGCGACTGCACTACACCTCACCGGACCTGCTTCCATTGGAGGCGTCGCTCTTGAAGCTGGCGCGTACTCAATTTACGCCGAGCCAGGTGCAGAAGAGTGGACATTCTTTGTGAACCCGAGCTATGAGCGCTGGGGCATCCCGATCAGACCTGAGGTCCGAGAAACTGAAATTGGCAGTTTCACGGCTACGCCTGAGGCAATGGATGAAATGGTTGAGACCATGAGATTCCGCTATGAACCGGATGATGACAACGCGATGGGAAATATCGTGTTGGAGTGGGAGAATACGCGTGTGAGCTTCCACCTACATCCGGGTGGCTGAGTCACAATATCCGGAGTAATAGAAGAGCACTGCCTCTTTAGTGGAAAAACAGAGCCCTCGGCCCTCTACGGGCCGAGGGCTCTGCCTGTTTTCTCTCCCCTAATGGCTTCCTGCACGTTTCAGCAATCTGCCTGGCCGTGTGTCCATCATCTGACCATCATCGATGACTAGCGTACCATTAACAAACAGATAATCGACGCCCAGGGCGTATTGCATTGCGTCAGCTCCAAAATCTGCATCATCTCTCAGCTCTTCTTCATCAAATACCACTAGATCCGCAATCATACCAGGAGCCACAACTCCACGACTGTAGAGCCCAAGCCGGTGCGCAGCCAAAGAGCTCATTCGACGCACTGCATCCTCAAGCGTTAGAACACCATCTTCACGAACATATTTAGCAATCACTCGAGGAAAGGCTCCAAAAGCCCTCGGATGGGAACTCGTAGTTGTTGCTGGATTCACTGGCGAAGCATCAGTGTCGATCATGACAAAGTCTGCGCGAAGTGTTTGCCACTTCTGCTCTTCATTCATGGTCTTCGGATTCACACTAACACCTCCATTCTGCACGAGGTCGAAAAAAGCGCTCCAAACATCAGTACCTAATACCTCTGCTGCACCAGCGATCGAAAGATTGATCACGCTCGGATCCGGGGCTGAAACAATCAAAACGTTATTCCAGTCCATACCAACGTGGCGATACCAGTTCTCCCAATCTGAAGTGCCCTCAACCTCCTCCTTCAATCGGCTGCGTAACTCAGTATCAGAGAGCGTGGCCAGGAATACATCGGTACCCTCCGCATAGTGCCGAGGGTGCAGGAATGAGCCGAGACCAATGCCATTGCGGATGTACGGGTATATATCAGCCGTGACGTCCATACCTTCTGCACGTGCAGAGTCGATCAAAGCCAGGGCATCACTCATAAGAGGCCAATTATCCTGACCGGCGGCCTTTAAATGGTAAATATGTACGGGAACCCCAGCACCTTCACCGATTGTGATCGCCTCTCGGATTGCTTCCAAGACCGCATGGCTTTCGTTTCTCATGTGCGTGAAGTACACGCCACCGTACTCTCCAGCGACTCTCGTAAGTTCAATGAGTTCATCTGTGTGAGCATACACAGCGGGAGGATATATCAACGACGTAGAGGTTCCGACGGCGCCATCTTCCATTGCCTGGCGGACCAGCGCCTTCATCTCCTCGAGCTGAGCAGCTGTCGGCTGAACGTCTCCCTCCCCGAGTACCACACGCCTGACCTGGGTTAGACCAACATCATGGACCACATTGATAGGAATCCCGAACCGTTCCATGATTGCGAAATACTCTGCGTACGTGTTCCAGCGGACCGTATCGCCTTCGACGATCAGCGGTGAACTCTGTGTCTCGGCACTCTGGGGTGCAGGAGACCCTCCTTCACCGGATAAATACGTCGTGATTCCTTGGCGTAGTTTACTCTCCGCACTTGGTGGATCCGTGATCAGCACGAGGCTGGACTGACCCATCATGTCGATGAAGCCAGGGCTTACTATGCGATCCCTGGCTTCGATCGTACGAGTAGCATCCCTATCGCTTAGTAAGCCGATTTCTGCAATCACATCACCACGAATACCTACGTCAGCTCGAAACCAAGGGTTACCAGTTCCATCTATGACACGTGCACCTGAAATCAGTACATCGAACGGCACCTCTCGGTCAGAGCTTGATGTACCCCCTTCCGATGGTGCACACCCAAACAGGGCGACAACTGCGACCGAGGTGGCAAGAGCAACCGCCGTGCTATGTACAGTGCGATACATGAGTCCTCTTTGTGCATGAAAAGCTCTGGATCCAAGAGGGTGCATCACCAGAACACCACAGGCAATGGGTGCATACGTCTGCTGATCCTTGGTGTTCTCAGTGCCTAGGAGCTCACCCTAGTCGGGTATTCTGCAGCGGAGGTTATATGATGCGCATCGGATCTTCCGGGATGCTCACGTTATTGCTATTGGCAATTCTTGTAACTGCCCCAGTGGTAACTCAGACAGTTCGGATCATTCAGACGAATGCGACAGGGGACAATGTCCATATCATTCGCTGGCTGGCGCCCATGAGCGCAGAATCGGTCGAACCGACTCCGGCACTCCGCTTGCGCCCGGCCCCGGGTCCTGAATCAATTGGGCCGCTGGGTGACAGCGCTTCTTATCTCACGACCTTCGCTGGAGGCTGAATGGTACGGACCTTAGCCATCCTCATGCTCATGACGCCTGCTGTGGGCATGGCACAGGAGCCCATCGTGCCGGGTCAGACCCTTTTGGGCGCCCTGGGTCCGGGTGATCGGACCCTGAACGGTCGGGCCTATGACGACTACCGGTACTCGGCTATGCCGGGAGCACAGGCGCGTGTCATCGTTCGATCGCGTCAGTTGGCCGCGGATCTGAACATCTACTTCTACGACGACTACTTCGACATGCTCCCCCTAGTCGGTGCGGGCTCTGCCCTCGAGGACTCGCTGGAGTTCACCGTGCCGGACGTCGATTCGCCGACTATCATCGTGATCCGGGTCTCGACTCTAGCCGGTGATTCCGGCCCCGCTACTGGCGACTACACGATCGAGCTTTCGGAACGCCAGGACGTGAATAGGCTACTCGCTGGCTACGAGCCCGGCCGCTCCGTTGCGGTGAAGGGACGGCCTACGCTTCAGGGCAGTTGCGATGCCCCCCTCTGGCCCAAGCCTTACATCGAGCAGTCGCTACCTGTGCGCTCTCCCCTCACCCATGCCGCGAGCATCTGCCACTCGGGATCATCCCTCGACAGCCATCTGCGGGGCCCGTTGTGCGTGTACGACCCACCTCCGTCCAGGTGGAGCGGCTTGAGTAACCACCGGCTCTGAATCGGATTCCCAGTCACGATCAGGCGCTTCACGACCTCGAAGCCCCGGCGCGCCTCCTGCTCCGTCCAGGAGGTGCCGTTCGCGGGACGCGGCGCGAAGCCGATCGAGCCGCCGGCGTGGCAGACGGTGCAGGAGAGCTGCCCGTACTTCGGGCTCTGGATCATGTCCTGGACGCACGTGCGGTAGAACTCGAAGTCGAGCTCGGGCTCCGGGGGCGGCGTGAAATACTCGGCCGGGAGCATCTCGATCCACTGGAGCACGACCTGATACTCCGGGTCGCTTGTCGACTCCCAGTAGCTACCGCCTGAGTGGCCCTCACCACCGGCCTGCTGCGCCAGCGGTTTCGTCAGGAGCCTGCTGCTCGCGGGGTTCGAAGCGTTCACGAGCTTCGTCACGACGTCATAGTTGGCCTGGGATTGGCCGGCAGTCCATGTCCAGCCGTCAGACGTCTCCGTCATATCCGCAAGCGCGAATCGTAGGCCCGTCTGCCAACTGTGGCACATGACGCATGCGGGGCTTCCATCCGCGTTCGGGTAGCCACGGGGTCGCGCGAACATCGGCTCGATGTTTTGGCGGTAGTAGTCGAAGTCCGCGACGACCGTAGCCGAGGGGTCGACCGTCGCTGCCGGTGCAGTCTCGTCGTCGAGGGGACGTGTGAGGCCAACAGTAGCGAAGATGCCCACCCCCGCCACGAGCGCGAGGGCGGCGAGGCGCATGGTGCGGTCGATCCGGCCGTTGTCTCTGCTCATCGGCCGCCGTTCACCCGGTCGGGCGGAAGGATCGCGACGTCGATCCGCGCGGGCCTTGCGCCGGTCTGCATCTTCGCGACGATCTCATGGGTCTGGAGGTCGATCGCGATCGTGTAGTCGGACCCGGACACCGCAACGTACATGTACTTGCTGTTGGGCGTCGACGTCATCCAGTTCGCGGTTGGCCCGACCTCGATCCCGCCGAGGAACTCGTAGTCGGGGAGCGACCAGCCGTAGATACGGCTGTCGAGCCGGCTCGAAGCCCACACGGCAGAGCGGTCGGGGAGCACTTCAAGGCCGTGCATCGGCGCTCCTTGGTTTCCGTCTGCGTTGCGCTGCCACGCCGGGAGCGGTGGCGGGAAGAGCATCCGCTCTTTCTCACCCGTCTCCCAGTCGAGCACCCAGATGCCGTTCACGCCGGTGCCGTGGGCGAACAACTTGTCGGTCGAGCCGTCGTCCCGCGCCAGCAACGCCATCGGCCGCACGGTATGGTGCCCGCCTTGGTCGTCAACGAGCGAGAGCGTCCGGACGACCTCGTCGATGTTCGGGTCGATGACCTCGATCGAGTTCTCACTACGCGCATTCAGTCCTGCGAGAACCCAGTTCCCATCCGGGCTCACGTACACGTTGTGGATTCCCGTCGTGACAGGAATGCTCCCGAGCTTCTCATGTGTGTCCAGGCTGAACACGTCAACGAAGGGCGCGGCGGCGATCCCGACGTAAATCTTGCGATGCTTTTTGTTGATCGCCGCCTTGTTCGGCCGAGCTGTGAGCGGGAGCTGCTCGACGAGCTGCAATGAGCGGGTGTCATAGACGTCGAGCGTATTCTCTACCTCGCTCGTGCAGTAGTAGTAGAGCCCCTCCGGGTGGGCGAAGAGATTGTGCGGCCTGGGACAGCCCTCGATGACGCCTACGACCTCGTTCGTCAACGGGTCGATGATGTGTTGGACGTTGCCGGCGTTGTTGCTCTGCAGGATCCGGACAACGACCCCATCGTAGGAGTCGAGCCGTGGGACCTTCTGAGCCGAGAGCGGTGTCCCGAGGAGCAACACTCCCAAGAACAAAAAGAAGAAATGGTTCGTCCGCGTGGCGTTCATCAACATCCTCTCCAAAGCAGTGGGCACCCTTGCCCTTAAAGGACCTTCTGGCGAGGGTCCCTTCTCTTAACTGAGCGCTGATAGTTAAGTAGAGCAAGCTCTTCGATATCGCCATCTGGTAATAAGGCTGAGACAAGCACAAGTAGATAGAATGCGGGTTCTCCAGACAATCTTATTCATAGGCAGCTTTGCTGCTGTGCATCTCCCTGTAGATGCACAGGAACCCCCAGACACCATCCCCTCGGACAGTGTTATCGCACTTTCGGGTGTCCGGGTCGAGGTAGCCAGAATGCGAGCGGGTGTCATCCCGATCGTGGAAGCACCGTTTCCGGTAGATATGATTACCCGAAACCGTATCGAGCGGGCCTATCACTCAGTGGCTGAAATACTTGAAAACCTTCCGGGTGTAAGTTTAGGCGACCAAGTGGGAAGCCCATTCCAACCTGATCTTCGCCTTCGAGGGTTTAGCGTTTCTCCGGTTGTAGGCCTTCCTCAGAGCATCAGTGTCTTCATAGACGGCGTGCGGGTAAACGAAGCCGACGCGGCTCAAGTGCATTTCAATTTACTGCCTATGCGCGATTTAGAGCGGGTGGAACTTGTACGAGGACCAGCTGGAAACTTCGGGAAAAACTCTTTGGCGGGTGCCCTTAACCTGGTCACCCGCCGAGGGCTTGGAGACAGTCAAGTAGAGCTAGAAGTGTTCGGTGGTGATTTCGGGGATCTTGGAGGTTCACTTCTAGCATCCGGAGAAGCTGCCGGCTTCGACCTCTACAGTCGCCTGTCGTACCGCCAAACCGATGGATGGCGAATGAAGAACCATGCCCAACAGCTCCAGGCTTTCATAAAAATGGGTAGAAGGGGCATTCGATCCGACGCCTGGATCTCATATACGCTATCATCGGATTCAATCGAAGGTCCCCAGGCACTTCCAGAGTCCTGGCTTGAGGGTGGAGCACTGCCGCCAGATATCTCGTCACCACCCACAGACCGCAGAGAACTTCAGTATACAGGAGGCAATGGGGATTACTTTCGACCGCGGCTGCACTTCTTTAACGCACACTTTGAACAAACCTTGAGCTCGGCGTTGGAGATTAGTCTTTCTGGTTTCGCTCGCTTCACTGACTTCAATCAATTCAATGACAATGTCACCGAGCCAGATGCGATGGGACTAACCGGAATCGCTTCAGGAGGCAGTGCGCTACAAGTCAGATACGAACCCAACCCTGATGTACGAATCGCAACTGGCATCGATATAGCTAGGAATGATGTTGATATCGAGATCTTAGAGGTACCTAATCGCGCTTTTCCTGACATAGAACAAGAAACAACTGAACTCGCCGGTACCAATGAGAATAACCTGGGACTTTATACAGATCTCTTTTGGCGAGCAGGACGACGAACTGCTCTTCACAGCTCTCTCCGCTTTGATCATGTAAGCGTACCCTTTAGAGACTTTCTAGACCCGGAACACAACGGAGACAACCAATTCAATCAAATCACAGGCGCCCTCGGCGTAAGTCAGGAAACCTTACCTGGCGTAAGATTATTCGCGGGCTACGCCCGAGGGTTTCGGGCACCTGTGATCCTCGAAATCACATGCGCTGATCCAGAAGACCCTTGTCCGCTTCCTTTCGAACTTGGTGCCGACCCTCCACTGGAACCGGTCACTACTGACTCTTGGCAAGCAGGTTTCCGCACTGAGCGTAGCCAGATGAGCACAAGCGTTACGGCATACTGGTCTGAAGTTCACAACGATCTTTTCAGCGTGGTCGATCCAGAACAACCAACGCGTGGGTTCTTCACGAACCTTGAAGGCACACGGCGTATTGGCCTAGAGGGTGCTATGACGATCAAATCAATCCCAGTGCTTCCAGGAGCGAGCATCCAAGGATCGGTCGCGTGGACTCGTGCTACGTTTGAAACCCATGCCACGTTGGCAGCCCCCTTCCTTGAGGAAGAGGAAGAGGAAACTCTAGATCAAATCCTTCCCGCCCCAGTCGTTGAGCCAGGAGACCGCTTCCCTTTGATCCCAGCTTTCACCGCTGGACTAACTATTAGCTATGAGAGAGGTGAATACCAATCAGACCTATCGCTCCACTATGTGGGTGAACGATTCCTCGTGGGTGATGAGGGCAACAAAGGAAACTTCGGAAAACTCGCTGGCTACGCCCTACTTAACCTGGATATCAGTAGAGTAGTGGGGCCTGCTACACTCTATGCAGAGGTAAAGAATCTACTTGACCAATCGTACAATCCTTTTGGGCTCATTTCTCCCAATGTCCGTGGTCCATCGGAAGAAGTCGAACGCTTCTTCACCCCTGGACTACCTCGTCGGATGCTCATAGGAGCAAGGTTGCGACTTCACTAAAGTCAGCTGGCCTAACGCTTTGGTCCCGCCCTACCAAGTTGTCTGCCCCACCTAGCTCTGCTCTCAAGAGCGAGCAGTTTCCTCATGATCGCAGCCCCATCAAGCCTCGTTACTCCAAGAATCTCAGCAGCTTCAGCAAACGAGAGGGGTTCTTCTTCGCTCAATTCAGCTAGGCTTTCATCATCTCCTTCTAGTGGTGCGAACCCCTGCCTTGGGTCTTCCTCTTCCCCTTCAAGCATATTTTCTGCGGGTACGAGTTCATCTGGATTTGCAGGCCCTTCAGCTGTCACCCTCCCCGCTCGTCTATTCGCAGCGTCGATGGAATCCAGCAGTCGCTGAGCCATCGAGAGATTCCATTTGGCATCAGTCTGATCAGGACTTAAACGGAGTGTGTTGCGGTTGGCTTGGACCGATGCACGAGCATGGATTATCATCGAGTCAACATTCTCGGCTGAAACAGCCCGGAGAAGGCGTGACACACCAAGGTTATAGAGCGCAAGCTTGGTGACTTGATCGTCATTACTCTCCACGCCACGAGTTAATTCCTCTTCAGCTCTGGCACTTCCAAGTTCAAGCAAGCTCGTACCGAGATTGTATCGGAGGTCCAGGCGCAAAGAGTCCGAGTCGACTCTGTTCTGATAAACCGCTGAGGCTTGTGGCAAATCTCCAGTCCGATGGAGTCGATTGGCACGCTCCACACTCTTGCGCTCATTCGTCCATGTGAAAACAAGACCGGCAAGTGTCACAGATATCACTGTCATGCGTAACCATGAGTCTCCGAACACAAAATCCATCTTGGAGTTATTCAAGGTCCTGGCTCATTGAGGCGGGGAGATTCTATGACTCCACCTGAATCCATCTTTCCTTCTAAAAACAGAAGCGGCACTGCAAATAAGAGAATCCAGAGTGCTACTCCTACAGGTTCTCCACCTAGAGCAGAGGCAGTCTCGGCTCTCCGAAAGCGAGTCTGCAGGTTACGAAGCCCTGCCGCTCCACGAACATCGTGATAGCTACCACCTCCGGCGATCGCGATGCTTCGGAGCAAAGTTTCATTCAACCGTGATACGATAGGTTCACCGTCATCCCCAAGAACCAGAACCGGATCGTCTCCTTCGGTCATAAGACTCGAGCCCGCAGTAGTACCTACACCCGCCGTCCAAACACGAATACCCGTCTCTGTGGCAACGGCAACTGAATCTAAAATCAAGGCCGTGTCTTCATGGCCCTCCCCGTCAGTGATCAAAAGAATTGCTTGTTGAGCTTCCGGCCTGTGGCGTGCATTAAGCATCTCTCTCGAGTGTTTGATCACCAGGGAAAGTGAAGTGCCTTGGTCACGCTCTTCGATCAAATCCGGAGCGAGTGATGCCGTAAAGAATCGCACGAGTTCGGGGTCATCCGTCATCGGAAGCACGGTATACGGCCAGTCCGCAAAAATGGCGAGTCCGATCCGCTCTTGAGTCAAAGACTCAGTTATCGCATTCACGACTTCCTTGGCACGGTCCAGCCGGGTCGGAGCAACGTCATTCCCAGTCATTGAAAGGGAAACATCTACTGCAATCACAAGATCTACCGGCTGTTCAGGATCCAGAGTCGAGCCAAAATCGATGTGCGGGCCCGCAGCGGCTATGGTCAATGCCAGGCTGACTGCAATGAGGCACGATAGCCGACTCTTGGGAAACCTGTGCAGGTCAATCGAGGTTAGTCTTCTAGCCGCTTTTCTCCCGCCGAAGGCCTCCTCAAGCCTCCGGTATCTACGCCATTGGGCAGTCAGAGCTAACCCCACCACCAATACGATGATCGGAGCCAACGCCAAAAGTGCAGGATGAGAGAAGGTCACGGTAACACACCCCAACGTGAGCCACGAAGCGTGTTTGCTCCTGCCAAGAATACCATCGACCCTATCACAAGCCATAGCCCGAGCGGGACGGATTCCTCGCGTTCTGTGATGACTTCTGATGCTACCTCAAGCCTGTCAATTTCATCGTAGATAGCTTCCAGTGCCTCCACATCTGTAGCCCGGAAGTAACGCCCACCCGTAATTCGAGCAGTTTGTGTTAGAACAGTTTCCATCTCATTCACAGCCGCTCGCGGACCCTGTTCATCACCGATCGCGATCGGGTAAACCTTCACATCAAATGCTGCTGCTGCTCGAGCTGCGATTGCCGGGACGATTCCAGCTTTGTTATGAGCACCGTCCGTTACAAGGATGAGAATCTTAGATGTGTGAGGGGCATCCCTAAGGAGCCCAGCCCCGGCAGCGATCGCCCCGGCTATATCAGTACCGTCAGTTAGCAGACCAACCTCCATCTCATCCACAGCCATCTCGACCACGTACGCGTCGTGGGTCATAGGCAACCTGATCAAAGATTCACCCGCAAAAGAAACTAAGCCGACATCATCTTCACGATTTTCAAGAAAACGAAGAACGGTAGCCTTTGCGGCTTGCAGCCTAGTTGTTCGCTCCGCCATGTCTCCTGCCCACATCGAAGTCGACAGATCGATTGCGAACGCGATTCCTACCCCCTCAGTGAGTGGCTCTTCCAGGATCCGGACAATACGTGGCTGACAAAGCGCTAGGACCAAGAATCCGAGTGCGGCTAGGCGCATCGCACTTGGCAAGGTCTCTAACGTGCGAACTCTCCATCCACGGAGTGCGAGTGCTTCAGCTGACTCCCCACGAGCTATGAGTAATCCAGCTAGACCTTTAGGTCGCACCCACCACCACCACACGGGCAATAGGCTGAGGAGAGCTAGGAAGCTCGGTTGTCCGAACTCGAAACTCATGATTCTATAGTCCTAGATTCTTCGACCCAATTCCTTAGCACCCGCCAGTCGCTTTCCGCAGAATCCGCATCCGGCCGCAAACGACCAAATTTCACAACTTCTGCCACATCCATTGACCCATAAAGATTGACAGAAGATCCGTTGACTCCACTACAGAGCTGCAACATCAATTCCGAACTCGTAAAACTCGGCCCCCAAGCCGTGTCCAAACCTTCGACATAGGTGCGCACTGCTCGGCTACTACGACCATAGAATTCCTCCACGTCCTCGTTCAGGTGCAAACCCAGACTGAGAATGCGATCAAGCTCGTCTAGGGCAGCTTGCCACCGGACCAAAGCAGGATCCCGACCTAGGGAAGTCGCGTGCAAAACGGGGTTGCCTCCCTGATCCGTAAGCATTTTCCTCACCATCGGGGCAATGGCGACCAGAAGCACGATCGACAACGATACAATCACGACAAGGGAGAGCCAGTCCCAGTTCGCTCCCAATACATCAGAAGGCAACTTTGGTTCTAAGCCAGCACTGATGTCTCCTAGTTGAATGGGTGATACGATCCAAACAGCTTGTCTGGCAATAGGAACCTGCTCTAGCGCCTCAAGTCCAGAATCGGTAGCCACGCCATCCCATTCCCCGATCACTGACCCAGTATCGAAGGATGGACCCTCTATCCCTGTTGCTGGACCTATAAACACATCCAATCCAGGTACAGGTATCAACCCGATTTGAAAGGCAATCAGTGGATAATTGAGCGTCAGTATTCCCCCATCACCGAATGCTTCTGATTCCCAGTCAACCGCCCTGAAGCTCTCCAGGCCGAATGCACTAGGTACTGTGTCAGGAAAATAGACAGCGCTGCCCGAAGGCACTCGGATTTCAACGTATAGCTCGAAGACATCACCCTGGCCTACGGTGTCTGCTGAAAGTGAGCCGGTTGCTTCCAGTGATATTTGGGCTGCGAGTGATACCGTGGCTGTCCCAGCCAGCAGTACCCAGGAGAGAACCAGGGCAAGACGCATTCTCTTCATCATCCGACTCGCTCTCGGCGACGAAAGAACCTGATCAATGGCAGGACATAGTCTTCCGTCGATATAACCTCAACCACATCCGTCTGGAGCTGGCGGAAAAGCTTATCAATCTCAGCTCTCTGGCTTAATCGCTTCTCTGCATAATCCTGGCGAACAAGCTTGTCGCTTGTATTCAGGACCCGCCTTATACCAGTCTCCGGATCAGCGAGCGCTAACAGACCAACATTGGGCAACGTCGCCGCTCCGGGATCTGTGACTCGAATCGGAATCAAGTCATGCTCACGACTGAATCGCCTCGCGTCTGCCATGAATGAGGAATCCGATTTCTCACCTAACAAAAAGTCACTAACTAGGAAAACTACAGTCCTTTGGTGAAGAACCTTGGATGCATACTCGAGCGCACATGAGAGCTTCGTGCCTTTCCCAGAAGGACGAAACGAGAGGAGGTCTAATACCAAGCGCATAGCATGGCTGCGACCACTATCCGGGGGTATGTAGAGCTCCACACGATCAGTCACAATGAGGAGGCCGACGCGATCGTTGTTGTCAGTAGCCGCTAGTGCAAGGATCCCTGCGACCTCGGACGCGATCACCATATTTGGCTTAAGCCCTGTCCCAAAATCTTTGGATGCTGAGCAATCAACAATCAGAAGGACGCTGAGTTCCCGCTCTTCAACGTGCTCTTTGACAAAGACACGACCACGCCGAGCGGTAACATTCCAGTCGATTGCCCGCACATCGTCACCCGGCTGGTATTCCCGAACATCTGAGAACTCCATCCCGCGTCCCTTAAAAACTGATCGGTACTCCCCGCTGAACAGTGACTCGACCAGTCCGCGGGTACGCAACTCGATACGCCGCAACCACGCAGTTACCTCTTTGGAAAATACTCGTTCGCCGTCCACAGCCTTCAGGGGGTCGGAACGGCCCCGAGCACCCGCCGCATAATCTCCTCAGTGTCGATGCCTCGGGCGTCTGCTTCATACGTAGTCCTCAGCCGGTGCCTCAGAACAAGCGGCGCCATTGCTTTAACATCATCCGGGAGCACAAAATCTCTACCTCTCAGATACGCGCGGGCACGGGCTGTCCGGGTCAGAAAGATCGTCGCACGTGGGGACGTACCAAAATCGATCAAGTCCTCAAGATCTTCTAATCCATACACTCCTGGTTCTCTGGTAGCGAAAGCGAGTTCGACGACATAGTCGAGGACTTTTTCATCTAGGTGGACTGCAGCGACCTCAGCACGAGCAATTGAAATCTGTTCGACGGTCGCAACGGCTTCGATCGGTCGAGAATCTGTGCTCGCAACACGGCGAACAATCTTTTTTTCTTCGTCTCGGGACGGATGGCTGATATCAATCTTCAAAGCAAAGCGATCAAGCTGGGCCTCAGCTAGCGGATATGTTCCGTGCAGTTCGACCGGGTTCTGAGTCGCTAGCACCATGAACGGGGAGTCCAGCGAGTGTGTCTCTCCCGCGATTGTGACCTGCCGCTCTTCCATCGCTTCTAACAAGGCAGCTTGCACCTTGGGAGGTGCACGGTTGATCTCGTCAGCCAGAATGATATTTGAGAAAATCGGACCCTTGTGAACTCTGAAATCTCCAGTACCCTGATCAAAAACTGGAGTACCGACGATATCGGTTGGCAATAAGTCAGGTGTGAATTGGATTCTGCGAAATCCAGTTTGAATCGCTTCAGCTAGCGTGCGAACCATCAGCGTCTTAGCGAGGCCTGGCAGACCCTCGAGCAATACATGCCCCCCAGTCAGTAGCCCGACGAGAAGCCCCTCCACAGCATGATCTTGCCCAATAACCCGCTCATGAACTGCTTCCGAAATCTTAGTTAGTAGATCGTCTTCTTGCCTTGCAGTCGCGCTCTCCACTAGGCGCTCACGTCTTGTGTAGCTTCGTGACACTCAATCCGGTCTACGGGATATGGGACTCCTTCGATTTGTTCCGAATCTAGTGAATCAAGATCCTCGGAGAGTATCGGGAAGTCTTTACGCTTGGTCATCGTCATTGAGCCGGTGATCTCCTCTTAGGCTTAAGCGGGAAAACAATCTTCGCGGACGCAGGCCAAGACGCTAGGCACAAGCCGGTGTCCCTAACCTTTCTCGAGCAGTTCCCAGAGCTCTTTCGATGGTTAGTGCTGCAGCAAGCAGGGCCTCATCCGCTCCAGAAGCCCCTACTAGTTGGAGACCAACTGGCATGCCCTCGTCGTCGAGTCCTACCGGGATGGTCACTGCGCAGAGGCCAAGCATATTCACACAGCAGGTCGGACGGAGTGCGGTGATGTTGGTCTGCAGGTACGTGTTCATATCTCCTAGCTCAGCTACAGGCGGAGGTGTGATGATTGTGGCTGGAAGTACCAGCAAAGACCCTTCCTGGAAGATCCGGTCCGCCACAGACATCAGTCGGTAGTGCTCTTTTACAGCGAGGGCATAACCTGGATCAGAAAGAAGGTCTGCGGCTCCAAGTCTATGTCCTATAGTCGGATGAACAATATCCAGCCACTCCGGAAGCTCCTGCTCGAGGAAGGCCTTACATTCTGTACCGACGATACCACTGCGCATGTAATGGTCAAAGGCTTCATCCAATAGGGAGCCGTCTACATTCGTACGTTGTACACCAACCACTTCCAGTTCGTCGAGCGCTGCATGGATCTGGGCACTGATATCGCTCGGGCAATCGTCCCAAATCAAACAACTAGGTAGGGCGATCCGTAGGGATGAGGGTTTGGTCGTGGCGATATGCTTCAGAAAGGCTTCTGGATCCCTCCAAGCCGGATCTACAGCACCAAAAAAATATGCCGCGTCTTCGACAGATCGAGTCAAACCACCAACGCTATCCATTGTGCTGCTTAGTGGTACGACTCCATCAACCGGCCAGCGACCCCCAGTCAACTTATGACCAACGGTCCCAGTCATTGCTGCAGGTATCCGTATAGAGCCTCCTGTATCGGACCCAAGGGCCAGAAAAGCGGACCCCTCCCATAGGCTCACCCCCGCACCGCATGACGAACCTCCTGGTATCC